>JAEEGJ010005428.1_pt1 | contig 40152 bp, 45 predicted proteins | sample 8958761 | NCBI WGS metagenome assembly JAEEGJ01 (sample SAMN16246546, study PRJNA631951) | gut metagenome | biome: gut microbiome; feature: rumen; material: RS-attached | host: Bos | place: Iran: Karaj | collected 2018-10 | reverse complement strand
AGAAAGGGCACAACATGGCCATTGCAGAATGGCAGACTGATTCTAAAATCTACAATCACGGTTATGCAGATTATGCGCTTTTTATTGGTGAGAAACTTGTCGGTGTAATTGAAGCAAAAGCCGAACACAAAGATATTCCTTGTGTAATAGACGGGCAGTGTAAGGAATATGCAAGCCTTATTAAGGATTCAGATAAAGATTATGTTCAGGGGAAGTGGGGTGTAAACGGGGAATACAAAGTTCCTTTTGCTTTTGCAACAAATGGCCGTCCATATCTTAAGCAGCTTGAAACAAAATCTGGAATCTGGTTTATTAATTTTACAAAACCAACAGAAGCTCCAAAAGCATTACAGGGGTGGATGAGTCCTATAGGTATTGAAGAACTTTTAGAGCGAAATGCTGAAAGCTATAAAAAAGTATATGAAGAACTTGATGACGATGATTTCTTACGTAACAAAGATGGTCTTAGCCTTCGAGAGTATCAGATAGAAGCAGTTCACGCAGTTGATAAAGCTTTGGAAGAAGGAAAGAGAAATATTCTTCTTGCCATGGCGACAGGAACTGGTAAAACAAGAACTTTCCTAGCTTTGATTTATCGCTTTTTGAAGACAGGCCGTTTTAAGAGAATCCTGCTTTTGGTAGACCGTAACTCTCTTGGAAAACAGGCATTTGATGTATTCAGCGAAGTAAAACTTGATCAGCTTCAACCGCTTACAGATATTTACAATATCAAAAATCTTGATGAAAAAGTAATTGATAAAGAAACAAAACTTCAGATTTCCACAGTTCAGGGGATGGTACAGCGAATCTTATATAATGATGGAGAGCGGATGCCTGCTGTAACAGATTTTGACCTGGTGATTATTGATGAAGCCCACCGCGGTTATATTCTGGATAAAGAAATGGCAGACGAAGAGTTGTTCTTCCGCGACCAGCTGGATTATCAGAGTAAGTACAGAAACATCATTGAATATTTTGATGCAGTAAGAATCGGTTTTACAGCAACTCCTGCTTTACAGACAACTCAGATTTTTGGAGAGCCTGTTTATACTTATTCATATCGCCGTGCAGTTTACGAAGGTTATCTTTGTGACCATGATGTGCCATATATTATTTCTACAGATAAAACCCGTAACGGAATTCATTTTGAAGTTGGATCGCTTGTAGATAAATACGACCCGAATAATAAAACTGTTGTAAAAGCAGAAGTTGAGCCAGATGAAGTTGATTACGATGTGGAAAAATTCAACAGAGAAATTATTACACGTCCGTTCAATGAAGCGGTTTTTTCTGAGCTATTTGAAAACGGCTATCTTACTCTTGATGCCCCCGATACCCACGGAAAAACTTTGATATTTGCTGTGAACGATGAACACGCAGATATGATTGTTGATATCATCAAAAAGATTTGTGAAAAGAATGAACTTCCTGAACAGGCAGTAATGAAGATTACAGGAAGTGCCGGTGGCGGAAATCAAAAGAAAATAGAAGACCTCATAAAGCAGTTTAAGAACGAAGCATTTCCAAGTGTTGTAGTCACAGTAGATTTGCTTACAACAGGAATTGATGTTCCTTCAATTTCTAATCTTGTTTTCATGCGATGCATTAAGTCCCGCATTTTGTTTGAACAGATGCTTGGCCGTGCTACACGCCGTTGTCCTGGAATCAATAAAACTCATTTTAACATCTATGACCCTGCCGGAGTTTATGACCATATCAAAGATAAAATTGATATGCAGCCGGTAGTGCAAAAGCCAAAAATAAAGATGACAGAACTTATTGATGCAATGGTCTCTGTTCCTGACACAGAGCCCAAGATAATTCAATATCAAATTGAACAATTACTGGCAAAGGTGAACCGCAAAAAGAATAATCTCACACCGGAAGCAGTTTCAAATTTCAAGATTCTTACTAAAGAATCAAGCATTGAATCATATCTAAAAAAGATAGAAGAACTAAATCCAGTAGAAGCGAAAAAACAGATTATTGAAGACAGAAAAGTTTTTGAACTTCTTGAAGATGACAAAGCAGAATTACGTAAGATAATCATCGATAACAAACAGGATAAAGATGTTCAAATAACTCGTGGATATGGCAAGCACAATTTACAGCAACCGGAAGATTACATCGAAGAATTTACAAATTACATAAAAGAAAACCGCAACAAGATAGAAGCATTAAAAATTGTCTGTACCAGACCTGCAGACCTTACCCGTCAAGCCCTTAAAAATCTCGCCGTCATTCTTGCAAACGAAGGTTATGACCTTACAAGTCTTAATACAGCATGGAACAAAGTAACAAATGCAGATTTGACCGTAGACATTATCAGCGTAATCAGAACCTGTGCAATCGGCTCTCCGATGCAGAGTCATGAAGATAGAATTAAAAAAGCTATTGCAAAACTAAAGGCAAATCATAATTTTAGTCCGGTAGAACTTGGCTGGCTTAATGTAATAGAGGCAAATCTTTTGCAGGAAAATGTATTGGAAGAATCAGTATTTGATAATGAAGTTATTTTCCGCAATAAGGGTGGCTTTAAGCGCATAGATAAAGACTTTAAGTTCCAGCTCCGCGCTTTGATTGCTGAATTGAATAAATATCTGTATGATGATGCGGCATAAGGAGACTAAATGGCTTTACCTATAAACATAAAAACTTTGCTTACAGGAAATGTTGTTGAGTGGGCAAGAATCGATCCAGACCGCTCCGTTACGATAGAAGGACTTAAAAAATTCAAAGTTACTAACCGGCGATACAGAAATCGTAGGATTGGGGAATTTTTAAAAGAGCTTCATCTTACAGAAGGCCGTAACACAGGTTTTAAGAAAATCCTGAATGCTTTGGAAAAGAACGGTTCTCCCAATCCGGAATTTGAAACAGATGATGAACACTCATATTTTATAAGCCGCTTTTTTGTACGGGAAGGCTTTTATGATGAATCAGACTCTGACTCTGAGGCAGAAACTGTGGAGAAACAAGAAACTGCCCAGAAAACTAGGGAGAAAACTAGGGAGAAAACTAGGGAGAAAATCCTTGCTTTAATAAAAGAAAATCCAGAAATTACAACTACTGAACTTGCTGCTTTAGTAGACCTTACTGTAAAGGGGATAGAATGGCAGATAAAACAGCTTAAAGAAAAAGGCATGATCCGCCGTGTTGGTGCAGACAAAGGCGGCCATTGGGAAGTTTTATAGGGAGAATTTAATAACATGACCACACAAGAAATCGTAAGCAAACTTTGGAATCTGTGTAATGTACTTCGCGACGATGGAATTACATATCAAAATTATTTGAACGAACTCACATACATTTTGTTCTTAAAAATGTGCTCAGAGATTCCCGGGGCAGAAGAACAGATACCTGAAAAATATCGCTGGGCAAAGCTTGTAAAAAAGGACGGAATCGCTCTCAAAGATTTTTACAAAGAACTTCTTGACCACCTGGGAACAAAAACAAGTGGCCGTGTACTTGAGATTTATGCGGGTAGCCAGACTTCAATTGACGAACCAAAGAATCTTGAAAAAATCATAAAATCTATAGATGCGCTCGACTGGTTCAGCGCAAAAGATGAAGGACTCGGCGACCTTTACGAAGGCTTACTCGAAAAAAATGCCACAGAAAAAAAGAGCGGAGCAGGGCAGTACTTTACACCGCGAGTTTTAATCGATGTAATGACAGAACTTGTAAAACCTCAGCTTGGAGAAAAATGCAACGATCCGGCCTGTGGAACCTTTGGTTTTATGATCAGCGCGCATAAATACGTACTGGACCATAACGACAACCTCATTCACTGTACAAGCGAGCAGCAGGAGTTTGAAGATACCCAAGCATTTACCGGAACAGAACTTGTACACGATACCCATCGCCTTGCCCTTATGAACGCATACCTTCACGATATAAATGGCAAAATCACACTGGGCGACACCTTAAGTTCAATCGGAATGGAAATGAAAGGCTACGATGTAGTTCTTACAAATCCACCCTTTGGAACAAAAAAAGGCGGTGAACGCGCGCTTCGTACAGACCTTACTTACACCACAAGCAACAAGCAGCTCAACTTTTTGCAGCACATCTATCGCTCGCTTAAAGCAGACGGAAAAGCCAGAGCCGCCGTAGTACTCCCAGACAATGTTTTATTTGCAGATGGCGACGGTGAAAAAATCCGCATAGACTTAATGAACAAGTGTAACCTGCACACAGTCCTCCGTCTTCCAACCGGAATCTTTTATGCCCAGGGAGTAAAAACAAACGTCCTCTTTTTTACCCGCGGAAAAACCGACAAAGACAACACAAAACAAGTCTGGTTCTACGACCTTCGCACCAACATGCAAAGCTTTGGCAAAACAAATCAGCTAAAAAAAGAACACTTCGCCGACTTTATAAAAGCCTACGAAGCCGCCGACCGCAAAAAAATCAAAGACGAACGCTGGAACTGCTTTACTCGCGAACAGATTGCCGCCAAAGGAAACAGCCTGGACCTGGGCCTTATCCGCGACGAAAGCATCCTCGACTACGAAGACCTTCCCGACCCAATCGAAAGCGCTCAGGACTGCATAGACCAGCTGGAAATGGCCGCCGACCTCATCAAAGAAGTTGTCCGCGAGCTCAAGAAGACGGAGAAATGATGTTTTTTGGAGACTATAACCGATAAAATTAAGAAAATACTTGATTTTGGAGATTATAACTGATAAAATAGTGCTATGATTAAGCGCGAAATATATATGCAGAGAATCAGGCCGTTTATAAATACGGAACTGATAAAAGTATTTACAGGAATCAGGCGTGCGGGAAAATCCGTAATGCTGGAGCTTGTTAAGGAAGAACTTAAAAATTCCGGCGTAGACGAAAAAAAATTTATCTGCATTAATTTTGAACAGTTTTCAAATTCTCAAATTCTGGACGCAAAGAGCCTTCATGAAAAAATCGTTGAATTCCAAAAAAAAGCTCAGGGAAAAACATATATCTTCCTTGATGAGATTCAGGAAGTCGAAGGTTGGGAAAAATGCATAAACTCATGCCGCGTAGACTTTGACTGCGACATTTACATAACCGGTTCAAATGCAAAACTTTTGTCAGGGGAGCTGGCAACTTATCTTGCGGGACGTTATGTTGAGTTTGTCATTTATCCTTTTTCGTTTGCAGAATTCCTTGAAATGAGCAGACTCAAAAATCCGCAGGCAGACAAATCTTCCTGTTTCATGCAGTTTATAAAAACAGGGGGAATGCCGTTTCTTTCAAATTTTGGCGGAGACGATTCAGCGAAAAACCAATATCTGATGGACATTTACAATTCTGTAGTTCTGAAAGATGTTGTAAAAAGAAATAATATTCGCGATGTTGACACATTGGAACGGATTGTGGCTTATGCTTTTTCAAACATCGGTCATATTTTTAGTGCAACGTCGCTCTCAAAATATTTTAAAAGCGAAAACCGCAAAATATCGCATGACACGATTCTGAATTATCTGAAGTTTTGTGCGGATGCCTTTCTTATTTATAAGATAAACCGCTACGATTTGGAAGGAAAAAAGATTGTAAGTGTGAACGAAAAGTATTACTGTGCGGACCACGGATTGCGAGAGGCAGTTTTTGGAAAAAACATCCAGAATATTGACCAAGTTCTTGAAAACATAGTCTGCCTTGAACTTTTGCGCCGAAATTTTAAGGTCTTTGTGGGCAAAAAAGGTGACACAGAAATCGATTTTATTGCAGAAAAGCAGGGCAAAAAAATCTATGTTCAGGTTGCCTATCTTTTGGCAAGCGAAGAAACCGTAAAGCGGGAGTTTTCTGTTTTCAATTCCGTAAAAGACAGCTTTCCAAAATATGTTGTTTCCATGGATGATTTTGATTTTTCCCAAAACGGAATAATCCACAAAAACATAAAAGACTTTTTGCTCATGGACTTTTAGGGTGATTGATAATTACGAATTAATAATGGAGAATTGAAATTTGGCAAAAGAAGATATAGGACAAACAAAAAGCGACACGCAAAAAATATCCATCCGCTTTTTCAACGACCACGAAGTCCGTGCAATCTGGGACGAAGAAAACTCAAAGTGGTGGTTCAGCGTTCTTGATATAATTGGCGTATTGAACGATCAGGACAATTACGAAAAGAACCGCAACTATTGGAAATACCTAAAGACAAAACTCAAAAAAGAAGAGCCTCAGTTGGTTAGTGCCACTAACCAACTCAAACTTACTGCTGCTGACGGGAAAAAATATAAAACCGATGTACTGGACAACGACGGAATTATTGCGCTTGCAAAATCATTCCCGAACAATAAATCAGTTCCGTTCGTTCAGTGGTTCACAAACAGCGATGAAACAATAGACGGAAAAAGTAAGTCAAAAGCGTATGCTCTTTTTGAAAGTTCGCTTTTGGATAACATCGAAGTTGGAACTATAAACGGCTTAAAGCAGATATACGCCTATCTTTTTGGTGGACTGTATGATTTTGCCGGGATTATCCGAACCGTAAACATTTCCAAAGGCGGCTTCAAATTTGCAATGGCAGAATACCTGAGCGAAACGCTGGATAAAATAGAAAAAATGCCGGAAACAACATTTGACCAGATTGCAGATAAATATGTAGAGATGAATGTGGCGCATCCGTTCAGAGAAGGCAACGGCAGAACGACACGCATTTGGCTTGACTTGATTTTAAAACGCAGTCTAAAAAAATGTGTGGATTGGAGTCAGATTGACAAAAAAGCATACCTAAGCGCAATGGAAGAGAGCGTAATTGATAGCACAAAAATCAAAGCCCTTCTGCAAAACGCCCTTACCGACAAAATCAACGACCGCGAAACCTTCATGAAAGGAATCGACTATTCATACTACTACGAGGAAATATAATGGCAAAGAAAGTTGCGATAGAACAGACAGAGATAGAAGCTCCGTATGAACTGCCGGAAGGGTGGAAATGGATTCCGTTACTTGAATCATTTGAGAATAAAACAAGTAGCAATAAAAAGTTGCCAACTAACGATTATTTAAATAGCGGGAAATTTGCAGTAGTCGATCAAGGACAGGAATTTATAGGTGGTTATTCAAACAGATCTGATTTTGTTTTTGATGGCGAACTTCCTATAATAGTATTTGGTGATCATACAAAATGTATAAAATATATTGATTTCCCATTTATCCAGGGAGCTGATGGTGTAAAAATCTTAAAACCAATTTCTATTGTTGATTCAAAATTTTTTTATTATGCTCTTCAAAATATTCATTTTCCAGATTTAGGTTATCGAAGACATTTCCCAATTTTTAAGGATTATTTATTTCCTCTTCCTCCAACACTCGCCGAACAACAGCGCATCGTAAACCGCATAGAAACAATGTTCGCAAAACTAGACCAGGCTCAGGAAAAAGCCCAATCAGTACTAGACAGCTTCGAAACCCGCAAATCCGCCATCCTGCACAAAGCCTTCACCGGCGAACTAACCGCAAAGTGGCGCAATGAAAATGGTGTGAGCGATGATAGCTGGGAAGAGAAGAGATTTGATGAAGTAGCAGATATAAAATCAAATCTTGTAGATGTCTCAGAGTTTCAAGATTTTCCTCATATAGCACCAGATAATATTGAAAAGAAAACAGGTGTTTTACTTGAATATCATACAGTTGCAGAAGATAAAGTAAAAAGCGGAAAGCATAGATTTTATGCTGGCCAAATTCTCTATTCAAAGATTCGTCCATATTTGTCAAAAGTTATAATTGTCGATTTTGATGGCGTCTGCAGTGCTGATATGTACCCAATAGAAGCAAAGGGAAACACGAGATTCCTTTGGTATCAAATGCTTTCAAATGAGTTCTTAGATAAGGCATCAAATTCAGGTTCTCGATCTGTACTTCCAAAAATTAACCAGAAAGAATTATCTATCATTCCAATGCGAATTTGCTCTCTCCCTGAACAACAAGAAATCGTCCGCATCCTCGATACTGTATTAGAAAAAGAATCTTGTGCCAAAGAATCCGCCGAGCAGGTGCTTGAACAAATCGCCTTGCTCAAAAAGTCCATCCTTGCAAGAGCCTTCAGAGGAGAGCTATAAGAATAAAAACTTGTTTTATTACAAATTTGCCGACTATAGATAAAATTTAGTATATTCTATGTAGGAGGAAAAGCATATGGCAAAAAGACAAGTGTTTTATAGTTTTCATTATGAAAATGATGTAAGAAGAGCAGCTCAAATAAAGAATATTGGTGTTATTGAAGGTAATGAGCCAGTTTCACCCAATGAGTGGGAAGAAGTAAAAAAGAAAGGAGATGCTGCTATAGAGAACTGGATTGATAAAAATATGCAGAACAGAACTTGCTTAATAGTTTTAATTGGTGAAAAAACTGCAAATAGAAAATGGATTAATTATGAAATTAAGCATGCATGGGAACGCGGAATGGGAGTATTGGGAATTTATATTAATAACATAAAAGATCCTCTATTATGCAAGCAAGGTTATTCTGGACTAAGTGCAAAAGGTAAAAATCCTTTTGAGTATTTTACTTTTGCGTCGGGAAATTTTAGTGATATTGTTCATTGCTATACCCCTAATTCTTCAAATGCATATTCTGATATTGAAGAACACATATCGGATTGGATTGAAGAAGCAATAAGAATTAGAAATCAGTATAAGTGATAGGAATTATATAAAATGGCATTATTTAGTAAAAGTGAACTAGAAAATAGAATAATACAAAAAAGTATTTATAGTTCGGAATCTACAGTCTTACGAGAAGGCATAAAGAATTTTTGTGTCCATGATTCTGCTATAGTTTATGATGTTTTTTTATCTCACAGTTATAAAGATAAAAAGGCAGTTTTGGCTTTAGCGGATGAATTGAATAATAAATATAATCTTAAAGTTTATATAGACTGGATAGAAGATTCTGAACTTGATAGAACACATGTAAATGCAAGAACAGCTCAAACAATAAAAAAGAGAATGCAAAATTGCAAATGTTTGTTGTATGCAACTTCTGAAAATTCTTCTTCATCAAAATGGATGCCATGGGAAACCGGATTAATGGATGGATTAAAAGGTCGTGTTGCTATTTGCCCACTGATGGGGGGCGATGATAGTAATTTTAATGGCCAAGAATACCTCTCGATGTATCCATTTGTTTCTTATGAAAAAGTAAAAGGTTCTGATAAAGATGTATTATGGATTAACAAAGGAAGTTTGTATGTAAATTTTACTGATTGGTTAAAAGGAAAAGAACCATATACTCATATCTAAAGGAGAATTATGACAAGTTTTTATCAATTAATTATTTTGGGTAATAAAAACAATAACTCAAATAAAATTATACAACAGTTAGAAAACAAATTGTCTGAATTACATATCTCAAAAAATGTTATTCAGCGAATAGATTCTAGTAATATACAAGACTTATCAATAAAGCATCCGGCAATTTGTTTGTACTTTGGTAATAAAAAAAAGAGTGATATTACTATAATAGATAGTTTGTTATCTCAACATATATTGATATTACCTCTTGTTTCAGATTTAAGAGAAGTTCCAAATGAAATACCAGATAACTTGTCAGCTATTAATTGTTTTGAGTTTAATACACACAATAAAATTCCAGAAATAGTTAATATTATACTTGAAAAATTTGAGTTACTTCCTCAAAAAAGAAAAATATTTATTAGTTATAAACGTTCTGATTCAACAAAAGTCGCTCTTCAATTATTTTCTTTTCTAAATGAAAATGGATTTTCGCCTTTCTTAGATTCATTTTCAATTCGGCCTATGCTTAATTTTCAAGAAGAATTAAAGAATTATATGGTCGATTGCGATTTAATCCTTTTGTTAGATACTAAGAATTTTTTTGATAGTAAATGGACTGTAGAAGAATTTAATCAAGCTAATGCTTTATCCATAGGAATAATACGTCTTATTTGGCCGGATACAGATAGGTCAAAATATAAAGATAGTGAATGTAGTTTGTTTGAAAATATAGAACTTAAAAAAGAAGATTTTACTAATGAAAACTTTACTACGAACGGAAGATTTAAAAAGAGTACTCTCAATACAATTAAAATGCAAATAGAAATGTTTAGAGCAAGAAGTATTCAATTTCGTCAAAGTAATATAATAGGAGAAATCAGTAAGTACGCGAAAACTCAAGAAAAGAATATTATTCAATTACATAATTATCTGCAAATTAAAGAAAATGCTGATATTCTTATAATTCCAACTCTGGGTATTCCAAATTCGGAAAATTTCAATTCAGCAAGAAAATTTCTTGCTGAACCACATAATAAAAAACAACTTTATTTGCTTTATGATAATCGAAATATTTTAAAATCTTGGTTAAATTATTTAGATTGGATAAATAAATATAATATACCAATAAAGACAGTCAAAGTTTCAAATTTAGAAGAGTTAGGATGGTAAATTTATGAATTATATTTTCTTATCAGCAAGTATTCCTGTTAAGGATAGAAATCCAAAATATTTTACTACAGTGGATGTATTAGCCATTCGCGAAGCAATACGAGCTTTGGTTACAGTTGTATTACCAAAAACAATCCTTGTATGGGGTGGACATCCTGCAATAACACCTATAATTAGAACTGTTTCAGAAAATATAAATCTTAATTGTAAGAATCATTTGATTTTGTATCAGTCAAATTGGTTTGAGGGGAAGTTTCCACAAGATAATGAGGCTTTTCAAAAAGTTGTTTATACAAAAAAGAAAGAAACAATTGAAGAAAGCCTAAAAGAAATGAGAAAACACATGATTGAGGATTATGCTTATAAAGCAGGTATTTTTATTGGTGGTATGGAAGGTGTTCAAGAAGAATTTAACGCTTTTTCTAATAAACATCCAAAAGCAAAATTATTACCTGTTGCATCAACAGGAGCGGCTGCAAAAATTATTTATGATTCCCAGAAAGAAAACTTTCCAAAAGCACTAGAATGTGAACTTACATATATGGATATGTTTAAATCATTATTGAAAGATATTTTAGGATAGGAAAAATTATGTCCGAAAAATACAGCGTACACGACTACACAGTCGAACAAATCTTAAACTTCATCAAATCAAACGAGATTGCAATCCGGATTTAAAGCTTAACTCTGGTAGCTGCAACAATTAGGGCTTATTATTAGAAGTTGTGATTTTGCCGTAATTTTTTTACGGCAAGTATTGATTTTTTGTTCAAAATACCCGATAATAAAGGTATTCACATATTAGAGGTGCCTTATGTTATGTAAATTTGCAGTTACAAACTATAGGGGGTTCGAGCAGAGAATAGAGTGGGATTTGACGAAGGCTCGAGATTATGCATTTAACACTTTTGCAATCAAAAACAAAACTATCAAAAATGGGATTATTTATGGCCCTAATGGCAGTGGAAAAAGTAATTTTGGGCTGGCAATCTTTGATATTGTTAATCATTTAAGTCAGAAATGGAAAAAGCCGGATTATTACATGAACTTTGTTTTTGCCGGTAAGCAGAAATCAACTGTTGATTTTGAATATGTTTTCAATTTCAATAATCAGACTGTAAACTATGATTATTCAAAAACAGCACAAGGTGTTTTGCAGTCGGAAAAACTCATAGTAGATAAAACCCTTATTTTTGAACGTAAGCTGGGAACTTTTTATATAAATGATAAAGAATTTCCTATGGACGAAAAGATTCAAAATAATCTTGCAAATAATGCAAACAATGTCTCAATTGTTAGTTTTTTATTAACTTCTTATCCTTTGGCAGAAGACAGTTATTTGATTCAATTACAGAATTTTGTGAATTCAATGCTTTGGTTCAGAAGTCTACGAATGAATGAATTTATCGGATTGGGAACAAATGCTTTTTTTATAGATGAATATATTATAAAGAATAATCTTGTAAAAGATTTTCAGATATTTTTGGAAGAAGTAAGTAATCAGAAATTTGAATTTGTAAAGCCAAATTCAAATGATAAACATCTTTTGTGTTTTATAAAGGGTGAACCTGTTCTATTTAATCTTATAAAATCAACTGGAACAGATTCTTTGATGCTTTTATATTTCTGGTATAAGCAGATGGAAAATGCATCTTTTGTTTTTATTGATGAATTTGATGCTTTCTATCATTTTAAGCTTTCAAAAAATATCTGCCGCAAACTTTTTGAATTAAATTGTCAGTTGTTCCTAACGTCGCATAATACATTGCTTTTGTGTAATGATTTGTTGCGTCCTGACTGTAATTTTTTACTGGATAAAAACAAGATTCGTGCGATTCATGATTGTACGGAAAAAGAGCTTCGCGAAGGTCATAACATAGAAAAGCTTTTCCGTGGTGGTGCTTTTGATCAATGATTCTGTTTGTCTTTGAAGGTCGTAAAACAGAGCCGTCTCTTTTTAAAACATTGGAGTACTTGTATTTTAGTAATCCCAATGAACAAAAAATCTGCTGCTTTGGCTATAACATTTATGAATTATACAGATTAATGAATGAATCAGATTTTACAGAAGATGTTGTAACTGTAATAAAACGAAAGCTAGAATCTCGTAATGAAAAGCCAATTCCAGAAGATGTAAGCATCACAGATTTTTCGGAAGTATATCTGTTTTTTGATTATGACTTTCAGAATAAAAATCTTGAACTTAAAGATTTGAATTCTCAATTACAGGAAATGCTTGGTTTCTTTTCTGATGAAACTGATAACGGAAAACTTTATGTCAATTATCCAATGTTTGAATCAATAAAGTGTACGGGGAAATTGCCGGATGAACATTTTTATGAATACAAGGTAACAAGACAAGATTGTTCTGATTTTAAAAATTATATTACCAAAACATATGATTTTTATAAAAGCACAGATTTTATGCAGTTTCCCATGGATAAAAAATCCAATAAACTGCGTCCGATAACGAAAGAATCTGAGAAAACTGTAAAAGAAAACTGGGATTATTTGAAAGAGCAGAACATTAAAAAGGCAAATTATATTTGTTGTGGAATCAATGACTATCCCGAAAACAAGATGGATGTTAATCAAAAGAATATATTAGATTCTCAATTGGAAAAATATGTACTTCCTGGCAATGAAGTAAGCATATTAAATGCTTTCCCACTCTTTTTGTATGAGTATTTTAAGTAATAAAGGTTGTTTTATAATCCTAATCCCCCAATCCCTTCAAATATTCCGTGAACTCCCTGGCACAGCGGGTTTGTGTGGCTTCTGAGGGATGAAAGTCGGAGCCGAAGCCTTCTTCTGGGGTTTGGGACTTAAAGCTGTAGGTGCTTATGTTTGTGTCGCCTGTCTGGCTGGTGTATTCCTGGGCCGCCTTTTGCATGAATGGAATAAGACGGTTGCCTCCTGTCATCATTCCCAGTGCGAGCACGATTTTGGCCTGGGGGTTATAGCTCCGGACTGTCCTGATGAAGTCGACGTAGCAGGAAACGTATTCATTCTGCCTTTGGATGTCGTCCTGGGTGTAACTGTCGTCGTTGGTTCCCAGGTTGATTACGACAATCTGCGGTTGGAAGCGGGAGAAATCCCATTCGTAATCCCTGAACATGTCGCCGTTCCAGCAGAAGCAGAATTTCTTGTAGTGGGGTGGTACAAGTTGTATCGTGTTTATGTTTCCGTCATTTGTCCAGCCTGAAACTACACCAAAGCCGCTGAAGCTCACCAAACTCCAGTCTGCGTCAAGATTTTTTGCCGTAAGATATGCGTATGCCTTGCTTGCGTCCTCGGTCCTTGTGGTAAAGAGTTCTTCCGCACATTTTCCTTCCACGCCGTAGCCGCAGGTGATGCTGTCGCCTATGAATTCAATCTTGAGTTTTTTTGCAGGGGTGGGTGAGATGGAGGCATCGTCGTCGGTAATCATTTCCCTTACGCCAAGGAATGATTGCGTGCCTTCCGACAGTTTGAGCAGTTGAACGGTTGCATCACGGGCGGCATCCCCCTTGAACACGATAAGGGTTTTCTGGGTCGCATCCATGCATTCATCCTGAACCAGTACGCCGTCAACATATAGGGCATATCGGGCCTGATTCATCTCCGGTTTTCCGTCCGGCTGTCGGGTGGGGTGTGCCGTGGAATCGCCTGTCAGTGCAATCGACATTTCCTTTGCGTGCACCCTGCATTCAAATCCGCTTGCCGACATGATGAGCCAGCGCGTTCCGTCATTGTCCAGGGTCCTTCCCTGTAGCTTTACCGTCTTTTCCGTAACCTGCCATTTCTTCATGCCCCCAAGCATATCACTGTCCCAAATCATCGTCAATCAAAAAAAATGGGGGAAACACCGCAAATCAATTGAATTTGTGATTCCGCTGGCATGTCTCGGGGAGTAGTTTTTTTTGATATAGAAATAGAACTGTAAAATCGATAATAATAAATATGGAAAAAGTAAAACATGACGGTGAATATGTTCTGACAAAAAATGGAAGCAGAGATTTTGGCGAAATAACTCAGGATATAGCACAACATATCAAAAGACAAGCAGGAAAAATCAGATTGAGAATCGGTCAGCAGAATGATAATGCTGGAGATTATGGTGAAAAACATATTGAACGCCCAGAGCGGTTGGCTCAACTTAAACAGATGGGATTTGACAATGCAAGGGATCTCATAGAATTTACCTGTTCAAACTTTAATGAGATTTACTCGACGGGAAAAAGATTGATGTTGACAAAAAGTGATGGAGGACATACTTGCGTTATTGAGCTAAAGCCATGTGAGAACGAAGATTTTTATGATGTAATAACCGGCTTGATTTGTAGGAAAAAATCTATAGATAACAAAGTAGCCAAGCAAAAAATAAGGCTGTTGTGGCGTAAACCATAACAGCCCTTGTCGAAATCTTTAAGTCCCTCATGCTTAAAGTCCTTTCAGGCAGCCCAATGGGTTTTATCAAGGGCACTCCCGACGGTTATAACTATAACACATATCCAATAAATGTCAAGATGGACATATCTCGGGGAGTAGCGGGGGGCGTAAAACTTTTACTAACTCGACCGAACATGCCTTTGGATGAAGGGCAAGTATTTAGTTACAGGTAATCTGGCTTGCCGTGATGCCTATTTCTGCAGAACCGCTTATATAGGTTTTTACATCTGACTGCTTACCGGAAGGAACACCGGTTACTGTAAGTGTCTGGAATGATGTGCAGCCGTTGAACGCATATCCCCAGAGGTCAAAAGTACCTAGCGAGTCTCTGGTTGAATTGTACGCTATTGTGACTTTCTTTAGGCTTGTACAGCCCTTGAAAGCATAATTCATATCATCGACACTTGAAGGAATTGCGGGTACGTCCGTAAGGTTCGTGCAGCCCTGGAAGCAGGTATCCAAACTGGTAACACCTGAGGAGATGGTCGGAGCCTTTACCAGCGTTGTACAGCCGCAGAACGCACAGGACAGGTCTGTAACACTGCCTGGAATAGTCGTTCCGGAGAGGTCAACGTATTTGGTAGGATTGTTTTTCAGGTATTTCCGCAGCGTGTTGTCCTTAATATTGGTTTCGTTATCATTTTTCGTATTGCTGGCATTGAGTCCTGTTATATTGAGCTTATATGGTTTGTCCTTAGAGTTTACCGGCTGGCTGGAAAGCCATGTGTCCAGGTCGCTTATGGAAACCGAGTGGGCGGTGACTACGGTAATGGTTGGCAGCTTGTACTCTATCGTTGTGCCGTCTTTCGTAAGTTTTAGCGTGAAAGTTTCTGGTCCTGTAGCAAGTCCTTCAAAAATTAAATTTGTATTTGAAGAGCCAAAAGAACAGTCTACTTTTGAACTGCTTGAAGGTGATATGCCTGCTGTGAATGAGCAGGTGGGGTTAAAAGAGTAAGTACAATCATACTTTTCTCCAACCGCTATTTCTGTTGGAAGGCCGGTAAATGTGATTTCGGATATGCTTATGCTATTGTACAAGGATACTTCATACGAACCTTTTTTTACCTTGAGCGTGATTGTTGGACTTCCCTTTGCCTTTGCCGTAATTAAACCGGTACTATCAACTTCAGCTTTATTTGTGTTGTCTGAATCCCATAAATAGGTTAGGTCAGAGTCATTTGCCGGTGTTACTTTCAAAGCCCTGGGTTCTTCGCCCTTAATAAAGGTAGTTAATCCTGAGACATCAATTACATAAACCTTATATGTTTTTGTGGCAATCTGTGTGCCGTTTCTTTTAAGTTTTACCGTTATATCTGTAGTACCACCCGCCACAGGGCTTATTTTTGCAGACTCGTTGTTTGCATTACAAGTTGCAATGCTCGTTGAACCAGGACTCCACTCGTAAGTGAGTGTTGCACCAGAATAAAGTGTACTTCCTTTTTTGACGGTCGCCGTAAGTGTTGTATAAGAACCGCCCTTTCCTAACAATGGATTTCCGCTGATCGTAAAATCATACACGTTTATTGGAATTGTGATTTTTATTGATGAGGTAGATGAACTAAGTTTGGCCGTCAGTTCGATGTTTGCTTCACCTCCGCTTTTTGCGGTTATTTTGCCGGAATCGTCTACAGTAGCGACGGTTGGGTCCGATGACTTCCATGTATAAGTCAAGCCTGATGCCGGTGTCACTGTCAGTGTGCGTGAGGATTCTCCTGTTATGAAGTTTGTATCACCGCTCCAACCAATGACGTATATTGTTTGAGTCTTCATCAGTACCTTGCTGTTTATTTTTGCCTGTACTTTCAAATTAAATGAGCCAGCATTCTTTGGTGTAAGGGTACAGGTGTTGCCGCTGGAAGTCATGGACGCGCAATCAGAATTACCTTTTTCCCATGAAATTGTCATGCCCTCTAGTGGATTCAAATTGCTTGAACCGTTGTATAACTTTGCTGTAAATTCGGCAGCAGATCCACTCTTATTTATCAATGGGTTTCCTGTTATCTTAAGGTCATAGATGGTAATGTCCTTTGTTACAGTATAGTCCGTTCCACCGATAGTCACTTTAACAGAGATTTTCGTTTTACCGGCTTTCTTGGGGGTTATCTTCCATTCAAGGTATTTATCTGTTTCGTCAATTGTTGCAACAGTTGGTTTTTCTGAGCTTGTCTGGCATTGTATTGAATCATTTAAAACATCTGGTTTATCGATTTTAAGTTTAAGGTTGAATGTATTGCTATCACCGAGCAGAGTAAAGTCATAACCCTGCAGCTCGGAGCATTTACATACATACACGGTCTTTTGTGCAGAAGCAGTCGCTCCGTCATAAGTTGCACTTACGGTAATTGTCGCAGTTCCTGTATCTTTTGCAACAACCACTCCGTTTGAAACTGTGGCAACACTTTCATCGCTTGATGTCCAAGTGTATGTCGGAGTAAAATCAGAAGGGAATCCTTCTTGCGTTGGAGTAAGAGTCACATCTTCTCCATCAACAAACATTACCTTTGATGTATTGATGCCCGGGAAATAGACATCCAGAGCCCTTATGGTTATTGGATCCGCCGTGCTGATTGAGCCATCTGCAAGTATTGCCTTTACGGTTATTGTTGCATTTCCGGTATTATTCGGGGTTACCTTTATCTTTCCACTATCACTATCGAATGTACCTGTAGCAGAATTTGCGGGAGTAGAAGTTACTTCATACTTGGTGACTGTAACGCCTGTACTGTCAAAGCTCGGAGTGAATTCCAATGGGGTGCCTTTTACCGTAGTTTTATTGCCTATAAGAGTGAGTTTTACCGCTGACGTTTTTGGAGTTGCTCCGCGGGAAGAAAGGCCTGCATCATCAACAAGCTTGATTTTCATGTTGGAGACTTTTGAAAGGTCGCCTTCTCCGGTTGGGTAAAAGAAAGTAGTGTAACCGTCTGGTGCGTCCGTGTCGAATATAACATCATCAGCCAGTTTAGTAAAACCATTTGGTACTGTGGTATGTCCGCTCAGCAAATCTGCCAGCTTTCCATATGCAACTTTGTTTTCACCAATGTACAGGGCATGGTTTTCCTTGTTATGGCGGTTACTTCCCAATTCATTGGGCATATAAAAGCAAATGACGAATTTTGACGTTCCGTTGTCATTGTATTTCTGAACCATAGCACCAATAACTTCTGGTGGCCTGGAATTGCACTTTAAGCTGAAAGTAAAATCTCTTGGAGTTAAGTTCATTGGATGGGTTACTGTTATTTTCCCACCTATTTCTCCACCACCTTCGTTGTTGACAAGATCATCTTTACTATAAGTAAAATGAAGTACGGTTGTGTCGCCTGAATCTTGACTAACCCCAGAAATAATGCCTCCTGTGGGAGGAGTTATTTTATCGCTAGGTATATAATAATGATAAGGATTTATCAGATAAAGGTTTACCGGGACATCATGGTCGCTGGCTATGCAGAGATTTCCGTCTTTGTCGGTATATGATTCAATTCCATCAAGCTCATACTTTGCGATGGAACATTCACTGGTCCATTCCTCAAAATACCCGCGGATAGGCTGGTGCCAGAATTTACAGGACGCAAGCAAAAGGGTGGCAAGGAATGTGATGGTTAATGCAATCGGCCGGATAAGCCTTTGGATGGATGTACAGGCGTATAGGTATTACTCTTGTTCATAAACTGTCTCTTGATGTCTCACTAAGATAAAGTATAATACACTATCGGAGAAAAACAAGCAATATGATAAAATTTTTTAATATTTTCAAGTTTTCTTAAGCATTGGCATGATTCATTGAAATCAAAATCCGTTAATGATACAATGGAGTAGAGGAACAATATGAAGGCCAAAATCAAGTGCACCAAATTTTCATGCAGACGCGACAGTCTTACCATCCGTGGTTTTTCTTTTTTGAATCAGCTGAATGAAGTCGGACAGGACAAGGGGAAAAAGCTTAAGCCCATCATCATCTGTCATGCGTATATGAGGACCCATAAAAGCTCTGACTCTTATGCAAGGGTTTTGGCTGGATTGGGATATGCCGCCTATACCTTTGATTTTTGCGGTGGTTCGGGAAAGTCCAAGAGTGACGGCAAGACAACCGAAATGTCCCTGCTCACGGAAGTCCAGGATTTAAAGTCTGTGGTTGAGCATGTGTGTTCCCTTGATTATGTTGATTCAAACGAGCTTGTGCTTATGGGGCTTGGCATGGGAGGATTGGTCACATCCCTTTTTGTTTCAAGGGTAAAACCCGACATTAAGAAAATCATTCTGCTTTATCCGACCTTTAGTATTCCGGAAGAAGCCAGGGAGGGTAAGCTTCTTACGGCAAGTTTTGATCCCAAAAATCCACCGGAAACTTTTGTGTGTGGCCCAATGAAAATCGGACGGCGGTTTGTGGAGGATGCCCAAAGCATAGATGTCATAAAGGAACTGGAGAATTATTCCGGGGCCGTTGGAATCATCCATGGTGACAAGGATTTGATGGTGAACACCCAGTATTCAAAGGATGCAATTCAAATCTTCAAGCAGGGAACAAAGGATAAAAAAGATGTCCTCAACAAGCAGCTTTTCATCATCAGTGGAGGAGATCACGGTTTTAACAGGATGCACGAATATTACACGATGAACATAGTTGACCAAATCCTCCAGGGCCGTTTCCAGCTGATGGAAATTACAGTTAACTTGAAGGATAACAAAGTCAGCAAGGAAAATGGAATCAAGACGGAAGAGGCAACCTTTAGTGGCAAGGCACAGGGAGAATATTTTAGCGGAAAGATTCAGGAAGGGGCAAAAAATCTTGAGCAGTGGAAGGGAAGGAAACCTGTTTCTCTAAGTTCAAGCTATGTGATAAAGGGTCTTGATTATACTGGACAAAGGGTAAGGATAGACATCAGCAACAGCAGCACAGACGGCAAAAACTGGAAGCAGGAGATTACCACAGACTCCAGGGCACTCAAGCTTTTGGGAATCGAAAAGAATGCACACATGGTCATGGAATACAGGAATTCAGTGTCACTTTCAAAAAAAATTGATGTAAAATTATAAGAAAAACTGATATTTTTTTGTGGGGCTATCAGGGTTAATCTGGGGTGATTTGGGTCAAATTTATTGGTTTTAAGTGCTTATAATTCTGTTTAATATAGTCCTTTATTGATTCTTTTGTTAGGCAAATCTGTTTATCTTCAACCATGCGGGTAATCGTTGGAACTGAGACTGAAAGTAAAAAAGCGGCATCAACTGCAGTGAGTTTTTCATGTACTCCTGGGAAGAAATCTATGATGTTTTCTGTGTCAAAATAAGCTCTTGCTGCTGTTTCATCAATGTCATTGTCAGTGATTATTACATCTGTTTTCATCATCCAATCTCCTCTAAATAAGCAGATACCAAAGCTTTTGCAAAGCCTGGTGGAACTGCATTGCCTATTTGTTTAACAACTTCGCTTTTGTTGCCGGAGAAGTTGTAGTCTTTTGGGAATCCGGTTGCAGCCGCAAGCTCGTGAGGCTGTAGCATCCTAAAACCTATGTCTATATTATCTGGAATAAGCAGGGCAAATCTGTCTTTTGTGGTAACGGTTGGAAGAGGATCTTCTATCGGGTGAGCTTTACCGTTGCCGTAGTATTCGACAATCAGCGGAGATACAAGACAATGCTCCTGTTTGGTGCAAACTGTTGGAAGAGGCTTGTCTATTTCTCTGCTACGGTCTTTTGCGCTGGTCTGTCCGATTGACATAATAAAGGGTTTTGGCTGAACTAATGCATAATGAGCGCCGGATGTAGTTACTGTCGGAAGAGGTTTTTCAAGACTGCGGACTGTACCAGTACCACGCAAAATTGCAAGAAATGGTTCTGCTGAATCTTTCCAGTATTTTCTGATGCCGTATTCGATTCGACGCATTGTTGCAGGTGCAAGAGGTTTCTTTCTATCGCGGATTGAAGGGCATGGAATGCTCCAGTCGATTATGTCTTTTGCAGCTTTCCATTTTGGCAATGTAGACCCGCTTTCTGAACACTTTGGCTTTGGCCACAGAATCTTTTTATTGCCTTTTGCGGCCTGAATAAACAGTCTTCTTCTGGTTGTCGGAACGCCGTAATCAGCTGCACAGAGAATGCGCCATTCAACTGTATAACCTAAGGATTCTAATGTTTTTATGAATGAACGAAATACATCGCCTTTCTTTTCTACAATTAGTTTTCCGTTTTCATCGAGTGGTCTCCAGCTTGTAAACTCAGGTACATTCTCAATAATGATCCTGCCGATAAAGAGCTCCTGTGCCCATTTGCAGATTTCCCATGCTGTGGCTCGGCTCTGATCGCTTCTTGGTCTGCCACCTCTTGCGTTTGAATGATGTGTGCATTCTGGGGAAGCCCATAGCAAATCAAGTTTTCCACCAGGTACGACTTTTGTCGGATCAAGATTCTGAATTGATTCCTGGTAATGTGTTGCAAATGGATAATTGGCTTTATGAGTATTTATTGCTTTGTCCCAGTGATTTATGGCACTGAGTTTTACATTGAAATTGTATTGCTTTGCTGCCTGTATGATGCCGGTGCTTTCTCCGCCACCACCACAGAACATGTCTACTATCTGTAACTGTTTCATTGTTTTACCCTGTCTTCTTTAAGCAGTTTTTTTGTTTCTAATTCTTCCATGTGGAAGGGATTTTAAATACTCATACATGGCTGTTTCCACATCATCGGCGGGGTCTATAAGGTATTCGGCAAGGCTCCACCATGGGATGCGGACTATCGTATCCCGGATGATTACACAGTCGAGCTTGTAGTAATTCAAGAGTGTCTGCATCTCATCATACGTGACATGCAGCATTCCGCAGGTTTCCCTTACCTCGTACATATAACGATGTCCGATTTGAGCGTTGTTAATTACGCTGTGAATCAACTCGTTTTTCTGTTCCGGTGAAAGTGGCTGAGGAACAAGCTCTTCGGTTGGAAACAGCCAAGGTTCTTTCATTCTGCGATGCGCTCCTTGCGTTCTACATTGGTAAGAAAAGCCATGATTCTTAAAAGCTCACTTTTGTTGCAGAGCCTGAATTTTGCCTTAGAAAACTTGGACTGACTGAAGCTGTCGAGCCGGTTTTCCCAGTCATCACCGAGTATCTTTCTGGCACGGGCAATTACAGCGTCTTTAAGTGTTGGCGGTTCCCACCTTGGATAGAATGAAAAGGTCTTTTTGCCTTGCTTTCCCAGAATCAAATTGAGATCTCTGAAAATGGCTCTAAGTTCCTGTGTCGTACATTCGGTGCAGCTTTCTTTTCCTGTTGCACCACTTATTATGGTACGATAGGTTTCATCATCCAGTTTTGCTACAGTTTTCTGTACGTGTATGAGTCCGATTAAGCGGCTTCTGTTTGATTTTTGTTCCATCTGTCGTTCTCCTTTGCGAGTCTAGCATGAACTGCCGGTTGTTTCTTTACACCGAAATCCCAGCCTTTTCTATAGGCTTTTCTAATCTCATCTGCAATGTACTCAAGATGATTTTCTTCTATATATTTTTCACAATCCATAAATGCACTGTCTTTTGCTGGCTTTAACTTTTCCATTTGCATCTCCTATGCACACAGCTTGTCGAGCATGTTGTCTGTGATTGTTGAAAGGCCTGAAGCTTTTGCCATCTTGCTGATTGCGATTGAATCGTTAACAATTGAGCGGAAACCGCCGTTTGCATGTGTTACGAGTCTGTCTGCAATGTCTTTTGTGATGTCGATGTGGGCCGCCTCGTGATAATAGGCTGCTACATCCACGCTCTTTGCACGGTCAAACAGGACAATCGGCTTACGGATTCTTGAACGCAAGCGCGGTACTCTGTCCGTCTTTGTTTTCAATCCTTCCTCTCCTACGAGAAGAAGCGGAAGCTGACACCGTTCGTTGATTCCACGGAGCATTTCCAGGTGCTTTACAGGGAGCTTGTCTGCTTCGTCTATTATGATAAGACGGCGGGCGTATTTACATGACTCTTCCAAAGTTGTAAGACATGCGCTGAAGCTGTATGGACGGGTATGGGCAACAACATCACAGATGTCGCGAAGAAGCTGAACCTGCGAGGAACCGTCGACAAAAAGTACATAGGCTGCGTTCTGGTTGTTCTGACAGTACCATTTTGCAGTATGTGTTTTGCCACGTTCTGCGGTACCGATTGCCATTCCGATTGATGATGAAAGAGTTCCGTTTGGATCCGACAAATCGTTTGCAAGAGACTGGAAGCGGTCTACGCTCGGTGTAAGCACCAGTACGTCAGTGTCAATTATTATGCCTCGTGATATAATCTTTGTATAACCTGCATTTCGGAGCTTTGCGACATATTCCGTTTCCTTGTCCTGCCAGTTGGGGTAAGACTGCTGGCATATCTTTACGATCTGGGATTTGTCCACTCCGATGATGCGGGCTGCCTCCTGCATGGACAGACGGTTGTTTTCGATACATGCTCTTAATGTGCTTTCCATAATTTTTTCTCCTTATTCTGAAAATTTCTTGATGTATGAGGTGTAATAGTTTTCCAGGCTGGAATCCATCCGACTCTCAAAATCAAACTTAAAGTCCATGTCCTCGCGGCTTAAATGTTCGCCGGAGTAGAACTGGTTCAATATGTATTCATAGCGCTCACGCTCGGTGTAGAAGACCGGCTTTCCGTGGGCACGAAGAACGTTTTCATTGCCGATTCGCTGTGTAAGTGCGGAAAGGAAATCATCCTGTGAGATTGGTTCTTCCCTGTGGCTCATGGCCTTGGGCAAGTCTCCAAAATCAGAGCTTTCCTTTCTGCTTACGGCTACCGGAATTCCACGCTCTTCCTCTGTTTCTGCAGCAGCTTTTTTTATAACTTCCGGGACTGGGACTTCCGGCTGTTTGTATTCAAGCTGATATGACGAAGCTTCTTCCGCAAGGTTTTCTGCCTTGTGAAGCTCTGCGAATTTCTGCGGTTCTGAAAGCACCCGTACTCCGGCTTTTGTTGCCGTTTCAAATGCTTCCTGCACGGCCCTCATATTCCGCTTTTTCCATTCAAGCTGCTTGACCATTGCCTCGTGGTCCATCATGTCGATTTTCTCAACTGGACGGAGCGCTATCGCATGGTTTGTTCCAGGCTCTATCGCAAACACTCCAAGTTCAAGATTCTCCGGGTCGTAGCGGATTTCTATCTTCTGGCGGTTGTATGCGACAAGTGTTCCTCGGTTCTCCAGAATCATCTGCTGTGTCAGGTCGGGACCGATGTATTCGATTCCGTTCAGCTCGATTCTGTCTCCCTTTACCTGGCGCATGGTGCTTTCCATGAAAAGGTAAGCTTCGTCTCTTGGATCAATGAAGGTTGGAAGCCAGCCGTCACTCTTGTACTGCTCAAGTCTTTCCCGTGGACTGCATCCGAGTGTTGAATGCTCGCGTGTCTCGTAGATTTCCAGAGCCTTTACTACGCTTTTGATGAAGTCGTCATAAGTAAGGATGAAGCCGTTTTCCTTCTGCCATTCAAGACGTTGCGTTGCGTTCTCCTCTTCCGGGGCGCTGATTGCAAGACCTTTTTTGAGTCCAGGCAAGCAGAGGTCGCGAAGAATCTGTTCCAGAGTGTTGAAGAAGCGTTCAATCGGTTTTGTCTTTGCGTTCTTTACGCGGGCAAAAATCCGGCGGTGATGCTTTTCCCATTCTGCTTTTGTAGGAACTACATCAACTACAAGACCCTCCGTGTCTTCCACGATGTAGCGTCCGTTTTCCGCGTGATACAGGTCTGCCTCATCAAGAAAGCGCACTCCGTAGTTCTGGAGCCTTTCAACGACATCATCAGCGAGCCTTGATTTTTCGCTTGAACCGTTGTCGTTGTAGGTGCTCTCGAACTTGCCGAAGCGTCGGATTCCCATTCTGAGTGCGCGTGTCACCGTGTGCGTGTTGTATGCGACATCAAAACTGATTCCGTAGACAAGACGTGTCGCCATGTCGAGCCAGAGATAGCATTCAGCGCGGATGTACCTGTCTTTTGTTCCTGTTGCATTCGGATTGATGCACCAGAAGTCAAAGATGTGCTGGTCCCCGACTATCAGCTGGAAGGGCTTGAGCTTTGAGAGGTCACGGCTGATGTAGAACATGTTGTCGAGTGCACGCTGACCGCCTTTGGCAAGCATCTTCATTGCAGGGCTTATGTTCCTGGCATGGACATATGCGCTCGCCTCGCTTCCGATGCTCCAACCTTGACGCTCCGCTTCCGCCTTTGTGTAGTTGTAGGCATTGCGCACGGTACAGCCGCCCACTTCCTGAATGGCCGCAAGCAGGAAATTCGTGAAGAAACTCAGAGCCTCATCGCTCCAGGCGTAGACATGCCGACCCTGCCGACCTTCCGGCAAGGCAAACATGGATCCGTTTTCCATTCTTCGGATGTAACGCTGGACAGTCGGGACCGAGATGTTGAACTGCTCTGCAATCTCAAGATAGGCCTGTGCTTTTGAAATGAGCGGGCTTCTCTTTCGGAACGCATCGTAAACGGCAGCACGAATGGGATACTTTTTGTCTGTCACCGGTGCGAAGGTCTTTACGGTTCCGCTCACTCTTCAACTCCTGTAAACGAATTAAGCTTTCTGTCTTCCTCTGCAATCTCATTGACAAGCTCTCGTACACGAAGCCCTATGTTGCAGACAGCGGCAAGGCGTGTTGCCGGATCAGAGATGCTTGTAAGGAAATCCGTAAGCACTCCGAATACGTTGAGCTGTGCCTCGTACTGAGCCTTTGACTCCAGGTTGATCTTTGTGTACATTTTTCCATTGTGGAGGAGCGTCCTGGAGAAGTAATCGTCATCGCCCCAGTTAAGGCGGATCTTCTTCTTTCCCCATGTCCTTGCAAGGTCTGCCAGACGTTCGTTTGCCTTTCTGATCTTATAGACGCGATCATGCTCATTGGTCCAGCCGGCAAGACGTTCTCCTGTCGCCATTGCATGTGCAATCAGACGCTCGAACTCGCTGTCAGTCTGCGGCAATGCTGGATTTGCGCTCTTCAGCTTCTTGACCTCGATTTCCTCCGGCGTTATGAAGCTGTCTGTGGCGGGGTCATAAAGCTTGAGCCATACATAGGCTGTTTTCTTCGAGATTCCCACAAGCTCCAGAAAATCTATGAAGCCGAAAGTCCGGGCATCCTCGCTACGCCTGTCTCCACCGCGCTGGGCAAGTGCCTCGTGTGCGATGAAAAGGGAGCGGCAAACATCCACGCTGACTTTTTTTAACTGATCAACCTTGGGACGGAGTTCTGCGACCGCATTTTCCATGCTCCAGGTATCTATTTCCTTTTGAAACGGAAAAGCCTGTTCGGGCGTTAGTGCTGTATTGCTTGCTACAAGTTCGTTCATTTTTTAAGACTCCTTTGACAGCGGAAGCTGACATCCAGAAAGCTCCCGCTGATTTTGTCATACGGCTTTTTTAAGAAGTTCCTGATTGACTTCTTCTTTTTTGGTTTCACAGAAGAACTGATCCACAACGATTTTCTGTGCCTGGATTGCAAGCCGGTCAGAATCTGAAAGTTCACCGATAGCCTTTTTCTGGAGTTTTTCTTCCACCTTGATGCAGACCTCAAGCTTGGCGATATCCTCTTTGAGCTGAGCTTTGATGGTACGGTCTGTTTCTGTTTTCAGTTCCTCTGTCTTCTGTTCTATGAGCTTATGCAGAAGCTCGGCGGTGGCTTTCTTTACACTTACCTTTGTACTCTGGCGATAACCGAAAGTACCGTTCTCCAGCTCGACAGACTTGCTCTTCTTGAAAAGCTCGTCCCTGTTGTAATCTGCATAGGCCTGAACCTTTGCAACGGCAGCCTGAATGGAATTGCGGTACTTCTCTCCGTCTTTTGCAGCCTTGTCACGGATTTTGGCAATCTGCACGTCTGCAGCGGAATCAATCTTAAAGATCTCGTTTTCTGCATTCCTGATTTCTGTGAGAGCAAGCTCTACGTCTTCCAAACTCTCAACCTTTGTACCTTCTGGCTTGTATCTGTTTGCCATGTTAAATCTCCTTCCACAGTCTCTTATTCTGTGATATAATGTTTTTGTGAAATCATGCGGCTGGGTTGTCGTCGTGATTATCCGGTGCCGGAACACCTGTTGCTGCAGGCTTTCCGGCTTTTCTCTTTTTATACAGCTCCTCGCGATAATGGACGTACACGCTCTGCCAGAAGCCTTTGAGCGGTGTGTTCCAGAAGCGGGTAAGCTTTGCGCTTGCATTCCTCAGTTTTTCCTCGACTGTAAGCTGAGGAAGTCTTGCGACGGGATTTCCGTCTACATAGATTTTCATCTGTCTTTCTCCTTCCTTTATTCAAGGTTTTCCAGGTCACGGCATATTTCAGCCGGACTTTTACACTTTGCAAGCATCAGCAGTCCGTAGACTGCCACATACTGCAAGCCGATGTAGGAAAGGTTCTTTACCGCACCAAGGATTTTCTCCGGGGTCAGATCCTTTTCCTCGCTGTCCATGCACGGCGGTTTCCTGCCGTTTTTCCATATTGCTATGATTTCTTCCACCTCCTTGTTTTTCTTTGGGCATCATTAAAGGCACCCGCTATTTCCTTCATAAGCATTGCCGCATCAGCTGCTGGCTGAATACAACGGAAAGCGATGAGTTTTCCACAGTGGAATACTCCGAAGTTCTCGATGGGGATTCCCAGTTTGGGGTATGCACAGAAGCCCTTGACGTTGGCATGGATCTCCCAGTTTTCCCAGTTGCTTGAAATCATCAGGGACATTGCATTGAACACCGCCAGAAGCTTTCCCGGATTCTCCTCTTTTTTCATGCGGCCATCTCCCTGAGCGTCTGCACCATTGCGTTCCAGCTTGGATAGCCGAGCTTTGACGCAACCACCCGCTCTATGCGCTGGCTGTGTGACTTGCCGGACAGAACGTCACTGACAATCTGCTTGGTACAGCCAACTTCCTGTGCAATGTCGGAACCACTTACGCCTATGCATTTAAGTCTGTATTTGATGTACAGGCCCTGTTCGGATGTAATTTTCTTTGAATACTGCCGCTGGGTGTTCTTTTCCTTATATTTGCGGGCTGACTCAATTAGGCGCATTACCTCGTCTTCGGAAAGGTGTTTTTTTCCGAGCAAACTCATTTCGTTCATTCATTCCTCCTTTTCTCTCGATAATTGAATAGTTGTTAAGTCAATCTCGCTAAGTTTCCTTAGAAACAATCCATAATTGACTTATCAATTATTCATCACAATTACGATTATATATTAAATATGATGAATGTCAAGTAATTTTTACGAATTTATCGTAAATTTTACGAAAAAAAGGAATTTTTATGTCTAGACTTCAAGAACTTTATGAAGAAATGGTTAAATTGAACCTGATAGCAAATAAGAAGGATTTCGCTGAAAAGTTCGGATTTGCTTATGCAAATTTAGCAAGGTACCTCAATGGGCAATTGAAAACCACCATTGATTCAGAAAATTATCGTAAATTTGCAGATGCAGGAATCAATATTGATTGGCTACTTACAGGCGAAGGCGAAATGTTCAGCACATCATCAACGGGGGCGTTGGTCAGTACAGAGGTAATGCGGCAAGACGAGGTTGCAAACATTCCATATTATGACATCGACGTTATGGCGCATATAGCAGAGAGCCTTGACCTTAAGGACGAGGTTCCGGCCGGAGTGCTCTCAATTCCCGGATTTCAGGACTGCATAGCTTGCTTCCCTGTGTACGGATCCAGCATGGAGCCAAAGATTTCAAGCGGTGACGTTATTGCCGTAAGTCAGGCGGTTTCCTGCGACCAGATCCTCTGGGGAGAGATTTACCTTGTAATAACGGACGCATGGCGGGTGGTCAAGACCGTCCACCCTGGAGTCACCGAGGAATACATCATCCTGCGATCAATCAATCCCGCGTATGCCGGAGACACCAACGTGAACAAAAAGGACCTGCGTGCGCTGTACCTTGTGCGCGGGGTCGTGTCGCGGCTGGGGATGTGATGTGCCTCTACGTGTCCTGTTGTGCCCTGCTGTGCCATTATGTGACGCAAATTCGCTCCAAACTCTAGACGAATTATAATAAAAAATGATATATTTTTCTCGTGAATTATACCGAAAATGTGGTATAATAGATTTGAATCCGGCAGATTGTCGGTAGAGTTGCTTCCGTCATTTGCTGGAAAGCATGAAAAATCTACGCAAAAGCGTAGTAGGGAAAATGCCTTGGATAAGGAGGCAAAAAAGATGGATTCATTAACACGCAACTATGAATGGTTTGATAAAAACCGAGAAAAAATTATTGAAGGTCATCATTCTCAATTTGTCTTAATAAAAGATGAATCTGTTGTTGATTACTTTAATTCAGAGCAGGAAGGAATTAAGTATGTAAACGACAATAGCATTCCTTTTGGAACCTTTGCTTTACAACAGTGTCTTACAGAAAAGGAAGAGACTGGATATTATACTAATTGGGCGGTACGTTTTGCCTAATCCGGTATATGCCTACACAAAAAAGATTCCTGCATCTGAATCAAATTCCATAATTGTCGATTCTGGAATTGGTATTCCAGTTTACTTGATAAAACCGGGAACGCCTCAAGATCAGAGAGTTAAAATTTCTGTAAAAGCTCTAATAGACACAGGTTGTTCAAAAACATCTATTAGTAAGCGACTTGCAGCCACGTGTAAACTTGTTGCATTCCAAAAAACTAAGATGGAAAATGCGGGTGGTGTTGCTGTCGTAAATGTTTATACTGTTGATGTTTTTCTCCCAAACAATGTAAGGTTTAATAATGTATCTGTTGCAGAATATGAAGACAATAATAGATTTGATATTATCATAGGAATGGATATTTTAAAACATCTAGATTTGTCTATAACAAATGCAAACGGTCAGATGGTATTTTCAATTCGCCAACCACCAGATGCTTTCCATATTGATTATGAGAAAATGCAGAAAAAAGATAAATCTGCAAAGAATATGAAAGACCAGCTTAGGAAAAAACAAGTTATTTAATCCCTTTACCACCCACCCCCAGCGTAGGCTGGGGATTTTTTTTATCTGCTATCCTAATCCAAGGAGGAGGATGGCAGAATGCAGATCAACAATTCCCAAAACAAACCCTATTACACCCAGAGAAACAATGAACTCAAGCCGGGAAGCGCGTGCAACGTAACGGCCATGATTATGGCTCTCTCGGCGGCTGGATGGCCGGTGGACAGGCTCTCGGATTCGGCGCACCCACAGCCGGAGGACGCGCTCATGTTCTTTCTCTGCAACGACAGGTCCGTCAGGGATGCGTGGCTCAAGGTGGATCCGTCCAGGCGGTATCCTCCAAACGAGTGGCACCCGGTGCTGGCATACGGCACAAATCTTTTTCTCAGGCAGAAGGGGCTTCTCGGGGATGAAGCTGATGCCGTGGAGTTCAGCGAGAGGCGTTCCCTGTCTCAGTTCATAAGGGCGATTGACTTTGGCGGGGCATGTGTTACAAGCGGTCTTTTTACGTTCAAGAACAAAAAGGTATGCGGTCATGTGGTTGCCGTAGTCGGCTACAAGACTGACGCGGAAGGGAACGTCCTGTCACTGGTTATTGATGATCCATGGGGAGATTACCGAACGCGCTATGAGAACGTACGGGGCAATGACATTGAGATGCCTGTTGCAGACTTCAAGAAAATCATCCGTCCTGCAGGTCAGGACATCAAAATCGGGCATATAATCATTAAATTCAGGGGGTAATTTATGAAAGCAAAGACTGTGAGCTTATTGGCCATTGTGCTTGCAATTGTGTGGGTGGCGGTGCTTTTCCTTCTCAAGGGATTCGTACCTGTTCTTTTTTCCGGCAAATCTCTCGGACTTGATGCAAAGGAGATAATCATAAGCGGCGTGTTTTTCGTTGTTGCATGTTCTCCGGTGTACCGTTCTATCTGGCTGGATAAGAAACTGGGAATAAGTCAATCTGATGTAGATGCCTTGGTCAAAACTGACGGAGGGGAGAATGGCTGATGCGAAAAGGATTCTTTTTTCTGCTGCTGCTTTTATTGTTGTCTGTGCCGCCTGTTTCCTCGCAGGATGGCTTGTATCTGTCATCGCAGGATGTGGAAACGATACGGTCGGAACTGGAGAATATGAGGCTGGAAGTGCTGTCGCTGATGGCATCGCAGAAGGCATTGCAGACGGACTCCAGTCTGTTGCAGGAGAAATGCACGGCGTTGGAGAGCAGATTGCAGACAGCATTACAGATGTTGGAGAACTCGGAGCAATCGGTGCTAGAATTGAGCAAGGAAGCACAGAATCTGCGGACTCAGCTGGAAGAATTGAGGCGGCTGTACAACGAATTGAATCAGTCCTTGATGAAGCAGAAAAAGTGGACAAGGTTCTGGATGGTGACAACGGTCGTATCCGTCCTGGCGGTGGGAGTTGAGGCCGCCGTCCTGTGCTCAAGATGAGGAGGTGGTTATTATGGAAACTTTTTCAGTGGTAGTCTCGATTGTAGGTGGCTGTGCCACGTTGCTCGGCTTTGTCGGAATTTTTGTTAAGTACGGCAAGGACAAGGGCACTCTTGAAACCACGCTTAAAACTTTTGAGACTACACTTAAAAGTCTTGTTGAAAAATCCTCCGAGATTCCCAACAGCAACGTGATGCAGGAGCTTAGGAAGGATATTGACAGAAATGCAAAGGACATCAACGCTCTCGGCACGAAGGTAAACCAGATGCAGCTTGAGAACTCAAAGATGATAACTGCCCTTTCATCTGACCTGGGCTGGATTAAGTCTAGCCTCATGGACATAAAGCGGGAACTCTCCCGTAACAAGGAGTAGCTGGAATGCCGAAACGAAACAAGATAGAAATGCAGGGCTTGGTTGAGCGCATCTGCAAGATGTACTTCAATGACAAGATGAGCCACAAACAGATTACAGAGACTCTCAAGGCCGAAGGTTACGACATCTCCAAAAGCGGTGTCGGACGTACTCTTGTAGACCAGGCAGCCCAGATGAAAGCCTACAAGGATTCTGCAAAGAAAGCCGTCGCCATAGTGAACGAGCTTGACAAGACTCCCGGACTTAACATTGCGGAGGCGAGCGTTCAGCTTGTACAGGCAAAGCTTCTTGAGGAAGTCAACAAGTTCGAGAACTTTTCGACGATTTCACCTGAGGAACTGCTGAGGGCCGTTGTAAGAAATACTGATGCACAGACCAAGATTGCGAGGGTCAAGCTGGAGTATGAACGCGGTTACAAGAAGGGACTTTTTGAGGCGGCAAAGACCGTTGAAAGCGAGGGCAAGAAAGCCGGATGGAGCGACGAGCGTGTTGAGTTCGTCAAGTCTAAGATTCTGGGCTTGAAGGTGACGTATGACGAAAAGCCAGCCGAATGAATATCACGAAGTATTCCTGCCGTACCAGAGGAAATGGCTTGACGACAGGAGCGACCTTAAAATCATAGAGAAAAACCGACGATGCGGAATCTCATGGGCAGATTCAGTTGACGCTGTTCTGGATGCCGCTCCTTCACGTGCATGGTCAAATACCTACTACATGAGCTTCAACAAGGACAACTGCCGTCAGTACATAGAGGACGCTGGCGAGTGGGCAAAGAAGCTGGGCTATGCGGTGAGCGAGATAATTGAAGGTGAAGAAGCTCTTCTTGACGACCCGGACAAGAGCATCACGACCTACAGGATTGTGTTTGCTTCCGGTGCTGAAATCATGGGGCTTCCTGGTGTCTCACGCTCGCTCCGCTCAAAGCAGGGAAACGTCGTCATTGATGAAGCCGCTTTCTTTGATGATCTGGAAAGCGTTCTGCAAGCGGCAAAGGCTCTTGTAATGTGGGGAGGAAGGATCCGCGTGATCTCGACGCACAACGGAGACGACAATCCGTTCAACATACTGATCAAGAATATCCGCTCAGGAAAAGAGAAGGAATGGAGCCTTCACCGTATCACTTTCCGCGAGGCGATGGCTCAGGGCTTGTACCAAAGAATCTGCCTCAAGCAGGGACGCGAGTGGACTCCCGAGGCTGACAGGGAATTCATGGAGAAGATGTACCGCATCTACGGTGACAATCCCGATGAGGAGCTTGACGTGATTCCGAGGGCATCCAGCGGACGTTATTTTAACCGCGGGCTTTTGGACTTGTGCTCGGAAGAGGCGGAGGTTCCGATTCGCAGGCTTGAGTGTTCCGATGATTTTCTGCACAAAAGCGAGGGAAGAAAAAACCGTGAGATTGAGAAATTCTTTAATCAGGAAATACGGTCTGTTCTGGGATGTCTTGAAGGGCAGATATTTTTCGGAGCCGATATAGGACGTTCCGGCGACCTTTCGCTTTTCTGGTTCAGCGAGGAAGTGACAAAAACTTCACTTTCCTGCCGTCTTGTTGTGGAGCTGAAGAACTGTCCGTTCGGTTGTCAGGAGCAGTTCTCAAATCTTGTTACTGATTATCTGAAAGAACGGAGAACATTCGGCGGCGCGTGCTACGACAAGCGTGGAATCGGAATGCAGCTTGCGGAGTCGCTGGAACTCCGCCATCCGGGAGCTGTTGTTGGTGTAATGGAAACAAACGCCTGGTATGCGGAGTTTATTCCTGCCACAAAGTCACTCATGGAGGACTTGGATTTCACGATTCCTGATGATGATGTGATTAAGGCTGATTTCGGAATCGTTACCCTCAAAAACGGCATTCCGCTCATTCCTGCGGTGAAGCTTGCAGACCGCGACATGAAAGGCAAACGTCATGGCGACGCGGCGGCAGCGGCTTTTCTTGCAGTATGCGCATGGAAGACTTGCGCGGCAGATCCGGCACCGAGTTTTTCTGTTGCAGAAAAGAAAAAGAAATCAAGATTTCCTTGGTTTTGACTTGCAAAAAATAGGGATTCGTGGTATATTTTGATTACCACAAAATCACAACAGACCGACACATCTGTTTAAAATAGGTGTCTATTTTTATGCCCTTTTGATTTTACGATAGCGGTAAAGTCAGAAATGGTATAAACCGACTATGTGAATATAGCCGCAGAAAGCCCCGGTAAGCAGTGATGCCCCGGCTGTTTGTGAACAGTGGTAGGACTTTTTGCGGCTTTTTTGTCTCTAAAAAAGATCCGTACTACCAAATTCACAGGAGGTCTGTTATGGCAGACACAAAAACAAGAGCAGAAACGCTCATCGATGAAATCAATGGCAGTGTAATTTTTTGCACTGGGGTTCTGAATCTGATTGAAAACGATGGATGTCAAAATGCTGCACCGTGTGTAAGTGCAATTTTTGGCGTTGACAAGCTTCTATGTCAGGTAATGGTACATGCTCAAGAACTAGATACCATAATAACAAAACTGAAAAATGAAGGAAGACTGACAGACTAATTTTTGCGGGGCGATTATGCCCCGTTTTTACTAAGGAGATTGAAATGAGAACTATAAAAACAAAAGAAATTAATGGTTTTGAAGGTCTTTATACGATTAATACAATGGGCAAAATTTTTAATATGAAAACAGGAAAGAAAAAGACGCAATTACTTTCAAATGCTGGTTATTATCGTGTACACCTTTTTAATAACGGAAAAGGAAAGATCTTTTTAGTTCACAGACTTGTTGCAGAAAACTTTATTCCAAATCCTCAAAATTTACCTTGTGTAAATCATATCGATGGTAACAAACTGAATAATCGAGTCTCAAATCTTGAATGGGTTTCTTACGCAGAAAACAATGAAAAAGCACTAAAAACAGGACTTTCTTCACAAGGTTCAGATGTTTATAACTCAGTGTTTTCTGAAGAACAGGTTTTGTTTATAAGGGAACTTTTTTCTATTGGCTATTCAAAAACAAAGCTTGCCAGAATGTTTAATGTCTCTATTACAGCTCTTACAGATATGATTAATAAAAAAACATATTCAAATATTGATACATTTTCTAAATACAACAATGGGAGAGAACATTTTTCACCGCAAGTTCTACACATTATTCATAGCCTTTTAAATAATGATTTTACTTATTCAGAAATTTCCACATTGTGTGATCTTAACAAAGAAGCAGTAAGAAGCTATTACCGCAAACACTATCTTCCAGAAAAGCAAGAAAAATAAATCGATATGCTACCATTCTCATACAGGATGGTGGCAGTATGGCAAGAACTAAATCTGTAACAGATAAAATTTTAAATCTTACAAACTTCAGGTCTATTGCTGGGTATGTTTCTGATACACAGAACTGGATAAACTCAGTTCAGGAACGAGAATCGGTTTTTGAAGAAATGCGAACAGACCCGCGTGTTGAAAGTCTTGTAAAGAATCGCAAAGATAAAGTTCTGCAAATGACAGGCTCGTTCAGCGAAACTAAAAATAAACTTGTGAATGAAGCCTGCGAGAATTTTCTTTCATTCAATACTTTCTTCAAACTGAACAATATTCTTTTGAATGCCGTGCCTTATGGAATTGCTGCGTGTGAAGTCCTTTGGAAATTTGTTGAAGGATATTACATTCCTTATGATTTTACACCCATCCCCAGAGCAGCTCTTTCTTTCCCACAGCATGACGGACTTGATTATTATACTCCGTGCATTGCAAGCCAGAATATTGAGCTTTCAGACAAACGTAAATTCATAATACATAGAAATGATGACGGTGAATTGAATCGCTGGGGACGGCCAGCTTTATTGTCGGCATATATTTTTTGGCGTTTTAAGAATCTTGGAATAAAATTTTGGTCTATGGCTGCCGAGCTTTGTGGAGTTCCTTCGATTCTTGCAATCTTTGAAACCAAGAGTGAGGAAGAAGCAAAGAAACGTGCAGCTGATTTAACAGTAGCTTTACAGAACTGGGAAAGCGGTTCTTCTGGTGCGTTCGGAAACATTAAGGACATCAAGGTTGTCTCAAGTGCTATAAATGATTTTGAGAAGATTGTTGCATGTTGTGATGCTGAAATTGCTTATGCACTCACAGCTCAAGCTCTTACATCAAATACGGCACAATATGGTACACACGCACAGGGAGCGGAGCATGCAAAGACTTATGATGACTTGATAAAAGGAGATGCCTATCTCTTGCAGCAAACAGACCAACAGCTTGTTGATGCATTTGTAGAATTGAATTTTCCTGGTGCAATTCCACCAAAATACGACATTGATTCAGCTGATTTTGCTGACTTTGAAATCATCAGAGATTGCATCGACAGGGGGGTACCTGTCAGTTTAAAGGCAATTTACAACAAGGTTCATGTTCCGGAGCCCGTTGACGAGAAGGACTCGTTTGTTAAGGCTCAGCCGTCCTTCGGTTTTTCTGACAATGGAAAAGATGATTTTTTTCAGAACAGGCAGTAGAGCCACGATACATCGAGGAAAAGAAACAGGCAAAAAGGCTTGACCGCATATCTACTGCCGCCTGGCTCATAATCTCTGACAGCTACGCCGAGCGAATCAAGAAGTACATAAAGGAAGCTGCACGCAATCCCGACATCCTGAATACAAAGAAGGTCCTTGATCCTGACTGGTTGGCAATGGGAGAAGCCGCTAAGCTTTTTACACGTTCCGCCATGATGGGATTGGATTCTTCGGTTCGGAAGGAAGAGTTTGCGGAGCCCTCAGCTGATGAGATTGAGAACCTGCCCTATGCGGAAGCCGTTGAGTACCTCAAGAAGCGTGACGTTATAAAAAAAGTTGACTATAACAAGCTCTCTGACAAGATGAGGTTCCGTGCATTCACTGCATCCAGAATCAATGACGGAAAGCTGCTTGAGAGGCTGAATGCCGAGATGATCGCCAACGTGAACGACGGCAAGGGGCTTAAAGATTTCCTCTCCATGACAAAGACCGACATCCTGGACAAGGTGGGGATGGGACCGAACCAGGGATGGTACTGGGAGACTGTCTACAGAACCAACGTGCAGACAGCCTACAACGCAGGACGCATGATGGGATTCGAGGAGGACAGGCCGCTCGCACTGCATTTTGTCGGAATCGAGGACGCTAGGCAGACGGACATCTGCCACTCCATGAGCAACGTTATCAGACCCTATGACGATCCGATATGGAAGAAGTACATACCTCCGCTTCACTTCGGATGCCGCTCTACTGTACGTGCCATCTACGACAGGGACGAGCTGCCGGATGAATGGACAAGCCTTGAGGGAATTGAGAGACCCGCGAAGGGATTCGGCACAAATCCTGTTTCAAGCGACAGCTGGTGGGATGAGCTTGAGAGCCAGGCAAGGCAGGCAAAGCACTATGGTGTGCAGGGGGAGATTGAGGCGGTTAAGGCTGCGCTGGGGGTATATGGACCAAGTGATGAAACAATAAGACATAAGACGATAAAAGAACTGAAGAAAATCGGAAACATTGCAAAAGGTGATGAAATGACTTTTGAGGAAGCTGATGGTGGTAATGTAAATCCGTTTTCCAGTCTTGAAGGGAAATATAAAGAAAATTGTCAAGCTTGTGTCGCTGCATTTGAAGCTAGAATGAAGGGATTCCCTGTTAGAGCAAAACCTTTTGATAACAACAGCGTATTCTTTAAAAGACTTGCAAACAATCCTTTGAGAGCGTTCATAGATCCTCAAACTAGACATCATCCGATTTGGCCAGAAGATAATCCTACCGTAGATATTAATGCTTTTACAACATGGAAGGATGGATTAAATTATATAAAAAAGACTGTACAGCGTGGAGAAAGATATGTAATGAGTTTTAATTGGAAATCAAATGGAGGAAGACATATTATTTCAGTTTTACGAACTAAAAGAGGAAAATTGTTATTTTATGATCCACAAGATGGCTCTATATTTGACAAAGAAGATTTTTCATCTTTATTCAAACAGATATTATTTGATGGAAAATATAATCAACCAAAACTTTTAAGGGTTGATGACTTGCAATTAGATGAAAATGTGTTAAAATATGTTTTGGAGGCAACCAATGGATAAGGTATTAAAATTCGCTAATTCTTTACAGTATTCGTATAAATTTGACACATGCAAGCTATTCCTTGCTAATTGGAATGGTTCAAAAGTCTATTTGGTAAATTCTGAAGCTGAAAAAGGATTGTATCTTGGTTGGCCTGTTATGATAAAAGAAACGGATGGTAAACTAGAAGAAATACAAAACAACAAAGAAAAGTTAAAAATTATGAATGCTGCTGATGTTGCTTAGTAATACAGCCCCGGACATCCGGGGCTTTTTCTTTCCCCTCGCTCAGTCCATGCCAGAAAGCCTTGATGTAGAATTAGGGAACTACAGCATCAAGGAGAAAATGGTGAAAAGTTCAGAGATGAAAAAGAACGCGCTCTATCTGTGCGGAAGAAGCGTAAAATGGACTGACGAAAAGGGCCATGAAGAGGTGATTGAAACAACCCTGACAGGTTTTGTCAAAAATCAGGACGTGTGGGAGTTTTGCGGCACAGAATACGGATTCGGCAACGGCAAAATCTATGGCGGTGACATGGTCATTTTGACAAAGGAAATGTTTGACAGTGAAGTCCACGACATCCTGGAGCTTCCCCGCTATGGCATTCCGCATCAGGATTTATGATAACATTGGCAACGGACATGGACTCGCCAAAGTTTTGTCTATTCTGCCCTGTGGATGGAGGTTCGTTCACGGGGCTTTTTATTGCCCCACAGTCTGCCGTTATTAAAAAAACTGATGCTATCATTCAGACATGTTGATAATCATTGTTTCCTTTTTCTGCATTGTTTTAGGTTGCTGTGCGTCGACCTTTCTGGTTCCTTTTCTTCTTGAGCTTTCCAAATACTGTGTATGGACTGTTTGCAGTCATTTCAGCAGAGACGGCGGTTATGATTCGGTCGGCACGACTCTTTCGGATATTGACAAGAGAATCAATATTGACATCCCCGCAAGATTTCCCATCGACATGGGGCTTGTTGTCTTTCTTGTCGGAAAGGGCTTTGCTGAGAGCGACGTTGTATTCTTCCTGGAACACAATCAGCTCCCGGATGACCTCGTCGCTGGCATAAAGTCTGGCTCTGACAATAAACTGTGTGAGTTCCGCAAAGTCTTTGACGAATACTTCTTCGAGCGAACCAGACGAAAGCTCCTCGGACTCCATTGCGTCTAGAAGCCGAACGGACGGAAGCCAGCTCAGCAAATCCTCATAATAAGCTAGTCGGTGGTTCAGCAGTTCCCGTATGTAATAAAACTTCTCATCAGTCTTACGGGAGTGTGCGGAGAACCATGAGGCCAGAAAAAACGTCAAGACAGATCCGCCAACAGTTATAATCGCGGAGACAATTTCAGACGGCAAGGCATAATTTTCCATGCCTAAATTTTCGGGATACGCACTAACTTTCTGAATATCTCAATTTCACAACAAAATGCTATCCCCAAAACACCTCCAAAACCCACTTTCCGCAAAAAATTGGCGGTGAATATCGGTGAATAATTTTCGGACGGCAAATTATCCGTTTTATCCAGAATCTCCCCGAAATTTCCAAGATTTCATAAAACGACCTTCCCCCGGAATAGCCGGATTTTTACCCGACTGTGATTACATATCAGCAGAGGTCAAAAATGAAAGTTTACATTGCCGGAAAGATTACCGGCGACAAAAATTACAGGCGCAAATTCAAAAGGGCCGAGAAAAGGCTGAGGGCTCTCGGATGCTCGGTGATGAATCCGGCGTGGCTCGGCGACTACCCAGAATTCTCCTACGAGGACTACATGACCGTGAGCGGATCCATGCAGAGGGTGTGCGACGCGGTATTCTTCCTGAGCGACTGGGAGGACAGCCCCGGCGCGAGGCGTGAGATGGAGAGGGCTGAGAGCCTGCACCAGACGGTGTTCTTTGAGAGCCGTAGCATATCCACGTACCTCCTGAGATACCTACAGGAAAAGGAGCGGAATTCCAAGGTTAAGGTAGGATAGTGACTATGAAGAAGATTCGTACATGGCAGCTCGCCCGGACCGGGACTTTCGGTCAGGACGGCGCAAAGATTACAGAACAGGATTTGAGGGAAATCGCGGAGACGTTCACGCCCACACGCCCGATCACAATCGGACACGACGCGGCACACGGCGACAACTTCCCGAAGTTCGGAGACGTGCTTCTGATTGACGGCATCTACGATGATCCGAAACACAGGGGCGAGAAAGTCCTTGTGGGTCAGGTCGCGCTGCACCCGGAGCTGGAGAGGCAGTTTTCGGACAAGGACGACGGCGACGGATGCTACAAGGGATGGAGCGTCACCATTCCCAGACGAGGGAGCGACGGAAAGCGTTACCTTCATAGCCTTGCAATCTGCGGCGCGACCCCGCCAAAGATTCCGGGGCTTGAGCAGCTTATGGTCAAGAGCTGCTATTCGGACGGCGACAGCGTTGAGGTATTCGACTTCAGCGACGCAATAGACTATCAGGAGGAAATTCCCATGACTGATGAGGAAAAGAAAAAGATGGAGGC
>JAEEGJ010005420.1_pt1 | contig 40190 bp, 32 predicted proteins | sample 8958761 | NCBI WGS metagenome assembly JAEEGJ01 (sample SAMN16246546, study PRJNA631951) | gut metagenome | biome: gut microbiome; feature: rumen; material: RS-attached | host: Bos | place: Iran: Karaj | collected 2018-10 | reverse complement strand
TCTTCTCTATAGTATCAATATCACTATTGCACTCCTTAAGAAGTTCCATACCCTTAGCATATATTTTAAATGACTCGTCTAATGATATGTCTTTATCTTCAAGTTTCTCAATTATCTCATCTAAGTTGTCAAACTTTTCTTCAAGACTTAATTTCTTTTCTGCCATATCTTCCCTCTTTTTTATAATGCTTTAGCTTCATTAACTGTTGCATTAATTATTCCATTTTCTACATGAATATTAAGCTTATCGCCTTTTTTAACCTTCTTATAGTCATATACAGTCTTGCCACTTTCATCACTTACATGTGAGAATCCCTGAGCAAGTTTTCCTGCTGGCGATAAGCCGCTAAGTTTCTCAGCTAAAACTTCAAGTCTGTGTTTAGAACTATCAACCTTAACAGTCATAAGATGGGATAATCTTTCTTCAAGGTTAATTAATCTCATCTTCTTATCATTAAGCTTAGACTCTGGTGATAAGTTCTTAAGTCTTATCCTATAGTTCTCAAATAAGCCCTTCTTATAATCAATCTTATAAGTAAATGCTTTATCAAGTCTCTGCTTATAGCCCTCAATCTGTTCTATGAACTTGTCATATTCGTATACAGCAAGTTCAGCTGCTGCTGAAGGTGTTGGAGCCCTCATATCTGATACATAGTCCGAGATTGTATAATCAATCTCATGACCTACAGCTGATATTATAGGCACCTGACAATCAAATATTACCTGAGCAAGATTCTCATCATTAAAGCCCCATAAGTCCTCCATAGAGCCTCCGCCTCGGCCTATAATCATAACGTCTACGCCGTAAGCCTCAAGAGCATGTATACCCTCTATAACTGACTGTGGAGCACCATCTCCCTGAACCAGTGCAGGATATAGAACTATCTGCACATATGGGTTACGTCTTGTAGTTATATTAATAATATCCTGAATAGCAGCTCCTGTAGGTGCTGTAACTACTCCAAGAGTTTTTATATATTTAGGGATAGGCTGCTTGTATTGCTTATCAAACATACCCATCTCTTCAAGTTTATTTTTTAAAGCTTCAAACTGCGCCTTCAGGTCACCCTGTCCAGCAAGCTTAATAGCTTTAGCATATACCTGATAAGTACCTGCCCTGTCATATACTTCTATAGAGCCATTAACTACTACACTCTGTCCTTCTTCAAGTTTGAATGTCAGTCCCCTTCTATTACCTGCAAACATAACTGCGCTAATAGCTGACTTATCATCTTTTAGTGTGAAGTAGATATGACCTGATGAATGATATTTAAGATTAGATATTTCGCCTTTAATATAAACATGCCCAAGCATATAATCTTGGGCAAACATATTCTTTATATAATTATTAACCTGAACTACTGAATATATATTAGGCATATATTAAGCTTTAATTACCTTTGCAAGAATACCGTTTACAAATGATCCTGCATCTTCCTGTCCGTACTTCTTAGAAAGTTCTACAGCTTCATTAATAGCAACTGTATCTGGTACTGACTCGTCATACTTTATCTCATAAACTGCAAGTCTAAGGATTGTAAGTTCTACCTTACCTACTCTCTCAAGTGTCCAGCCTTCCATATTATCCTTGATAATCTGGTCAATCTCAGGAAGGATTTCAACTATACTATCAAGCTTAGCTGATATTTCTTCCTTATCCTTTTCATTAGCCTTACATTCTTCATCATCAAGAGCAAGAGCCTTCTGCTGCTCCATCTCTATAATCTCATTAAATTCCACACGAAAAAGGAGCTTAAATATCTGCTCTCTGATTTCTCTTCTTTTCATAAATCACCAACTCTAGTATTATTTGTCTAACTTAACTGCTGCAATCTTAATATTAACATCTGCAACTGTAAGACCTGTCATAGTCTCTACAGCAGTCTTAACCTTCTCCTGCACCTTTCTGCAAGTAGTAGGAATATTATATCCATAAGCAAGCATAATAGAAAGATTGATTGTTACTGTGTTATCAAGCACTGAAACTGTAACTCCCTTAGTAAGCTTCTTCATACCAACCTTGCTCATAAGCTCGTTAGTAATATTGCCAACCATAGCAGATACACCATCAACTTCAGTAGCAGCAAGTGATGCTATCATAGCTACAACATCATCTGCGATAACAACTGATCCAACATTCTCCTGATCTTTTGAAATCTTAATGTTATTTGATTCCATAAAAAACCTCCATCATTATATTGCTACAATCCTGTATATACATCTACCTTATAACCAGAAGGTAAATACATAAGTATCATCAGAGTTAACATAGGAAACATTGTCACTGCCACCAGACAGATAATTAAATATTTCCTGGTCACCAATAAGTCTATTATAAACCTCTGAGTAAACATTTGCATCCATACATTTAAAAGTCACAAAATCTTTACCATTTGCACGGGCACTATCAAAGATATTTCTAAATGTTGTTTCGTCATATCCTGTAATATAGAGGCCTTCGTGGACATAGTAATTATCTTTAGTCTCAAGGCAGTATGGCATAGGAACTACATTGTCTATAGAGTGAGTCTTTGTAAGCTCATCTGTAGTTATATTAAGAAAGTTATAATTTACAGTATTTGCATTAACATTGCCATCAGCAGATCCAAGATATGATGAATCTCCCCATGTAGTATCTACATAGTAGTATGCCCCATCAATATTTACAAGGTTCCATGCATGGCCTTCACCATTACCAACTACGCCAACTACCATAGTTGATTTAACTCCCAGCTTACCTAAAAGGTACTGGGTCGACTTGGCATAGCCCTGACATACTGAATCGCCGTAAAGCATAACTGATAATATGTTTTGGTTGTCTCTTGAACCTATAACATAATCAGTATTATTAATTAAGAATTCGTATGTATATTTAACCTTGTCATAATCAGAAGCTGACATAGAGATTCCACCAAGGAATCTACTAAGATAGCCATTAATCTGCTGATTATACTGAGCACACTCATTGGCAGTATATGTATACTTACCGCTAAATGTCAGATATAAAATCTTGCTTCCCTGAGTATGTCTTGTATAAGTATAGCCATCTACCCAGTAAATCTCTGGGTGGTCGTTATACATGCATTTGAATGCATACTCAAGCTGGTCTGAGTCTGTAGTTGATACCCTGATATTCTCTTCATGCTGCATACAAACAACATATAGCTCTGCATAAAGCTGGTGAAGTGATGCATCCATGGTATCGTAACAGTATAAGCCGGTGCTGGAATTCATAACCTGATCTATACTAGCTTGATCAACTATACCCTCTTTACCAGAATCTGCAGCCTCGTCTTTTGTAGATTCTACAGTAATATCTTCAAACCCTGTTTTAGGTGCTTCTACTGTAGATACCTGTTTCTGCTCTCCAGAAGAATTAAGGCTTCCCGCTGACTGACCTGTAGTTATTCCACTTTGGTTTGAAGCAGAAGCTGTATGGTCCGCCCGCTTCTTATTATCATGCATCACCACAAGGCCAAACATGAAAAATATTAAAAATAAAACGAATAAAGTTCTCTTCATACCTATCCCCGTATAGGTTTTAAGCTTAAAGCATGTTACCGAATTCTGAAAGCTTTAAGTCCTTATTTCTATCAAGAGTCATACCTACACTCCACTCATTTACAAAGAGGAGAAGTGGATTACCCTTAAGATCCTGAATCTTCTTCATATCAGATGTACCTGTAAGCTTAGCTATATCTATCTCATCCTTATTAACAATCCATCTGATATACTCATATGGAAGTGGCTCAAGTCTGATATCAACATTGTACTCATTTTCAAGTCTGTACTTTAATACTTCAAACTGAAGTACACCTACAACGCCTACTATGATTTCTTCCATACCAGAAGCTATCTCCTGGAATATCTGAATAGCACCTTCCTGTGCTATCTGGTTGATACCCTTTACGAACTGCTTACGCTTCATAGTATCCACCTGTCTTACCCTTGCAAAATGCTCAGGGGCAAATGTTGGAATACCAGCATACTGAACCTTCATATTAGTTGCGCAAACTGTATCACCTATTGAGAAGATACCTGGGTCGAATACACCGATAATATCTCCTGCATAAGCCTCTGTGAGAATCTTTCTATCATCAGCCATAAGCTGCTGAGGCTGTAAGAGACGCATATTCTTGTTGCCCTGAACATGCTTAACCTCTTTAGTTGCATCGAAGTGACCAGAGCATATACGCATAAATGCAAGACGGTCTCTATGCGCCTTGTTCATATTAGCCTGAATCTTAAATACAAATGCTGAGAAGTCATTAGAAACTGGGTCAATAGGCTCTCCATCTGCTATTCTTGGAAGAGGTGTTGTTGCCATCTTAAGGAAGTTCTCAAGGAAGATTTCAACACCAAAGTTAGTAAGAGCCGAACCGAAGAATACTGGTGTAAGCTTACCAGCACGAACCTTTTCAAGGTCAAATGTTTCACTTACTGTATCCATGAATTCAATATCTTCTTCAAGCTTGTCATAAAGGTCCTGACCTATAGTCTCAAGAACCTTGTCTTTATCATTGTAATCAATAACTGTAGTTTCACCTTCCTTAGTACCCTTTAAGGTATCTGAGAAAGTAACTATAGTTTTGTTCTCTCTAACATATACACCCTTGAAGTTCTTACCTGAACCAATTGGAAGGTTTACAGGACAAGTACGAATACCAAGTTCATTCTCGATTTCATCAAGAAGGTCAAGTGTATCATTGGCATCACGGTCAAGTTTGTTAATAAATGTAAAGATAGGGATGCCTCTCATACCGCAGACTTTAAACAGCTTTCTTGTCTGTGCCTCGACACCCTTAGAAGCATCGATAACCATGACTGCACTATCAGCAGCCATAAGAGTTCTATATGTATCCTCAGAGAAATCCTGGTGTCCTGGTGTATCAAGGATATTGACACAGTAACCATCATATTCAAACTGAAGTACTGAAGAAGTAACTGAGATACCTCTTTCCTTCTCTATTTCCATCCAGTCAGATACTGCATGTCTTGCAGTTGCCTTACCCTTTACTGAACCAGCAAGGTTAATAGCTCCTCCGTAGAGAAGGAACTTCTCTGTAAGTGTTGTTTTACCTGCATCGGGATGGGATATGATGGCGAATGTACGCCTTCTATTGATTTCATTTTCTAAGTTACTCACTGGTTTCCTCCAAACAATAATATACCCCAATATGCATACCATACCTGCCATGCATCTTGGGGTAAAAAGTTTAATATAATATTATTTATCTTTGTCAGCTCTCTTCATGAAAGTTGGAAGCTGATAAGACTTATCTTCAATCTTTGAATTGAACTTTCCAAATACTGGCTTAACTCCTGCCTTAGGCTGAGCGATTGGCTGTGCTACAGGTGATACTGGAGCTTCTGCCTGAACAGGTGCTACAGGTGCAACTGGAGCAACATGGCTAACTGGATGAGCAGCAGGTGCTACTGGTCTAGCCACTGGAGTGATTCCCTTTGGTACAAATTTAACATTAGCCTTATATGAATCAGGTGAAACCATTCTACCTGCTTCTACAGACTGAACTGGCATCTCGATACCTGTTGCAATAAGAGTAACAACACATGTATCCTGCATATCTTCATCTGTTCTAGAACCGAAGATAACGTTAACATTATCACCTGTGATGCTCTTAACATATTCAGCAACTGCCTGAGCATCATAAAGTGAAAGGTCACCAGTAATATTAAGAATAATATCTGTACAATCAGCAATAGTTGTCTCAAGAAGTGGAGATTCAACAGCAGCTCTTGCAGCTTCAATTGCCTTATCATCGCCGCGGCCTGTACCTATACCAACATGAGCAACACCCTTGTCCTGCATAACTGTTCTAACGTCTGCAAAGTCTAGGTTAATATCTGCTGGAATATTAATTAAATCTGTAATACCCTGTACTGCCTGCTGAAGTACTTCATCAGCCTTCTTAAATGCTTCCTTAATTGTTGTCTTCTTATCTACTACTTCAAGAAGTCTTTCGTTAGGAATAACAATAAGAGTATCAACCTGATCCTTAAGAACATCGATACCTGCAATGGCTCTTTCCATACGTTTCTTCTGCTCGAAACCAAATGGCTTAGTTACGATAGCAACTGTAAGGATACCCATCTCTTTTGCAAGTTTAGCAACAACTGGTGCAGCACCTGTACCTGTACCACCGCCCATACCAGCAGTTACAAATACCATATCTGCGCCTTCTATCATCTGAGCTATCTCATCAAGACTCTCTTCTGCAGCAGCCTGTCCGATTTCTGGATTAGCACCTGCACCAAGACCCTTAGTAAGTTTCTCACCAATCTGAACAAGGTTCTCAGCCTTACAACGCTTAAGAGCCTGCTCGTCGGTATTAATAGCTATATATTCAACACCTCTAATATTATCATCAATCATACGATCAACAGCATTGTTACCTGCACCGCCTACGCCGACTACAAGTATTCTAGCTACTGCCATTGAATCTTTACTGGTTATCTCTAGCAAAACTTTGCCCTCCTTATATACACAAAATGTTGTGTTTCTTTAACAATTTTTATCAACCCATTGATAATGATATAATTATTTATAAATTTGCGCAATAAATATAGTGCAACTTTTTCGATTAATTTTACCCCTCTTGACTGACCGAGTCAAATACCATTATTTTTCCGCCAGCATTTTCTTCTTATTCCTGGGTAAATGTTATGTTTTCTAGGCCCTGATCGTAGCTCTTCATATTAAGAAGTCCCTTTTGGCCCTGTAACTGAGGAAGTATAGATGTTAGCATCTGTATCTTTTCCTCTAGCGAACCCTTATCTCCTACTGCAACTCTTATGTCGCCAAAGTATAAGGTCATCTCATAATCTTTATCGAAATATATCTTATCAGTTTCTATTTCATACTTATTAAGAAGCTGAGTAATATTAAGTATTGTTTTGAATACCTTCTCATTGTCTACTGGAAGGGGCTCATACATAGTAAAGTGGTCAAATGTCAGCCCGGTAACCATAGGTATTCCCGGTGTCTTTACTGATGAATTCTCGACTATAACCCCATCTTTATCAAAGTACATATACTTACCAAGATATTCTACATATCCAGCAAGTTTCTTCTCATAAACCGTTACCTTAATAGTATTCTTATCAAGAACATCTACGTCCATGGAAGACACGAAAGGAACTCCGGTTATTGGTTTATTAGAATACTTAAGGGATAAGAAAATTGAATTGTCTCCAAACTTACCCTTTTGAACTATAGCTGTAATTTCCTGATCTGTGTAGTGCTGGTTACCTTCTACTATTACAGTCTTAACCTTGAAAGTCATAAGTATAATGTAGACTGCAAGAAGAAATGCAAAGATACCAGTTAAGACCAGGGTGCATATTAATTTCTTATGATTAACTTCCTCATAACGTTCCTCCTGCTCCGGAGTAAGTTCATTAACAACTTTAATCTTATGAGTAGCCTTGTTCCCCTCTTTATGCTTTTGTTTCTTTTTCTTCTTCTTTTTAGACATCTATCTTCTTACCTACGTTGATAACAATACCAATCTCAGCCATAAGGAATACTATAGACGTACCACCGTAGCTGATAAAAGGAAGACTGATACCTGTATTAGGTATAGAATTGGTTACTACCGCAATATTAAGAATAACCTGGATAGCAAAGTGAGCCATAACACCTATAACCAACAGTTTGCCAAATAGGTCTCTAGAATTAATAGCAATATACATACATCTCCATATTAATACGAAGAATAGTGCCATAACAAAGATAGCTCCAGCAAGGCCAAGTTCTTCACATATAATAGAGAAAATCATATCGTTCTGTGCTTCAGGAATAAAGCCAAGTTTTTGAACACTCTCTCCTATTCCCTTACCCATGATTCCACCAGAACCAATAGCATATAATGACTGAAGTGTCTGATAACCCTCATCAGAGTCATAGCCTTCCGGATTAAGCCAGGCTCTTACTCTATCTCCTCTGTATCCAAAGTCCCATCCAAGCTTATCTTCATTAGCAACTGCCAAAACAAATAAGGTAGCTAATAGAAGCACAATTCCAGCAAGTATCAGATACTGCTTAGGACTCTTAGTTACACAGTAAAGCATAACAAACGCTATACCCATAACGATAATAGCTGATGACAGGTTAGATGTCATAACAAGGATAAGAAACGAAAAGATAGCTGGTGCAACTGCTGTTGCAACAGGAGTCCACTTATTCGAATCCATAATAGATATTCTTCTTGTTATAAATCCAGAAAGGAAGATAATAATTGCAATCTTGACAATCTCAGCTGGCTGAATACTTATACCTAAAATCTTAACCCATCTTGTTGCACCGTTAGCTGAATAGGCAAGAGGAGTAAGAATAAGGAACATAGATACACCTGCAACTATAAGCGCAAGTCTTCCCATTGCTTTATATCTTCTATAATCAAATTTAGCAGTAAAAATAAGAGCAACTATTCCAAGTGCTGTTGCAAATAACTGTTTTTTGAAATAGAAAAATGAGTCTCCAATCTCCACCTTAGCTTCATAGGCTGATGTTGAATAAATCATAATAAGACCTATGATAATAAGGACGAAGGTAGAAAACAAAAGTCCTACATCAATATATGAACTTTTTGCAACATTTCTCCTGCCTTGCAAAAATTACTCCTCCATAGCACGTACAATATCTTTAAAGATTTTGCCACGCTCTTCGTAGTTTTTAAACATACCCCAGCTTGCACATGCTGGTGATAAAAGAACTGCCTGTCCTTCCTTAGCATGGTTCTTTGCTTCTTCCATAGCTTCTTCAAATGTTTCGCACATAATTATGTTATTAAAGCCATGCTTTTTAGCACAGTCAGCAATCTTCTCTTTTGTCTGTCCTATAAGAATAAGATAAGTAATCTTGTCACCAAAACTTTCAATCCACTCATCATATTCATTCTGCTTATCATATCCGCCACCGATAAGGACAGTTTTTCTATTCATAGCCTGTACAGCTTTAATAGCTGCATCAGGGTTAGTTCCCTTTGAATCATTGTAGTAGTCAACGCCCTTTACAGTCTTAACATACTCAATTCTATGCTCTACTGCAGTAAAGTTCTTTACTGTAGTAAGGATGCTATCCATAGGCACACCTATGCTATATGTCATAGCAATAGCAGCCATAACATTCTCTACATTATGAACGCCAAGTAGTTTCATCTCGTGGATATTCATAAGCTTCTCTGCCTTGCCAGCAGTAGCCATAAATATGTCATCACCTTCAAGATAGAAGCCATCGTCAAGTTTATGATTAGAAGCAAAGAATACTACTCTAGCCTTACAATCCTTGCCAAATGCTCGAAGTACTTCATCTTCATAGTTAAGAACACATACATCATCCTTAGTCTGGTTAAGAGTTATATCCTCTTTGCAGGCAATATAGTTTTCCATAGTATGATGTCTGTTAAGATGGTCTGGAGTAATATTAAGAATAGCTGATACATTAGGATGAAAGTTTTCAATAGTCTCAAGCTGGAATGAACTAATTTCAGCAACAGTTACATCATCATCCTTAGTATCTAAAGCAGCATCTGTATATGGATCACCTATGTTACCAACAACATAAGACTTACCATAATAATCTTTTACAATCTGACCTGTAAGAGCAGTTGTTGTTGTCTTACCATTAGTTCCTGTTATACCAATAAGGCGACCTTTTGCTACATTGTAAGCAAGTTCTATCTCGCCCCATACTGGAATATTCTTATTCTTAAATGAATCTACAAAAGGAGTATCTACAGGAATACCTGGACTCATAACAAGAAGATCAGATGAAGCCTTTACTTCTTCTGGAAGCTCTCCTGCATAGATAGTAGCCTGACTATCTTCAAGTTTATTCTTTAACGCTTCTTTATCAAGTTCTTTATTCTCATCAAATAAAACAGACTCTGCTCCAGCCTTCTTAAGAAGCTTGTAAGCGGCTATACCACTTTTTCCCGCTCCCATAACTACTACTTTTTTATTCTTTAAATCCATCTTTATTACAACCTTTCTAGTAAGTATTAAAGCCTATAGCATTTACCAGGCACCAAGGAAACCAATAAGGCAGCAAAGAATAGTAACTATAGTAAATACTGTTACTACCTTCTCTTCTGACCAGCCACCAAGTTCAAAATGGTGGTGAATTGGAGCCATTCTAAATATTCTCTTTCCGTGAGTAAGTTTGAAATATCCAACCTGAAGCATAACTGAAAGAGCTTCGATAACATAAACAAGACCAACTATTACAAGGAATAGTGGCATATGAAGTACATAGGCAACGCCTGCAAGGAAACCACCTATTGCAAGGGAACCTGTATCTCCCATAAATACCTTGGCTGGGTGACAGTTAATAATAAGGAAACCAAGAAGTCCTCCAAGTAAGAGGAAACATATTGGTCCTACGTCAGAGCCCTTCATAAGAGCACATATACCAAAGAAAGAAACTACAACAGCTGTTATAGAAGAAAGAAGTCCGTCTACACCATCTGTTAAGTTTGTAGCATTGTCAGTTCCTACGATTACAAGGAACATAAGAGGTATATTGAAATATCCAAGATCAAGATACGTATCCTTCATAAATGGAACTTTCATAGCAAGGTCAATATGAAGAATCTTTGTTACATAGTAAGCAAATATAGCTGTAAGGATAAGCTGAAGAAGCATCTTCTGCCATGCTCTAAGTCCCATTGAACGCTTAAGAACAACCTTAATATAGTCATCAAGAAAACCGATTATGCCCATACCTACTGTTAAGATGAGAACTGGCATAGTTGATGGATGACTCTTTGCAAATATAAATGCTGGTACAAGTATAGCTATAAGAAAGATTACTCCTCCCATAGTAGGTGTACCAGTTTTAGAAAGGTGAGACTTAGGTCCATCTTCTCTTTCTGTCTGACCAAATTTTAATTTTCTAAGTATAGGTAATATTATTGGTGAAAGTAATATACAAAGACCAAGTGAAAATATTACCGGAAGTACTATTTCTGCTTTTAACTGTATGCTCATTTTCCCTATATCCTTACAATTTAATTTAGATTAGTTCTATCAATCTGGTCCTGTGTCAGGTCCAGTATTATTAGTATTTGAATTGCTTACACCAGTATTCCAGCCATCCCCTTCAAATATAGTTGAAGATTCGTTGTTTATTGGCTCGAGAGTATTAGGATCAAGATACTCTCCTGTTACTGGATCTATAGCATAGCCTGTCACTGGATCAATAACTATCTTGTTTGTTTCAGTTTCATTATTCTCAGCTGGCTGAGGTTCAGGTACCTGATTCTCAGATACTGAGTTTTCTGATACAGCATTGTCAGATACTGAATTATCAGAAACAGCGTTATTAGATACTGTAAATACGTGGCTACCACGCTCTTCAAGTTCCTGCTGTTCTTTTTCAGATAATGGCTCTGTCATATAGATATTCTTATATGGAAGCACATCTGTAAGAATCTCTCTACAAAGAAGGCAAGCCCATCTTGTAGCTGTATCCTGGCTTGATGAGTTTGGTCTATCAATAACTACATAGATTGCAATCTGAGGATCATCTGCTGGAGCAAATCCCATAAATGATACAACGTAGTCAATCTTTCCCTGACCAGAGTGCTCAGCAGTACCAGTCTTGCCACCTATCTTATAACCTGCTGGTCTTGCATAAGTACCTGTACCTTCTTCAACTACGCCTATACAGTAGTCACGAAGAAGATCTGATACTGATGAAGATACAGTCTGTCTAAGAAGTACTGGGTCTATTGTTTCAACAGTATTACCATTATCATCCATAATCTTGTTAACCATATGTGGCTGGTAGTAATATCCACCATTAACAAGACTGCAGAATGCAGATATTGTCTGGATCATAGTTACGTTAAAGCCCTGACCGAAAGTTGATGTAGCAAGCTCTGTAGGACCCATAGTATCTTTTGTAAATACAAGAGATGAAGTACGCATCTCACCGGCAAGGTCAATATTAGTCTTTAGACCAAAGCCAAAGTTCTTAAAGTATTTAAGATAGGTATCTACTCCCATCTTCTGACCTATCTGAATAAGAGCAACGTTACATGATACCTCGATAGCACCCTTAACAGTAAGAAGTCCTTCACCATATCTCGAGTGGCATCTGATTCGTATCTCATGGTCACCCTCACCAAATGAGATATAACCATTACACATATAAGTATCTGTATCATGAATAGCACCGCTATCAAGCGCAGCAGCAACTGTAAATGTCTTACATACAGAACCCGGCTCATAAGACTGTGATATACAGAAGTTCTTCCATAAATCATTGCAGGCCTCATAGTAAGTATCATTATCTTTCATATTCTGAATTTCTTCAGCAGAATAGAATGCTGACAGGTCGTATGGATCATTCAGGTCATATGTAGGATATGAAGCCATAGCAAGAACTTCACCTGTATGGACATCCATAATAATAACACCTGTATTATCAGAACCTGGCTCACCCTCACGGTATTCACCATAGTGAGCCATGTTAAACTCTAGAATTTTTTCTTCGCATATCCCCTGAATATAGGCATCGATTGTTGTGCAGATTGTATTACCATTAACAGCTGGAATAGTTGTTCTCTCTAAAGCATTGCCCCCTGTAAGGTAGCCATACTCTCTTCCGTCACTTCCAGCAAGAACATCGTTATAATACTGCTCTAAGCCGTACTGACCAATATCATCACCTGTTGTAAAGCCAATAACATCAGCAGCCAAGCTTCCGTATGGATAAGACCTCTTATACTGCTTCTCAAACCAGATTCCATAGGCGCTTATCTGGCTGTCATCAGCAGCTTTAGCTTCTTCATAAGCCGTTACCTGGTCATAAGGAACTTCCTTTACCAAGATGTGATATTTATTATTTGGATTGTCCCTCATATAATTTCTTACTTCTGAAGGATCAATATTAAAGCACTGGTTAAGAGCAACAAGAGTTGGCTCTATACTTTCTGGGTCACTATTAAGTCTCTTTGTATCAAGGATAACATTGTATACCTGCGCACTATATGCAAGCACAGTACCGTTACGGTCAACAATAGAACCTCTTTTATAATGGATGGTTTTATTATCGTACTTTTGCTGGCTTAAAACCTGCTTCTTATACTTCTCACCATCCTGAAAACTTATATTAAAAAGTCTTGCAATAAGCATAATAAAAGCCAGCAGTACCACTAAAAAGAATACTGCCAGCTTACGTGTTATCATGTCATTCAAGCTATTTTTTCTGTTTTTACCCTCTTTGTTTCTAGGTGCCACGGCTACGACTCCACTAACTAATTGGGTATTTCAGCATACTGTTTAACATAATCATCAACATCATTGGAATATGTATATATCTGACCCTGTCCAGCCATCTTCATACCCAGGTCTTCTACTGCTATTCTTTCAATTTCTTTGATATCCACCTTGCTCATGATGTCTTCGTAATATAAGTCATTGGATACTTTAAGTTCCTCATAAGCACTTTCAAGCTTACCTTTTTCATTTCTAAGGTCTGTTACGCTTGCCTGCTCTCTAACATAAAAGAATGCGATTGTTGCTATAATTAGTACAACTTTAAATATCATCATACCATATTTAGCAGGATGTTGCACATTTTTTCTGCTAGCTGGTGAAGGCAGTGGCCTAAGCTCTGGTCTTCTAGGCTGTGTATTCGGTTTTAAAAGAACGTTTTCGTTTTGATACATTGCCCTATAGTTCATTTCCTTTGTTACTAGGTAATCCTCCATGATTACCTTCCCCCTGTTTCCTAATTCCTTAAGACGCTCCCCAGCGCCTTTCCCTCTATACTTTTACGCTTTCTCGAAAACTCTAAGTTTCGCTGATTTTGATCTTTTGTTTATCCCTATTTCTTCTTCAGTTGGAAGAATCGGTTTTCTGTTAACACAGGTTCCTTTTGATTTCTTGCCGCATACACACATAGGTATGTTTGGTGGACAAGTACAAGGATTTTGAAGACTGGCAAATGCTTTCTTTACTATCCTGTCTTCTAGCGACTGGAATGTTATGATTGCAAGTCTTCCGCCAGGATTCAAGAAATCAACCATCTCTTCTATTGAATTCTTTAGAACATCCAGTTCCTTATTACATTCAATTCGAATTGCCTGGAAGGTTCTCTTTGATGGATGACCTCCCTTTGCCCTTATCTTGGCTGGTATAGCAGCCTTAATGATTTCGTTTAATTCGAATGTGGTCTCTATCTCTTTATCCTGTCTTGCTATGCATATATGCTTAGCAATGTTCTTTGCGAAGTTGTCTTCACCGTAGTCTCTGATGATTCTAAAGAGTTCTGTTTCAGAATATGTATTAACTATCTCTTTAGCTGTAAGACTCTGTCTATTGTCCATCCTCATATCTAGAGGAGCATCTTCTTTATAGGTAAATCCTCTTTCTGCTGTATCAAGCTGGTAAGAAGAAACACCAAGATCTAACATGATACCGTCTAATCCGGTTACACCTATTTCTTTAAGTCTTGCTACGCCGTTTACGTAGTTATCTCTGATGATTGTTACTTTATCGCCGTAACATGCAAGTCTTTCGCTTGCTGCCTTTATTGCATCTGCATCCTGGTCTATTCCATATAGATGTCCGCTTGTTAATCTTTCTGCTATATGAAATGAATGTCCGCCTCCACCAAGAGTTCCGTCCATATAGAGTCCATCAGGTTTTATATTTAATCCATCTAATGTCTCTTCAAGGAGTACTGATACATGTTTGAATTCCATCTATATCTCCTGCTGTTTTCACAGTTCTTATAATCTAAATCCAAGATCAATAAGTTTCTCAGCCATAGCATCCATATCTTCAAAACTGCTTGCAGCTTCGTATCTGTCTTTGGACCATATTTCCACTCTGCTTCCTACCCCAGCAAGAACTACGTCTTTATCAAGTCCTGCATATTCTCTTAGGTTTGGCGCTATTAATACTCGGCCCTGTTTATCCATCTCACCATCACTGGCACCAGCTATGATGAATCTAGATATTACTCTGGCTTCCTTAAGTGTGAATGGCATCTCTCTAATCTCGTTTTCTACCTTCTCCCACTGGTCGTTATCAAACATCCATAAACAACCATCAAGTCCCTTGGTAATTACGAAATTTTCTCCGAGTTCATCTCGAAGTTTCATAGGAACGATAATTCTTCCTTTTGGATCAATTGTGTGGTTGAACTCCCCTTTGAACATTTTCCTTTAAAAATTCTCCACTTTTCTCCACTTGGTACCACTTTTCACCACTCTGACTCCATTTTATATGTATTTTTTGTCCCTTGCAATAGTTTTTCTGCAATTTTTCACAAAAAAAATACACCATTTACGGTGTATTTTTATGTAAATCGTATATATTGTGTGCAACAGTGGACCTACCACTAGATATAGTTTTATATCATTTATGCTTATGTTAACCTAGCTATTTTTCTTTTGTATCTTCTTCTGCAGTTTCCTCTTCTATTTTATCATCCTTTTCTTCATCAGCAGGTTCTATTTTTTCGATTTTTGCTTCGTCTATTTCGCTTCCAAGGATAGCCGCCTTAGCTATCTTTGTTCTTGCAATAAGAGCAAGTGTAAGTGCAGCTACAAATAATAACAAACCAAGAAGCTGGGAAACTGCTATATTAGTCCCTTTAATATGAAGCTGGTCTGTACGTATTCCTTCTACTATAAATCTTATAATTCCATATCCGCCAAAATACATAAGACAAAGCTGTCCATCGTATTTCTTTCTCTTTGTCATAAAGATAATTATAAGAAGAAGGATTAGATTAAGTGTTCCTTCATATAAGAATGTTGGATGAACCTGGATATAATTAGTACCTTCTTCTATATGAGCAAATATAGCTGCATCAATATCTCTTTCTCTTACAGCTGTAATTGGAAGTCTCATTGCAAAGAGGTTATTAGTATATGTTCCAAAAACTTCTCTATTAAAGAAGTTACCCCATCTACCAACGATCTGGCCTACAAGTACTCCCTGAAATGCTATATCAGCCATAGCCTTAAGAGGCTTCTTCTTAATCAGGCAATAGATGATTAATGTTGTAAAACCTGCTATTACTCCGCCGTAAATTGCCAGGCCGCCCTCTCGTATATTAAGAATACTTATTGGATTATCCTTATATAAATCCCAGGAGAATATAACATAATAAAGTCTGGCACCAAGCACGCCAAATATAACAATATATATTCCTGCATCAAGAAAGTCTTCATCAGATAGGCCTACTCTTTTAGCCTGCTTACATATTAATAAGAATGCAAGCAACATACCTATGCCAATTACTACTCCATAAAGAGCAATCTTTAAGCCGAATATGTTGATGTACTGAGGTACATTTTTTAAATATATTCCAAGGTTTGGAAAAGCAATATCTCCGCCGCCCATAGTCAGTCCCTATACGTTGAATCTAAAGAGGATTACGTCGCCGTCTTTAACAACGTACTCTTTACCTTCCATACCAACGATACCTTTTTCTTTTGCTGCCGAAAGAGAACCAAGTTCAAGAAGATCTTTATAGTTAACAACCTCTGCCTTAATGAATCCTCTTTCGAAATCTGTATGAATCTTACCAGCTGCCTGTGGAGCCTTAGTACCTTCTTTAATTGTCCAAGCTCTACACTCATCTTCACCAGCTGTAAGGAAGCTTATAAGTCCAAGTAACTTATAGCTTGCTGCTATAAGCTTATCAAGACCTGATGACTCAACTCCAAGGTCCTTAAGGAATTCAGCCTTCTCTTCATCTGAAAGTTCAGAAAGTTCTTCCTCAAGCTTAGCTGAGATAACAAATACCCCATTGCCTTCCTTCTCAGCAAGTTCTCTAACCTTAGCAACATACTGGTTAGAAGCTCCATCATCTGCAAGGTCTTCTTCTGAAACGTTAGCAGCATAGATTGTCTTCTTAGCTGTAAGTAAGTTATATTCGTTGTATGCTTTCTCAAGTTCTTCATCAGCAGGTACTTCGAATGTCGCTGCCATCTTACCACCATCAAGGTGTGCCTTAATAGCCTCAAGCATATCAAGCTCTTTCTGGAGACTCTTGTCCATCTTTGCCTGCTTAGCTACCTTTGCTATACGTCTCTCAAGAATCTCAATATCTGAGAAAATAAGTTCCATATTAATAGTATCAATATCTCTTACAGGATCTACGCTACCTTCAACATGGATAACATTAGTATCTTCGAAACATCTTACTACATGAACTATAGCATCTACTTCACGGATATTAGCAAGGAACTGGTTACCAAGACCTTCACCCTTAGAAGCACCCTTTACAAGACCAGCTATATCAACGAACTCTATAGCAGCATGTGTAACTTTCTTAGTATTATATAATTTACCAAGTTCTTCTATTCTCTCATCAGGAACTGGCACTATACCAACGTTAGGGTCGATAGTACAAAATGGAAAGTTTGCAGCCTGAGCCCCTGCCTTAGTTAAAGAATTAAATAATGTTGATTTTCCTACGTTTGGTAAACCTACGATTCCTAGTTTCATTTTCTATATATCTCCTTCTAAAAGTAATGCATCAGTGATAAACCTTTTGTATATTACCACATTTCTATTTTTTTCTCTACCCTGGATAATAACAGACAGGTACCCACCAGGTTTATCCGGTGGGTACTGATGATGATGCCAGCCGGAATCGAACCGACATCGTAGGTTTATGAGGCCCTGCTCTTCCTGTTGAGCTATGACATCTTACTTAAAAAGCGCCTAACCGATTTGGTTAGGCACTTTAATTATACTGTATCAATATATAGATTTAAAAATTGATTTTTTTTATACCGTGTACTTAGAAAGATTTGAATTAATCTCATCTGAATACTGATTAAGATTTTCTGATATATTAGTGATGTTGTTTGTTTCAGTCTTAAGCATATTACTTGCTGATACAATATGTTCACTTAAGCCAAGCACCTCGTTGATACTTGATGCCTGCTCCTCAGTTGATGCAGCATTGTTTGAAGCAACATCATTAATCTTATCGATACCTGATGTAATCTCTATGATTCCTTCTGTAGCCTTTGCAACATCTCCATATATCTTATTAAATGATTCATTGGCTCCGTTAACTCCGCTAACACATGCTTCCATATCTCTAGCACAGATATCAGCCTTTTCATTAATTTCAACGATAGTCTTTGTAACTTCATCGATAAGCTTACGAATAGTATCTGTTGAGCTTGAAGACTGGCTGGCAAGAGCACCTACTTCGCTTGCTACTACAGCAAATCCTTTGCCCATCTCTCCCGCTCTTGCTGCCTCGATAGAAGCATTAAGAGAAAGAAGATTGGTCTGCTCTGATATTGCATTGATTGTATCTGTGATACCCGTAATCTCTTCAACAGACTTGCCCATAGCTTTTATAAGGGTTGTAAGCTCTTTGATTGTTTCACTAAGAGTATTAACATTCTTTGTCATACTCTCCATCTCGTCCTTACCACTTGCAGATGCTTCAAGTGTCTCATCGCAAAGATTCTTAACATCATCAGCATTTTGCGCAAGCTGACCGGAAGTCATCGCAAGTTCAGTGGCTGCCTTAGCAACTCCCTCAATAGACCTGTTCATCTCACTAAGAGTAACATTAAGTTTATCAATTGATTCTCCCTGATCCTGGTTAGCATCAGAAAGAGCCTGTGATATTTCGAAACACTCTCCAGCCCTTGAATTCATCTGTCCTGATATGTTAGAAAGGCTATTAAGCGTTTCTCTCATCTTATCTATATATTCATTTAAGCTTTCACTAAGTGTTGTTATCTCATTATTACCTTCCGGAATGATTTTTACCGTAAAATCACCCTTTGTAATATCTGTTATACGTTCTGTAATAGTAGTTACAGGGTTAATTGCCTTGCTGATAATGTAATATAAGAGAGCAGATAAAATTGCAAGGAATATAATGGCACTTACAAATGTTATTACCATAACCTGAATCATCTTATCACTGATTAAGGTTGAAGGAACTACGCTTACTACCACCCATGATGTATCTTCAATATCTGTAGCTGTAAACATCATACTTCCGGCCTTAGTTTTTGCAGTTATTACTTTTCCACCATCAGCTTTTATACTTGTATCTAATTTACCAAAAATAGGATTGATTCCTGCAGCAATTGGATCTGTTGTATTATCAAGTGTCTGACCAACTGATGATTCTACATTACTAACAAGGATATCTTTTGTTTCCTTATTGATGATGTAATACTTGGCATCCTTCGATATAGAATCAAAAGACTTAATCTTCTCTGCCACCTTATCAAAGTTAATATCAGAACTAAGTACTACATTCTCATCAAGCATAACAGAACAAGCCAGACATGTTTTTCCTGTAGAAGCATCTACATATGGCTCAGAAGAGTATATCTCTCCCTTCTTTTCCAATGCCCCTGTATACCATGGTCTGTCAGTAAATACAAAGGTATCATCAGGTACCCATCCAGAACCATCCAGGAACAAATTCAGATTTCCAAATGCCATATAAATATCCTGTGAATCAGGATCTGACTCAGTAAGTTCAAGAAGAAGTACAAGCAAATCGTCAAATGTAGTTCTAGGCAAAGTCTTGATAACCTGCGCTGTCTGATTTACTCTTTCCTCTACTCCACTCCACCAACTGTGAATCTGGTTAGCATATGTTACAGACTCTCTTGCAAGAATATTATTTGTTAAAGAAACAATATTATCAGCTGCAAGCTTTATGCTTACCTGTGTGATGATCACTATGATAATAGCCACATAGATGATAATCTTACTAAGAAGTGTCTTTTTAAGTGATTTCCTCTTTTTACCTTTCATGATAATCTCCCCGCAAAACAATTTTAGATAGCTTAACTATCGTTTATTATTTTATCACACTTTTGCATAATAGTCTAATTGTTTTCTTGTATTTTATTGGTTATATTGTACAGTTTTATCAAAAATTTAACCCCCAGCATCCTTAATACATATAAAATTATTAAGGACGCTGAGGGTTCTATATGGGTCGTTAGTTTTGTTTTTGATAATTAGATAGTAAACATCTTTACATCTTCTCTAAGATCGATAGCTACCTGTTTAAGTGTTTCAGCCTGCTCAACTACATTGGCCATGTTAGTATCAAGCATAGAAAGTGAAGCACTTGTTTCTTCTGTTGATGCTGCATTCTCTTCTGATACAGATGAAAGTGATTCAACAGATTCAAGAATCTTGTTCTTATTGTTCTCAAGTGTTTCAACAAGTGAAACAATCTTATTGTTGCCTTCTTCTGTTTCCTTAAGCATAGAAAGCATCTTTTCAAATGAGTCGCTCATGCTATTAAGGGCATCCGCTTCATCTTCTGTTGCCTTTCTGATTTCATCTGTAAGTTCCTTGTTCTGATCAGAAAGTGAAGTAATCTTTGTAAGCATACCAGAAATCTCGTTAGCAGCTCCATTAGATTCTTCAGCAAGATCCTTAATATTATCAGCAACAACTGCGAAGCCCTTACCTGCCTCACCAGCTCTTGCAGCCTCAATAGATGCATTAAGTGCTAAGAGGTTTGTCTGGTTAGCAATTGATATGATAAGTTCAGCTGCCTGACTAATCTGTGTAACAACAGCTGCTGTTTCTTCAACAGATTCAGATACACGAATAGCTTTCTGTCTTGTATTTTCACCAGCTGAAACAAGTCCACCAAGCTGGTCTTTAACACCAGTAGACTCTTCCATAACGCTTGTACCTTTTTCAAGGTTAGAATTTGCAGCACTAAGAACCTCTTCAACAGCATTGCCAATACTTACAGTTATACCTGCTGTTGACTGTACATCTGTAGCCATGGCGGTTGCACCATTAGCAAGATCTGATACAGCCTGATTAATATCATTGGTAGCTTTCTGACTGTCTGTTATTCTGTCTTTAGCTACTGAAGCGCCTTCATCAACTGTTTCAGCTCCGGAAACAATCTTTTTAAGCGACTCATGGAGTTTATGTCTCATGTCCTCTGCTGCCTCTGCTATTTCCCTGAATTCTTTTACAGGAGAAGAAACATCAAGGTGAGTAACAAAATCTCCACCAGCCATATTATTAATGCCTTTTTCTACTCTTCTTACACCATCTGAAAGTGACTTTGCTGTTATAAGTACGAGTATATAAAGAGCAAATATTATTGCGCCGAGAGTTATGCTTATTCCTGTAACCTTGGCTCTAATATCTTTACGTGCTGCCTTATTCTCTTCTTCAGCCCAAGCCTCAACAATATCTGTCATATTAGATATTGAATCTCTTGTGATTTCAAACTGTTCGTTAAATGCAGAAAGATCGCCTTCCTGTGTCTTGTAATCAAATGTTCCATACCAAGCATTCAGATTAGTTTCAAATTCGTCCGCATAATCTTTAAATGACTTTCCGTCAAGTTTCATCTCTGTATATAGTTTTGGATTTTTCTTGGCAATCTCAACTGCACCGTTTACTCTTTCAACAGTCTGCTGAATATTCTCATTGTAATCCCCTTCTTTTTCATCCATAAGTGTCTTTGCCGTTTCTGCATCAAGATTAGCACCGGCATCATATACACTCATATACTGCCTTGCAGCATTCATCGCCTGATAAAGATCTCTATCACCATTAACAAGTTTATTGTTAATGGTATACAAAGTATCATTGAACAGCTTTTCAGCATCATCAAATGTACCATTCATCCTCTGACCCAGCATTACAATCACTACAATCAGGCAGATAACCACCGGAAGTACAAGTAATTGCAGTGCAGCCATAAACGACATGTTACTTTTTGCAAATAGTTTCTTCATATCTAGTCCCCTCCAATCATAACAAACGTTAGTAATAGATTAATGTATTAATTATACGCTTCTAACTAACGCTCGTATATTGAAATAGTTCCTAATATTCCCTTGTATTTTTTTGGTGATTTGCACGATTTATATGCGTTATACGATATGAATAATAGTTAACTTTTTAACCAATAATCATTCGTACAGTAAATTTATTATCTTCCGCAATATATCTTATATCGCTGTCAGTTTCCTCTATAAAAGACAATATACTTCTGGTTCCTATACCATGGCCCGCCTCTAATGAAAACGGATGCCCATCATCATCAAGTACAACCTTCTTGTCACAGGAATTAGTAATTTCAAAAAGAAGCTGATTCTTAAACTTAGAGCTTATGTCTATATATTTACTTCCTTCCGTCTGCTTCTCGCAGGCATGGATAGCATTCTCAATAAGGTTTGAAATTGCTATAGCAAGTTTCATCTCATCTACACCAAGTTCATTAGGGATATGAGTAGCTACCTTAATGTTAATATCCTTCTTCTCTGCCACATTGACATAATGAGTAAGGGCAGCATTGACCGTAGTATTATCGCAGTATTTTGTTGAATAGCGTGGCTCTGTATTCATCCTTTCTTCAAGACACCTCATTGCCTCTTCTGTTTTTCCATCTCTTAAAAGAGAAAGAATCAAGGCCTCAAAATGCCTTCGGTCATGTCTTAATGCCCTGTCCTGCTGGATAAGCTCCTCAGTAGAAAGAAGCCTTTCTTTCATACCTACTGCAGCCTTTTCCAGGGCAGCCGCTTCTGATTTAAGTTTATATTCATTTTGCTTTAATACTGTCGTATCTACCAAAGCATATAATTTACCAAAATATTCACCCTTATCTGTCAATTCTTTTTCTTCAAGAGTATAGTATCTTTCATTTTTATAAATAGTCTCCCCTAGAAGTACAGCTTCCTTAACTTCTTCAACAGCCATTGCAGGATTGGAATCTAATAAGGGATAGAGCAAACGAGCATGGTCATTATAATATTTTACGACTCCTCTTTCATCAACAGCTATAACGCCCTCTGATAAACTGTCAATAATATATTCTTTGGCAGCATCTATTATCCCCAAAAGATTATATTTGAAAATAACTATAAACATGCTGACAGTTATGGCTATGTTACCGTACTGGGTTATATCAAATCTATTGGTAATGCTGAATGTATGAGATATTTGGAATATAAAACACATAGAGCTAAGTAAAAATCCTGCCAGAAGAACCTTTAAACGTTTTCTGGCTCTTTCATTGACAAGCCCCCTGAGGGTATAAATGATCCAGTAAAGTGCAAGAATAATCATAACAATCTGACACTGCATATATACATCATGCATTATACCTGCATCAGTTATCAGTACCGGCACTCCTTTATTAACCGTAAAATGATAATTTTTATAATATAAGCTATGATGATTAAGAGTAATAATAGCAAAATATGATGCAACATCGATAAATACTGGTGCTCTTGCTATTATTTTAGGTATTTTAATATGACACAGCTCCACAGTGAACATAAAGAGAGAATAAATTACCCATATTCTTCCAAAATAAGAAAACTTAAGCGATGATATATATTCTTCCTGAGTTTTTGAAAGAAGCTGAAGAAGATAGCCCGTATTGTTAATAAGCATAGCCAGACAGTTTAAAAAAAGATATGTATGCAGTTTTGTTTTAAGATTTTTATATACTACTAAGCTTTCAATAAAAAGCCCAAGGATACTAAATATAAGTAGTCCTATAAGTATTTCTCTCATAATCATTTCCACCCTTTTCTTTTCATAACAATACCATTATAAGACAAATATATCTTTTGTTACACCAAAAAGCCTTAAACCACACTAAAAAAGTGCATACCCATTAAGATATGCACTCTTTTAATCCCCCATTTGTTTCCTTTATACTACAAAGTTTTTATTCATTGAAGAACTGAATCTTCTCGCTAAGATTATCACTCATAACTCTCATGAGTTCTGACTCATCTTTTGTACCAGCAATACCACCAGCGATATTCTCGATAGTAACTGATACTTCCTCAGCTGAAGCAGCATTCTCTTCTGATATAGCAGAAAGTTCTGTTATGCTACCAAGAACTGATTCCTTAGCTGTATTAAGATTCTTAACTTCATCAGAAACCATAGTGATTTCTTCAGCAACCTCACTAACCTTAGCACTAAGCTGTTCCATACCTGTTGATACAGACTGAACAAGCTTCTGCTGTTCTTCCATAAGTCCCTTAGCATCACCAGCCATGTCAGCACACTTCTGAACTTTATTAATTACATCTGTAACTGACTTAGCAATATCCTGAACTGATCTGTCTGACTGTTCAGCAAGAACTCTGATGTTATCAGCAACAACTGCGAAGCCCTTACCTGACTCACCAGCTCTAGCAGCCTCGATTGAAGCATTAAGTGCAAGAAGATTTGTCTGACCTGCAATATCTGCAATAATATCTGCTGCATGTCTGATAGAACTTACAGCTTCTGTACATTCTGCAGTCTGCTCATTAATCTGTGAAATAGCTTCTACAGAACGCTCATTACTAGCAAATACTTCTCTCATATCCTTAAGAGCAGCTTCATTGTCTTCACTCATCTGATGAGACTTATCTGATACGTTGTCTGAACTTGCAGCAATATTATCAATAGCTTCACCCATGTTAATAATAGCTGCGTTAGCATTCTGAACGCTTTCAGCCATAGACTGTGCAGTAGTAGCAAGCTGTTCAACAACACCCGAAATCTGAGTTGCACCATCTGCGTTGTCTGCAGATATATTGTCCATCTTTATTACTGCTTCGCCAAGTTCACCACTTGTACCCTTAATCACTCTAACTGCACCTGACAGTTGTTCCTGAAGTATATCAAGAGCAATTCCAATCTCATCAAAGTCTTTGCACACAGATGTAATCTTTTCTTTTTCACCGATATTACCATGTGAGAAAAGAGTAACATTCTTAACAATCTGGTTAATTGTTTTTGAAAATCTCATAGCAACAACTATAAGTATAACTGCAAGTACAACTGCACTTATAATAGCTATAAGTATGATACCATTAACTGCTTTGCTTACAGCCTTTTCAAAAACTGTCATAGGAACACCGGCAAATGCCATGCCCCAGAACTGTGTCTTAGCTTCATCTGCATAAATTGGTGTATAGTAAACAAAGTACTTTTTACCACCGATCACAACATTGGCGCCTATATAATCATTACCAGCTTTAACAGTTGCATATATATCTGCATTAGCCTTAGTACCTTCATTATATGTGCCATCAGCGTTCTTTAATGATGTTAAAAATCTTGTATCATCTTTAAATAAAGTAAGTTCAACATTTGCAACCTGTAATGATTCAACATATGCATGGTCAGCATATTCATCATAATCTACATATCCGTTATTAATAACGTCATATGCAAAATATTCATTGAGTCCGTAGGCAGCTGCTTTTAACTTACCTACTTCACCTTCCCCAACTTCCTGGTCTACCAGCTTGGTACAATAGATTCCAAGTATCAATGTAACAAGTATTAATGGTATAAGACCAGTTGATAGAAAAATAGCTAGAAATTTAATTCCTTTCGCCTTTCTTTCCTTCATTCTCCCACCTCCAAATACATTTCTGTAATAATATAGATAACATTATACTATATAATTTTGTATTTTTATACTATTATTTTTAATATTTTTATTTTTTTTTGTATATTGTGCATAATACTTACCGTTAAATAAGAAAAGGCTACAAACCCTTATTAAATAAGGACTTGTAACCTTTTTTACAATAAAATTGTTCTATTTTATGTATCCTATAACATCTTCTTTACAAATTCTGATGTATTACCTTCTATATCTCCTTTGAAAACTGCACTACCTGCAACTATAACATTGGCACCATTACTTAATACTTTATCAAGATTATCAAGCTTAACTCCACCATCAACTTCAAGGTCGCAGTCAAGTTTCTCTTCCTTTATCCAGTCGCTTACCTGCTTTATCTTAGCAGTACATTCTTCAATATATGACTGACCACCAAATCCAGGATGAACTGTCATAACAAGAGCCATATCAATATCTTTAAGATAAGGCTTAATAGCCTTGGCATCTGTTTCAGGGTTAATCGCAAGTCCTACCTTGCAGTCAAACTTTCTTATAAGATCTATAGTTCCAGCAATATCATCTGTAGCTTCAACATGGAAAGTAATTAAATCGGCTCCAGATTCTGCAAACTCCTTAATATATCTTTCAGGTTTTGTAATCATAAGATGCACATCAAGGAATAAATTAGTTTTAGCTCTAACGCACTTTAGAACTGGCATACCAAATGAAATAGAAGGAACAAAGATTCCATCCATAACATCAAAATGAAGATAGTCGCTACCTCCTTTTGTAGTAGCCTCTATGGCATCTCCAAGTTCCATAAAATCAGCTGATAAAATTGATGGTGAAAAATGATACATTAATACTTTCTCCTATCCTGTAATTCTTTATATAAAGCCAGATAGCCATTATATCGTATACGGCTTATACTGCCCTCTTCTACTGCTTCCTTAACACTGCATGATGGTTCATGGGTGTGTGAACAAGGATCAAATCTACAGCCTCCCTCATAAGGATAAAACTCCGGATAAAATGCCTTAAGGTTATCCTTATCTATATCTCCTAGAAGTTCAAAAGAAGTAAATCCAGGAGTATCCATAATATAGGTATCTTCATCTACCTTAAAAAGCTGCGAATGCCTTGTTGTATGTTTACCTCTTGCAAGTTTCTTTGATATATCACCTGTTTCCATATTTGCTTCTGGGCACAGGTTGTTAATTAAAGTTGACTTACCAACGCCGCTAGGTCCTGCAAGAACAGTAATCTTTCCTTTTATAAATTCTCGAATCTGGTCAAGGTCATTATTAAGAGCGCTAAGAGAGAATATCTTAGCTCCGCTGTTTTTATACGCCTCTGCCATCTCTTCTTTAATCTCATCTGATGCAATATCATTCTTATTAAAGCAAAGACCACATTCGATACCCCGGTTTTTAAGCATAATGAGGAATTTGTCTAAGAGCCCCAGATTAGGGTCTGGACTTGAATATGCAAAAACAACAAGTGCCTGAGATACATTTGCTACCTCAGGCCTGTATAACATAGATTTTCTTGGCATTATACCAGTGATGCTACCAATAAGATTCTTAGCATCAGTTATCTCAAGCTCCACCTTGTCTCCTACAAGTGGCTTCTCTTTATCTTTTCTAAATTTGCCTACAGCATGGCACTCTACTATACCTGTTTCTTTAACATCTACATAGTAGAATCCTGCGATGCCTTTAACAATTCTTCCCTGCATACTTACTCAGCTTCCCTAGTAAAGTTAACAGGAATATTAGTGGTCTTAGGTGAACCATCTGTACTTGTATAAGTTACTACAAGTGTTCCTGATGGAATCATATACATACCACCTTTATTAACTGTATAAGGAAGTGTTGTATCTATACTTCCCTGATTAGAACCATCTTTACCTATAAGAGTAATGTTAGCAGCTGTTCCTGCTGTGTAGTCTCCAGGAGCATTGACAGTATAATTAGAAAGTGCAAATGTTCCAGGTTCCATACCCTTACTAAGAACAATAGATACATCTGAGCTTGTGTTAACCTTCATACCCTTTGTTGGCTTCTGGCTAATTACCTTACCCTCATCAACTGAATCGCTATACTCCTCAGTAAAGTTACTATCTTCAATAGTAAAACCAGCTACGCTAAGAGCTTCCTTAACCTGATCCTTTGTAAGTCCTGAAAGATCTGGCATATCAATCTGCTCTATCTGCTCACCAATACTTATAGTAATAACAACAGTTGTATCTATAGCAACCTTAGCACCTGCTTCAGGCTTCTGGTTTATAATCTTATCCTTCTCTACTGAATCTGAATTAGCATATTCATATTCAACCTTAAGGGCAGAGCCTTCAATCTGAGCTACAGCTTCAGCCTTACCTATACCTATAACAGATGGAACCGTTACTGTACCTGACTGATACCCTTGTGCCTGACCTTGCTGACCAGAGCCATCATCACTTACAGCATTCTGAGATGTTGTTACATTTGACTTTGGCTTAGAACCAAAGAAATCAAAATTTATGCCAAGTGCTTTAACAGCAACAACAAGCATAATACAACCGATGATTACTGCTGCAATAACAACAAGGATAGTTGTAATTGCTTCTACCTTTGGATCATAATCATCTTCCTTGCTCGACTTCTTCTTTGGCGAGCGGCTAGAGCTACTACTCTTTGAAGCTGGTCTACTCTGACTTCTATTCTTAGATGATGACTTTGAAGAAGACTGCTTCTTAGGTCTAGGAGCTTCCTTATATTCTTCTTCATACTGGTAGTCATCCTGATACTGTTCTTCTTCCTGATAATCATCTTCATACTGATCATCATAAGTTTCTTCATAAGCCGGCTCTTCATATTGAGCCTTATCCTCTGTGGCAACCTTCTGGCTTGCACCCTTCATCTTGCCTGTAGCCATAGATGCCTCAAACTGATCTCTCTTATGAGAACGGCTCTTTATAGAAGCAAGTTCTTCATTAGAGAATGTCTTAGTTGCACCACTTGCTGGGCTGTCATCTATCTTTACAAAATCCTCATCAGGACTTATAAGTGATCTCTTAAGGTCTTCGATAAGTTCTGGTGCTGACTGATAACGCTTGTCAGGACTCTTCTGTGTACACTTAAGTGTAATCTGTTCAACACTGATAGGTATCTCAGGAACGAATTCTCTTGGAGAAGGCATAGGCTCCTGAATATGCTTAATAGCTACTGCTACAGTTGTATCACCGTTAAATGGCACGCGACCTGTAAGCATTTCAAATAAAGTAATACCAAGTGAATAGATATCAGACTTTTCATCTGAGAAGCCACCTCTAACCTGTTCAGGAGAAGTATAATGTACTGAACCCATTACATTAGAAGTAATAGTGTTACTTGTTGCAGCCTTGGCAATACCAAAGTCTGTAACCTTAACCTTTCCTTCCTTACTAATGATTATATTCTGAGGCTTAATATCTCTATGAATAATATGGTTGTTGTGGGCTGATTCAATACCCATACCAACCTGGATAGCTATACTTACAGCTTCCTTAACTGATAGTCTGGCCTTCTTTTCAATATACTTCTTAAGAGTGATACCTTCCACAAGTTCCATAACTATATAGTGGAAGCCACTTTCCTCTCCTACGTCGTATACATTAACGATATTAGGGTGCATAAGACCAGCAGCAGCCTGGGCTTCTGTTCTAAACTTAGATACAAAATCAGTATTCTCAGAGAATTCTTGCTTAAGTACCTTTACAGCAACAAATCTGTTGAGCTTATGGTCTTTGGCACGATATACATCGCTCATGCCACCCGTACCAATTTTTTCTATGATTTCATAGCGCTCAGCTATCATCATTCCTACCTTAATCATTAATTTCTCCCTCGTCTATATATACAGCTCTGCAAGTACAACGGCTATGTTATCTTTGCCGCCGTGGGCATTTGCAGTCTGAACTAAAAGTCTTGCTTTATCTTCAAGCGAACCCTTCATACCAAGGATCTCACTTATCTCACTATCCTCAACCATATTGGTTAAGCCATCGGAACATAGAAGTATCATATCTCCATTAGATATGTCTTCCACCTCAAAGAAGTCTACATCAACCTGTTCTACAACTCCCACTGCTCTGGTGATGATATTCTTATCAGGATGTGTCCTGGCTCTCTCTCTCTCAAGTTCACCCATACGAATCATCTCTTCAACAAGAGAATGATCTGTAGTAATCTGCTTAAGGCTACCATTATATAGGTAGAGTCTGCTATCTCCAACATTGGCCACAGTCAGAATTTCCCCGTCAAAAGTACCAGCCACAAGTGTGGTTCCCATTCCTTTGTAATTGTCATCTGACATGGATTTTTGGCGAATTTTAGAATTTGCCTTCTGAATTGCATTTCTAAGAAGACGTATAGGAGACTCATCATTAGAAAAGCTTACTTCATTAACTATAGTATCTACTGTACACTTTGAGGCGTACTCACCGGCTTTGTATCCACCCATACCGTCTGCTACTATAAAGAGGTTTGGTAATGTTCCTACCGATATCTCTGAAGTAAATACGTAATCCTGATTCATTTGTCGTTGCCTTCCTATATCCGTAATGGAATAAGACGTAACTGACATGCTTCCTCCTACCCGCCTATATGTCGGCGTCTAAGTTGGCCACAGGCACCATCGATGTCCCGGCCCATTTCTCTTCTAATGGTAACATTTATTCGCTTTTTTTCAAGTTTATTTTTAAATGCCATAGTGGCACTAATATCAGGGGCTGTAAAGCCTCTTTCTACTACTGGATTAACAGGTATAAGGTTTATGTGGGCACTCAGTGGTCCGGCAAGCCTAGCAAGAGCCGCTGCATCCTCTGCTGTATCATTAACTCCACCTATTAATGCATATTCGAATGTTATTCTACGGCCTGTCGTATCAAAGTAATACTTACAGGCATCCATTAGCTTATCAAGAGAATATGTATTAGCTACAGGCATAATCTCTTTTCTCTTATCATTAGTTGTGGCATGAAGAGATATAGCCAGAGTAATCTGAAGCTTAAGATCTGCAAGCTTAATTATATTAGGAACTATACCGCAGGTAGATACTGTAAGGTTTCTTTGAGATATATTCTGTCCGTGTTCATCTGTAAAAAGTTCTATAAATCTGACAAGGTTGTCATAATTAGTAAGTGGTTCCCCCATACCCATAACAACTACATTAGATACTCTCTCCCCTGTATGCTTTATTACCTGATATATCTGACCAAGCATCTCTGATGGTGTAAGACTTCTTTCAAGGCCATCTAAGGTTGAAGCGCAGAACTTACACCCCATGGCACAGCCTACCTGACTGGATATACATACACTGTTTCCATGGTGGTAACGCATAAAAACTGTTTCTACCATGTTGCCATCTCTAAGCTTAAAGAGATATTTTCTTGTACCATCTTCCTTAGATTCCTGGAATCTTACTATTTCAGGTAAAGAAAGAATATAGTCTTCCTTAAGTTTTTCTCTAAAAGAAGCTGACAGATTTGTCATTTCGTCAAATGATGAAACAAGCTTTACATGTATCCACTCATATATCTGCTTAGCTCTAAACTTCTTTTCACCAAGCGACTCTATAAGACTGGTTAATTCTTCGTAGTTATATGATTGTATGTCTTTATCATATGTAGAAGGCAACTATCTTCCTTCCTTTCTAATTAATTGTAGTGTTATTGTTTAATATACTTGGAAATAAAGAAGCCATCACAGCGGTGCAGTCCCGGAAGAAGTTGTAAGTAGCCTTCTTTTATAGTTGCTGCTGCCGTAGGGTCATCTTCTATAAGAGCCTTAGCTATACCATCTTCTATGGAAACAGGCTTAAGCCCCTTTTCTTCTATAATATATTTCCTATTATCTATATTCTCACTCTTAGTTATAGTACAGGTTGAATACATAAGTATTCCGCCCTTTTTAAGATACTTTACCGCGTTATCAAGAATAGCTCTTTGCAAGCTGGCAAGTTCTTTAACTGACTCTGGGCTAATGTTATACTTTATATCATTTTTTCTTCCTATAACTCCTATACCAGAACAAGGAAGGTCACATATTACTATATCGGCAGATTCGATAGCTTTATTATCCTCGACCGTTCCATCCCATACTTTAACACTGGTATTGGTTACCTGCATTCTCTCTATGTTCTCTTCTATTAGGTCAGTCTTGAATTCTGTAAGGTCTCTGGCCTCAACATGTCCACTGCTGCCGCATTTATCTGCTGCATGGATTGACTTTCCTCCAGGAGCAGCGCACATATCTATAATATGGTCACCCTCTTTTATACCAGCGCATTCTACAAGTAGCTGAGAACTTACATCCTGAACTGTGATGTATCCCTCCATAAAACCTGGTACATTCTCCATACCTGGAACATTTTCCAAGGTATATGCATAAGGGAGATATGGATGTTTTACTGGATTATGTCCAGCCTCTTTTATAGTATTTATCACTTCTTCTTTTGTTTTATTATCAAGATTTTCCCTAAGCCTTATATTAATAGGCGCTGGCTTAAGAGTAGAAGCAAGTATGGTATCTGCTTTTTCCTTGCCATACTCCTTTACTATCATGTCACATATCCACTTAGGACATGAATATATAACTGACATATCATCTGGCCATTTTATCTTATCCTTATTTCTTGATACATTTCTAAGAACACCATTAACAAAGCCTCTTAGCTGGCCCATACCTCTGTCTACAGCAAGGTTAACTGACTCGTTACAGGCTGCCTCATCTGGCACACTGTCCATATACATAATCTGGAATATGCCCATCCTAAGTATATGTCTGATAAGAGGCTTCATCTTTCCCTTAACCTTAGCAAACTGACCTATAACATAATCAAGTTTAATCTGGTAGGAAACCACCCCTTCTGTAAGATATTTGATAAATGCCTTGTCCCTAGGATCAATATAGTCATACTTATTTAAAACACTACGAAGAAAAACACCCAGTTTTTCTCCTGACCCCTGGGTGTTTTCCAATATTTCTAATACTATTCTTCTTGATAGTGTAGCCTTTTTACTCATTACCTTCTTGAATTATTTCTCATTACTAAAAGTCTTACTAACTGAAGAGTTGCTGCAGCAGCTGCTGCCACATAAGTCATAGCCGCTACTCTAAGTACCTTCTTACAACCTCTTTCCTCATTTTGGGTAAGTACACCAAGTGAAGATGTATATCTTACTGCTCTGTGTGAAGCATCAAATTCTACAGGAAGTGTAACAAGCTGGAAGATAACTGCTGCCCCAAACATAATTATACCTATGTCCATAAGCCAAAGTGCATTACCTGCCACACGCTGTGCAATATAGAAGCCTATAATAGCAACCCAGATACCGAATCTTGAACCTATAGAAGCTGCTGGTACTAGAGCTGATCTTATACGAAGTGGAGCATATCCTTCAGCATGCTGCATAGCATGACCTGATTCATGGGCTGCAACACCTATAGCTGCAACTGAGTTACCGTAAAATACAGGTTTAGATAAGTAAAGTGTCTTATCTCTTGGGTCATAATGGTCAGTTAATGTTCCCTCTGTAAGAGTTATACGTACACCAGTAACACCTGCATACTGAAGTATTCTCTGAGCTGCTGTTGCTCCAGTAAAACCTGACATACTAGGTATCTGGTTATATTTATTAAATACTGACTTTACTCTTATTGAAGCTATTATAGATATAATTGCAACTATAATAATTGCAATATAAAGAATAACTTCCCAATCAGCAACACCTGTGCTTCTATTTCTGTAGCCATAATTATAATAGCCACTGTATCTTTCCATATTAGATAACATCATATACATATTCATATCTAAGAACTCCTTTCAAAACAACCATTTGATCATTATATGGTATGCTCTCTGCATAAGTTAATAGTAATATATAACAACTATGTGTTAAATATGTGAAAGGTCTATAATAGACTAGCTTAATGTATCTCCTACGTTAACTGTAAACCCTCTAAGGAAGTCTTCTACCTTCATACGCTTCTTTCCTTCAAGCTGAACCTCGTTAACTTTAAGAGCGTCCTCACCGCATTTTACAGTAAAGGAATCTTTAGTAAGACCGATTATACTTCCTGTTTTCTCATTACCAAGGTATGGAAGAACATCTGCATCCCAAATCTTAAGAACTTTACCATTAATGTGTGTATAGGTAGATGGCCATGAATTAAGCCCTCTTATTAATCTTTCAATAGTAGTTGCCGACTTAACAAAGTCTATCTCACCGTAGTCCTTAGTAAGCATCTTGGCATAGTTAGATTCCTCATCATTTTGAGGGATAGGAGTAAGTTCTCCTTTTTCTATCATAGGAAGTGCCTTAACAATCATATCAGAGCCAAGCTTAGCAAGCTTATCAAAGAGACTCTCACCTGTCTCCTTCTTATCAAGAACTATCTCTTCCTGCATAAGGATATCGCCAGTATCAAGACCTACGTCCATCTTCATAAGAGTAACACCACTCTTCTCGTCTCCATTTATAATAGACCACTGTATAGGAGCTGCTCCCCTGTACTTTGGAAGAAGAGATGCGTGGATATTAACACAGCCAAGTCTTGGCATATTAAGTATCTCTTTAGAAAGAATCTGACCAAATGCTGCTACAACAAATATATCAGCAGGATACTTTGCAAGTTCCTTAACTTCTTCTTCCTGCTTAATCTTCTCTGGCTGAAATACTGGAATATTATGTGCAAGGGCTACTTCCTTAACAGGACTATAGCTAACCTTACCACTTCTTCCTCTAACCCTGTCTGGCTGAGTAACAACAAGTACTACTTCATGTCCAGCATTAATAATACTTTCAAGTGGTCCTACAGCAAAATCAGGTGTGCCCATGTATACAACTTTCATTTATTCCTCATCCTCATCTGTTGCATTATCAACTAATTCTCCTTCAACCTTCTCTACATAGAGATGGCCGTCAAGGTGGTCACATTCGTGAAGTATAGCTCTAGCAAGAAGTTCTGTTCCTTCTATCTCTATTTCTTCCATGTTCTCATTAAGAGCTACAGCCTTAACATAGTTAGGTCTTGTAACCTGTCCTGACTTACCAGGAACGCTAAGGCAGCCTTCATAGCCTGTCTGCTCACCGCTAGTCTCAACAATTCTTGGATTAATAAGAACTATTGGGTCCTCTCCTGTTACGTCAATAACTACAATACGCTTAAGAACACCTACCTGAGGAGCTGCAAGTCCAACACCATTAGCATCATACATAGTATCAAACATATCGTTTATAAGCTCTCTTGTATGGTCGTTCATAGTTTTAACAGGTCTGCATACCTGATAAAGTACATCATCACCTTCTAATCTGATGTTTCTTATTGCCATTACTTTATTCTACCTTTCTATTATTTGTCCTAATTATGTATTACTAAAATGAACCAGATGGATCAAAATCATACCATAAAGATACTTTTTTATAATTATCCATAATACCACAATCTTCAATATTATCTTTCAGACTAATAAGCTTGTCTATATTGTCATGCTTTATATAGATAACATATCTGTATATATCATTTACCTTGGTCAATGCTCCTCTGGCTGGTCCATTAACCATATAGTCATCACTAGTTATATCTCTTATATAATCAGCAAGTTTCTTAGCAAATTCTCCTGCCTGACTGTCATTATCAGACATAATCTGAAGTGAAAGCATATGACAAACCGGTGGGTAATCAGCTAGGCTTCTATATAGAATCTCTTCCTCGTAGAATGCCTCATAGTCCTGCTTTGAAGCATGAACTATACTGTAATCATCTGGACGATAGGTCTGTATAACCACGTCACCTGGCTGGTCACCTCTTCCTGCTCTACCTGCGCACTGGGTAATAAGCTGGAAGGTTCTTTCCGATGCCCTGTAGTCGCTGGCACTAAGTGATAAATCAGCTGCCACAACACCAACTAAAGTCACTCCTGGAAAATCATGTCCCTTAACTATCATCTGAGTTCCTATAAGAACATCAGCCTCTTTAGCAGCAAAGGCAGATAATATCTTATCATAATCTTCTTTGGAACGGGTAGTATCTCTGTCCATACGAAGAATTCTTATTGAAGGATATTCCTTTTTAAGTTCTTCCTCTATCTTTTCAGTTCCTGCCCTAAATCCAGCAAAATACTTGGAACCGCACTTTGGACAAGTCTTAAGATATGGAGTTTCATATCCACAGTAGTGACACACCATAGTCTCCTGCTGCCCACTCTTATGATGGGACAAGGAAACGTCACAGTGAGGGCATTTCATAACATATCCGCATTCCCTGCAGGATACAAATCCGGCATAGCCTCTTCTGTTAATAAAGAGCATAATCTGCTGCCCTCTGGCTATCCTTTCAGTCATAAGTTCCTTTAGCTTTCTACTAAAGAATGACTTATTGCCCTCCTTAAGTTCCCTTCGCATATCTACTGTATGCACCTTAGGAAGCATGGCTTTACCATTTCTCTTGGTAAGCCTAAATATATCATATTCTCCCTCTAAGGAAGCATAATATGACTCTAAGGATGGTGTAGCAGACCCAAGAACTAATAGAGCCCCATCTCTATCTGCTATATGAGAAGCAACCTCTCTTGCATTGTACTTAGGCATCTTCTCTGATTTATAAGATGTTTCATGTTCCTCATCTATAACTATAATTCCAAGATTTCTAAATGGTGTAAAAAGGGCAGATCTTGGCCCTATAACTATATCTATCTTTCCATTTCTAGCCTGTTCATACTGATCAAACTTCTCGCCATCAGAAAGTTTGGAATGCATAACAGCAACTCTTTCCCCAAATCTTTCATAGAAGTTCATTAACATCTGAAATGTCAGAGCAATCTCTGGAATAAGAACTATAGCCTGTTTACCATTCTTTATGGCTTCTTCTATAAGTTCTATATAAACTGTTGTTTTACCACTACCTGTTATTCCATATAGAAGGGCTGTCCCCGGCTTATCACTAACCATCTTAGCCTTCATACCTTCTATTGCTGCTACCTGTTCATCACTAAGAACAATGTTTTTCGAAGCAGCCTTCATAGTTATGGCAGGCTTTCTGTACTCCCTGGTAGTTTCTATTCTTATGACTTTATTTTTCTCTAAAGTCTTTATTACGCTGTCTGATACATTAAGCTTATCTTTTGCAAGGTCATATGGAATATACTCACCTTCCATAAGATATGACATAAGTCTTATTCTCGCTGCTGCCCTGTATGGATTGGCCCCCTTAATTAGTTCTTCGAGCAAGCTAATATCAACATTTCTATAAATTGTCTTATACTCAAGGGCCTTAACCTTCTTCTTTACAGGAAGAACTGTCTGCATGGCACTTATAAGAGTACAGCCATATCTGTGTTTCATCCAGTAGGCAAGTTCCATAGTCTTATCTTCAAGACTAATATTCTTACTCTTTATGGCTACGATGCTTTTAAGTTTCTCCTCAGGCCAAACTGAAGTATCAGATATAGAAACCACATAAGCACTTCTAATCTTATTACCAGCACCAAATGGAATCTCAACTTCCATACCTTCGCTTATTACTTCTCTAAGCTCATTTGGTATCTTATATTCAAATGTTCTATCTAATGCTTCGTGTGAAATATCGACTATAACGCCTGCATATTTCTTTTCCTTCATATTTCTGCTCTTCTTATAATTCTCTAACTTCTACTTTATCTAATAAAGCAGTAGCCAGTTCTATATCTACCTTACCACTTTCCTTAACTGTAGCCTTAGATGCTGAAACAGCTCCGCCAAACTTGGCTATATCAAATGATGACATACCTTTAAGTAGCCCTCTGGCATAACTTGCAACCAGTGCATCGCCGCAGCTTACTGTATTAACTACTTCAACAGCTGGTGGAACTACCCAGAAGCTCATATGACCGTCTACATGAATAAGGCCTCTCTTACCCATAGAAACGACTACATACTCTATACCCATATCATGGTATCTTTTAGCTTCCTCTAATATCTTATCCATAGATGAAAGCTTCTTACCTGATAAAAACTCCATCTCCTTGATATTAGGCTTAATCATATAAGGCTTATGCTTTATGCTTTCCCTAAGAGGGATTCTACTTGTATCTAAAATAACCTTCTTGCCATTATCATTAGCAATATCAATAAGCTTGCCATAGATACCATCATCCAGCCCCTTTGGAAGAGAACCACTTAGAACTACTATCTCAGCATTCTTAACTTCTTCTTTATATGTTTCTATAAAATTCTCAGTTTCTTCTTTTGTAATAACCGGGCCCGGCTCTAATATTTCTGTAACATAACCATCAGCCCCAAGTATATTCATATTGGTTCTTGTAGGGCCACTTATAGGAGTAAATGCCACCTTGGCTCCAGACTTCTTTACATCCTCTTCAATAAATCTTCCAGTATATCCCCCAAGAAAGCCAAGAGCTGTAACCTCTTCACCAAACTGTGCTAAGACTTTGGTAACATTAATACCCTTACCACCTGCGTACTGGTTATTATCAATTATTCTATTAACCTGTCCAGGGATAAGTGTGTCTATATCACAAGTCTTATCAATTGCTGGATTTAATGTAACTGTTAATATCATATTTGTCCCCTTTACCTTTTTTCCACCCTTTTACATATCATCTTATAGGCTACAATAAGTGCAGCTTCTAATATAATTACCAAGGCAATATTACCTGCCTTCATAATAAAATAGTTATCGAACTTTACAAATAAGTTGTTTGCAACGGCATCTCCTGCCATCTTTATTCCAAGAACATAATATCCAAGATATAAAATCTTACTATTTCTTCCAAGGAAGATAAGAGGCATAGATTCCGATATCCACCAGGAAATAATATAAACAGAAGCTACCATAGCTATACTTAAAGCCATGTATAAATATATATTTCCAAATACTAACTCCATAGAGTCAAGTCGTGTCTCTTTAGTAAATAAAATTACAACTATGAGAATTAAGATTCCATCTATACCTGTAAATATCTTCATCTTCTCTGCACCCTTAAGAAGCTTTGCCATAACTTCTCCAACAAATACAAAGAATAATCCAATTAAACCTCTAAGGCAGGTATAACATATGCCTGCTAAAAATACATTAATAGGCTTACTTTGTTTAGTAAGAAGATCCACATATTTCGATATATATATTACATAAGCAAGAAAAACTGCTACAAATATGCCTGTTACAAGCAGATTGCATTTCTTTCTGATAAAGCCGTAGGCATTGACCCCTATAAATAAGGCTGTAAAGAAACCTGTGTAGCATACGCCCTTTAATGAAGCAAACTCTAATAACATAGTTTTTAAAGGAGCAATACTCTTATTATCAGCTGTAAATATGTATTTACATGCCTCTATGGCACAAGCAATAAGACTAAAGATAATATATGGAACAAGAAGCCTCATACAAGATTTCTTTATTACATATTCAACCTTCTTCTCTCTTATATTCTTTTCAAAATATAAACCACCATATGCAGCCATAAATATCCATGGACAGGCTTCGTTAAAAACATTGCCTGCCTTGCTGCCACATATACCAGTACCAAATAAGATAGCCATAATTAGGCCAAGTGCCAAAATTATATCAATATAAGTAACTCTTTCTTTTTTCATATGCCTTTTCCCGTTTACTAACAAAAGTCATTAACTATAAACTGTACAGTGCGTCTGCCATTATATTCATTAAAGTTAGGATAGTATGCTGCGCTTATTGTTATACCGCTAGCACCACCTTTATAAAGGTTATCAACCTTATCCTTGCCATACTTTGCTTCAAGCATAGATCTAAGTTCTTCATTTCGTCTAAATAAAGTTAACTCGGCAGTGTTTCCGTCTGTATCTTCTACTGTATACTTTCCAACCTTGCCACTGCCAAATATCTTGGCAGCTTTAAGCTTAAGATTCTTTCTTGCAAAAACCGGACTTGGATTACCATTACCACATGGTTCAAGAACAGAAAGTCCTTCTACAAACCTGTCTGTGCAATACGAGAATGGTGCATCTGCATCTATACTAAGCCTGCTTATTAACTCATCTTCCGTTAAGCAGCAGTTTTCGTTAAGTCTTCTTCTAAGTTCTTCAAGCTTATCTTTTTCAAGTGAGAATCCTGCAGCCTGAGGATGTCCACCAAACTTTATAAACACATCGCTTATCTCTGAAAGTTCCTGGAACATATCATATGAAGGAATACTTCTGGCTGAACCTTTAAGGACGCCTTCTGAATCAGTTATTACCAAAGTTGGCTTAAAGTATTCTTCCTTAATTCTTCCTGCAACTATACCTGCAACAGACTCATGACAGTCCTCAAGGTATATAACAAGTACATTGTCATCCTTAATATCTGTTTCTTCTATGATACGTTTTGCATCATCTGTAGCCTTCTCTGTAAGAGACTTCCTGCTATCATTCATAGCTTTAAGGTCTCCAGCAAGAGTAAGCGCCTCATTCCTATCCTCAGTCATAAAGAGGTTAAGTGCCTTATCAGCAGAACCGATTCTGCCGGCAGCATTGACACAAGGTCCAAGTACAAAGCCCAGGTGATATGTAGTAATATCCTGTCCATATAAACCAACTACCTCTAAAAGGGCAGTAAGTCCTGTAGACTTGGTATTCTTTATAAGCTTAAGTCCTTCCTTAACAAGGCATCTGTTCTCATCCATAAGTTCCATGATGTCAGTAATAGTAGCAAATGCTGCAAATGCCATTAATTCTTCGTTAAGGCTTTCTATATCTTCTTTTATATATTTTGTATCGTTTTCTACTTGGCTAAGCATATAAACAATAAGCTTA
>JAEEGJ010005416.1_pt1 | contig 40209 bp, 27 predicted proteins | sample 8958761 | NCBI WGS metagenome assembly JAEEGJ01 (sample SAMN16246546, study PRJNA631951) | gut metagenome | biome: gut microbiome; feature: rumen; material: RS-attached | host: Bos | place: Iran: Karaj | collected 2018-10 | reverse complement strand
CAAGGCCAAATACGAGAACGGTAAGGCCACCATCACCGAGTTCAACGAGTCCCTGGCCCGCCTGGTCAAGGCCCAGTCCGACTCCGTGCAGGCCACCTACGAGTGCCTGTACCAGACCGCCCTGGTAGAATTCTACCGCGGCCGTCCCCTGACCCTATAGTGGCCCTTTTAAGGTCCTCCCCTTACGCCGCAGCCAGCACTTTTGCCCCAAAACGCTGGCTGCGGCGTTTCGTGTGACGTGGCGGCCAGCCGTTCCAGGATGCGCGGATGGGCGCCCTCCGAGTAGTCGCAAACGAAGGATAACATAATCGTTTGATTATAAATGGTTTTGGATATGACACAGATAAAGAATAATTGGGAAACGGTAAGATCATTGGAAGGAACGAAAACATTGGTCATGTCACAAAAAATCATTATATTTGAACGGTACATACTATGACCCATGAAACACACGATCACCTTCATCTTTGCTGCTATCTTATTCAGCCTCAATGCCCTGGCGCAGCCCAAGGAAATCAAAGTCACCGTCGATGGCATGGACATCGAGTTGGTTCGGATCGAACCGGGTACGGTGACCTTGCCGGAGAGAACGGCTTTTACGTTGGGAAAGGATCCCCAGACCGGAGAATGGGTGTATTCTTATAAGGACCCCATGACCGGGCGCTACCAGGTTGTGTCGGAAGACCTTACGCTTCCCGAAAGCACCCAGATCATCTCTGAAGCCTATTACATCATGAAATTTCCAGTTACCCGGGCACAGTGGGGCCTGGAGCAAAAGGGGAAGAAGGCGACGATGCCTATAACGATGTCATACTCCACAGATGATGGCATAGATAATAACTATGACACCCACGCTGTTCCGTTCATCAAAAAGCTGAAGCAGAAAACGGGACTGGATTGGGCACTGCCTTCACTGGGAGAATGGCTGCTGGCCTGCGGTCCCATCCCCGAAAACGTTGAGGAGTATGCCTGGATAGACGGCGGTACCGTACACGCGGTGGGCTTGAAGAAGCCCAATGCCAACGGGGCTTACGACATGCTGGGCGGCCTTGCCGAAATGGTGGAGAGCGCATCTTATGAACAGGATGGCAAGCTGGTAATAGAGCATCCCCGCTACGTGGGTGGCATTCCAGTCTTAGGAGCCAGAGCTTACAAGAAAGACCCATCCAAACTGCTGGAGCTGATGAGTCGCGCCCCTGTTTCCAGCATGTGGCCTCCTACCTTGCGCCTTGTCCTGAAGGGTATTCCGGAGGATAGCCCGGCCATCTTGAAGATGCAAATTGTCAAGGAGGGCAACAAATACGGCCTGGAAACGGAATACGGAACAGTCCTGAAGCCGGAGTACGATGTGGTCAAGATGGTGGAAATGGATTCCGAGCTGGCTGCCGGCGGCGGCTTCCTGGCTTCGAAAAATGGCAAGTGGGGCGTATTCAATCGCCGCGGAGAAACGCTTCTTCCCATGATTTTTGTTGACGAGAAAACGGTCATGACCCACATCACCTACCTGGAGTTTGTGTCCTATTCCTACAATTATAAGCAGGAGGTAGAACGCATCTCGGCCACCAAGGGAGAGTATGAAAAAACGGCCGATTTCGAGGCCCGCAAGGCCGATCCCGCCCTGCAGAAAGCCTACGTAGAATCCCAGATGAAAGACTTTGAGCAGCGCTTTATCGGCACAATCATTAATAACAAGAGAACCGTCATCTCGTTTAGGGATTACGACGCCGACAAAGAAGTGTTCCCCTTCATAGTGGCCAATGCCAGAACCCTGTGGACGACGTATGAACTACCCGTTCCCATCGATGCCGCCCCGGCTTTCAGTGAGTATATAAAATCGGCCGATCATCAGGAACTCCTTCAGAGTGCCCAGTGGGGCATTGTGGACGACTGCGCCCAAATTCTCCAGATTACGTTCACCCTCCCTGACGGAAGGAGTTATACCTATTCACGGTAATGATGAAACGCACCGTTACGCTTATCCTTCTTTCGCTTGTCTGCGGCGTTTTGTGTGACGTGGCGGCCAGCAAAAAACGCCAAAAGTGCGGGTTGTCAGGTATGGCTACCAGCTGATGGCCGGTTGCTTGAGGGATTCGTGGAGCTGGGTGTCGTAGCGGAGGCGGATCTTGATGCCGGCACGCTGGAAGTAGTAGCGTACGGCAATCTCCTCTTCGATGAAGGGGATAATCTCGTCCTTTTTCAGACGCAGGAAGGTGGCCTTGTCCATATCCAGGGACTTCTCCAGGGCCGAAAGCTCTGCGGAGACGGCCTCGGTGAGGCCATCTTCGGCCAGGGTCTTTTTCATCTCGTCAAAGAGGGCACGGGCCGAAGAACGGTAATCGAATTCCTTATCCTGGGCATAGGCCACGAAGTCTTCGAATTCGTTGTAATGGAAGTCCTCCACGGCGGGGATGCTCTCGTGCTCCTGGACATATTTGAGGGCATACTGCTCCACAATGCCGCCCAGTACCAGGGAGTAAGTGAGGCGGGAGTATTTCTGGCCCTTGACCGTGAAGTCGGGGGTGATGCCGCCGCCGTCACGAACCTTGCGGCCGTGGGCCGTGGTGAACTCATGGGTGAGGGAATCGGGGATGAAGCCCACGCTTCCGTCTTCGTTGCGGCGGGAGTAGTCAATGGCCTGGACGCAGCGGCCCGAAGGCGTATAGTACTTGGCCGTGGTTACCTTGAGCTGGCCGTCGTAAGGCAGCGGACGGATGCTCTGCACCAGGCCCTTGCCATAGGTGCGGGTGCCCACGATGGTGGCGCGGTCGTAGTCCTGCAGGGCGCCGGAGACAATCTCGGAGGCCGAAGCACTTCCGGAATCTACCAGCACCACAATGGGAATCTCCGTATCCACCGGATCCGTGGTGGTCTTGTAAACCTGCTCCGAGCCGGCGGCGCGACCCTTGGCTGTAACCACCACCGAGCCGCGGGGCACAAACAGCGAAACAATGTTAACCGCCTCATTCATAAGGCCGCCGCCATTGCCGCGGAGGTCCAGCACCAGGCGCTTCATTCCCTGGGCCTTGAGCTCGTGATAGGCGTCGCGGATGTTCTGTCCCACGCCGTCCGTGAATTTCTCCAGGAGGATGTAGCCATCGGCCTCGTTGAGCATACCCACATATTCCACCGAAGGCAGGGAGATGCGCTCGCGAACAACAGGCACGTCCACCGTTTCTCCGCGCAGCTTCTTGATGGTAAGAACCACCGTGGTGCCGGGCTTGCCGCGCATACGGTCGCTGCTCTCGGCGCTGGTGAGACCGTGGGTGGAAACCCCGTCAATGGCCAAGACCTCGTCTCCGCAGCGGATGCCGGCCTTGGCGGCGGGAGAACCCTCATAGGGTTCGTTGATGAGCACGTTGCCGTTCACGTCCGGTTTGTAGATGACGGCACCAATACCGCCATAGGTGTTGGTGAGCATCATCTGGAAGTCTTCCTGCTCTTCCTGGGGAACATACAGCGTGTACGGATCCAGGGAAGAAAGCATGGCATCGATGGCCGCACGCTGGATGCGGCCCACTTCCAGGGAATCTACATAAGAACGGTTAAGCTCTTTGAGGATGGAGTTGTACACCTCCACCCACTTGGCCATGCTAAAACTCTTGGACTGGGCCGATGCCGCCGGCACCGAGGCAAAAAAGAAGCCCGCGAGGGCCAGCAATATAAGGGAACGTTTCATCTTCATCGCTTTATTTGCGCCAACCATCTTCAAAGAAGATGCCAATGCACAAAGATACAAAAATTATTACTACCTTTGCGCCCGGTTAGATATTAGTGTATTTATGAAAATCGTATTTGCAACGGGCAACCCCGGTAAGATCCGGGAAGCTGCTGAAATTCTGGGCGAGGGATTTGAGCTCGTTACCCCCGCATCGCTGGGTATCACAGAAGAGATCCCCGAAACCGGTAACACCCTCAGGGCCAACTCTATGCAGAAGGCCGACTATATCTACAAGAAAACCGGACTTCCCTGCTTTGCAGACGATTCCGGCCTGGAAGTAGACATCCTGGGCGGCGCCCCGGGCGTGGAAACCGCCCGCTATGCCGGACCCGACCACAACGCCGACGCCAACATTGACAAACTCCTCTCGGAGATGGCCCGCCGGGAGAAGGAAGCCGCCATGGCCCGCACCAACGGTTTAACCACCGCCAAGGCCAGTCGCCATGCCCGCTTCCGCACCTGCGTCACCTTTATCAACGAAAAGGGAGAACACCATTTCTTTGACGGCGTGATGGAAGGCCGCATTGCCTATGCCCGTGCCGGGAAGGGCGGCTTTGGCTACGACCCCATCTTTATCCCCGATGGCTACGAAAAGACCAACGCCCAGCTGGGTGAGGCGGTGAAAAACACCATCTCCCACCGCGGCAAGGCCCTTCGCGCTATGGCGGAGTACATCAAACAGTAATGACCGGGGAAAGCATAGAGCTTATTGTTCTATCTACCACCAAAGTGGGAGAAAACGCGCTGGTTGTCCATACCCTTTCCAGGGAGTGGGGCCGGCGTGGTTTTTTGGTGCGTTCCGGCAAAAAGGCCGGGATGTCGCGCTTCCTCCCCCTCAACATCCTGGAGGCCGAAGTGGTGGAAAACCCCAAGTCCGAACTCTGGAGCATCCGCAACATCGGCCTTAAAGATGGCCTCTCCGGAATTCGGGAAAACCTTTACAAAAACAGTATGACGCTGTTCCTGTCGGAGGTGCTGCTGCGCACCCTTAAGGACGGCGCCAACGAAGACGGGCTCTATGAGTGGTGCGTAGGAGAAATCCTTACCCTCAATGCCCTGGAAAGCGACTTTTCCAATTTTTCCGTGCGGTTCCTGCTGGATTTTGCCGGCATCCTGGGTTTTCGGCCCACTTTGCAGGACGTAGCTCCCTTTGCCGGAGAGCAGCTCTCCCGCCTCAAACCTTTTCTGGAAAGCCGCTTTGAGGAGTGTATGCTCCTCCCCCTGAGCGGAGAAAACCGCAACGACCTTTGCGACGTGCTGCTCCGCTACCTTTCCTATCACACCGACACCAACATCCAGGTTAAGTCCCTGCAAGTCCTTCGAGAGTTGTATCGGTAAGGGATTTTGCGTATCTTTGTGAATTAACCACCACATACCTTATGTCCAAACGCAAAAACAGCCCCAACCGGAAGAATCACAAGAAGGCGCGCGTAGTTCCCGAATTCGAGGGAAAAGTACTGATGTCCCGCGAGGGATTTGCCTTTGTGCGCATTGAGGGGCAGGAAGAAGACGTCTTTGTCAAGGCCTCCAAAACCCGCGGTGCCCTCCACGGAGATACAGTCCGTGTGGCCGTCACACAGGAAAAGAGCGGCCTCAACAAGCGTCGCAGCGGAGAAATCATAGCCATAGTCCAGCGAAGCGACCGTCCCTTTGTGGGCATGCTGCACATTGTGGGCAAGCAGGCCTGGGTACTTATGAGCTCCAAGACCATGCCCTACGACATTTCCGTCCCCATTCCGGAAGGCGGAGAGCGGGGTATGAAGGTAGCCGCCGTGGTGGACGGCTGGGAGCGTGGCGCGTCGGGCCCCTACGGCCACGTGGTGGACGTACTGGGTATGCCCGGAGAGAACGAAACCGAGATGCACGCCATCCTGGCCGAATTCGGCCTTCCCTACCGCTTTGAAAAGTCGGTGGAGAATGCAGCCGACAAGATCTCCGAGGAAATCACGGACAAGGACCGCGCCCACAGAAAAGACTTCAGAAAGGTTCTCACCTTTACCATAGACCCCACGGACGCCAAGGACTTTGACGATGCCCTGAGTTTCCGGAAGCTGGACAACGGCAACTACGAGGTAGGTGTCCACATTGCCGATGTAACCTGGTACGTGAAGCCGGATACGGCGGTGGACAAAGAGGCCCAGGCACGCGGCACCTCCGTGTACCTGGTAGACCGCACGGTCCCTATGCTGCCGGAGAAGCTTTCCAACAAGCTGTGCTCGTTAAGGCCCAACGAGGAGAAACTCACTTACAGTGCCGTGTTTGAGATAACGCCCCAGGCCAAGGTCATCAACCCCTGGTTTGGCCGAACCAATATCATTTCCGACTACCGCTTTGACTATGAGCTGGCCCAGTCCATCATCGAGGGCGCTAAGCCGGAAGAGGTACCGGAGCCCATCCAGGAGGCCATTCTCACCCTCAACGGCCTGGCCCTGAAGCTGCGCAAGAAGCGCTTTGCCGCCGGCGCCGTCAACTTTGACCGCCCGGAGATGAAGGTAGACATTGACGAGAACGGAAAACCCATTGGCGTGCACCAGAAGTTCTCCAAGGAAGCCAACTGGCTCATTGAGGAGTTTATGCTGCTGGCCAACCGCAGCGTGGCCGAATTCGTGGCCACCGGCGGAAAGATGAACGGAAAAGCCCAGGCCAAAGCCAAGACTTTTGTATACCGTGTCCACGACGAACCCAATATGGAAAAGCTGAGCGGCCTGAGAGACTTTGCCGGCAACCTGGGCCACAAGATGGGCCCCATTGGAAACGGCAAAGACGTGGCTATGGCCCTGAACCAGCTTATGGGAGAGGTCAAGGACAAGCCCGAGATGGGCGCCATCCAGATCCTGGCGCTGCGCTCTATGGCCAAAGCCTGCTATTCCGTAGACAACATTGGCCACTACGGTCTGGCCTTTAATTTCTATACCCACTTCACCTCCCCCATCCGCCGGTATCCGGATATGATGGTGCACCGCCTGCTTTCCAAGTACCTGGCCGGAGGAGATTCGGCCAATGCAGACTACTATGCCCTGCAGTGCAAACACGCCTCCGAGCGCGAGGTAGTAGCCGCCGAGGCCGAGCGCGAGAGCATCAAGTACAAGGTGGTGGAATTTATGCAGGACAAGGTGGGTCAGGAGTTCGACGGCCACGTGTCCGGCGTAACCGAGTGGGGCATTTACGTAGAAATTGAACCCACCAAGATTGAGGGTATGGTCCCCTACCGCACCATCAAGAGCGACTTCTTCATCTTTGACGAAGAGCATTACCGCGCCGTGGGCCGCCGTACGCACCGTTCCATCCGCCTGGGAGACCCCATCCGCATCCGCGTCAAGAGCACCTCGCTGGAACAGAAGCTCCTGGACTACGAACTGGTAGAAGACCTGCCGGACGTTCCGGAGATGGCCGAAGACCAGGACAGCCCCGAGGCCGATATGGAGCGCGCTATGGCACAGCGCGAACGCCGCCCCCGCCGTCCCCGCCGGAAATAAAGGAATATCACCCTTCAGGGGCGCAGAGGGTTAAATCAACGAAACCAGCAGATAGAGGAAGTGGGCGAAGATGCCCGCGCACAGACCGGCGATGGTGTGTGCGCCCAGGGCCTTGGAGATAACCTTGCGGTAGCCCAGGGAGTCCATCATGGCGGTGTGGGTGGAGAGATAACCGCTCCAGCACATGCCGATGGCAGTGAATACGGCAACGGCGTTTCCGTCCAGGATACCGGCGGCGTTGAAAGTGGGCAGCAGGCCTAGGGCAGCGCCCACGGCACCCAGGGCCGTCATGGGGAAGGCAATCAGTTCCATATCCTTGAAGCCAAAGAGCCATTCAAAGACCCAGTGGATCTTCTCTGCCAGCCAGGGAAGGATGGGAACGCCCTGTGAGGAAGAGCCGTCATACACGCCCCCTTCTCCCGGGCCGAAGGTAACCATAATCACGGCCGTGGTAATGATGAGAACGCCGGGAATAATCTGCAAACCCAGTTCCACACCGTTCTTGCCACCGTCCAGGATGGCATTGAGGAAGCGCATGAAGACGCCGTCCTTCTTCGTTTTCTCCTCGGTTTCCGGTATTTCTTCTTCAAAGGTGTTGGACACCGGGGAATCCAGCTCGGGGTAGTCCTTAAGGCAGCTGCGCTGCATCAGGCGGGTAGAGATGATGGAACCCACGATGGCGCCGGCCAGGCCCACCAGGGCGGCGGTCACCTGCAAGTAACCGATCATAGTGATGATAACCACGAAACCCATACCGAAGGCGGTACCGAAGTTGGTCAGGGAAATGAGCTGATACTTCTTGAAGTAAGAGGCGAATTTCTTGTCTTTGGAGAGAGCGATGATGGCAGGGTTATCCGAAAGGAACGTCATCACGCCGCCCAGGGCCGCCACACCCGGGAGGTTGTACAGAGGCTTCATCAGGGGCCTGAGTACTCTCTCCAGCAGGGTCACCACCCCAAACTCAGACATCAGTTTGGATAGGGCGCCGGTAAGCACCGTGATGCCCATGAGGTAGAACACGGTGTTGAGCAACAGGTCGTGGGCCGTGTTCATGAGCGTCTTGAGCATGTTCCCGCTGCCCATCCGACTTCCCAGCAGGGAAAAACAGGTTATCAGAAGGGCCAGGAAGATGATGGCTTCTACAGTTGAGCGGCGAATTTTGTTCATATAATCAGGTTAGTTTAGCGTCCAGATAAAAACCTTATCACCCCGCCTGGGGTGAATCTTATCCCCGGCCTCGGCATCGGGGTTGATTTTGTCCTCCGGCATTCCGTTCAGGGGAACGGCTATGGAGCAGCGCAGGCCCTGGTGGACCACGTCTACGGGCTTGAAGTCCAGCCAGAGTTCTTCCACCTTCATCTCCAGGGTGCCGGTGGTGGCGCCAATGAACAGAATCTGGTCTCCCTGGTGCAGGTCGCGGGCTTCTACCTGAACCTCCACCACGTTGATCTTGGCAAACCAGTTGGTCACCTTGCCCACGTACACCTTCTGACGGGTGGCGCTGCTGCCGTACTTGGAGCTCCACTCGCCCATAGGCGCTCCCAGGTAATAGCCGTCCCAGAAGCCCCGGTTAAACACCGTGGCCAGGCGCTTCTTAAGCTCCTCACCCAATTCAGGGGTAAAGGTACCGGCGGCTACGGCATCGGCGGCCTCGCGGTAAGCGGAGGCGGTAATCTGCACATAGTCTGCGCTGCGGGCCCGGCCTTCAATCTTGAACACCTTGACGCCCGCCTCAATGAACTTGTCCAGGAAATCGATGGTGCAGAGGTCCTTGGGCGACATCAGATACTTGTTGTCTACCCAAATCTCGTTGCCGGTCTCGTAGTCCGTGAGCTGGTATCCCCGGCGGCAAATCTGCATGCAGGCCCCGCGGTTGGCGCTTTCTCCGTAGGCGGCCAGCGAGAGATAGCACTTGCCCGAAACGGCCATACAGAAGGCCCCGTGGGCAAACATTTCTATGCGGATGAGCTCTCCCGACGGGCCGCAGATGTTCTCTGCCACAATGGCCTCGTGAATGGCTTTCACCTGCTTCAGTTCCAGCTCGCGGGCCAGGACCACTACATCTGCCCATTGGGCATAAAAGCGGAGCGACTCAATGTTGGAGATGCTCAGCTGGGTAGAGATATGGACTTCCAGGCCAATCTTACGGGCATACAGGATGCAGGCCATATCGGAGGCAATCACGGCATCCACGCCGGCGGCCTTGGCGGCATCCAGCGTTGCGTATGCCTCCTGCAACTCTTCTCCGTACAGGGTAATGTTCAGGGTCATATAACCCTTGATGCCGTAAGCGCGGCAGATGCGCATCACTTCCGGCAGGTCCTCCTTGGTAAAATTGCCCGCAGAATGCGAGCGCATATTGAGATGGCCGATCCCGAAATAGACCGAATTGGCTCCTCCCTCAACGGCAGCGGTCAGGCAGGCAAAACTGCCCGCCGGAGCCATAATTTCCAGTTCTCTGCGATCCATTATTTGGCGCGGCCCACCAGTCCGTTGGCAAAGCGGCTCAGGGCGTCAAAGCCGTCCTGGGACAAACCGGCCTCGGCGGCCTTGTCCATAGCCAGCTGGCTGAGCCGGGCAATCTCCTTGCGGGCGGCCTCGGCAATACCTACGCTGTTGTAGATGGCCATAACGGAGGCAATCTTGGCGGCCTGGGCCTCGGGCGTGGGAGCCGGAGCGGTGAGGGCTTCACCCAGCCCCTCTGCACCCAGTTCCATAGCCTTCACCGTGAGCCAGGACTTCTTCTCGTTAAGGATGTCTCCTCCGATGGGCTTGCCAAAGACCTTCTGGTCTCCGTAGGCATCCAGGTAATCGTCGGCCACCTGGAAAGCCAGGCCCAGATAGTAGCCATAGTCGTACAGGCACTTCTGGCTGTGTTCATCGGCCCCTCCAATGAGGGCGCCCAACTGGGCCGAACAGGCAATGAGAACGCCCGTCTTGAGGCCAATCATCTGCATATACTCCTCCATAGGAACGCTGGAGCGGAGCTCGAAGTCCATATCCAGCTGCTGGCCGTCGCAGACTTCTGCGGCGGTTTTGGAGAAGAGGGCCAGCGCCTGCGGCACAACGGCGGACGGCGCCTGGATCATACGCTTGTAGGAGTCGATGCACATAACGTCTCCGCTGAGGATGGCCGTATCCTCATTCCACTTTTTCCACACCGTCTCGTGGCCGCGACGGAGGGCCGAACGGTCCATAATGTCGTCGTGGATGAGCGTGAAGGTATGGAAGACCTCCAGGGCCGCTGCCGGCTGCAGGATGGAAGGGGTGAATTCCTGCTTGTAAAGGCTGTAGGTGGTGAGGCAAAGCCGGGGACGGATGCGTTTTCCGCCAATGGAAACCATATAGCGCAGAGGGTCGTAGAGACCGCGGGGGGCATCCTGAAACTCAATGTTCTGGAAAAGGTCGCTTACGGCCTTGTCAAGGAAGAGATCGTTAATCATTTTGTGCATCTTTGCTGCAAAGATAGGCATTTTTCTTTTAAGGGAATATTCCGTATCTTTGTATAATTAGCAAACTACAGAATTATGCACACTAAGCTCGGAAAATGGGCCTTCGGCCTCACCGCCGTCGCCCTCCTCATTTCCTGCAGCGGAAAAACGCCCCTTTACAAAGACGCCTCCAAAAGCTCCGAACAAAGGGCCGATGACCTGCTGGCCCGGATGACGCTGGAAGAAAAGCTGGGACAGCTGCTGTGCCCGCTGGGCTGGCCTATGTACGAGAAGGTTCCCGGTGTGGCCGGGAATGAAGACGCCACAGTGCGCATAACGGACGCTTACCGGGAGTTCATCCAGAAGCAGCACGGCGGTATGCTGTGGGCCGTGTTCCGTGCCGACCCTTGGACCCGGAAGACCCTGGAGACGGGCCTGAACCCGCAGCTTTCGGCCCAGGCCTATAACGCCCTGCAGCATTATGCCATAGACTCCACCCGCCTGGGAATTCCCATCATCCTGGCCGAAGAAGCCCCCCACGGGCATATGGCCATTGGCACCACGGTGTTCCCCACCTCCATTGGCCTCAGCGCCACCTGGGACACCGAGCTCATAGAAGAAGTGGGCCAGGTCATTGGCAAGGAGCTCAAGGCCCAGGGCGGCACCATTGGCTACGGCCCGGTCATTGACCTGAGCCGTGAACCCCGCTGGTCCCGCGTAGAAGAAACCTACGGAGAAGACGTATACCTCACCTCCCAGATGGCTTCGGCTATGGTAAGAGGAACTTCGTCGGAAGGCATCATCTCCACCCTCAAGCATTTTGTGGCCTACGGCATTCCGGAAGGCGGCCACAACGGCAGCCCCTCCCACATTGGCCCGCGTGACCTGGAAGAGAACGTGCTGCCCACCTTCAAGGCAGCCATCGATGCCGGCGCCCTCAGCGTGATGACCAGCTACAACACCATTGACGGCATTCCCACCACCTGCAACGAGGAACTGCTCACCGGCGTCCTCCACAACCGCTGGAATTTCCGGGGCTTCGTGGTAAGTGACCTGGAGAGCATAGACGGCATTTTTACCAGTCACCACGTGGCCAAAGACAAGCAGGAAGCCGGAGAGATGGCCCTCAAGGCCGGCGTAGACGTGGACCTGGGAGCCCACTGCTTTGCCCTCCTCCAGGAATCCGTAGAGAGCGGCCGACTGGGCATTGCCTTTGTGGACCGCGCCGTCAAGCGCGTGCTCATCCGCAAGTTCGAGGCCGGTCTCTTTGACAACCCGTACCTGCCGGAGAATTCGGCCGCAGACGTGCGCTCCGCCGCCAACGTGGAAGTGGCCGCCCAGGCCGCCCGCGAAGGCGTGACCCTCCTCAAGAACAACGGCATCCTGCCGCTGAGGGCCGGCACCCGTATAGCGCTCATAGGCCCCAACGCAGACAGCCAGTACAACCAGCTGGGAGACTATACCGCCCCGCAGGCCCCTGAGAACGTGGTTACTATGCTGGAAGGACTGCAGAATGCCGGCGCCGCCGTAACGTATGTCAAGGGCTGCGCCATCCGCGACACCAAGACCTCCAACATCCCCGCCGCCGTCCAGGCCGCCAGAAGGGCCGATGTCACCGTGGTGGTGGTGGGCGGATCTTCGGCCCGTGACTTCAAGACCAAGTACATTGACACCGGCGCCGCCGTGGTGGACGAGACCTCCGTCTCCGATATGGAGGCCGGCGAAGGCTTCGACCGCAGCACGCTGGGTCTGCTGGGCCTGCAGCCGCAGCTGCTGAAAGAACTCAAGGCCACCGGCAAGCCGCTGGTGGTGGTTTACATAGAAGGCCGGCCGCTGGATAAGAACTGGGCCGCCGAGAACGCCGACGCCCTCCTCACCCTCTGGTACCCCGGAGGAGAAGGCGGAACCGCCCTGGCCGATGTCCTGCTGGGCCGCTACAACCCGGCCGGACGCCTCTCCGTGAGCGTTCCCCGCAGCGTGGGCCAGATTCCGGTGTACTACAACCGCAAGGTTCCGTACAGCCACGACTACGTGGAAGAAAGCGCCTCCCCGCTGTATCCGTTTGGCTACGGACTCAGCTACACCACCTTTGAGTACAACAACCTGCGTGTGGAAGGCACCACCGTCAAGGTGGACGTAACCAACACCGGTAACTTAGCCGGCGATGAGGTAGTGCAGGTGTACATCCGCGACCTCGTGGCCTCCACGGCCCGTCCCCGCAAGCAGCTGTGCGCCTTCCAGCGCGTGAAGAGCATCCCGGCCGGACAGACCGTAACCGTTACCCTGCCGCTGGAGCGCAGCGCCTTTGAACTGGTGAATCCCGCTATGCAGCGCGTGATAGAGCCTGGAGAATTCGAAATCCAGGTGGGCGCCTCCTCCGAAGATATCCGACTGAAACAAACGATCAATTATGAATAGCCTCCTCCTTCTTCTGGCCACGGCCGTCCTTCCCTACTGGCAGGACATCCAGGCCACCAGTGTGAACGCCCAGACCCGGCGCACGGAAGTCATCTACTACCAGGACCGGGCCGATGCCCTTACCAAAGGCTTCCGCCAAAGTGAGAACTACAAGAGCCTCAACGGCACGTGGGACTTCAAGTACTACGATGACCACCGCCAGATGCCGGAGCAGACCGCCGGCATCCAGTGGGACAAGATTCAGGTTCCCGGCAACTGGGAGGTGCAGGGCTGGGGTACGGCCATCTACACCAACATAGCCTACGACTTCTGCCCGGTGAATCCCGTGCCCGGCGTACTGCCGGAGGCCGTTCCTGCCGCCTATTATCACCGTACCTTCACCGTGCCGGAGGGCTGGAAGGGCCGTGAGGTCTTCCTCAACCTGGCCGGAACCAAGAGCGGCACCTACGTGTACGTGAATGGAGAAGAGATTGGCTACTGCGAAGACTCCAAGGACCTGGCCCGCTTCCGCATCACGGACGCCCTCAAGGCCGGAGAGAACGAGCTCGTGCTCCGGATATACCGCTACACCCAGGGCTCCTGGCTGGAGTGCCAGGACTTCTGGCGCCTTTCCGGCGAGGAGAGAGACGTTTACCTCTCCAGCGAGAAGACCCTGAGCGGCTTTGACTTCAGTGTGATCTCCACCACCACGCCGGACTTCCAGACCGGCCTGTTCCAGCTCAAGATGCACGCCGATGCCCCCACCGAGGTCTTCTACGAGCTGCTGGACGGCAGCGGAAAGACGGTAGCCGACGCCGTCTTCGAGTTCTCCGGAGACATCTCCACCGTGATGGACAGCATTGCCGCCCCGCGCCTGTGGAGTGCCGAAACTCCTAACCTGTACACCCTCCTGCTCCGCGTGAACGGTGAGTACACCCGTTTCCACGTGGGCTTCCGCCACCTGGAGATTGCCACCGTCAAGGACGGAGACCGCGAGGTCAAGGCCTTCCTGGTCAACGGCCAGCCCGTCAAGTTCAAAGGCGTGAACCTGCACGAGCACAACCCTTACACCGGTCACTATACCACCCGGGAGAACATCCTGGAAGACCTCAAGCTTATGAAGCTGGCCAACATCAACGCCATCCGCACCTGCCACTATCCGCAGCAGCGGGAGTTCTATGAGCTTTGCGACTCCCTGGGCTTCTATGTCTACGACGAAGCCAACATAGAGACCCACGGTATGGGCTACAACCCCAAGACCACCCTGGCCACCAAGCCCGAGTGGCTCACCAAGCATATGGACCGTACCCTCAATATGTACTACCGTACGGCCAATTATCCGTCCGTGACCATCCTGTCGCTGGGCAACGAAGCCGGTAACGGCACCAACTTCTACGAGACCTACAAAGCCCTCAAGGCATTGGAGAAAAACGGCCAGAACCGTCCCGTGGTATACGAAAGGGCCGAAAGGGACTGGAACACCGACTTCATCAACCCTATGTATCCCGGCGCCGAATGGTTCCGCCGGATGGGAGAGCAGGAGAGCGGACGCCCGGTGGTGCCCTGCGAGTATTCGCACGCTATGGGCAACTCCAACGGCTCGCTGGACTGGCAGTGGGACCACATCTACGCCCACAAGCACCTGCAGGGTGGCTTCATCTGGGACTGGGTGGACCAGGGCCTGTATGACGCAGAGCGCGGCTGGACCTACGGCGGAGACTACGGAGAAAACGCACCCTCCGACGCCAACTTCTGCTGCAACGGCCTGGTAAACCCCGACCGCGATCCGCACCCCGCCTTCTACGAGGTCAAGCACCAGTACCAGAACATAAGCATCCGCGCCGTAGATGCCCAGAACGGCATCTTTGAAATCTTCAACCGCCACTACTTCACAGATCTGAGCAAGTACAGCGTGAAGTTCTGGGTAGAGCGGGACGGCAAGCGCCCCTTCTGGTGGTTCAGCCGCAGGAAGCAGTTCCACACCGCCCCCCAGACGGCCGAACAGTTCAAAGTGCGCCTGCCCAAGATGAAAAAGCCCGGCGAATACCGCATCTTCTTTGAAGTATCGGCCGCCGAAGACCTGACCCTCATAGAGAAAGGCACCGTCGTCGCCTGTGACGAGGTCCTCCTCCAGAATACTTCGTCCCGGAAAGAGCGCGTGGCCAAGGGCAACCTGGAAATGACCAACGGAGACACCCAGATTGTGGTGCGCGGCACCAGCGTGGAGTTTGTCTTTGACAAGGCCGAAGGCTACGTCAAGAGCTGGAAGGTAAAGGGCGCAGATATGGTGGATCCTTCGTTTGGCATCCGTCCCAACTTCTGGCGCGCCCCCATTGACAACGACTACGGCAACTACGCTCCTATGCGTACGGCCCAGTTCAAGGAACCCGGCAAGCCCGAATCCGTGAACGCAGCCAAACAGGCCGACGGCACCGTGGTCATTACCGTCAAGGGCAGCGGCGTCCGTGCCGCCGAGACCTATACCCTCTACCCCGACGGCACCCTCAAGATAGCCGTAGAAACGGCTCCCGGCAAGGACAAGAACGTAGAAATCCCCCGCCTGGGCTTCCGCTTCCGGGTGGCCGACGACGCCTTCAAGTACTATGGCCGCGGCCCGGTGGAGAACTACTGGGACCGTTCCTCCTGCACCTTCAAGCGCATCTGGAAGTCCAGTGCCAGCGAAGAATACTATCCTTACGTGCGGCCGCAGGAGTGCGGTCACCACACGGAGACCGAATGGCTGGCCATTGGCCCGCTCACCGTGGTGCGCGGAGCCGAGCCGTTTGAGTTCAATGCCCTCCGTATGAGCATAGAAGACCTGGACGGCGGTATGGTCAAATCCCAGACCCACCTCTGCGACGTACCCGTCCGGGACTACACCGAGGTATGCATAGACTACCGCCAGAGCGGCGTGGGCGGCTACGACAGCTGGGGCGCCCGCCCGGAAAAGACCCGCACCCTCTGGAGCACCGAGAGTTACCGTTACAACTTTACCTTCACCCCCGAAAAGGTGAGAAAAGCCAGTCAGTATGAATAAATGGATTTCGGCCCTGGTCCTGGCGCTCTGCGCCTGCAGCCAGGTAACACCCCCCGCACCCTACGGGACCTGCCCCACATCGGCCCAGGTTGCCTGGCACCGACAGGAACTGCTGATGTTTTACCACTTTGGCCAGGCCACTTACTCCGGCAACGACGGAGAGAACGATACCTGCAACGGCACGCCCTGGAGCGAAGAACTGCTGCTCAAGAACTACGCTGCCCATAACCTGGATGTGGACCAGTGGGTTAAGGTAGCGGCGCAGAACGGCTTCAAGGAAGTGATCCTCACGGCCAAGCACCACGATGGCTTCTGCCTCTGGGACAACCCCGAAAGCACGGCCGACATTGCCAACGAGGCCTGCGTAAACCACCAGGATGTGGTTCAGGCGGTTCGCGACGCCTGCAACAAATATGGTGTCAACCTGGGCATTTACCTCTCGCCCTGGGACCGCACCATCGAAGTGGCCGGACTGGACATTGCCACCTACGAAGAGAAGTACAAGCACGCCGTGAACGACCTTATGACCCGCTACGCTCCCGTGGTGGAGTTCTGGTTTGACGGCAACCACGCCGGCGCCTTTGACTGGCCGTCCGTGAACCGGGCCGTCCTGGACGTGAATCCGGACTGCCTCATCTTCTCCGACGGCGGCCCCGGCTGCCGCTGGGTTGGCAACGAGGAAGGCCGGGCCGGAGAGACCAACTGGAACACGCTCAATGTAAAGGAGCGCGGCATCACCCCCGGACACGCCCCGGGAGACTACCACACTTATCTGGGACAGGGAGACCAGGGCGGCAGCCAGTGGGTCCCCACCGAGTGCGATTTCTCCATTCAGAACATCAGAGACCCCGACGGCTGGTTCTATGACCCTACGGACCGCGTCAAGACGCCCGAGGAGCTGCTGGCCATCTACTACACCAGCGTGGGCCGCGGCGGCATTTTCCTTATGAACGTACCCCCTTCTCCGGAAGGCATCATCGGCCCGGCCGAGGTAGCTTCCATCGAGGGCTTCACCGCCCTGCGGGAGAAGGTGTTTGGCACCAACCTGGCCCAGGGCGCCACGGCCCAGGCCTCGGACAGCCGCGGAAAAGGTTATGAAGCAGGCCAAATTCTGGATGCCGACTACGACAGCTACTATGCCGCCCCCGACGGGGTTAAGGAAACCGACCTGGAAGTATTCCTGAATGGGGAAAAGACCTTTAACCGCGTAATGCTGCAGGAGTACATCCCCCTGGGCCAGCGGGTAGAATCCTTTAAGGTGGAAGTCCACGAAAACGGAGAATGGACCGCCTGGGGAGAAGGCACCACCATCGGCCACAAGCGCATCCTATTGGGACGCACCGTTACGGCCGACGCCGTCCGCATTCACATTAAAGCACTGGCCTGCCCGCTCATCAACGGGTTCGGCCTTTACAATGATACCATAATAACCACACTATGAAGAACGTTGCACTAGCCCTGGCCAGCGGCGGTCCGCGCGGATTTGCCTACATTGGAGCCATTGAAGAGCTGCAGGCCCGGGGTTATACCATCACATCGGTAGCCGGCGCCAGTGCCGGTTCGCTGGTGGGTGGCATCTTCGCGGCCGGCGGGCTGCAGGCCTTCAAGGAATGGCTCCTGGGCCTGGATCCCGTAAAAATTATGGCCCTGATGGATGTGTCCGTGAGTAAGAACCACCTGGTAAAGGGAGAAAGGATCATCAACGAGATCAAGGCCAAGGTGCCGGATGTCAATATCGAAGACCTCCCCATCCCCTTCACGGCCATCGCCACCGACCTCTTCACCGGAGAGGAGGTGATTTTCAGGGAAGGACCGCTGTTTGACGCCATCCGCGCCTCCATCTCCATCCCGTCTATGTTCAAGCCCTTCATCTGGAAAGGCCGCACGCTGGTAGACGGCGGTATGGTGAACACCCTGCCCGTCAACCGCGTACAGCGCACTCCCGGAGACATTCTGGTAGCCTTCAACGTAAACCAGATCGATGCCGCCGAGATTCAGGGCTTCCTGGACAGCCGGGCCGAACTGGAGTACGAGAAGAACGACAGCGACAACAGCCTCGTGAGCCGCATCCAGGCGGGTCTCCGCCAGCGGCAGCTGGAGGCTTCGGCCAGTGACAGCTGGATTCCCGTGGGGGCCGATGACAACTTTGCCTCCATCCTCCAGCGCAGCTTTGGCATTATGAACTGCACCATTGCCCGGATGGGCATCGAGAATACCAAGCCGGATATTCTGGTGAACCTCCCTTACGACTCCTACCACGGCGTGTACGGTTACTCCCACGCCCAAGAAATAGCCACCCTGGGCCGCCAGCTTATGGCACAGGCCCTGGATCAATACGAGAACAAGTAATGGGTAAACCCGTCACCATACTGGACATTGCGCGGGAAGCGGGGGTCTCCCCTTCGCTGGTTTCCTTTGTGCTCAACGGCAAAAACCGCGTGAGCGAGCAGACCCGCGAGCGTGTCCTCAAGGTGGCGGCCCTGCTGGGGTACCAGAGAACGGAAAGCCAGACCGGGGCCGAATGGCCCGCCGCCCGTCTCATTGGCGTGGTGGTCCCCGATATGGAGACCTTCGGCCCCTGGATGCAGCAGCTGGCGCACTGCGCCTTCGGCCTGGGCTATACCCTGCAGTTTGCCTCCTTCGAGACGGATCCCGTCAAGTTCTGCCACCTCGTGAGGGCCTTTTCCGGCACCCAGGGGCTCATTATGGCCGAACCTCCCCGCGGAGACCAGGACTGCGAACTGGCGCTTCGGCAATGTCCCATTCCTTACGTAATCCCGGAAGGTGAAAGACCTGACCAAACTATAAAAAAACTGATTGAAAAGATATGAGTAAGCTTATTATTGAAGGGAAGCCCCTTCCTCAAATGCCCTGGGAAGACCGCCCGGCCGGCTGCAACGCACCCCTCTGGCGCTACAGTGCCAACCCCGTGATTCCCCGTGACCTTCTCCCGGATTCCAACAGCATCTTCAACAGTGCCGTTGTTCCGTTCAAGGACGGTTTCGCCGGCGTTTTCCGCTGCGACGACACCAACCGCCGTATGACCCTCCACGCCGGTTTCTCCAAGGATGGCATTAAGTGGGACATTGAGCCCAATACCATCCAGTTCGAGGGTGGCGGCCCCGAGATTGGCCAGTGGGTCTACGGCTATGACCCTCGCGTGGCCAAGATAGAAGACAAATACTGGGTAAGCTGGTGCAACGGCTACCACGGCCCCACCATCGGCCTGGCCTGGACCACCGACTTCAAGACCTTCCACCAGGTAGAGAACGCCTTCCTGCCCTACAACCGCAACGGCGTGCTCTTCCCCCGCAAGATCAACGGCAAGTTTGCTATGCTCTCCCGCCCGTCCGACACCGGCCATACCGCCTTTGGAGACATCTTCTACAGCGAGTCTCCCGATATGGAATTCTGGGGACACCACCGCCACGTGATGGCTCCCGCCCCGTTTGAGGTGAGCGCCTGGCAGTGTATGAAGATTGGTGCCGGTCCCGTTCCCATCGAGACCTCCGAAGGCTGGCTCCTGTTCTTCCACGGCGTGCTCCATAGCTGCAACGGCTATGTGTACAGCTTTGGCAGCGCCCTGCTGGATCTGAACGAACCCTGGAAGGTCCTTGCCCGCAGCGGTCCCTATCTCATCTCTCCCCAGAAGCCTTACGAGTGTATGGGAGACGTGCCCAACGTGACCTTCCCCTGCGCCGCCCTGCACGACAGTGCCACCGGTCGCATTGCCATCTACTACGGCTGCGCCGACACGGTAACCGGCCTCGCCTTTGGCTACATCCCGGAAATCATTGACTGGACCAAGAAAACCAACATCCTGTAGGCTCATCATCCCCGGCCCCGACCGGGGATCTCTCCTTACCTAGCCGCCTCGACACGAAATCTGCCCTAGGGGCACGTTCTGCTGTCGAGGCGGCATTGTTTTCGGCCCGAAACGCGGGATTCCATGCCGGCTTGACATATTATCGGCCCTGGATACACCTCCATTTGTCGAGGTGGCAAGTGTACTAGCGGTTCCCTTTGGCGCGATTGTGGGTTTTGCAGAGCATTTGGCAGTTCTCGATGCTGGTGGCGCCACCTTTGCTCCAGGCCGAAACGTGGTCCGCGTCCATTTCGGCCAACTTCCAGATGCGGGAGCGATTGGCATCATGGCCAATGGCACAGTACGGGCAGTTGGAAACGCCTTCTGCTTCGGCTTTTTCTGTCTGCTTGGCGTAGACGGTCTTTTTGGTGGGATCGTCAAATACGCGGACATTGAGAAGGCGAGGCTCCTGACAGCCACCCAGGATGTACTCGAAGATGCCTTTCTTCTCTTTGACGTAGAAATTTTCGTACAATTCCTTGACCTGGGATGCGACTAGGGCGGGGTCATAGGCGTTCTTGTGGTATTTCTCATAGAGCTCGCCCCACTTGAGTCCGCACATCTCCTTTTCCGGCGTGATGTCAAAGACCGAGGTAATCCAATCGATGACGGAGGTAAAGTATGCCTTCATTTCTTGAATGTCGTCATCGTATCGGTGGGCCGACATATACTCCTCGACATGACCCTTACTTACCCAATCTAAGGCGGCCTCAAGATAATCTTGCCTCTTCGCACTGCCGGAAATGAAGCAACTCCACTTATTAATATTGGTATTATTGGAGTTGGAGAACTCTTCTTTCGCTTTTGTTACAAATGGGCCACTATAAACTGCATTCAGAATTTCCTGATTGTTGAGGGGAATGCCCACGATATTAATGGTACGAAACCAATCTTTGATCTCCTTCTCCGTTCCTTCACAGACGTAAATTAACAGTTTGGTGTTCAAAAACTCCTCCTGTTCATCTTTATTTAGTGCAGAAAAATACCATGGCTTCCCATCTGCATCAATCCAAGCAAACTTTTCAGTAATGAAACGACCCAACGAGGTGATGCGCTGCTGTCCGTCCAGCACCTCGTACCGGTCTTCACCCACCTTGGAGAAATAGATAAGACCCAGCGGATAGCCGTTTCGAACACTCTGGATTACATCCACTTCCTTCTTGCCGCCGTTCTCGGCATACAGATAGTGACGCTGAAACTCCGGCTGAATAGTAAGCCGCCCGGAAAGTCCATACAGACCCTTCCCTTCGTATTCGTTATACTGGAAGCCTTTGCAAATGTCGCCGATGGTCCAGTCCTGATAAAGTGTAGCTATCATGGTTATTGTTTTTTGCGGATTAATATGCGAGCATAGGGTTTTTCCGGTTTTCCGTCTTGAATGAAGTATAATTGTCCATCTCTGAGACTTTTGTTTAGTTTTTTTAATTCACGGTTAAACGGCTTTAGTCCCAATTCCTTACCTGAATCTCCCTCTGCACAACCTACTATTTCAAATTGCTCCGGACAATAACTACCCGGGAAAGTTTTAGGAACACCCATAACTCCTTCATAATCTGACGGAATGGCGTCTACATATGGAACATCAATTGCATCATAATTAGCATATCTTATATATCCGTTCTCGCGTATCTCTTTGTGTTTTCCATAGCGAATGTTGTCTTTCATCGTCATCAGTTGAAGAGGCTCGTGACGTCTTCCATGATCTAAATTTGTAAACCAGCAAACGCCTGGAACCTTGATGAAATTGTCTTCAGGATTAAAACCTTTAGATCGAACAAACTTCTGGTTTGCCTCCAAATAATTAGCGTAGGGAGCTTTATAAATCATTGAAAGATTAAAGCCTACACCTGACCAGATCTGGTTGTTTTTGATGAGGGGAAATATTTCTTTGTAGGTTATGACATTAATACTACCAATCACCAAGAACTGTTTTGCTCCTTTTATTATCCACCCAAGAAACTCCCTGAAAAGACTGAAGGGCGGGTTGGTTACGATGATATCGGCCTGGTCTCTGAGGGTGCATACTTCGGGGGAGCGGAAGTCGCCGTCGCCTTCGAGATAGTGCCACTCCAGGTCGTCCAAATCTATTCTGCCGCTACCGTTGGTGTCGCGGGTGAGTTCGAAAATCTTTCCTTTGATACGGGTTTTATCCATATCAAACAGAGGACTCTCTGTCTCAAAGAGGGTGGGCTCGTAGTCTTTATACTTCTTGCTCTCTACTGCATAGGATGTACTGATGAGTCGTTTCAAGCCCAAGCGCTCGAAGTTCTGGGCAAAGAAGCGAGTGAAATTACTCCACTCGGGATCATCGCACGGAAGAAGGACCGTCTTGTCACGGAAGGTGTCCGGGTTGTACTCCAGATAAGCGTTGATCTCCTTCTGGATATCCGCATACTGGGTGTAGAACTCGTCATTCTTGGCAGCCTTAGCGGCGCCAAGATTCGAATTGTTGGCCATAAGCTGCGCTTCTTATGGCATCTGCGACTTATCCTGACACGGACCTCCCGGGCACAAAAAAGGCATGGACTTTTCTAATCCATGCCCGAGGCCCTAGGAAGCCTAGTCAACAGATAAGTCGAGTCCACGCCTAAGCGCAGACATTCACTGACTTATCCGGGTCAACTCTGAAATTTCCTAGGTTTCGGGCAACCGAATAAATAGCAAATGCTATGATTATGTAACGCACTCTTCAAATGAATGCTTCACAAATGTAATGAATTTTGATAAGAAACACACAAAATACCATCTGAAACAACACAACTTTTCTTACGAATGTAGGATTTCCGGACCGGCTTTTCTATCTTGTCGGGCATGAAAGAATCCTATCATATCTGCTTCACTTCGCACGACGAAGTGATGTTCCGGGATGAGGAAGACCACGGAATGTTTGTCAATCTCATGGCTCTCCGGAGCTTTGCTGAACAAACCGAAATACTGGCTGATGCGGAGATGTCCACCCATGTCCATCTGAACATCTTTTCGGGAGCCCCCATACATTTCGCTTCCAACCTTAGGCTATCTTATACGCGATACTTTAATAGAAAGTACAATCGGGCCGGACGCCTGGGACAAAAGAACACATTCCTATTAAAGGTACTGGGGCACGTCCATCAGATGGTTCTGGAGAACTACATCTTACGCAATGGTTTGCACCACGGCGCTGCGCCTACAGCCTTTGGATACAAGTACTGCAGCGTAAGAGATATGTTTGTAGAAGATATCTGCTTCCAAATAGAAAAACCTTTCTCCTGGAACCGGGCCGAAATGGCCGCCATCCTGCCCCGCCACACCGAGTTCCCCGATGAGTTCCAGATGAACGAAAACGGCATCTTCGTACGCCGCAGTTTTATGGAACTCCGCCGGGCCGAGCAGTTCTACGGCTCACCCCGTAATTACCTCTACCAAATGAATCGCCTCACGGATGAAAGCTGGGAGCGGGAGCAACAGGAAGACAGAACCGATAAACCCATCACGCTAGGAGACGTAGAGCACGCCGACGAAACGACTATCGCCCAGATGCTTAAGAATGAGTCGGCCCGAAACTTCAGCCACACCCGCCTTCAGGATCTGGACGTCTGCCGGCTCATTGACAAAGAAATCCTCCAGGGCACATGCTCCGTATACCAACTGTCAGATACGAAGAAGCAACAAATCTCAAGGCTGCTATTCCATGAATTTCACCTGCCGGATTACCAGATTCGCCGCTGCATTCCCTTCTAGCCTTTGCCGGCTCGACATGGAATCGGCCTTTCGCAAGCCTCCAACTGTCGTGGTGGCATTGTTTTCGGCCCGAAATGCGGGATTCCTTGCCGGCTTGACATATTATCGGCCCTAGAGGGACTTCCGACTGTCGAGGCGGCAACGGCCTATTTCCAGGAGATGACCTTCGTGTTCAGTAAGGCGGCGTGCGAGATGCGGTAGCCCTGCGACTTGCCGTCCACAGTAGCCCGTTTGGCCTGAGGTGCACGCGTAATGGTGAGCTGCGAACCGCCGGGGAGCGTAACCACCGCTTTGTCAAAGGTGGGACGCGTAAGGGTAAAGTCGGGGTTGGCGGGGCAGTCGGGATAGAAGCCCAGCATAGAGAACACGGCCCAGGCACTCATAGTGCCGGTGTCGTCGTTGCCGGGGATGCCGTCCGGGGCGTTCTTGTAGTTGGTGGAGAGAATCTTCTCTACGGCGGCCCAGGTGCGGGGTTCATAGCCCTTGAAGTGGCTGAACAGGTAGGCGTAGATAATGTCCGGCTCGTTGGCAGGGTCGTACAGACCGTTGTCAAATACGTGCTGGAGGTTGTTCACAAAGGCCTTGGTGCCGCCCTGGAGCTTGGCGTAACCTTGGACGTCGTGCGGAACGGCAAAGGTGTAGTTCCAGGCGCTGCCCTCGTGGAAACCGGGGGCGTTGGAGAAATCGGCCCCGTCTTCCGGGTCAAACGGAGTAAGGAAACTGCCGTCTTTCATTATGGGACGGAGGCACTTGTCGGCCGGGCTCCAGTAGTGCTTGTAGCCCAGGGAGCGCTGGTAGAAGCGCTGGGCATCGGCCTTGTGACCCAGGTCTGCCGCCAGCTTGGAAAGGGCATAATCGGCCACGTAGTACTCCAGGGCGTGGGAGACGGAGTTGTCTCCGGAGAAGTCGGCGCTGAAATAGTTCAAAGGAATATATCCCAGTTGCACATACGGGTCGTTGTCGGGTCTCATCAGGTTCCGGGCACCCGGGGTGTCGGCACTCTTGAGGAAGGCCTGGTAGGCCGTCTCTATGTCAAAATCTCTGAGACCGCGGAGCCACGTGTCGGCTATGACGCAGATGGCGGGGTCTCCTTCCATTGTCCACGTTTCGCGGCCGTAAAGCTCCCACTTGGGCATCCAGCCCCACTCGCGGTACTGGTCAATCATAGAGCGGACCATATCGGTCTGCTTCTCGGGCCAGAGGAGGGTCATCAGCTGGTGCAGGTTGCGGTAGGTGTCCCATAGTGAGTAAACGGTGTAACGCGTGTGGCCCGGCTCCACCTTTCCAATTCCGCCGCTCTCCATCAGGGGATAGCGGCCGTCTACGTCGTTGAGCACGTTGGGGTGCAGGAGGGCGTGGTACAGGGCGGTGTAGAAGATGGTGCGCTGGTCCGGGGTGCCGCCTTCAATGGCAATGCGGCCCAGGTGGTTGTTCCATTCTTCATTGGCCTGCTTGCAAATCTTGTCAAAGGCAAAGCCCTGCTGCTCGGCTTCCAGGTTCTGGCGGGCGCCTTCGATGCTCACGAAGGAAACGCCCATCTGCACCTGGATCTGCTCTCCGGGCTGCAGGCCCTCGTAGTGGAACCAGTAGCCAATATCGTCTCCGCTGAGCTCGCGGCTGTAGTTGGCGTAGATCTTATACTTGCCGGCGTCGGCGTCCCAGGCTGCTTCGGCCGTCATAGGGCGCTGCTTTTTCCAGTAGCCGGCGCTCTCGGGAGCCTTGCTCACGCGCAGGACAAAGTACAGCGGGAAAACGGCGTTGCGGTTGTAGCAGAAGGTGCCCATCAGCTTGAGGCCTTCAATCTCCGTGGCACTGACTTGCCGCACCGTGGCGCCGCTCTCGTTGGTGAGGCCTTCGCCCAGGTTGAGGAGGATGTTGCCCTCCCCGCCGGGGAAGGTGTAGCGCTCCAGGGAGGTGCGGGTGGTGGCGGTGGCTTCGGCCTGGATGCCGTTCAAAAGCTCTACGCTATAGTAGCCGGGGTGAGCCACCTCGTTGCGGTACTCGCTGCCATAGATATGGTAGTCTACCTGCAGCGGGCCCGTGGTGGGCATAGTGAGCAGGGAGCCCAGTTCCGGACAGCCCACGCCGGAGAGGTTCACGTGCGTAAAGCCGGTGAAGAAGCTGTTCTCGGCCACATACGGCGTGCTCCACCAGCGGCTGTCCTTGTCCCAGGTGTTCAGCTGTGAGCCCATTACGTTGAACGGACTCACGCTCATAAGGCCGTTGGGCACCACCGCGCCGGGATTGCACGCGCCAAAGTTGGACGTGCCAATGAACGGGTTCACCCACTCGGTCTGGGCGTAGAGCGCACCGCTGAGCAGCAGGGCGGCAAGGACAGCAAACTTTCTCATAGAAATGTGGTCTTTGTACAAAAGTACGAATATTTTTTGAGACCGCCTCGACAACTGGAAGTGCCTGTGGGGCAGATTTCGTGTCGAGCCGGCAGGGAAAAGTGGGCTACGGGCCGAAAACAGTGCCGCCTCGACAGCCGGAAGTGCCGGTAGGGCAGATTTCGTGTCGAGGCGGCAAGGGAGAGATCCCCGGTCGGAGCCGGGGATGACGCAGAAGTCGGGGCCCGGGCCTACTTGATTGAATTCAGTACCGGCAGTTTGCCGTCTTTGACGAGTTTGAGAACGAGCTCGCCAAAGAGGGTGTTTTGCCAGGCAAACCACGGGCGGGTGAAGTTGGAGGCGTCGTCCTTGTGGAAGCTCTCGTGGATGAAGCCCAGACCGGCATCGGTGCGCAGGAGCTGTTCCATACAGGCTTTGATCTCTGCATCGTCAGTAGCCGTGAAGGCCTTCATCATAATGCTCATAGGCCAGATGGCTTCCAGGCCAATGTGGGGTCCGCCAATGCCTTCGCCGGCCTTTCCCTTCCAGAAATAAGGATTGGAGGTACTCCAGACAAACTGACGGGTATTCTGATACAGGGGATCGGAGGCCATCTCGGGAATCAGATAGGCCAGGGACAGGAGGGAAGGAACGTTGGCGTCGTCCATCATATAGGCGTTGCCAAAGCCGTCTACCTCGTAAGCGTAAATGTCTCCAAAGTCCGGGTGATTGACCACGGCGTACTTCTTAAGGGCGCCTTCCACCTCGTTGGCCAGTTTGGTGCAACGGTCGGCCAGTTCGGGCTTGTTGTTAACCTCAGAGAGGATCTCTGCCATCTGGCGCAAAGCGCTCACGGCAAAGAAGTTAGAGGGCACCAGGAACTCAAACTGGGTGGCATCGTCGGAAGGACGGAAAGAAGAGCAGATGAGCCCCACCGGGTTCACGGGATGTCCGCGGCCCACGCGGGCCTTGGTATCCAGCTGGCGGTCGGTCTTGCGCAGGAAGTAGTACGGACCGTCTCCGTTCTTGCGCTGCTGTACGGTAAAGGTCTCCAGGATATTATCCACGGTCTTGAGCCAGACCTCGTCAAACACGGAAGCGTCTCCGGTAACTTTCCAATAATGATGGGCCAGACGTACGGGATAACAGTGTGAGTCAATCTCCCACTTGCGCTCCCACACGTTGGGATCCTGCGGCTTTCCGGTCTCATCGGGGTCTCCGGCATCTCCGGTGGGGCCCTGGTTAAAGGCGTTGGCGTAAGGATCTATATTGATGAGCGTAAACTGCTGCTTAATGACGCCGGCCAGCATCTTCTGCAGGTGGGCGTCCTCTGCACACAGATCTACATAAGGCCACACCTGGGCACCGGAATCTCGGAGCCACATAGCGTGGATATCTCCGGTGTACACAAAGGTAAGACCCGTTTCCTCATCAAAATGAACGGTGGTGTCCAGCGTATTGGGGAAGCAGTTTTGGAACATCCAGCGCAGCTTGGGATTGGTAAGCTGCGGAGCCACCTCTGCTATCTTGGCCTCCACCGCCTCCGACACAAACAGGCGGTCCTGCGGCGCAGGCCGCTGGTCGGGGTATTTCTGTGCGCAGGCGCTAAGGGCCAGCAATGAAAGGATGGAAACCACCAACAATCTTTTCATAACAAGTAGAATTAGAGATTCTTCGCTCCGCTCAGAATGACAAATACTGTCTATTCATTGCTAAAAGAGTAGGGCTTATCGTCGTTGGCCACGCCACGCTTGAAGTTGGGTTCGGCGGCCATCTTGAAGTGCAGTTTGGCACCCTTCTGGAGGTCGGACTGGAGGAGGTAATTGCGGGTCCATTCCTGGCCGTTCACCTGCAGATCCTTCACGTAGAAGTTCTCTGCGCTGTTGTCCGGGGCCTCAATGACCACGTCTCCGCCGTCCAGGTGCAGGGTTGCCTTCTTGAACAGGGGCGTTCCCAGGGCATACTGGCCGCTGCCGGGGCAAACCGGATAGAAGCCCAGGGCGCTGAATACGTACCAGGCGCTGGTCTGGCCGTTGTCCTCGTCTCCGCAGTAGGCATCGGCCCAAGGAGTGTAGAACTTCTCCATAACCTCGCGAACGCGGGCCTGGGTCTTCCAGGGCTGACGGCTCCAGTCGTACAGGTACAGCATATGCTGGATGGGCTGGTTGCCGTGGGCGTAGTTGCCCATACCCATCACGGTCATCTCAATAATCTCGTGGATGGGGAAGCCGTAGTAGCTGTCGTCGTACTTGGGCGGCATCACAAACACGGTGTCCATCTGGGCGTTGAAAGCGTCCTCTCCACCCATCAGGCCAATGAGGCCCTCGATGTCGTGGAATACGCTCCAGGTATAGTGCAGGGAGTTGCCTTCCGTGAAATCTCCACCCCATTTGAGAGGGCTGAAGGGCCGACGGAAGGTGCCATCGGCCTGGCGACCGTTCATAAGCTTGTACTCCGGATCAAAGACATTGCGGTAATTGAGGGCCGCCTTCTTATAGGGAGCCAGCTGCTCGTCGTCTATGTTCAGGGCCTTGCCCAGCTGGTAGATGCACCAGTCGTCGTAGGCGTACTCCAGGGTGCGGGCGGCATTCTCCTTGATGCCCACATCGCAGGGTACGTAGCCCAGCTCGTCATAGTATGCCCAGCCCGTACGGCCGCTGGAGGCCACCGTGGGATGCACGGCGTGGGCGTCGTGGGTAACGGCTTCCCAAAGCTTTCCAATGTCGTAGTCACGGACGCCGGAAAGATAGGCATCGGCCACTACGGAGGCGCTGTTGTTGCCCACCATACAGTTTCTGTGACCCGGCGAAGCCCACTCGGGGAGGAAACCGCTTTCCAGATAGTCGTTCACCAGACCTTCCTGCACCTGCGAAGACACCTGCGGGAACAGCAGGTTCATCAGGGGGAAGAGGCTGCGGAAAGTATCCCAGAAGCCGGTATCCGTATAGAAATGACCCTTCTCCACCTCTCCGGTATGCGGGCTGTAGTGCTGCAGGGTACCAAACATACCAATCTCCGCGAGGTCGCGGGGGAACAGCAGGCTGCGGTACAGGCAGGTATAGAAGGTACGGAGGTGGTCAATGTTGTCGTCTTCCACTTCAATCTTGCCCAGGGCCTGGTTCCAGGCCGTCTGGGAGTACATCATCACTTCTTCAAACGGGTCGTTCACTTCTCCCAGATTGAGGCTGGCCTGCTCCAGGCTGATGAAGGAAGAAGCCACCTTGAGGGAGACCACCTGTCCCTTGGTGGTAGGGAAAGAAACCATACCAATGTTGGCCGGTGTCTTTTCTACCTCAAAGGGGGTATCGCTCTTGACAATGATGTAATTGCAGAAATTGGGGGCCACGCCGCCGTGGTTGTTCACGGCCCAGGCCTGGATGGTGTACTCGTCCACCACTTCCACCTTGCCGCCCTCGTAAGCGTCCAGCACCAGGTACGACTTCTCACTCTCCGGATAGGTAAAACGGAACCAGGCGGCGTGAGAAGAGGGAACCAGCTCGACGGTTACGTCGTGGTCGGCCAGGTATACACTGTAATAATAAGGTTTGGCTACCTCGGTCTTGTGCGAGAACCAGCTGGCGCGTTTTTCCTCATCGTAGTACGGGCCGGTGGTTACGGGCATCAGGCTGAAGGCGCCGTAGTCGTTGATCCAGGGAGAAGGCTGATGCGTCTGCTTGAAACCCCGGATGTGAGTGGCGTCATAGCGGTAGGTCCAGCCGTCTCCGTTCTTGCCCGTCTGCGGCGTCCAGAAATGGGCGCCCCACGGCACGGCAATGGCCGGATAGGTGTTACCGGTGGAGAGGTTAAAGGTGGACAGGGTGCCCGCCATAGGGTTCACATACTCGGCCCATTCCCCCAGTTTCTTGGAAGTATTGACAATGGGCTGGGCACAGGCCATCACCAAAAGGGCAAAGGCCGAAAGGGTTATTAATTTGTGGCGCATAAGCTTGGCAGGACTACTTCTCTTCGTCCATTTTTTCTTTAACGTCTGTGCGGAATTTCTTCATAAAATCCTGGCCGAAACCGTACCAGGCCACAGCGAGGAAACCACCCACGAAGCCCCAGATGAGCACGCGCTTAGCGCGGCTGTTCACGGGACGCTGGGGCAGCGTTGCGGGCTGTACCACGGCATAGACCGGCTTCTCTTCCTGAATCTTGGCACGGGCCAGTTCACGCTGCTGGGCCATTTGGGAATAAATCTGGTTGGCCAGGGAAGCTTCTTCACGGAGACGGTCTTTCTCGGCCGTGCCGCTCTGGAGAATAACGCTGCGGTCGTAGTCCACGGAGCGGGCATAGGCGGCCTGCGCCTTTACCAGTTCCTCGTGGGCTTCATCGGCCAGCATTACATAGTAGTTGTAGTCGTCCGTTGCCTTCTTTGTGCGGTAGTTGGACACGTACACCTGCAGGCGGGAGCATACCGTATCGGCCAGCTGCTTGGCCATCATGCGGTCATCCATCGTCACGGTGATGGTGGTCACGCCCGTCTTTTTATCAACCTCGGCCCCAATGCACTGGGACAGCTTCTTGACAACCGCCGCCTGCTTGGTGGTAAGCTCGGTGGGGTCATCTACACCGGTGTAAGGTTTCTCATTCTTCTTGGGCTTGTAGTTGGGCTTGTCTTCCCCGCTCAGGTGCTTGTACACCGTGGTATGCTTGGGCTGTACTCCCTCCTCGGCCTGCTTGGGGCTCACGTAGGAAGTTAGCGGAACATCCAGCAGAGCGGCCAGAAAAGGCGTGCTGTGGCTAATCTCCGGGAAGAGGGTGATGTTCATAGCATCCGTGGAAGAACCCATAGAGGCGCCACCCAGACCCAGCATATTGGTAAGGCTGGAAAGGCTGGAGGAGGAACGGCTCTGAAGCTCGGGAGCCAGCGTCATACTAACACTGTAGGTCCTTTTCATCATAAGGGCCGAAACCACACCCAGGCAACCAAAGATAAAGCCAATGAGGATGATCTGCTTCCAGTGCTTGAGCAGCTTGGTCAGAATGCCCATCCAGTCAATCTCGAACTCGTCGTCGTAAGATTCCTGGTAGGGAGGATTGTTCAGATTCTCTTCCATAGGGCTTATTTCTTTAAGGCGTTAACAACGGTTACGATGGCCATACCCAACGTACCCACGGAGGCGGCGGCGGAGCTGATGGCTACGAGGCCGGTGTAGTCGGCTTTCTCGTTCTTTCTCTCCTTGTCCGGGACAAAGATCTCGGATCCGGGTTCTACCCGCATGCTGGAACGCACCTTCTTGGCGCGGCCGCCCATAGACACCAGATACTTCTTGGCTCTGCGGGCGTTCTGGGAATAACCGCCGGCGGCGTCAATGTAATCTGCCACGGTCATCTTTTCATTCCAGTTAACGGCAGTGGGATACATAACGGCACCAAACACACGTACCACATTGGACTGCACGGGGATTTCCAGACGGTCATTCTCGCGGAGAATGACATCTGCCGGGCCGCCGGGGTTGGCCAGGGCCGATTCCAGATCCAGGGAGATACTGTAGTGACGGGTTCCGGTCTTGAGGGTATTCCGCTCCATATTCATGGCGGCGGTACTGTCTATCTGCTTCACCAGGAGCTGGCCCAGTTCACGGGCCTGGGTAATTTCCTCCGAGGTGGCTTCGCGAACCAGACGGGCACCCTTGATGTAAGCGTAGTCCGTAAGACCGCCGGCCTTGGAAATAAGGTCGGAGACGCGCTCCTCACGGCTGGTGATGGTATATTCTCCGGGAAAGTTCACTTCTCCGCTCACCACAAAGTGGCGCTGGGCATTGTAGGAAGGACTCTGGTGAACAGTCACCTCATCGTAAGGTTCCAGCACAAAGCCGCGGTCTCCGCCGGCAATGAGGCCGTCCTTGAGGGCAAAAGTATACAGTTCACCAATATCGCTGGTGGCTACCAGGCCGTTGGCGTCTTTCTTGCGGCGGGTTACGTCTACACGGGAGGTAGAGGCACCGTCCTGCAGGCCGCCGGCCATGATAATGAAGTCTTCAATGGTGGAATTCTCTGCAAACGGATATACACCGGGCTTCTTGACCATACCGCTGATGGTCATGGTGCCGCGGTCCTTGAGGTCTTCCTTGCTGGCGATGAACAGTTCATCGTTGTTCTCGAGCACAAAGTCCGGCTGGGTGCCGTTCATAATGTTGGTCAGGTTGAGGGAGATAACCTCCTGCGTCTTGTCCAGGTGCTCACGATAGAGAACCACGCGGTCCGTGAAGGCTTCCGGCAGCAGGCCACCGGCCTTCTCCACCAATCCCTTGGCGGTACGGGTGTCTCCCAGTTCGTAGGTTCCCGGGAAGTACACGGAACCGATGATGGAGGTGCGGTTGGTAAAACGGGACTGGCGTTTGCCCACATCAATGCGGTCACCGTTGTTGAGACGGAAAGTACCGAATTCAGTCTCCGGCACACTGTGGACCTCCAGAGCCGTTTTTTCCTGGCGGAAAACGGTCACGGCACTCTCGTTGGCTTCCAGGGCAAAACCACCGGCATATTCCAGGACGTCGGCCACGGTCTCTCCCTTCTTGATTTCAAAGAACATCGGGCGCTTGACAGAACCTTCCAGCTGGACAATGTCCGTATAGGTGGGAACCAGAATCACGTCTCCTTCTTCCAGTCGGATGTCCGTGCTCTGGAGACCCTTCATGATGAACTCATAAACGTCAATGGTCGCCGCCACCTTGTTTCCTCTGACTACACGGATGTTACGCAGGGTACCGGGCTCCTTGACACCGCCGGCACGGTAAATGGCGTGGAAAGCGGTGGCAAAACCGGAAAGCACATACGTGCCGGGGCTGGTCACTTCGCCCATCACATTGATCTGGATGGAGCGGATCTGGCCCAGGCTCAGGCGCATTTCGGTGCCGGCTTTACCCAGACCTCCGTAGATGGAAGACAGGCGCTTTTTCAGGTAGCTGTTGGCTTCTTCGATGGTTTTACCACTCAGGTACAGCGGGCCCAGCACGTCTACGTTGATGCTTCCTTCCGGGGAGATGGTCTGACGAACTGTGGCCTGGTTATGGCCGAAGATATCAATGATCACCTCATCTCCGGGGCCCAGCTTGTAGTTGCGCGGGGTGGCCATATTCTCGCTGGGGGCAAAGTTCATGGTACGGTTACGGAAGATATCCCGGCCAAAAACCTGCATTTCTCCGGCAGCGACAATGGCAGCAGACTCTATCTCCTCATCTCCCACTGCATTCACGGTATGCTGGCGGCCCTGATCCTGGATCACGCTCTTGGCTTCTGCACTGCCCTGACGCTGCTGGTACAAGGCGTACACTCTTTCGGCCTGGGCACGGGTAACACCGCGGAGGCTTAGTTCGGCCACCATGTCGTCACGGCTTTTGCCGGACGCGATGGCCTGCTGGACATATTCGAGGACCTGGGTATCGGTCATAGTACTCTGTGCCAGGGCAACGCCTGCCACAAGGAAAAGGCCGGCACAGATGGCCGCTACACTTCTTTTGATGGTTGACATACTTTCCGATTTATGTATATTCATACAAAGATACTACTTTTTGCTTAAAAGTCATAGAGGTTGAGCCCGGTCTCGGGGTCTGCACGGCGGCCCAGGGAAGTAAGGCCGAAGTCCGTAACCATAAGCTCGCAGGCTCCGTTGATACGGGCCGAAAGGAGATGACCCCCCACGCAGGTATAGTCCCGGCGGCTGCAGGTGAGGTGCACGTGCAGGTAGGGTTCACCGTCCTTGGCCGAAATGTTGCCGGTGAGGTTGGTGATTTCCATCTGCTCGGCAAAAGTCTTGTCTACGTACTTCTTGGTAGCGGGATCCAGGAAACGGAAGGTGGCTTCCGAGATGGCGCCAATGCCTGTGATTTCTCCGGCCTTGATTTTCTGCTTCTTACAGAAGTGGGCCAGGGCCTCCATAATCTCCTGGTGATTGTCTATGCTAAGGACGTAACGCTCGTTCCACTCCGTAAGCGGAGCCGTCACTTTTACTCGCTTGAACTTATACATATTCTCTTTTATTCTTTAAGCTTTCAAAGATAGCCATTTTTTGCGTAAGAAATGTTATATTTGCACTCAAATACACTCCAAATATGAAGAAACTGGCAATCCTCGCCCTGGCCCTTTTGCTGGGTACCGCCGTGCAGGCCCAACAAGTCCGCGCCAACTACCGTATAGAGGGAATGACCCATATTGCTACCACTCCCGAGTCCGTCTCCTTTGGAAACGTTCCCGGAAAGTGCAACATAGAGCTGGTGGGCTTCCCGGACGGCTCCACCCTGTACCTGATGTACCTCACCCTGGAACCCTCCAAGAAGGCCTCAACCGCCGCCCCCAAGGGCGTCAAGATGGGCATCAACCTCAGCAACGGCAAACTCATCCGCCTGGAGCAGATTGGCCAGTATCCCGCCTCCTCCAAGTACACCCAGCTCAAGTACGCCGTTGAGAGCGAGGATATGGAAAAGATGGTTCGCGGCATCAAGTCCGTAGACATAGTAACCGGCTGGGACCCTGACGATTATGTACAGGGTAACTTCCCCAACAACGAGTTCGGTTCCCTCCTCAAGCGCCACTGCGAAAACATCCTCAAGGCCTCCGAAAATACCACCGAGTTTGTAGCCACCCTGGCCGAAAGACAGGAAACGGTGTCCAGCGTTATGACCACCACCAATCCCCTGGTGGGCCGCGGCGCCAACTACGACTACAACATCCTCCTCTCCCACCTCTCCTACAAGAACGGAGACAAGGACGATGTAGACCTCTACTTTGTGATTGGCACCAAGGAACAGTTCCACATCCCCTATGACTCCGCCGTACGCTTTACCCTCGCAGACGGTTCTGTGATTGGTCTTCTCCAGGCCAGAGACGACGTAAACTTCGTTCTGGTCTATCCCTCCATGGAAGACCTTGCCCGTATGATTGAGGTGGGCATCAGCAGCCTTTCCATTGACTATGAAGGCGGCACCCTCACGGACACCTTCCCCGCCCGCGAAGACGGAGAATTCACCTTCTCCGATGCCCTGCGCCACGAACTTCAGCTCATCTTCTACGTGAGCTCGCTGTAAAAAGAAAATTTTTGCTAACTTTGCAACCCCATTATAGGATGGTTCCGTAGCTCAGTTGGATAGAGCAACAGCCTTCTAAGCTGTGGGTCTTGGGTTCGAATCCCAACGGAATCACGAAAAAGGCAGCCGATTGGCTGCCTTTTTCGTTTACTGTATGAAGCTTGCGAAGTATCCCGGGAACAATACTGTGGTTGTCAAGTAGCCCACTATCGTGGCTACTATGACACTGATGAGGCCCGGCATCATAAAGCTGTGGTTTAGCAGGTACTTGCCAATCACCGTGGTACCCGAGCGGTCAAAGTTGACCGTAGCAATATCGGACGGGTAGTTGGGGATGAAGAAGTAGCCGTACACGCTGGGGAATACGCCCAGGAGTACCGGTCCGGCTATACCCAGTTCGTAGGCCAGGGGCAGCATAGCCACTACCACGGCGCCCTGGGAATTGATGAGCACGGAGACCATAAAGAACACAAGTGCAATGCTCCAGGGATAGTTGGTAACCAGGTCTGCCAGCATAACCTTCATCTGGTCCATATAGTTGCCAAAATACGTATCGGCCAGCCAGGCAATGCCGTAGATGGCCACCACGGCCACCATACCGGACTGCCACACGGCTCCGCTCACGGCTTTCTTGGGCTGGGCCTTGCAGAACATAATATTGCAGGCAGCCGCCATAAGCATAATAATCTGGATGCAGATATTCATCTTGGGCAGGTTCATAGCTGCGGCCAGGGTCTTGCCGTCTGCCGTGTGAAGCATCTGGCAGAAAGCAAAGCCCACAATGATTAGCAGGGCGCCCAGGAAGATGAACACCGAAGCCTTGGCTTCTTTGCTGATGACCTTGTCCAGGGTGGTGGCGGAGTTGCCGTACATATACTGGTACATCTCAGGGTCTGCCTTTCTGGCCAGGAACATAGTATCCTGGTCCAGATCCTTTCCACGTTTGTAAGAGGCGGCAGCGGCACACATAAGACCAATCAGACAGGCCGGAATGGTAACCATAAGCACCTGCGGAATGCTCACCATATAGCCGTTGGCGTTGGAGATGGTCACAAAGGCCACCACGGCCGCGGCAATGGGAGAGCAGGTGATACCCACCTGGGAAGCTACGGAAGATACGCCGCAGGGTCTCTCGGGCCGAATATTCTTCTTGAGGGCAATGTCACAGATAATGGGCATAATGGTATAAACCACGTGGCCGGTACCTACCAGAACGGTAAGGAAGAAGGTTACCAGCGGGCCCAGGAAGGTAATGTGGTCCGGATGCTTTCTTAGCATCTTTTCCGCTATCTGAATCATCCAGTCCATACCGCCGCTGGCCTGCAAAGTACCCGCACAGGTTACCGCGGCAATGATGATATAGATTACATCCGTGGGGGGCGTACCCGGCTTGAGGCCAAAGCCAAAGACCAGGATGGCCAGGCCGATGCCGCTGATGGCACCCAGGGCCAGCGATCCGTAACGGGAACCCACATACAGTGCTGCCAACACAATGAGCAGCTCTACAATCATAGTGAAGGTCATAGTCCTAGTGTTTCTGTCTTGTAAAGATACGCATTTCTTTCCAGAAACAAAAAAAAGTCCCGGCTAGGAGAGTCGGGACTTTTGAGAGAGTGTATCGGGATTAGAATACGAATCCAATCTTGATCTTGGGAGCACCCAGGAAACCGAAATTGTGCGTATCGGCCGCCAGGAGGCTCAGACCTTCCTGGGGACGCTGGGAGGTAACACCGTAAACATAGCGGAAGAGATCTACGCCCATACCCACAAAGAAGTTGCGGCTAAAGTAGTAGTCAATACCTGCTATTACGGCTCCACCCAGGGTGTAATTCTCCCCGATGGAAGTACCCATCCAGTTTTCGTCGTCCTTAATCTGCAGGTTGTTGGCATAAGTAGCGCCAAAACGCAGACCTACGGAAGGCCGAAGAGCGGGAATGGTGGGAATCCGGAAGTAGTAGCTCACTGCCATGTATGCCAGGTACGACGCGCTCTTCTGGAAAGCTACCGGCTCGTAGGCGGGAATGTCACCCGTCCGGGTGCCGGTTCCCTCTGCGCCGGGATAGCCGGGATTAAAGCCCAAATTGAAGCCTCCTCCCAGATCCAGTTTAATGCGGTCTACCAGAATCATACTGCCTTCAATGCCGAAAGTCGGAGCCTTGTCCATCCAGTTTCCGGACAAGGCTTCGCTTTCGTATGAAGCCAGCGTGCCAGGCAGGGCACTGATGCCTGCATAAGCGTTACTCCCCACGGTTACACTCACACCCAGACGCACGGGCTTGTACGGCCCTTCCTGCGCCAGGACGCTAACCCCGACGAGCAATGCTGCGGCAAAAGCAAATATACGTTTGATATTCATTGTACTGGCTTGTAAAGTAATCTTAAAATAAGGCAGGAACTATTCTACTCTACCTCTTGTCCACCAAGAAGCTGTCCGAGGATCTCGAGATACTGGTCAATGAGAGTAGCTCTCATTTCTATCTCAACCTGGAGCTTTTGAATCTCGTTCTGGAGTTCAGCAATCTTAGCAGCGGTATACTTGCCCTCCTTATCCTTCATACCAAGAAGAAGCTGGGCGCGAAGGTCAATCAATTCCTCCTCAAGGGCCTTGAGTTCCAGACCAGCAGTCCTGATCTTGGCCTCGAGTTCAGAAATGGCCAGCTCATCGCTACCCGTGCTGCTGTAAATCTTAGCTACAAGGAGTTCGTTGAGAACCTGAAGGGCCGTAGCAGGAGCGATAGATTCATTCTTGGCTCTAAGATACGTCATCTTGGCAGAAATTAGGGCGTTCTCTATCTCCTGCATCTGCTCGATGAAGGCCACATAATCTTCCTCTTCGGTATCGTAGACCATAAGTCTCTCCCTGACTTCGTCAAGAGTTTTTTCATATATAGCATAGTCGGTCATTTCATACCACCTGGCAGCAATAGCTTGCAGATTCTCACTCTGCTCCATATACCAGTAGTACTGAGCCAGAGGATGACCGGGCATATAGAATGCATTCTCAGGAACAGTCTCTCCAACAAAATATGCTGCCCAATCCAAATAGTTATACAGCCCATATTCAAAATCATCTGAGAAATCCTCAGCATAATCCGATTCAATACACCTCTTTCTATAAGTGTAACTAGGATACTTGGCATTAGGACCCTGGAAGAGCTTATTAAGCTCATTCCGAGCATTTTGCGCAGCAGTATTTGCCACAGCTACAGCAGCCCAGGCGTCCAAATAGTCCATCCAGAGCTGATTGTACTCAGAGGTGTCATCGGGATTTGCCTCGTGGGCATTTTTAAGAGCCTCAAAAGCATTCTCCTTTTGTCCCTGTCTTGTTTCTAACAGATTTGCGGCATACTTGAACACTGCATAAGCCGAACCGGTCCGGGCGGGAGCGTCATCCTTTTCACCCAATTCTGCCTTGGCAGCCTGCCAATCGGCATAGAGTTTATCGGAAACAGTCTTGGCGGATTCATAAGCCTTAACGGCCTCCTGATAAGGTTGGGAAACCGCATCCCAAGCTGCCTTGGCGTCGGATACAGCCTGCTTGAGGGCCGGGAGTTTATCCTTTTCGGTATTGGTGGCCTCTACGGCAGTTTCCCATTCGGTCTTTTTCCCTTCGGCAGCCGTCTTTTTGGCATCGGTAGGATCGGCCTTATATTCAATCTCTGCGGCATGCCAAGCGATGAGAGCGGCTTCTTCTTCCTTTTCTTTGGCAATAACCACGTCTACCTGGTTCTTGAGGTTGGTTTTGGCGGTCTCGATGGCCTGTTCCAGTTCGGGATCTACCTCCTTATAAGCCTCATTCTTTGCATGCTCTTTCTCAGCAGTAATCAAAGCAGCCTCGTAGGCTTCATTCTCCATACGGACCACCTTGTCAATCAGGCCTTCCACGGCGCCTTCGTCACCTTCACCACCATCACCTTCGTCCGTAGCTTCGAAGTTGGGAACGGCACCAAACAGAACGATGGCAGCTTCATTGTAGTCAGTCTGAGCCCTATCATAATTTTCAAGAGCTCGTCTGTAATCATGAAGAGCACTCAGTTCATTCTCTGCTTCAGGGGTAATATCGTGGGAATTATAATAATTAGTGTACTTACTATATGCCTCATCTGCATTAGCTTCGGCAACGCCGATTTCTTGATTCGCCAAAGCCACAGCAATTTGTGCAGGCTTAATCTCCTTTTCGGCCTCCTCAACGTACTCAGTATAAGCAGCGATGGTTCTGTTAATAGTCGCCATACGATCATTTATCCAGCCCTCTGCATACTCTATTTCTTCATTTATATTTTCAAGCTGTGCCTCGTTATCATATTGCTCATAGTACTCGACATACTCAATGAGCTCATAGAAGTTATCTACATATACTTTAGCAGGGCTGAAGAACAAAGGCTGTATCCATTCCTGATAGGTGGGCTCAACGCCGTCCACGGAGAACGGATAATTAAATCCGGGTTCAGTAATGGCACCAGCCGTCCACTTTGACTGATAATCCCCAGCAATATCACAAGTGTAGAGAGGATAAAATACGTTGGATAATACAGTGCTGTTGGGCGTGTCTGAAGGGTAGAAGAAATAGACACCCATCTCATAGCGACCGGTCTCTTCATTCATCTTAATTCCCTTGCAGAAGATGCTGTAGGGATCGCCATCATAAATAAAGGAATAAACACCATTGGCATCCCAGTTGAGGTTTTCAAACCAATTAACAAAGGCAATATCCCAATTTTGTTCATAGACAAGATCGGCATCCATCATATCATCGAGACGATCCCCAATGACATCCATTTCCTCAGCAGCAGTCAGTTCTTCGGTCTTTGCTTCTGCATAAGCAGCCTTGACGACCTCGATAGCGGCTTTCAGCTCGGATTCAGTCATCAGAACCTGCTCCTTGAGCGTCTCGATATAAAGCTCCTTGGCGGAAATCTCATTCATCTTGGCCTCAATCTGCTCGAGAATAATCTCAGAGACGGGCTCTACGCTGGCCTCAAGCTTGGCCAACTGGACCTGCTTGGTGATGAGCTGATGCTGAGCGGCATTCAGAGCGGTAACCTGAGCAGAGTACTTGAGCCAGATATCGTTGATTTGCTTCTCTTTTTCGGCACCGAACTTGGCCATAGCCTTCATAAGAGATTCCTCTTCTTCGATGAGCTTTCTGGCCATCTTGATCTCATTGATCTCAGCTTCCATCTCTGCCTGGGCGAGTTTGTTCAGA
>JAEEGJ010005415.1_pt1 | contig 40210 bp, 40 predicted proteins | sample 8958761 | NCBI WGS metagenome assembly JAEEGJ01 (sample SAMN16246546, study PRJNA631951) | gut metagenome | biome: gut microbiome; feature: rumen; material: RS-attached | host: Bos | place: Iran: Karaj | collected 2018-10 | reverse complement strand
AATGGCTTTGTAAGTAGAAGAAACTTTGCTTTAGATGGTCTTGGCGAGATTACTTTTGATGTTGATAAGATAGTATTATCTGGTAATACTATTATGACTAATGGTAATAATGCTTTTATGCATGTTAATAAATTCCATGATGATTTAGATAACTTAATGAAAGTAGAAGCTTTAATAGCTAGTTATTATGCGCAACATAAAGATGAAATAGATAAAAGATTAAAAGCAGAGTTGAAGAAAAATAAAGGTACTAAGAATATCACTTGTAGTGTATTTGAAGAAACCAAACATACTAAAGAATATTTAATTAGATATGGAGATCATGGTAGAAAACTATTAATTAAATGGTTAAATAGATTAAATACTACTACACCAATTGAAGAGCTAATAGCAGAGTTTAATAGAGATGTTAATAATGCCATTACATTCTTTGAAATAATTGAAGATGAAGGATTTAAAAAAGGTGTAAGTATGGGAATATCTTTTGAAGGTATGTTATTAAAAGTAATTGAAAGATATTCACCACGTGGAGAATTATTTATGGCTATGTATAGAAGAGCTAAAAATAATGTTAAGGGGAATGCCTATGTTGGACACTAAAAGAATAATAGATTATCGTTATGTAAAAGAAAAAGCTATTGATCATGAAAGAGAAGTAGTAAGAGATACATATGCTAGTTCAGGATTCTTTGAAAAAAGAAGATTAACTAAAATCAATAATGCTATTCGTACTATTACCTATGGTATTGAAAAAGAATCAGGTTGGACATATATACCACCATCTACTTTTTCATTATTAAATAACTTTCGTTATAATGGTAAAGAAATATTATTTGATATTAATACTTTAAAAGATTTTGAGTTACAAGGTAATCAAAGTAGAGTAACAATCGATTTTTATAATAAATATAAAGGTTTATTAGAACAATTAAGAGAATTACTTGCAAGAAGAGAAAAACTAATACCAACTGAAAAATCGAATGTTATCTACTTTAATGATGAAACTAGAAAAATGATGACTGAAAGATATTATGAAAAAGGTCACATGAATAGCTTTGTTAAAGCTATGGGTGAAGAGTTTGTTATCAAATATAGTTCTGTAGGTATTACTAGATTAGTAACATTTATGAATAGATTAACTATTGAACCAGATCCATTTAAAGCATATGAAGCTTTAAGAAGAGAAGTACGTAATCCAGAATATATTCAAGATATCTTAAGATGGGCAGCTATGTATACACCACAAGCACAAGTTATCTTAGATAAATTAGCTGATGAAAGAAATAGATCATATTATGGTAAAGCTCCTGACATGGAAGAAATAATGACTCAAAATATGATTAAATTATTGTAAAAAAAGACATAAAATGTCTTTTTTTTACATTTTTAAAATTTTTAATAATTTAGTTATTCACAATTGCAATATTAGTGGTATAATTATATTATCCAGAAGGGTATTTATCTACCTTTCTGGTTAGATGGTATTGATATAATAAAAATATCTTTATTGTCGATGGTACACAATAATATATAAATAATATTATGCGCAACTATTATTCCTATATTGTTGGAATGATTTATTATTCCATATAGCGTCTGTGTAGGAATTTAGTATCTATTATTTTATATATTCTTCACTGAGCCAACCTATCAAACGTCAAGTGGTGAGTATGGATTGTCAGTCCTTATATTGTGTAAATGGTTTTTTAATTAAAGTGCACTTTAATTAATCTACTATGTGTTTGAAGAAAAAATCAACTCGACTAGTTGATTTTTTTCTTTGCATAAATATAATTTAATTAGGAGGTAACTATGATAGATATAATAATACCTGTTTATAATACACCTATACTAGATTTACAAAGATGTTTAGATAGTATTAAAGCATCTACTTATCAAGATTATAATGTAATAATTATTGATGATGGATCTAATGAAGAAGTACATTCTTTTTTAGATGAATACTGTGCTTCAGATAAGAGATTTAAAGTAAACCACATAAATAATGGTGGAGTTAGTAATGCTCGTAATACAGGGCTTAAAATAGCTAAAAATGAATATATTACGTTTGTTGATAGTGATGATGAAATAACACCTACCTTTTTAGAAGAATCTATTAAGTTATTAATAGATAATAACTTAGATATGATAGTAGGTGGTTATCAAGAAATAAAAGATGGAATAGTTAAAAGAACTAGACTATGTAATCCTGGATTACATATCTATGAAGGAAAAGATACTATTAAATATTTTGATAAACTATTATCTGGTAAATTATGTGAAGATAATAAAGAAATAGCCGATGCTCCAACTGGTAGAATATATACTAGATTATATAGAAGAAAATGCTTAGAAAATATAGAGTTTGATAAAAATATCAAAATAAGTGAAGATACTCTATTTGTAATCGATATAATGAAAAACTTAAATAGAATAGGTGTTGTTGATAGAATTTGGTACAAATACTATCAAAACCCATATTCTGTAGTACATCAAACTATCGGTATAAATGAACTTAATAATCTATATAACTTCATGAATGAAATATATTTAAGAATGTTAAAAGAAGAAAGTATTAGAATTAAAAATGCTTATAAAATGCGTGTCTTCAAAACTGTTTCAGATTTAGAAGACACTATTAAGAATGTTGATCCAACATTCTTAAATAGAGAAGCATTTGTTAATTCTTTTAAAGATATAGACTTATCTAATTACATAAATATCAAAGAAAAAGAATTAAATTTCTATAACAGAATAAAAAACAAAGAAATTTAATTCTTTTTTTATATATTTAAAGTTGCCAAATATATATTAATAGAGTAGAATAAAGCCTGTTTTGGAAGGAATTCGATAAAAAACAGGGGATGAATTTATGAAAATTAGTATTAGAGAACTAAGAAAGATATTAGATTTCATTATTATCAATAGAAATATTGCTCTAGATAGTGAATTATTTAATAGAGAAACTCTAATTAATATCAGAAATATAACAGTCGGTAATAAACAAAACGACTTTAGATTATCTGAAGAACAAAAAAAAGCACTTATCGAAGCTTTTTTAGCAAGTGATTTTGCATTTGATAAAAATACACCAAGAATCATTATAGATGATTCATCATGTATAATAGCTGCTATTAGAAGAGATGTTAAAAGTATTGATTTTATACCTAATTTTACTAAAGACTTAACTGAATTAGTTACACAAACAGTCTTAGATAATGATTATGTAATTAATGAGAAAAGTCCAATATTCGTTAAAAACAATTTTGCAATTGTTTTAAAATCAATTAATTTAAATGTTAACTCAGCTAACTATATGGCTTGGTCTAGATTTACTTCAGATCAAAAAGAACAAATAACTGCAGCTATTATAAAAGGAAAATATCGTTTAACGAGTAAATCACCATTATTTTTAACTGGTAATATACCTGTTGTTTTAAGTTCATTAGATTTGGATGCTAAAACATGTGCTCATATTGCTAGAGATGTTAGACGTAAACCAGAAGTATTTAAAGCTTTACTATTACATGATTGCTATGTAAACTCAAGAGAATTAGATAATCAAAAGGTTGACCTTTTTGCAGATAAAAAAATAATGAGGGGAGCTTTAAATAGTTCTATCTTAATGTATGAAGGCGACATGGATGAAGATATTCAAAAAGATGAAGCATTAAAAGAGAAATATTGTGATAGATATGCTGAACTATTTAGTTATGCATTATCTACACCTCCAACAATAGCTGGTTTTCTTCCAATGTTTAGATACTATGGTAACTTAAGTTGGGAAGATTATCGAAAAGAACATTTAAGTGAATATAATAACTTATTTGGTAAAATATGTACTGAATTACAAAATAATACCAACTTTGAAGATGCTAGAGGAACATTAAGATTCTTATATTCTATGGCACGTACATTAGATGATAAATATGATGAATTATTAAATGCAATGAAAAATTTCCATAAAGGATTCCATGAAGGAAAAAGCATTGATGAACTAGCTCCATATCGTGATATTATTTCTAAAATGTGTGCTAGATATATATCAATGGTAAAAGATGAACACATTAACAATTTTATTAGAAATGGCATACAATGTATGAAAGAACTATTTAAACCAAAAATTGTTAATCCTCAAATTCATAAAAAAGCTATCGAATTAACTCAAAGAAGTAAATTCGAAGATTTATATGATGAAGATGATCAAGAAACAATGGATTTTCTTCATGCAATAGAAGATAAATACGAAGATCAATTAGAAGATATAGATTTAGCAGGTGTTATTGGTGACTTTATTTATAGTTATGACATCGAAGATAGTTTTGATGAACCAGACTATTATGATGAATATGTAAGATTTGAAGAAGCTCAAAAACTTGTTAATAGATTAAATAGTCATTACATTCAATATACAGATGCTGAACTTACTAATTATAGAGATATAATAGCTTATTCACAAGAATCCCAAAGATATGTATATATGGGTAGAAATTTTAGTCAAGAATATGTAGAAGAAGTTGCTAAATTTAGAAAAGAAAAAAGAATTGTATACCAAGCAATAAAAGAAATAATGATGAGAATAAAAAATATTGAAGTAACAGAAGAAGAATATAAAGAAAGATTAGTAGAAGCAGCTGATGAATTCCCATTCACAGATGAATACTTTGAATTTAACCCAGAAATTATTCAAGATTTTGATTTCGAAACATTAATGAGTGCTGTAATTGGTAATACAGAAAACTTCATCGAACCAGCTTCACTTCTAGAAGATAAAACATTTGAATATGTTAAAGAATTCGTTACTAAAAATAATTTAGTATGGTTATTACTAAATAAATATGTTAACCACGATCGTTTCTTAAGAGAAGTAAATAGACATTTCTTATCAGAAACATTATCTAAGTTCAAAGATGTATCAGGATTCATTAAACAAAATGGTTTAAGAAACGATGGTTTTGGCGATATAGTTAATTTATGTAAAATATTAAAATATGCTGATCAAAAATCAATTGCTATTCTAGGACCAGAAATAGTTACAAAACTATGGAAAGAAAGAGGATATATTTCTCTAGAAAACGAAGAAGTAGTTGAAAATGCTAAAGAACTAGTTAGTAGAATGGTTCAAAGAACTACTTCTACCGTACCATATGTAAAAGGTAAAACTATTAATTACCAATATTCTATTTATGATCCACTAGATGTTAATATCTTATTAACAGGTATTAATACTGACTCATGTTTTAGAGTAGGTGGAAATGATAACGACTTCTTACATTACTGTGCTTTAAATAAAAATGGATTTGTTGTTAGATTAGCTGATGCTTTTGGTAACTTTATTGGTAAAGCATCAGGATTTAGAAATGGTAACAGCGTTTACATTAACCAATTAAGAACAGTATATGATAGAGGTGGAGGACATTACTCTGGTCTAACTAGACATGAAAAGGATGAAATAGCATTAGCTCTTAGAGCTTGTGCTCAAGACATAATTAAAGCATCAGCTGAAAACAAAAAAGAAACTAATAAAATTAAACATGTCTTCACTACTGATAGTTATACATTATCTGATACTTCAATTCCAGAAATCTATAGAGTATCAGATGAAGTAGAAGATGCAATTACTGGAGATCCAATGGATATGGAAAGTAACGATTGGTTTGAATTTGTTGATAATACACCAAATCTTGATACATGTGATAGAAATTGTTCATTTGATACTGATTTTAGTAATTATCATCTATTGTGTTTAGCTTCAACTAAAAAAAGTCATGTTACACCAAGAGATATTAGAAAATTCCCAGTTGAACCAGTATATACTAGAAAAAGAAATTGTATAAAAATTGCTAATAACACAACTCCAGAAGTATACAATCATATAAATAGAATTAATGGTTTATATGCCCATCTTTATAATCAAGAATATAAAAATTTACAAATCCCATCAGGAGCATCTGTCTTCTTTGGTGATAACTGGTATTTAGTCTATAAAGATGGTAAAGTAATCGCTTCATTAGTTCTAGAATTTGATGCAAGAGCTCAACTAGAATATTCAGCAGCCAGATTTACTGTTCATAATCGTCCAGCAACAATTAGTTATGCTAATGTTCAAAAACGATTAGAACTAATAAGACAAAAATCTAATATTCATTACAGATTTAAAAAATTGGCAGAATAAAATGCCATTTTTTTTATTACTATAAAATGCTATAATAAATATAGTAGGTGATAATATGAAAAAAATACTTGCCTTATTAATCTTACTTATACCATTTATAGTTAAAGCTGAAGATGTAACATATGAAGTATGTAAGAGTGGATGTACATATGATAGTGTAGATGCAACTTATCTAGCTATTAAAACCTTAGATACATCTAAACAATATAATATAACCATCAATATTAAAGATGGCGAAACATATAATATCCAAGATAGTACTTTAGATAGAAATTTCTTCAATGGAAGTGATCTTATAAATGATTCATCTTTAATAATAAAAGGAACAGGAAGTACACGACCTACTATTACATCAGATAGCAATACTAAAGATTTAACTGTTATTTATCTTAAAAGTGTTACTATTGAAAATGTTAACTTTGAATCAAGTGTTCGTATTCGTTTAGGTGCTACTGGAAATAGCAAAGGTGTATTAAATGTTAAAAATAGTAATTTAAAAAGTCCTAATATTGAAATTCATGGCGATGATTCTATTCTTGATAATGTAAATGCTTTAACTAATGATTTTCATTTTCAACCAAGAGAAAATAATGTTAATAGTGCTATTAAAAATTCTAAAATAAATACATTAAATTCTAATAACAATAAAGTAACTATTAGATTTTTTGCTACTATTGAAAATACAGAAATAACAGCACCAACTGTAAAAAACTACGGAATAGTAATGAGAGATTCTACTATTAATGGAAACCTTGTTACTGAAAAAAAACAAGTATATAAAAATTCTAAAATAAATGGTCATGTTGACCTTAAATTGGAACAAATAGATTTTGATAATGTTGAAATTACTAACGGTCTTGAAATATCACGTACATATTGTAATAATCTGTCTTCTCCACTTTACGAGGGAGGAATAAGTTATATTAGAAACTCTAAAATACATGGCGAAAATCCTCTTGTTTTAAGAAGTAGAGATAATTACATTCTTATGATAGAAGATACTGACTTAGATGCTAGTAGTAGTTACGAAAACTCTTGCTCTATCGTAACTATTGTACCTGAAAAAATTGCATGTAACTTAAATAATGTACCTAGTAAAAAAATAATGCCAACATATTTGGGTCGTGAACAACAATATAATCAATATGGATCACAATTTGGTGTTAAAGTATTTGTAACCAATTCTAAAGTAAATTGTGCATCAACTTATTCAGAAGATACTAATGTAAAAGCTATGAATCAGTTCTTTGACTATCAAACAAAATGGTCTAAACCAATTGTTAGAGGAACTGACTTAGAAAGTAATGCTAATGTTATAGAAAAAAATGATGGTGTTATCTATATCGAAAATGCTGCTACTGATACCTTAATATTAAATGTTGATTTAGCAAAACCAATTGCTGATTACTTTAAAGATATTCTTCCTGAAGGAGAAATCTTAGGTGAGTGGTTTATTGAAGATGAATCAATTTTAAAAGTAGAAAATAATAAAATAGTACCTCTTAAAGTAGGAACAACAGCTATTTATGGTGTTGTTAATAGTAATGTCTATTCTGTATATATTACAGTAACTGATGACATGGTAAATCCAGGAACTGGATATAACATGTCTAATGTAATAATGCTTATAGTAGTACTAACTTTAATAGCTGTTATAATTCACTTTAAAAAGCCAATAAAAATAGAGTAGAAATACTCTTTTTTTTTTATTATAATTAAATAGGTGGTAGTATGATATATCAATTATCAATAGCATTTATTTTATTTATTATCTATTCCTTTGTTGGTTGGTTAATGGAAGTAGTAAACTGCTTATGGGAAAAACATCGTTTTATCAATAGAGGTTTCCTAATAGGACCAATATGTCCTATCTACGGAGTAGGAAGTATCTTATTAATAACTCTATTAAATAGATATAGTGATAACTTAGTAAGATTATTCATCCATGCCATAATCGTTTGTTCTATCTTAGAATATATGACAAGTTATTTCATGGAAAAAATATTCCATGCTAGATGGTGGGATTATTCTCATCAAAAATTTAACTTAAACGGACGTATCTGTGCTAAAACAATGATCCCTTTTGGTATCTTTGGAACCTTAATAGTAGGTTATGTTAATCCATTCCTATATAGTAAATTATGTTTAATTAATCCAACAGCAATTGAATATATTGCTTTAGTATTATTCCTAGCTTACTTACTAGATTCAATAGTATCAACAGGAATAATTATTAACATTGGTAAAACAATGAAATTTGTTGAAAAAGATGCTACAGAACAAATAACTACAAAAGTTAAAAGTATTATTGAAGCTCAAGGTAAAATATATGCTCGTATCTTCAAATCTTTCCCAAGTTTAATCAATACAAAAGAAAGATTAATCGATATTCGTGATGCTTTAAACAAAGAATTACAAAAATTTGACAAAAAGAAAAAGAAAAAAGAAGAATAATCTTCTTTTTTTATGTTATAATATCACCCGTAGGTGATTTTATATGAACAAAGATCTAAAAAACTATTATAATGAATGTTTATTTATTTTACTTAATTACAATAAAATAAAAAATAATCCACATACTAAAGTTAGATCATTATCAAAAATAATATTTATTAAAGAAACATTATTAACTTTAATTATAATTGCTTTAATAGTAGCTTATTACATAACTAAATATATACCATGTTTAATAATAGCTTTCTTTACTCTTATTGTTTTAGGTCAAAATGTCTATACATATATCTTAGTTAAAAAAAGAATTAAAAGTGAAATAGTTACTAAAGTAGATAAAAAAATAGAAAGCAAAGTTCAACCTAAAAAGAATGAAATAGTTCAAACTAAAGAAACAAAAGATAATAATAACAAAAAACTAAAAGTAGTTGAATCAACTACTAAATGGGATGATATCTTATATATTATTATTAATAAATATTCTATTTGTTATCTACCTAAAAAAGATGCATCTAAACTTATCTGTACACCAATTGGTGATCAAGAAAAAGTATTAAAAGATGTTGAAAAATATAATAGAAGAGATTTACTAATAGATAACTCTGAACTATATAAGTAATATGATAGAACAAGATATCTTTAAAAAATGTACTTTTAATAATAACAGTTTAAAAAAATATGGTTTTAAAAAAGAAGGTAATACTTACATTTTTAAAACCATTATTTTAAATAACTTTAATGTTATTATTAAAATAGAAAATAATATCTTAACAGGTAAATTATATGATACATCATTTGATGATTATGAATATACTGCTTTTAGAAGAGAAGATTCTATTGGTTCATTTGCTGGTAAAGTAAAAGATGAATACATATCTTTACTTGAAGATATAAAAGACAAATGTTGTAACGAAACCTTATTTATCTTTAATCAAACCAATGAGATTGTTAAACTGATTAAAGATAAATATGGTGATAAACCATTATTCAAATGGGATGATAACGAATGTGGTGTCTTAGAAAATAGTACTAATCATAAATGGTATGGTCTAATAACACCATTAAATAAATCAAAATTAGATAAAAAATATAATGAACAAATAGAAATCCTTAATATCAAATTAGATCCTAAAGAAATAGAAGAACTAGTAAAACAAGAAGGATTCTATAAAGCTTGGCACATGAATAAAACCTATTGGATTACTATTGTTTTAGATAATACAATATCAACAAAAGAAATAATGAATCTAATAGATAAAAGTTATAACTTAGTTAAACCAAAAAAATAATCCATTACTGGATTATTTTTTTAATAATGCAAGTGTACCATCTACGAAATATTCACAAGTTCTTTCATAGACTGGTTTGTTATATGTTAATGTATTAATTCCTGTAAAGAATACCCAAAATACATAATTGAAAGAAACGATTCTATCATGAGTTAAATTAGGATTAACAAATAATAACCATTTTCTAAAAATATCTTTAAAAGGTACAGTAACCCTTTCTTGGAAAGCATCTGTTGTTTCTTTATTAGCTTTACCAAGAACTTTAGCTATATACATAGAATAGTATTCAAACAGATGTTTATATTTCAAAAATATAGTCATTAACATATTTTTAAATTCCACATCTTTATTATTCTTATCAGCATGATCATATAAATCATTTAATTCTTTAATAAGAGTTTCTGTTTCAATTGTACATAACTCCATAAATAAATCTTCTTTAGTAGGATAATAATTATAAATAGTAGTTCTTCCAACACTAATTAATTTAGAAATAGCAAGTAGTGTAGTATCTTCATAACCTTGTTCCATTAAGAGTTTTTTACACGCATTTAGTATTTCTTGTCTTCTTAATTCTATTTGATCTTCATTACGAGCTCTTTTAAATTTCATACAAACCACCTAATAAGAGTTTAACATAAAAACAAAATAAATGACACATTTTTTATTTAATCCAATAAATCAGTTAAAATTAGCTAAAATAATTATTTTATGCTATAATTTTATTCGTGGTTGCATAGACCATTCACAAGAGGTGAACATTATGAAGAGAGGACCTAAAGCTCCTTGGTACAAATATTATGATGGCGAAAAGGAACATTTAGAATATCCAGACTTTTCTGTATATAAATTAATAGAATATACAGCTAGTAAACACTTAAATAATATAAGTTATGATTATTATGGTACTAAAAAAACATACCATGAATTCTTAAAACAAATTGATGAAGCTGCTCGTGCTTTAAAAGCTTTAGGAGTTAAACATAAAGATGTAGTATCTATATGTATGCCAAATGCTCCAGAAGCTATTATAGCTTTTTATGCATGTAATAAAATAGGTGCAGTAGCTAGTATGATCCATCCTCTATCTGCAGAGAATGAGATTAAATACTATCTTAACTTATCTAAGAGTTCATTCTTAATAATTGCTGACTTTGCTTTTAATAAAGCATTTAATATATTAGATGATACTAAAGTTAAAAAAGTTATAACAGTATCACTAGCTGATTCCATGCCTGTATATATGATACCTATTTATTATGCTACTAAAGGTATTAAAATCAGAATGAAACATTCTGATAAAAGAATAACATGGAAAGAATTTATTAAATTAGGTAATAGCTATACTAAAGAAATGGATGATAACTTTAGAGGTAAAGATATAGCTGCTATTTTATATAGTGGTGGTACTACAGGTACTCCAAAAGGAGTAGTATTAACTAACCTTAACCTTAATGCTCAAGCCATGCAAAGTTTTGAACATGTTGCTTGCTTAAGAGGTAAAGATAGATTACTAGCTATCTTACCAATCTTCCATGGATATGGCTTAGCTATCTGTGTTCATACATGTCAATATGTTGGTGGAACAAGTGTATTATTACCACAATTCAATGCTAAAACATTTGATAAAGTATTACTAAAATACAAACCAAACGTTGTAGCTGGTGTACCAACATTATATGAAGCTATTATTAGTAATAAAAAACTAGAACATGCTGACCTTTCATTTATAACTTGTGTTCTATGTGGTGGTGATTCACTATCACCAGAACTTAAGAAAAGAGTTGACAAGTTCCTAGCTGATCACGGATCTAAAACTGTTATTAGAGAAGGTTATGGATTAACAGAATGTGGTTCAGCATCTTGCTTAAACCCAGTTAACCATTGTCGTGATGGTTCTATCGGTATTCCATATCCTGATACATATTTCAAAATTGTTGAAGCTGGTACTGAAATAGAAGTACCATATGGAACAGAAGGAGAAATCGTTATTTCTGGTCCAACAGTAATGCAAGGATATGTAAAAAACAGAAAAGAAACCAGACAAACATTACGTAAACATCGTGATGGAAGAGTATGGTTACATACCGGTGATCAAGGTTACATGGATGAAGATGGTTATGTCTTCTTCAAAGGACGTCTAAAACGTATGATAGTTTCTTCAGGATATTGTGTATATCCTGCTCAAATTGAAAACGTTATCGATTCTCATCCAGATGTCTTAACATCATGTGTAATTGGTATCGACCATCCATACAAAGTTCAAGTTGCTAAAGCCTTCATAGTTTTAAAAGATTATAGTAAAGCTAATGAAGAAACACTTAATTCAATTAAAGAATTAGTAGAAAAGAACTTATCAAGATTCTCATGGCCATATGATTATGAATTCAGAGCAGAACTTCCTAAAACACTAGTAGGTAAAATTGCTTATAATGTTTTAATTCATGAAGAAGAAATGAAAAAACATAATCGTCCTTGGGAAAAATCTGAAGAACTACTTGAACAAGTTGAAGATGAATCATCATCAGATGAATTACTAGATAATTTAAAAGGAGAGTAATCTCCTTTTTTTATTGACAAGAAATAAGAATAATTTATAATAAAGACTTGTTTTAGGGGGATTTATATGTCTAAAGAAAACTCTAAGAATATAATTGATAACATGTATCAATTATTCCTAGCTGATATTGATGATGAATCAAGAGAAAAAATCATCAAATTAGATAGTATCATTGATAAATATGAACAACTATTAGCTGATGATGGTGGATGGGTAGTTTGTAAACATTACTTATTTGCAGTCAGAATGGTACCATCTAAAAATCCATTATCAAGTACTAAAACAGTTGTATGTCGTGTTGAAAGAACACCGGAAGGTTTTATTTCTAAACGACCTAAAGTTAATAGCTATACTTTAGATGTTGCTAATGCTGAAGAAAGAAAACTACTAGAAACTAGAAGTAAAGAATTAAATATCTTACATAAATCTATGTTAACAAGAGATGATATTATTTATAATCGTCGTTATACATTAAAAAATCCTCATCATGAAGAAATGATTGAAATGATAAGACAAATACTTGGATTCAATAATCCAGAAAGTACTATCTTACCACCTAAAATAAATGAACAAAAACCTACTATTTGACAAATAGTAATATTTATATATAATAATTTTCGTAAAAAGACAGGGGAATTAATATGAAAAACACAATCTTAAAACAAATATCTCAAGAACAATATGCTAAACTAATAGAAAAATTTACTAAAGGAAAAAATAGAGAAGTTAGTCGTCAAAAACTATTTAAAGCTTTTATGGCTGAAATGGATGACGTTAGTAGAAAACGTTTACAAGAAGTAGAAGGTATAATCTTTAAATATACTAACTATTTTAGTGCCAATGGCGGCTGGATTTTTACAAGTCGTGAAATAACTAACCATTCATCACAAAGATTAGAAAATGGTTATATAACATTCCATCTATTAGCAGATGAAAATGGTTACCATATGCAACCAGAACCAGCTCCAGAATTAAAAGTTGGTGCATCTCGTGATACAGAAGAAAGATTACTAGTAGAACATGGAAAAGAATTAAGCATTCTTCATCAAGCTTACTTAATTAGAAATGACATTATTTATAATCGTCGTTATACATTAAAAGATCCAAGTAGAGAAGCTTTTGTTGAAGATCTAAGAGAATTACTAGGATATAATAATCCAGTATATGTTATGGTACCTAGTGAACCTAAAACTGAAATAACTCTAAAATAATAAAACAGATTTACATCTGTTTTTTTGATATAATAAAAAAGAGTGATTATATGAAAAAGAAAATAAAAGATATTGAATTAGATGATCCTATCTTAGAAGAAGAAATTCCTATGGCTACTGATTGGGCTATGGAAAACTTAGTAATGTCAGGTTATAATGCTAACTTTACTTTAGATAGTATTAAAGAATTAGATAGATTTTTTGAAGAACAAAATACTGAAGATGGTATTATATCTTTAAATCCTGGTAGTATCCTATTTGCTTTAGCTTGCTACATGGGTGAAGTAATAATCAGAACCTATGGTGGTAAATGGGTATTTGATGAAAAAGATCCTGAAAAAGAAATGAACTTAGAAATTCATTTAGATAACAATTTAAAAATATGGCCAACTCAAAAAATAATGAAAAAATATTATAATACTAAAGAAGAAAACTTATACGCATATGTTAAAGGATTGGAGAGTATCAAAAATGACACCAAATAACTTAGATGATTTTATGGGATATATGATTACTAATGGATTAGTAGATGAAACATTTGCATTAAAACCAACTTGTCCTTCATGTGGAGAACCATTAGAAAAATGTGATGACTACGAATATCCTTACTATTGTCCTAACTGTGGTAAACAATTTAATGAGTCTTTAACTAAAGAAAAAGAACAAGGTCAAACAAAAAGTTTTCGTAGATGGTAAAAAAGTAGATTAAATCTACTTTTTTTATGATAGAATAATAATAGGGTAGTGATGATATGAAAACTAAAACTATTATCAAAATATTTTTTATAATATTACTCTTATTACTATTAGCTTTAGGTATCTATGCTTTAGTAAAACCTAAAAAAGCTGCCTATGAAAATGTAGTAAGAGAACAACCTCAAATAGCAGAAAACTATCTTTATAGTATTAAATATAATTTTAGTCATGATTATTACATAATTCAAAAAGAAGATAAAACATTTGAAATATATCATAAAGAAAAACTATATAAAGAATGCCCAGGTACAAATTGTATTAAAGAAACAGATCAATACTTAGAAGAAAGAAAACCAATTCAACTAAAAGAAGAAAACTATACTATTGTAAGTGAAACATTAAATGCTTTACATAATCGTATTGGTGTAAAAGATATTGATGCTGATAAAGAAGAGATTACATCTTTAGAAAGAAGAATTCTCTTAGCTTTAATAATAGGTGATGAAGATATTATTACTGTAGATAAAGATGTTGCTTATATCAGTAAAAGAGATGATAGTACTGTAGAAGGAGTAACCTTCTATAACAAATATGTTTTATTAGATGAAAGTGATAATAAAATCTTAAATAGAATAGTATTAGATTTAAATCCAAGAATCGAAAAAATATATCAAGAAATAAAAGCTGAAAAAGAAAAAGATGCTGATCTATATGCCGAAGCTGGATTAACAACTAATACTGGAGCTGTAATGGATTTACAAGTAGTATTTGCTGGACCACATTACATTTCCTTTATGACCGTAGCTGGTTTAACATCACAAGACTTTGTAGATCCAACTCTAAGAGCAAATGGCTTTGTTTATAACTTTGCTGGTGAAATAAAAGAATTCCCAGCTGGTTTAAGAGAAAACTATTATAATAAAGCAGTTCAAGTATTCTATGAAACACCAGAATATCAAGAATTTAAAGCAGATTTGCTACCTGACTGGCGTAATACATTTAAAAATACTATGTTTGAAACAGGTAATTGGTTACTTAATGATGATAAAGTTACATTCTTTATACCTGCTCATTTACTAGGTATAGTACCTTTAAAAGAACCATTAATTGTTGTAACAGTAACTAATGAAGGAGATTTATAATCTCCTTCTTTTATGTTAAAATGAAAGAGAGGTGAAAAAATGAAAATACTTCGTAACGTTATTAAAAGTGATTTAATCCTTAGAACAGAAAAAGACTATCCCGTACCTGGTGTCGAATTTATTGATATAACACCAGCTATTCTAGATAGAACAGCTTTTGAAGAAATCATTAGCTTATTCTGTAAAGAAGTAAAAAAGAAAAAAGTAGATTACATCATTGCTCCAGAAGCTAGAGGTTTCTTACTTGGTTCAGCTATATCTTATGAATTAGGTATAGGATGTGTACCAATAAGAAAAAAAGGTAAATTACCACCAACTACTGTTGCTAAAACATTTGATTATGAAAAAGAATATGGTAAAGATACCTTAGAACTTCCTAAATTAGTAAATGATGATTATAAAGATAAAAGAGTATATATTGTAGATGATATATATGCAACTGGTAATACAATTAAATCTATTAAAAACGCTTTAGAAGAAATGGGAGCTAAAGTCGTTGGAGTAGGAGTAATAATGAATATTGTTGAATTAAACAATGATAAAAAAGTCTTCTCTCTAATCGATGTTAATGAGTCATAATGGCTATTGACAAAGTAAAAGAATATTTTAAAAAGTTTAATATTGAAGATAGAATAATTGAATTACCAGAATCAAGTGCCACAGTAGCACTTGCAGCTATTGCTTTAGGTACAGAAGAATGTCGTATAGCTAAAAGTTTATCATTTCTAATAAATGATAAAGCTATTCTAATAATCACTGCTGGTGATGCCAAAATAGATAATGCTAAATATAAAGGATTCTTTAATATCAAAGCCAAAATGATTCCTTTTAATGAAGTAGAAGATTACATTGGTCATGCTGCTGGTGGTGTATGTCCATTTGCTATTAAAGAAGGAATTGATGTTTACTTAGATGAATCTTTAAAAAGATTTGACTATGTCTATCCCGCTTGTGGATCAGGTAATAGTGCAATTAAATTAACTATACCTGAATTAGAAAAATATTCTAATTACAAAGAGTGGATAGATGTAACTAAATATTGAGGTGATAATATGGATATAAAATTATCAGAACTAGATTTAAAAATAACAATGTATTCATTTTATAATACATTACTAAATAACAATATCCGAACAGTTAGAGATATTTTAGATGATGAAAAAATGAATCCTATATTAGAAAGATTAAGAAAACAAGCTCGTGATGAATTACGTGGATTCATTGATTTAATGAAATATCAATTTGGTGGTCAAGCTCTAACAGCAGATATCTATCTAGAACAAAAGATGAGACCTCTAACAGATAAAGAAAAAGAAACTATTACTCAAAAAGGTTTATCTGCTATTGATTATCCAATTAACTTCCCAAGAATGGCTATTACTACTAGAGAAGCTATGGCTTTATATATAATCTACATGGTTAATCAAAAACATAGTGAAAAAGACTTAAGATTAATCGATGTCTTTAAATTATATTTAAATGGTAATGATAAAGAAAGTACCCTAAGTAGAAAAATAAGAATATATCTAGATTCTTTTGAAAAGAATCATTCATCTAATGTTGAACTAAATAATCTAAAAAAACAACTAGCAGAATTAACCCAAAAAAGAGATGGTTTAAATCTTCAAATAGCTAAAACAGAAGAAAGAATAAAAGCTTATGAAGAAATAAAAGGAAGTATGAACAAATGATAGAAAAGACTATGGAAGAAATAGAGGAACAAATCAACATCATGAAAGTTGATATCCTCATGGCTGAAAAACAATTAGATGAATTATTAGATCAAGAACTAACTCCAGAGAGTTAGTTTTTAATTGTCAAAAAATGTCAAAACCAATATCTCATTTTACCCATAAAAAGGCCCATATAAAAATTAATGTGTAAAAAGTACGCAAATAGTATATAAATTATAAAAAAATCGTAATATAATTAAAATAGGTTTTTTATTATAAGGTAGGTGTTAAAATGAAGGTAGGGTTTGATAATGCTAAGTATGTAAAAATACAAAGCGCCAAGATTAAAGAAAGATTTAAATTATTTGATAAGTTATATCTAGAAGTTGGTGGAAAATTATTTGATGATTCCCATGCTGCTAGAATACTACCTGGTTTTAAAAGTGATGTTAAAATCAGTATGTTTCAAGAATTAAAAGATGACTTAGAAATAATCTTCTGTATCAATGCTGGGGACATTGAAAAGAATAAAACTCGTGGAGAATATGGTATTACATATGATTTAGAAGTACTAAAATTAATTAGACAATCTAAGAATATGGGATTCTCTGTTAATAGTGTTGTTATCACATTATATAAGAATCAAGCATCTGTTGATAAATTTATCAAAAAATTAAATCGTAATGGAATAAAAACTTATATTCATACATTTACTAAAGGATATCCAACAGATGTTGATACAATAGTTTCTGAAGAAGGATATGGAGCTAATCCATATATTGAAACAACAAAACCATTAATCTTAGTAAATGCACCAGGACCTGGTTCTGGTAAACTAGCTACCTGTTTATCACAGATATATCATGAAAATCAAAGAGGAGTTAATGCTGGCTATGCTAAATTTGAAACATTCCCAGTATGGAATCTTCCACTTAAACATCCAGTTAACTTAGCTTATGAAGCAGCTACTGCTGATTTAAAAGATGTTAACATGATTGATCCATTCCATTTAGAAAAATATGGAGAAACAGCTATTAACTATAATCGTGATGTAGAAGCATTCCCAATATTAAAAAATATCTTAAATCGTATTTCTGGTAAAGATATCTACTTCTCACCAACAGATATGGGAGTTAATATGGTAGGTTTCTGTATTACTAATAATGATGTTGTAGAAGAAGCATCTAAAAAAGAAATAGTACGTCGTTATTACAATGAAATGAATAACTACAAAATGGGTCTATGTGATGAAGACACTTACAAAAAAATAAAACTATTAATGAATGAATTAAAAATAGATGAAACATATCTAGATGTTATTAAAGCATCACTAGATAAAAAAGAAGAAAAACATGCTCCAGTAATAGCTATGAAAGTTAATAGAAAAATAATTACTGGTAAACAAACAGGATTATTAACAGCAGGCGGAACAGTTATCTTAAATGCTATTAAATATTTAAGTAAAATACCTGATGATATATTCTTATTATCACCAACTGTCTTAGAGCCAATGCTAAAACTAAAAAAAGAAATGGGTTCTGGAGACAGATTAACATTACCTGAAGTATTAACAGCATTATCTATCTGTTCAGTTACTAATCCATTAGCTGAACAAGCTATGTCTTGTTTAACTAAATTAAAAGGATCAGAAGCACATGCTACATACATAGTTACTAATGGTGATAAAAGAGCATTAAAAGAATTAAAAATAAATCTAACTTGTGAAAATGAATTCTTAGAAGAGGATAGTATTTAAAACTATCCTCTTTTTATGTATAATAAAAATGTAAATTTTGAGTTGCAGCAACTGAAAGTTGGTATTATAAAAATGAAATAACTTATACAATGGACTCATGAAAAGGAGGAAATCTAATGAAATTTGGTGAAAACTTAAAATCATTAAGAAAAAACAATAATTTATCACAAGAACAACTAGCAGAGAAAGTAAATGTCTCAAGACAAAGTGTATCTAAATGGGAAACTGGAGAGGCCTATCCAGAAATGAATAACATTCTAGAACTTTGTAAGATATTTAAATGTAACATCAATGACTTAGTAAATGATAGTATTATTGACCTAGATTCATTAGATGAAGAAGTTAAAATGAGTGTTGTAAAATTTAAAAAAGAAAAACAAAAGAAAGTAAAAACATTAAGTAAGGTAATTGAAGTATTATCTAAGATTGGTCAAATAATAACTTGGATAGCTATTCCAATAATAGCTTGTCTAATTATTGCCTCACCAATCGTAATCAAAAATGTAGATGTAAAAGAAGATGCTATTTATTATAAAGAAGATAAAATAGCTTTTGAAAAAGAAGATAGAAAAATCTATGTTTCTTATAAAGATATTAAAGTAGGTGATGTAACACCTAATGAATATGGAAAAATTATGGAAATATTAGAAAAAAATAGTAAAGGTAAATTAATTCTATTTGTTGAAGCAGCATTTGTTACCTTAGAAGTAACTTTAGTATTATCAATACTAATACTTAAGAATTTAGAAAAACTAGCTAAGAATATCCATAATGAAGATACACCATTCTTACTAGATAATGTTAAATATATCAAAAAAATAGCATATCTAATGATTATAGCTATTCTTGTTCCCAATGTAAGTGGACCTGTATATGAAAGTGTTATGCATGTTGACTTAAACATTGGTTTAGAAATGTTTGATATTATTACAATCTTAATAGTATTCACTATATCTTATATCTTTGAATATGGTTATGAAATCCAACTAGATTCCAAAGGTAAAATGTATGGTGAAGAAAATGAATAAACATAAATTTATCGAAGAACTAAGTAAAAGAACTAATCTAGATGTTAATACATGTACTGTTATTAACAGTATCTTTGAAGATAACTTCTTTATTAGTAAATCTAGTAAAGATAAAATAATTGAAGAACTAACAGCTAGATTAGAAATAGATACTGCTAAAGCTGAAGAAATATATAACACAGCTCGAGATATTATGAATAAAGCAGTAAAAAATAGTATATTACATCCCTTTAGAGATTTAGATAAAGAGTAGGAGACTTCCTCTCTTTTTTCTTTTGTAGTATAATATCTAGATGGAGGGTTTTATGCAAACCATTAGAAAAAGAAAAAACAAAAAAATTAAATTTGATGAAGATCAATATATAGAAACATATTACTATCATCATGATAAAGTAGTAATACCTCTAGAATTAAAGAATTATTCTGATTTATTTATGGAACATGATTATAAACAAATGGAATTAGCTTATTCTGTTTCTGACTATATCGAAGAAATAGCTTATATGGTACCTGTTAACTTAGATATTGAAATCGAAGTTCACTGTCCTAAATTAACAGCCAAACAAAAAGAAAGAGTTAAGCAAACTATTAAAAATAACTACGGTATGGAAATAGATGAAACTGAATACGATATCATGCTTCAAAATAGAAGATCAATTATTCTATTCATAGTTGGTGTAATAACATTAATAGGTTATTTACTAGCTGATAAATACTTTAATAGTAATGTTATATCTGAATTATTATGTATCTTTTGGTGGGTAGCTATTTGGAATGTTATCGAAATTCAAACAATGGATAAAAAAGAAAACAAAGATAAACGTCTTAACTATCAACAACTATATGAAGCTAAGATAACCTTTGTTGTCGAAAAGGATGATGAAAATGAATCTAATAGGTAATATACTTTGGTTAATATTTGGTGGATTTATAAGTGGCTTAGAATGGTTATTCTCTGGAGTACTATGGTGTATAACTATCGTTGGTATACCTTATGGAAAACAATGTTTCAAATTTGCTAAATTATCTTTCTGTCCATTTGGTAAAGATGTTCAATATGGTGGTGGTGTAGTATCTACTATCGTTAATATCATCTGGGTAATCTTCTTTGGTATCCCAATGGCTATAACTAATTTAGTAAGTGGAATCGTATTATGTATAACTATTATCGGTATTCCTTTTGGTTTACAATTCTTCAAAATAGCTAAATTATCATTAATGCCTTTTGGAGCAACTATTATAAAAAAATAAAGAGAACAAAGTTCTCTTTTTTATATTATATATTTTTGATATAATAACAGTAGGTGAATAATATGAAGAGAAGAAAAAAAATAAACAAAGTTAATATTCATGAAAATATAACCAAAAGTAAATCATTAATTAAATTACTAATAGGAGTACTAGTTATACTACTTATAGGTGTAGGTGTTATTATCTTCCAACATGTTAACAATCTATATGTCGATGTTAATAAAGCTGAAGAAGATAAAATAGTTGAAGCAATTAATACCTACGTTACTAAAAGATGTGATGAAGAAAAACCTAGTCCATATTCCAAATGCTTTACTGCTAATAAAGTATACCTAGTAGAAAGAATAATTGATAATGATGGTGATCTAGCTAAAGAATATAAAGGCTATGATAATTTTTACTATGCTTATAGCTGGATAGTAGATGGAACATACTATAAAGAAAATAATGAAATAAAAGAAGATAGTGGTGGCTCTGTTCCTAATAAAGTATTACTAGGAAAAAAGACTGATAAATATACTGTTTTAAAAACTCAAATACCTGGTGATGGAACTCAATATCCAGAAGATATGAAAAAACTATTCCCATCTCGTATTAGAAATAAAATGAACAATGCTCCAGTTGATGGAACAGCTAAAAAACTAATTGAAGAAACAGAAGAAAAAGCAAAAGAATATTTTAAATAAGAGGACAACATGAGAAAAATAGAAATTGGTAAATTATATAAACATTTTAAAGGACATGTTTATAAAGTAATAGATATTGTTTTAGATTGTAATACTAATAGTTTAGAAAATCCTGATAAAGTAGTTATTTATCAAGATCAAAATAATCTAGAATTAAAATGGGCTAGAAGTTATGATGAATTTGCATCCGAAGTAGATCATCAAAAATACCCAGATGTCAAACAAAAATATCGTTTTGAAGAAATTAAATAAAATTTAATGTTCATTTAATATTTAAATCATATACTTAAATCACAAAAGGAAGTGATATATGATTTAAATAAGAAAAAATAATACACACACTATTATCAAAAAAGAATAAAATTATAAACATATATAGATTATTTCTTTAGCAACATTCTTTCCTGTTCATGCCTTACTATTATGAAACATATACCTTATTTTTAATGCTAAAGAAATAGTATTTCTCAATTTTTAAACTCGGAAAAAACAACTCTCTATGAGTTGTTTTTTACACCTTGACAATTATTTTTTAAACTATTAAACTTAATAAAGTGGAGGAGGAATACTATGAAATTAAATATATTTAAAATAATAGTATTACTATCTGCTTTTCTAATCATTAATACAGTAAAAGCCGAAGAAAATAAAATAATGAGTAAACTAAGTGAAACTCAAAAAATAAATGGAAAATCATATAATATCAATGCTGGTACTAAAGATAAAGTTCAAAGATATTTAGTTAGACATATCCTATCAACAAGTGATACTGATATCATTGTTGATGATATTGATGAAATAATCGAAGTATATAAAGCTAAATCTACTCCTAATTGGAATGAATTAGAAGAAGATGATCAAACTAAAATAACTAATATCGTAGCTGATATGAATACTAGAACTAATATAAAAATAGATATTGATTCTGAAGGAATTATTAGTATCTATGAACCAAATGGTGAATTATTTACTAAGTTAGATCAAGCATTTGATGAATTACCTGAAGAAAAGAAAGAAATACCTAACGAAGGAAACAAAAGTAGTAATACAGCTATTATCGTTGGTGGAGCAGCATTTTTAGTTTTAGTACTAGTAACAAGTAACGTTATCAGTAGACGTCCATAAAGCAATTGTAAACCAATTGCTTTTTCTTATTTAAATAAAATTACATAATGCTTATAATTAAAGTAAGAATAGGAGAGTATATATGAAAAAATATCTATTATTGCTTTTATTATTACTTGTACCATTTATGGTCCATGCTAAAGATGGTTTAACCGTAGAAAAACTAGAATATGTTGAAAAATCTGAACTAGCAGAAGTTTTAGAAGATGCTACTTTTAAAGACTTATCTATTAGTATCAATCTTCGTTTCCATAATCTAGATGACTATGTTAAATATAAAATAACAATTAAAAATGATACAAATAAAGACTATGATTTAAATAGCGAAGAAAAATTAACAGATTATATTAAAATGAAATTTGAAGGTTTAGAAAAAGATGATCAAATACTAAAAGCCAACAGTACTAAAACATTTTATCTAATCATTTACTATGCTGTTCCTGTACCAAAAGAAGAGTTTAAAGAAGGATCTACTTTAGTTTACCAAGAAACCAAAACAATTGATTTCTCACCTAAAGAAGTAAACCCATATACTTCAACATTACCTATAATGGTAATTAGTATTTTAGTAGCTTCTGGATTAACACTAACATTCTTTATATCTAAAAAGAAAGCTTTAAAAGCTACTATGGTAGTATTAATAATAGCAACTATGTTCCTTCCATTAAGACCAACAGCTTTAGAAAAGATTACTTTAGATGTTAACTCTAAAGTAGAGATTAAACACCCATCATTCTTCTTTGAAGCAAGTTGGCCAACTCAAATTAAAACGGAAGTTCTATTTGATGAAGGAATGACGTGGAGAGAATTTATGGATAGTGATTATTTTAGTGACGAATATAATTGGGAAATAGTTAATTATCTTGAAGTTTATCACTATACACCAAATTCAACAGGTATAGAAAATATTAGATATGAATATTTACCAGATAACCAAGAAGGAATAAGTGTTAATAGTTATAGTGTTAACTGTGGATCAGTAACAGGTAATCAATGGATTGAAAATAATCAAGTTATTTCTGAAGAAGATGGATATCCATCACCAGATTCTTTAATAAAAAACGGATATACATATGTCATATCACCAGGAACATGGTGTTAATAAAGCAATCAAAAGATTGCTTTTTTATTTTGACAAATAAAAGAACATGTATTATACTTTCATCAAGAAAGGGAGATTATTTATGAATTACATAATTTCTAAATTACATCATCATAATAATCTGCACTTGTTAATACGACACTAAAAATCGTAGGTACAAGTGCTATTTGTGGTGCTTGTATTTAGTAATTTTATATATAGAAATAAAAGCTATACAGGTACCACTTGTATAGCTTTTTATATTAAAAAAATTAGAAAGAGGAATTATTATGAAAGAAATAAAAGAAGGTATCGTCTATTCCAATGATATCGAATTAATACTAAGAGGTTATAATAACTTGGATTATAACTATAATGGAATAATATTACCAAGTACTGATGAACTTAGGAAAGACTTTAAAAGAACTACCGAAGAGATATTTCCTAAAGTAACAATTATAAGTGAAGAGGACATGATATCTAGTATGTCTACTGTAATAAAGGATGTACTAGGTATCTATCCCCATTGTATCTCTAGATAAAATATATTTAAGAATTGATAATCAAAAAACATTCTTTCTTGATTGTACAAGATTAGATAACTCTAAAAAATTAGTGTCTAGAAAAAATCCCAACGATGAATATGCTGTTATAAAACAAATTGGTGGCTTATCTAATTACTTTAAATTTATTGGTGTAAAAGAAATAGTTCTAGCAGATGATGTAGTATTTAGTGGTTCTGTTCTTAATACCATTATTAGTTACTTTAATAGATTTGGTATTAAAGTAATTGGTATAAGAACATGTATATCTACTAATGAATCATATACTAACTTTAACGAATCATTACCACTTGGATTAAAAACTGGATATTTAATGAGTGATCAAGTAATTGATCAAATATGTGAAAGAGATTTCTACTTTGGCATAGCAGGTTCTGGTATCTCCGTAAAACAAAATAACGAAGTATTAAAAGCTCCTTATTTTAAACCATATGGAAATCCTGTAGAAAGATCTTCTGTTCCTAAAAAGGAAGAAATTAGATTTTCTCTTACTTGTCTAAAAAGAAGTATTGAACTATGGCAAGAAATAGAAAGACTTAATAAAAAAAGAATTCTTATTTCGGAATTACCAGAAAGAATAATTGATACTAATAGTGAAGAAGAAGTTATCAAAACACTTAAGAAAGGAATGAATAAAATATGTATCAAATAGGAATAATGGGTTCAGCAGCAGACCTTAACTATAATGAAGAAGTATTAAACTTTGCTAAAGAACTAGGAAGACTAATTGCTAAAAGTAATAATATCTTAGTTTATGGAGCAGAAAAAGAATACTCATCTTTATCTACTGAAGCTGCAATTGAAGCATCTAAAAATAATGGTTTAACAGTTGGTATAACACCAGATAAAGGTAAATATGTTTATGGTGAATTTAGACCAACAGTACTAATACCATGTGGTTTAGGTATGGGTGGTGGAAGAGAATTTGTTTTAGTAAATTCTTGTGATGCTATTATTGCTATTTCTGGCGGATCAGGAACCTTAACAGAAATGGCAATTGCTTACCAAGCCAATATACCAATCATTACCATTGATAAATTTAATGGTTGGTCTAAAAAGATGTCTAATAAATATTTTGATAATCGTAAAAGATTAAAATGTCTTAGTGCTTCAACTCCAAAAGAAGCAATAGACATAACATTAAAAGAATTAGAAAGGAGAAATCAAAATGCTAATACAAAATGTTAAAGGAGGTTATGACTTCCTACCTAAAGAACAAAGAATCAGAAATTACATTAATGGTATTTTAAAAGAAACATTTGAAGAATATGGATATCAACCAATCGAAACACCAATCCTTTGTTACTTTGATATGTTAGCAGGTAAATATGATGAATCTAATGATATCTTAAATGAAATCTATAAACTTAGAGATCAAGGTAACCGAGAACTAGGTCTACGTTATGATTTAACTGTTCCTTTTGCAAAATTTATTGCTTTAAATAAAAATGAAATAAAACTACCATTTAAAAGATATGAAATTAATAAAGTATTTAGAGATGGACCAGTTAAAGTCGGAAGAGATAGAGAATTTACTCAATGTGATGTTGATGTAGTTGGTTTAAGTAATCAACTTATTGAAGCCGAATTAATGTCTTTATATGTTACAGCATTTAATAGATTACAAATACCAATCAACATCAAATATAATTCTCGTAAATTAATGTCTGCTCTTATCCTAGAAACTGGTGTTAAAGAAGACTTAGTATCACCAACTATTACTATTATTGATAAGATAGATAAACTAACTGAGTTTGAATTAACTAATGAATTCATAAATATCGGTTTAAAGAAAACTCAAATAACTAAATTATTACAATACTTTAAATTAGATTTAAAAGAATTAAATAAACTATTTAAAGATACTAATAATACATTACTTAAAGAAGGATTAGAAGAATTAAATAATCTAACTAAATTTCTAAAAGAATTAAAAATCTTAAAATATACAACATTTACACCATCCCTAGCTAGAGGACAAGACTACTACACAGGTAATGTCTTTGAAGTATATGAAACAACTGGTAAACTAAGTGGAGCTATTGGTGGTGGCGGTAGATATGACAAAATGATTACGGAATTCATTGATGATGGTAATATCTATCCTGCAGTAGGAATCTCATTTGGTTTAACTTCTATCTTTGCTTTACTAGCAAATAGAGAAGATTTAAATAAAAAAAGTGATATTGATATTTATATCATTCCTATGGGTACTGAAATAGAAAGTTTAAAACTAGCTAATAGTTTAAGAGAACTAGGTTTCAAAATAGAACTAGAAATGGAACAAAAGAAACTAAAAAAATCATTAGATTTCTGTAATAAAGAAGAAATACCATATGTAATTATTCTTGGTACCGATGAAATAACTAATAAAGAATTTAAACTTAAGAATATGTTTAATCGAGAAGAATATCTAATTAAAATGGATGAACTAGATAAGATTAAAGATATAGTAAAAAAAGAAGTATAGACTTCTTTTTTTATTATTTGTATATGTTATAATGATAATAGGTGATAGTATGAAAATAAATATTACAAAAGATAATAGAAATATTAAATATCTTTATCATTATACTTTAAAAGAAAATGTTGATGCTATCTTATCTTCAAAACAAATTAAATCAACAGATGATTATATGTTCTTTACTGATAGCTACGAAAATGCTATTGAACTATTTGAAGATGAAATGATGTCTGACCATCTTTATTATGATTTAGAAGGTAAACTAAAAAGAAGAGAACCTGCTAATAAAGAAGATTATCGTTTAATAAAAATACCATATCAAAATGATGGTAAATTTGTAATCTTTAACTTTGATAAAGAATATCCTAATTCTATTTATTCAAGATCTAGAATTCATAGAGGAACTTTATACTTTGATAAAGCTGAAGTATTAGAATTAGGTGAATATACAAAAAATAATATCTTTAGAGTATTTGATAAATTAAAACTATCACTTTCACTAGCAACATTTACTTTAGGATTATTACCATGTCTTGTTAAAGCTGATAGCTGGCTAGATGACGGTAATTATAATACCAGCTGGTATAATGAACAACCTATATATAGTGTTGGACTAGAAGATGAAAAAGATTTAGCTGGATTAAATTATCTTTTTACAAATGATATTGCTCAAATTCAACAACAATATCCATATGCTCAAAATCCGATATATATAACCAAAAACGATCTTGATTTAACAACACATGATTGGAGTACTTTCCCTAATGTAAGAACATGTATTTGTGGAGTTCATAGAATACTTTTAAGAGGTGGCCAACAATTAGGATTAAATGCTTGCCATCCAAATTCTTCACTTACAATTAATTATCAATATAAATACAGTGTAGAGCAATCAGAACATGGAACTGTAACGCTAGATGATGAATATCTACTTTCTAACGAAGAAACGGTAGTAAGATTTACAGCAGACGAAGGATATAGCTTAAAAGGTTTTTACATAAACGATAATTATTCTAGTTACGATGCATCTATAGCAAGTCAAAATATTAATGTATCAGTTAAAGCACCAAAAAATGGTAACGGACCATATGAACACGTAATTAAACCTGAATTTAAAGAATTAGAATTAGGTGTTAATGAACATTACAGCGATGGTGTTAAATATTCAGTAGTTAATGCTAGTTATGGGTCAAGTTATAGAGTAATATATGATTCTGATTATACTTTTAAAGTAGAAATAGTAGATGGATTCACTTTAAAGAGTGTTACTGTTAATGGTGAGCCAGTTACTCTTAATAGTGATGGTACTTATACTATAAAAAATATTAAAGAAGATATAGATATAGAAATAGAAACTAATAATAATTTCTTTAAACCATCTGATCAAGAAGATTACATAATGAAATTATGGGATAAAGATCAAATGCTATATGGAAATTATACTGTAAATAGGTTCTTATTAAATTTTGCTGTAGATTATAATGTTTTTGAAAAAAATAGTAATGATATTGGTTTTAAAGTATTTAATAATTCTGGATATTTATATCAGTATAGCTTTGAACCTGATTTTATTGTTAATCCAAATGCTGATATAACTTATAATACTTATTTTGATATTGATGATAAATTTAGAAACGAATTTGCTGATTACTTCCATGAAGAATTCCCGAGTAATTATAAAAGAACCATAACCCTTGCTAAAGATGATAGCGAAATAAATAACATAGTTAAAATAAAAAGCTTCAAAAAGAAAGAATTAGCTAAAGAAGCTATCTTAATAGCTCCACCAACATATAACATCTTAAGAGCATTCTCTAATGTTGAATTTACTACTGTTGGCGACTATATAACATATGAAATGGTTGTAGAAAACAACACTGACGAAACTTATACATTTGAAAAAATACCAAATAGTAAAGATTATATTCTTTATGATATTCAAATAAATAACGAAGAAGGAAAGATTCTTCCTAATGCTGATACCACTGCATATATAACAATTAAATACGATAAACAACCAGATGATAATATGTATGAAAAAAATATCTATTTAGAAGAAAGAATAATTCCATTATATATTTTAGATAAAGATGGTAATAGAGTAGCTTTATCAGCATCTAAAGATGAGGATCCTGTTAATCCAAATACAACTGCTAAAAATATTATTATATTTGTATCAATTGTTGTAGTAAGTGGAGTAGTAAGTATAATTCTTCTAAAAACTAAAAAACAACAATGGGTAGCACCATTTGTAATCGTAGCTTTAATGACTATTCCAGTTTTAATTAATGCTGAATACAATAACAATATTGAATTACATTCTAAAGTTACAATTAAAAAAGATATATCAGATATTATTATTGGTGGCCGTAAAATGAATATTGCTCGAACACGTGCGCAATTATGTGGTGAAGCAACAATATTTGTTAAAAGTAAAAAAATACAGGAAACGACGAGACATTACGCATATGAATATGGACCAGATGTTATCTTCCCATTCCTAAGAGGATTGGATGAAAACATGATAGAAATTGGTTATGAAGGCAAAGATGGTAAAAAATCATTCACTGCTAATGTAACATCTTCACATGATGATGTAACTGACGAAACAACATATGAATGTACTGGCGTTTCTATTCCTGATAGCTTAACTGTTGAAGTAGATGGAAAAACAAATGATGAAGAAGCTATTTGTAATTTAATTGTAAGCGTTAGTAATCAACCATGTTCTAATCACGAAGAAAACGATTATTAATAATAAACCACCATATAGGTGGTTTTATTATATTTAAAAATATAATTAAAAATGGTAAAATAGATACATAGAGAAGTGATTGTTATGAAAAATAAATACAAGAATATTACAATACCTTATCATGTATATGACCCTAAAGAAAAATATACATGCTACTATTACAAAGATAAAGAATATACCAAATTAAACAAATTATTTAATGACTTTGTTGATTTTGAATTAACATATCATTTTGATGAAAATGGTAAGACTAAAGAAGTTCATAACTATAACGAAGTAATAGAATCATTACTTGTTAACTATAAAAACTTCTATATAAGTCGTAAATATCGTGATGAATACAGTGATTCTGAATATGAATACATTACTAAACTAAAAGAAGCCTTATTAAAAAACAAATTAAAAGTATTCTATGAATCACGTTTTCCTAAAGAATTTGGTTTATTTGATTTTAGACATAAAAAAGCTTATAAAGAAATCTATGATAAATATCAAAATGTCGTAGTTCCTAAAAGAGTTAAAAGTACTGTTTATAATCGTAAATACTTTGTTGTAGCTGGTATTATGTATGATTCAGTCCTATTTGCTTTAGATCAAGTATTTAATTACTCTCTATATTATGAATATGGTGGATCACCAAGAGCTAATTCTAATGCGTCTCACCATCAACATGACTTTGATGCCGTTATCATTGAAATATTTAGAAATTTCGATGAATTTAAGATATATGCTTATCAAAAAGACTGTTATAGTAAACAAGAGCTATATTTATTAGATTTAATCTCTAAAAAGTTAAAGAAAATGAATTATACTCCTGTAAAAAGCCAATATGATGAAGAATATATGAATGAATATAACTATCTAGTTAATAATCGTAAATTCATTAAATTATTCTTTTTCAATATCAAAGATAAGATAGAAACAGCTAGATTTAATCGAAAAGATCTAGAAAATCATAAAATAAAAGAAGATTAGTCTTCTTTTTTTATTTTGCAAAACTATAGCAAAATTTGACTAAAAACCCCTATATAAAGTAAAATTAGTAGCATGAAGAGGGGTTTTGAATATGACATATAAGGAAATTAACATATTTCTTTCGTCATTTAATACACAATCATATAATAAAATGCAAATAGGTAGTGATAAAAGTACTATCATAAGTATTTATGAGTTTCTACAAAGATTAAATTTAAGTGATGACAAAATAAATGAATTAATACTTCATATTGCTTACTTAAGAAAAAATGAAGTAAATATTCCTTTATTCCTAGAAATATTAAGCAAATCATTATCATATGAAGCATCTTATGATTTAAATGAAATAGTTGAAATATCTCTAAGAGTTCATAATGTATATGAAGATAATTATGTTGATTTATCTGAATATGTTCATGAACCTAGTGATTCAAGATTAAGAAAACTATTTTTATTCCATAATAAATATATAGATAAAACATTCGTAGAAGAAGAAACATTAAGTTATATTGATGAACTTAAGTTAACTGCTGCTATCGAATTAGAACAAAGTGAATATAAAGACTTTACAGAATATTTTAACAACGTTAAGAAAAACTCATATTCACCAATGCATAATTTAAATACATATGCTAAATTAAGAAATGGTTTATCAAGATTAACAAAATTATTCTTTGATATCTTCTTTGGTAACGAATACCTAGTAGCTTTATTAAAGAATAATGTTAATATAGCTGAAGTATATGAAAAGAACTTCACAGTAAGAAAAACTAATGTAAGAAAAGAAGTAGAACCTACTCAATTAGATATCTTCACTTATGAAGAAGTAGAAGAACCTAAAAAAGTAGAAGAAGTAAATGCTTTCCAAATATCTTATATCTATGACAGCAAGAATATTCCTGAGTTTGAAGAAGAAAAAGATATCGTTGAATACTATAAGAATTTACTATCTAACAAAATACTATATATCTTACCAAAATTAAAAAACAAAAAAATCAGTTCATATGTTTATGAAACTGACTTAAATTAGTGTATACCAAATACAAAAGGAATGAGTAATCATTCCTTTTTATGTTATACTAATAATAGGTGATAGTAATGAAACAAGAGGTGTTAGATCAATTATTAGAACAAGCTAAAAAAGCTGCTAATAATAATTTTTGTTGTCCTCATACCAAGTATACAGTTGGTGCTGCTCTTTTAACCAAAGACGGCAAAGTATACACAGGATTCAATGTTGAAAATGCCGGTATCCAATCAATCTGTGCAGAAAGAGTTGCTTTTGCTAAAGCTTTAACAGCAATGAATAAAGAATTCTTATGTATTATGGTTGTTGGTAAAAACCTAACAGACGAAAGATTTAAAAAGACTTTACCATGTGGTTATTGTCGTCAGTTCATGACTGAATATGTCGAACCTAATTTTCTAATATATGCATATGATGAAACAGAAAATAAGATATATTCTTATGAACTAAAAGATTTATTACCAGAAAGTTATGAGTTCTAATGATAGATTTAGAGTCTAAAAGAGAATCCTTAAAACAAAGAATCCAAAATGGCGACACCAATTTTACTAGCGAAGATATAACTCTTTTCAAGTACTATCCCGAATTATCAAGAGAATATTTTGAAAAAGTAAAAGAAGACTACAATTATATTAACGAATTAACTGATGATTATGTAGCATCAGGTATTTATGAAAATAACTTTAACTTTAGTAATCAAGAAAAGAAAGATATTTGTCGTAGTCTTATTTTATATGAATTATATAAATCAACTAGATTTAAAACAGATTATACTATAAGAATAGCTAGTTTTCTTTCATTAACTGAAGAAGATGTAAATGAATTATCTGAAGTATGGAAGAAAGCCTTTGCTGATCCTAATTTTACATTTGAGTTTCTTGATATCAATGATGAAGTAATAAATCTATTACTAGATTACAAAAGATATGACATTTTAGCTCAATTAAAGCCAGATGAAAAAGCTTACATAGTTGGACTAAGTCCAGAAACTATTGATAGATTAGAAAAAGAATTCCCTGTAGATAAATATCCATTCCCATCTAAAATAATTGAAAGAGTTTATTATGAAAGACCTACAGAAATTGAAGAACTAAAGAAAGAAGAATTTTATAAAATAAGAAGTTTTTCAGATTTAATAGGTAGATGTTCATGGCTAAATTCTTTCGTTGTGAATGCTGAAAATTTAGAAGATGAACAAGCTAAAAAAGAAACTTTAGAGCAATTAGAAAAAGTTAAAGAAAGACTTGTTGATATTATCTTTGACATAATTAAAAAATCTCCATCATTAGCTGAATATTCTGAAGACTATCGTATTTCTAATATAGAAGAACTAATTCCAGAAGAAAGAAAGATGGAATACTATAGATTGTTATTTGAAAAAGAATGCTACCGTGATAGCTTTAGTTTAACTAACAATCCAGAAGGTCAAAAATTAATTATGGCCCATATTAAAGATATTATGTCTAAAAATGGTCATATTCATCCTAAATTATTTAATGCTTTATATAATGACAATACTAATGACGAATTAATTGATTATTTAATTGACAACGGCCAAATGGATTGCCTTTTCTCAGCATATAGTTTTAACAGCCCTTTAAAAGAAGATCCATTCGCCTTAGAATTAAATCCGAAAGAATTAGCAAGAGTTAATCGTATAATTCAAAATATTAAAAACTTAAATCCTAAATATTTACCATATATTGAATCAATCGAATACGATTATTCCGATTTCCCAGAAATACTACAAGCTATCTTAGCGACTGGAAGAGTTAAAAAAATTCGTTTAGCATCTTTTGGATATAACGAAACTATAAAAGAAATTACATTTAACTATATAAGAAATCATCCAGAAGTTGAACTAACTAATATTCCATATGAACCAGACGAAGAATTAATTAGTCTATTTATCGAAATGAATAAAGTAGATAGATTAATAGAAGCAACATATAACGGAAGTATTTATAATTCTCCTGTATTACAAGAGTATTTAAATAATAACTTAACAGATTTAGCAATAGCTGTAAGAGTAATACATTCTTTAGATATTGATAATCTTCAACATGAAAGAATGTGGGATTTCATTTTAAGTAATGAATTAATAACATCATTCTTTATTAAAAAAATAAATGAAGATCCACAAAACAATTTCGCTGATATTTATACAGTTGAAACAGCTAAAAGATTCTTAGATTTCTTTATTTATAAATATAAAATAAATCCAGATCATTATATCCGTATGGCTGAAAAGTTTGGTGGAAATATAATTCGTTATATTGCTAATGAAAACCTTCAAAAGATTATTAATCTAAATGATGAAGAATTTGAAAAAATTCTTAACATCTTCCCAGATACAACCTTTGAAATGGTAGATGTTGAAGCAGCTTATGATTCTATTATTCAACAAATGTTTAGTGAAAAACATCCTGTTATTATTGATTTATATGCTAGCTTTGTTCAAGCATTAGATAACAATAATCAAGAATTAATAAACAAACTAAAAGAAATAATTATTATAAATACAACAACTGACTTCTTAATAAAGACAGTTGAAAAATATAAACTTCCTAACACCGAAGATACTGAAGTATTATTAAATTTCATAGTTAGCGAATATAAAAAAGGTAACAAAGATTATGCTAAAAGTATCTTACATGATTTAACTAACGATATTATTTTAAATAAACGTAAAGAATATCGTAATGGACATCATTTTGCGGAACTATATCCTAATGATGCCAAAATATTTGAAAATTTACTTAAAGCAATCGAAGAAAACAATCAAGAAAAAATAGTTGAAATTGTAAGTACCATTATTCCTTACTTAAATAAAGGATTCTATAAAAAGTTTAAAGCTAATAAAGATATTCCAGAAGAATATGAAGACCCTAAAGTACTATTAGTTAAATTGATAGAAAAAGTAAAAGATCCAAGTAAGAGAAATAAATACTTACCAATGCTAAAAGAAATAACTGATTACTATATATATCGTAAACAAGAAGAACATCATACAGAATTAGAAATTGGTGCTGAACTATCTTTACCATATGAATTAGAAGAAAGAAGTTCACAAAACGCTTTAGTTAAATTTATTATTAGGCATGCTGATGAATTTGAAATTCATAATAGAGAATACAATCCATATGATTTTGGTAAACGTTTTAACTTAAAAGAAGTTATCAGAGAGAAATTAATGGAATTAGGAATGGGTTATTATGAAGTAACAGAAGCGTTTAATTATTTAGAAAATCCTAAATACGTAGCTGAAGATCGATTAAAAATAGCTCAAGCCAATATTCCTAAATTAATCAAAACAGCTAATAAAATTATTAATGAAAATATGCAACAATTATATTGGACTACTAAACTTATGGATGTTATCCCATCAGGTAAAGAAGAAATCCTTAAAGTAATGGATGAAAAAAATGAAGTTGCAAGACGTTATACTAAACCAGAAGTAAATTTTGCTATTTATCAATTACTATCTGAATTAAATATCGATATTATTAGAAAAAGTATTTTAAATAATGAAGTAGTATATCAAAAGTTAATTAGTGTAATGAAAAAAAGAAAATTAACTAATTTACCAGATTGTTTAAAAGAATTAATAAAACAAGCTAATATATCTAATGATTACATTAATCTTGCATCATTCATTTCATTCTTTGCTACGATTTTAGAAGAAGAGGAACAAAGACTTAATGCAGCAGGTAAAAATCCTGATGAAGCATTATCAAGTTTAGCTCAGATACTTAAAAAAGCTGAAGCATTTAGTAGTTTATCTAGTGTATATTCTCAAGTCTTAGGACCAGAAGATGCTAGATTAGTTAAATCTAATCCACCAGATAATGCTGCTCATGCTAAAACTGAAAACAATCAAAGATTAAATGAAGCTGTTGAATTAACACTTAAAAACTTCCGAAGACAAGAAGTAACAGTGCCTCCATTTGATCAAGATATTACAATTGATACTGAAAACGGACCAAAGATAATAAATGTTGCTGTTGGCAACTTTACTCATCCAGCTAATATCACAATGGGTGAAAGAACTGGAGCTTGTATGCGTATTGGTGGAGCCGGAGAAACATTATTTAACTTCTGCTTAGGTAATAAAAATGGTTTCCATATTCGTTTTGAAGATCCAGAAACACATGAATTTATTTCTCGTATATCTGGATTTAGAAATGGTAATACCGTTTTCTTAAATCAATTAAGACATAGTGTTTTACCTAAAAAGTATACTGATGAAGATTTAATTAAATTCAGTCAAGAAGTTGCTAGAATACTAATTGAATTAAGTAAGAATAGCCCATGTCCAATAGATAATGTTGTAATAAATGGTAGTTATGCTATGGAAAATACAAGTTTACCACATCTAGATTTAGGAGTACCAAATGTTAAAGAAGGATTCCCTTCATTCTATTCTGATGTTGATAGCCATGCTATTGTCTTAGCAACATCCGCTAAAGATAAACCATTTGTTCCAGTTAATCTTGATAAATCAAGGGTACCAACATATCAACCATGTCGTGCTAAAGTACAAGCTTTAACAGATACATCTAAATTAATGACTAAAATAAATAGAGTATACTCAGTTAAGAAAATGTTAGAAGGAACAAAACTAGAAGATTTAGATTCAATTAGATTCCCTAACGGAATAATTTATGGTATAGTATCTGACGACTGGTACATATATGTCGATCGCAATTATCAAGTACTATATGACGTAATAGATATTGACCCAAGGGCCAAAGAAGAATTAGTTACAAATCTTCAAATAGTAGAAGAAATGATAGCTAAGAAAGAGATAAGGACTGATGAATATGGATTACGATAGAATTTCTTTAGGAAAAGTAAGAAAAATAGATTATGACAAAGGTGTTGGTGAAATAGTAACCAAAGATAATTCGTTTTTCTTTACTATTAATGAAATACTAAATAGTAGCGATAATCTTCAACCAGGAGATGTTGTTAAATTTAGAGCAGAATTAGTTCAAGATAAAAGTAAAGCATATTTTGTGTCTAAAGTTGATGAAAATTATCGACTTGATAATTCTGATGAACCTCAAAGTAAAACTTATAAACCAAAAGGAGAATGATAATCATTCTCCTTTTATCATTTTTTTGTTATAATAAGATAGGAATATGGTGATTATATGGAAAATAAAGATGTAATGTATCATTTAAATTTAAGGAAAGAAGATTTAAAAGGAGCTAAATATGCTATTCTACCTGGTGATCCTGGTAGAGTACCTAGAATTGCATCCTATTTAAATAATCCTATTCATATAAAAACTAATAGAGAATATACAAGTTATCTTGGAGAACTAGATGGAGAACAAGTACTTGTAATGTCTACTGGTATGGGAGGACCATCAACTGCTATTGCCATTGAAGAACTAAATCTACTAGGTGTTAAATACCTAATTAGAGTTGGTACTAGTGGTGGTATGCAACTAAATGTTGATGCTGGTGATATCGTTATTGCTCAAGCGGCCATTAGACAAGAAGGAACTTCTAAAGAATATGTTCCAGTTGAATTCCCAGCTGTCGGTGATTACGAAGTTACTAAAGCATTAAAAGAAGCAGCTGATGAACTAGGTTACAAAAACCATGTTGGAGTTGTTCATTGTAAAGATTCCTTCTATGGTCAACATTCTCCTGAAAGAATGCCAGTAGGTTATGAACTACTAAATAAATGGGATGCTTGGATAAAAGCTGGCTGCTTATGTAGCGAAATGGAAACAGCATCACTATTTACTATCTCTAGTTATTTAGGATTAAAAGCTGGAGCAGTACTATTAGTTGTATGGAATCAAGAAAAAGAGAAAAGGGGCATATCACAAGAACAGTGTTTTGATACTGATAAAGAAACAGCAGTTGCTTTAAAAGCTATCTCAATACTAATAAAGGATGAGCGCCATGAATAAAATAAAAGAACACTTTAAGAATAATGTTTTAATTTATCTTATCTTATTTACTTGTATAATTGTTCTTATAGTAGCAAAAACAGCAACTGGATATGATAAATATGAACCTCCTACATTAGATACATCTAATATGATAGTTGTTGATATTGAAGGAGCTATGGAAGTCTTTGATAAAAAGACAGCTAATATGATAGTAGTTGGTTCTTATGATTGTTCAGCAACTATGGATTATGAACCATATATTCATATAGTTGAATTAGCTGAAGGATTTAAAGCTTATTACTTAGAGTTATCAACTTTAGATACTAATTCTGAAGCATTTAAAAAATTCTATGATGAACTAGATACCTTTGAAACAAATGTTGATGGTAAACATGGAACACTAAAAGATTTCTTTGGTGCAACACCATTAACACTATTTATCAAAAACGGTAAAATAGTTTATGGATATTATGGAGTAATGAATGAAAATACCTTAGATGTATTTGTTAAAAAATATGGAGTTGGTGCAGATGGATAAGAGAGTATCTGGTAGAGCAATAATTATTGAAGATGATAAAGTTTATCTAATGTTTCGTCGTAAAGTAAAAGATGGTAAAGTAAATGAGTACTATGCTATTCCTGGTGGTGGCAAAGAAGAAAATGAAACTATCGAAGAATGTGTAGCTCGTGAAATAAAAGAAGAATTCAATCTTGATATAGAAGTACTAGAATTACTAGGTACTGTTGAAGATGAAAAGAACATTGGTTATATTTACAATACTAAATTATTAGGTGGCGAATTTAAACTTAGTGGAGAAGAACTAGATAGAAATACACCAGATAATTATTACGAAGTAAGAAAAGTAGATATCAAAGATATTGATAACATTGAATTATTCGAAGAGAATAAAGAAATGATTAGAAAAGCCTATCAAACTAAAAAGAACTAATTAGTTCTTTTTTTATTGAAGAAATAATAATTTATGTTATAATCAATTTGTACCTGGTCCGTTGGTGAAGTGGTTTAACACATAACCCTCTCAAGGTTACATACATGGGTCCGAATCCCATACGGATCACCATTGAAAAATAACTAGTCAAATGACTAGTTTTTTTGTTAAAAAAATTGTATAATATTTATAGAGAATAGGGTGGTGATCTTATGCGAAAAAAGAAAAAAAAGATCTTCATTGCCCTAAGTGCCTTTATAACATAAAACTCTCTTTATTAAATAATAGATAAGGAGAGTAATATGACAGAATTAGAAGAAAAAATATTTGAATTATACAAACAAGGAATTTCCTTAGATAAGATACAGAAACAACTATCTGTACCAGGACCAATGTTTTTAAACGCCTTAAAAAACATAAGATACCTGTTTGACATGCCTTCTAATTACTATTCCGATGGTAGAATAATTTATAACCCATCTAAAGATAGAAAAGAAGACCAAAGAATAATTCAAAAAGGCGATTCTCTTCATGTCTTATTATACTCTGACTTACATGCTGGTAATAAAAAAGATAATTTACAATTACTAGATTTAATATATGATCATGCTACTAAAGAAAATATTCATATTTTACTTAACTTAGGTGACGTAATAGAAAATACCTATTCTTTACCAGAACGTTGTTTAAGAAGAACAACTGTTGAAGGCCAAATTGAATATCTTCTAAGACATTTTCCATATGATAGTTCCATTACTAATTTTATACTATATGGAAATCATGACCATCATGCCTTAACAGATCAAGGTATTGATGTTGCTAAAATAATAGAAGAAGAAAGACCTGATCTAGTATCTTTAGGTTATGGCAAAGCTAACATTAATGTTCGTAATAGTTTTATAACATTACAACATAACTTAAATAATAGAAAGATTCCAATTCCGGAAGATGCTTATATCGTATTTAGAGGACATTCTCATAAAATGAAAATCGATATGCGTAAAGATCCTCCAGTTATCTTAGTTCCATCTTTATCAGATGCTATTCCTGAAAACTATAGTCATACACCAATACCAGGTTTTCTTGATGCAACATTTACTTTTGATAAAGAAGGAGAATTTGATAAATTATTCCTAACAGCATTTGATACTGATGTTAAAAAAAGACAAACTGCTGAATGTGTTCTTACTTTAAAGAAGACAATTGACAAAAAAAATTAATTTGCTATAATTAAAGCACAAACGAAGAAAAAGAGTAGTAAATTAGAACTTATTTCGTAGAGAACTCTTGGTTGGTGAAAAAGAGTAAATAAACTAATTGAAGAAACTTTGGAGTTGAATAATGTATACAAGTTATTCCGTTAATCGCGTTAAGATATTAAGAAGTAATTAAGGTGGTACCACGAACTATTCGTCCTTTAGGGAGAATAGTTCTTTTTAT
>JAEEGJ010005413.1_pt1 | contig 40230 bp, 41 predicted proteins | sample 8958761 | NCBI WGS metagenome assembly JAEEGJ01 (sample SAMN16246546, study PRJNA631951) | gut metagenome | biome: gut microbiome; feature: rumen; material: RS-attached | host: Bos | place: Iran: Karaj | collected 2018-10 | reverse complement strand
GATGAAAAAGCGGACTTCCCAGGAGAGAAAACACCGTTTGCTCTTTCCATAGGAGCCGCAGACAATATCGACCGTTTTGATGTGTTCCGTATCCATGAAACGCTCACTCACGATGGTTTTTCCTCCATGGGAATTGACCAGAAGCTGGAATACTGCAAAAAGCATCTTGCAAGGTTGCATAAACTGATTGATGAACCGATGGGAACGAAGACTGCAGATGAAATGTGGAAAGCGCGTCTGTCATTCCAGATATCGTTCTATGAGAAGCTTGTCAGGCAATTCGAAAGCAGCGAGCGAGTACAGTAATAAAACAGCGATTATTGAGACCGTGGTTCTGTTGTCTCGTAGTTTCAACTGATTCTTGTTCTAAAGGCGCAGTATCATTCCGTTATTTTGCATTGTATTATTCCGATAGCCATGGTATTATTCCGATAAGCGGAGGATTATGCCTATGACAACAAAAGAAGCATCTGAAAGATGGGGAATCTCAGAGAGAAGAGTGAGAGTTCTTTGCTCTGAGGGGAAGATTGCCGGTGCAGTTCAGGAAGGTCGTGGCTGGAAGATCCCCATTGATTCTCAAAAACCTTCAGATGGGAGATTTAAGTCCAGAGAGAGCATTTTTGAGCAGATTGACCGCAAAAAAGCGGAACTTGATGGAAAAAGACCTTTAACAGAAGGTGAGTTGGAAAGACTGAGGGAAGAGTTCACCGTCGAGTACACCTACAACTCGAATGCAATCGAAGGCAATACGCTCACCCTCAGGGAAACCGATATGGTTCTTCGTGGACTGACAGTAGACCAGAAGCCGTTGAAGGACCATTTGGAAGCTGTAGGGCACAAAGAGGCGTTTGACTTTGTGTGTGAACTTGTTAAAAGGAATGAACCGCTTACCGAATGGATAATCAGGCAGATCCATTATCTTGTATTGGCAGACAAGAAGGATGACCGCGGAGTCTACAGAAGAGTTCCTGTACGGATAATGGGAGCCGCACATGAACCGGCACAACCATATCTTATAGCGCCAAAGATGGAACAGCTTCTTATCTCTTATGCAGAAAGCAATGATCATATTGTCACAAAGCTCGCACGATTCCATATTGATTTCGAGGGAATCCATCCGTTTATTGACGGTAATGGTAGAACGGGGAGGTTGCTGGTAAATATGGAATTGATGAAGGCCGGTTACCCTCCCATTGACATCAAGTTCACGGACAGAGTTGCATATTATGATGCATTTGACGAATACCACGTGAAACATAATCTTTCTGCTATGGAGAAGCTGTTTGCGAAGTATATCAATGAGAGGCTTGATTCCTATCTGCGAATACTGGATGAATGATGAAAGAAAAACATCAGGGTTGATAGATCATGAAAACAATGAAATACGGAATCATTACAGACATCCACAGCAACCTTACAGCCCTGCGCGCCATATTGAGGCAGCTTGAGCAAATGAATTGCGACAGAATCATCTGCTGCGGGGATATCATAGGCATCGGCCCCAATCCAGATGAAACCGTTCGGGAAATGATGCGTGTTCCGGGACTGATTGCCGTGCGCGGCAACCATGAGGGCTATCTGCTTGAGGGGATGCCTGCTGTCTTTCCCAATGAGGAGAATATGAGCTACGGTGAGATGGAGCACCACAGATGGGAGCACAGTCTGCTGTCCGAAGGATCGGTCGCGTTTCTCCGCAGTCTTCCGAAAAGAATCGATTTTGAATCCGAGGGACTGGTCATATCCGTCATGCATTCCTGCATGGACAAAAGCGGTCATTATAGGGGCTCAGTCCAGAATCCCACAGAGCATGATCTGCTGACCATGTTCGCCGATGTGAAAAGCAATTTCATAATATACGGGCATGATCATTTCAGGAATATCTGCAGGAGAGACAAGCTATATATCAATGTCGGTTCCCTCGGCTGCCCTTCAAGGGAGCATGATATTGCACGATCCGGTGTCCTGACCATTGAAGACGGCAAAGCCGGGATTGAGCCGGTTGATGTCAGATATGATGTTGATGAAGTCATCAGGCAGATAGATGATCTTAATTATCCTGAGGCAGATGTCGTGAAGAGAATCTTCTATGGCCTTTGAAAAAAAGACAAATGCCCGAGGCATGTGGAGGTGATGGAACTGATGCCTGCCAGCGGGGAGGTGATGACACGGGAGAACATCTGGCATGGAATTCTCAGCCTCTGCGGTAGCAGAACTGTATGTTCTGACAATCATGAGTCTGGTGGGATATTTGACATATTACTTGGCCTACAGGAAGGTTAGGGAATCACATCTTTTACGACCTTTGAGGAATTGGCAAAAACAATACTGTCAGTAGAAAAAATTTTATTCAATTAGTATTAGTGGTATCTTCTACCTTTTACCTCGGTCGGATATAGTTGAAACCGAAGTAAAGGAGAACTGCCATGGAACTTACACTGTCGCGGAATATCAGGACACTCCGCAAAGAGAGGAAGATGACTCAGGAACAGCTGGCGGAAGTGCTAAGCGTCACCGTAGGTGCGGTGTACAAATGGGAATCGGGCTTGTCCGTTCCGGAGCTTACTCTGATCGTGCAGATGGCGGATTTCTTCGATGTGTCCGTTGATGTGATTCTGGGGCATCGGATGAAGGACAACAGCATGGAGTCTATTGAGGAACGCATCATTGATTACTGCAGGAAAATGGATCCGGAGGCCCTTCTGGAAGCGGAGAAAGCCCTTGGCAAATATCCGAATTCCTTTCGGATTTCCATATGCTGCGCAACTGCCTATTTCGTGTTCGGAACCGGAAGCAGGGACAAAAGACAGCTTGAACGGGCCCTGGAGTTGTTGAAGCAGAGCAGACTGCTGCTTTCACAGAACACTGACCCGAAAATCAGCGATGCCGCTCTTTCAGGAACCATGGCGACTGTGCATTTTCTGCTGGGAGAAACGGACAGATGCCTGGAGATGCTGAAAAAGAACAATGCGGGAGGCTTGTTCGACAATCAGATAGGTTTTATCCTTGCGGCTTATGAAAACCGGCCGGAAGATGCTTCTGTCTATCTCTCCGAATCACTGACGAGCTTATTGTCCGACTTGTTCACGACAATCATGGGCTATGTGTTCGTTTTCCGCTCAAGAGAAGACTGGCAATCAGCCATGGATATCGTGGAATGGGGGATAAGGATTCTTGAGGGTCTGACGAAGGACAACAAGACAGGAGCTCTGATCAAGGTACATGGCCAGATGCTTGCTGTCCTTTCTTACTTGCAGGCGAAGAACGGGAAAAAAGAGGCTTCAGAACAGTCGCTTCAGGAGGCGTTCAACATGGCATCCGGATTTGATTCTTCGCCTGACTATACTCTGTCCGATATACGTTTTGCAGAAAACACGGAGAAAACATTCATCGTGGACTATTTCGGAACATATGCGACGGACAGCATTGGGGCAATCATAGAATTGCTGGATGACAAGGATCTTGCACAGCACTGGAGAAGGATGGTTGAAAATGGAAAATAAAGCCAGAAACGTTTTTGCAGGGCGTAATTTCCGCCTTGTGTTCCTGGGTGCCCTGGTCTCGGAGCTGGGGGCTTTGCTTTACAGCTTCGCAGTGAGTTTCTATATCCTGGAGATCAGCAGCAACAACGCATTTCTCCAGGGGCTGTACCTTGCTTTATGCGGTGTGGCCATGCTTCTCTTCACTCCTATAGGCGGAGTGCTGGGCGACCGGTTCAACAAAGCCAGGATCATGTATGTTTGCGATTACATAAAAGGCGGAATGATAATCCTGGCAACCATAATGATGTTCCTTTTCCGCGAGCCCGATGTCCAAATCGCAATCCTGTTCGTTCTTGGAATAGCCGGAAATGTCGTGAGCGGAATATTCAATCCTGCCGCAGGTGCGCTTCTTCCGCGCATAGTTGATGAGGACAAGCTCCAGCAGGCCAACTCATACTTCACGATCAAGAGTTCCCTGGAAGGTATTCTGGGGATAATCCTTGCTGGAATACTTTATGCCGCATTGCCCATATACACTCTTTTCCTTTTTGTCGGATTATGCTTCGTGGCATCCGGAGTCTCCGAGATGTTCATCCGTTATGACCACGTGCCGTCACAGGAGCAGCTGACCGTCAAGCTGGCCTTGAAGGACATGCATGAGGGGCTTGTCTATCTGAAGACCCGGAAGGCGATACTCTCGTTGCTCGGGGCGATACTGTTCATCAACTTCTTCTTCACTCCGATCACCGGAAACTTCCTGCCTTACTTCGTCAAGACCGACCTGGCACAATCGCAGTCTTATCTTTTCAGCAAGATCCTTACACCGGAACTCTGGTCCTCAGTGGTCAATGTTTGCTTCGGAATAAGCTCTCTGATTGGAGCATTCATTCTCAGTGCCGCTGAACAGCCTGATAAGTGCGGACACAAGGTGGCGGTCAGGATCTTCATCACTGCACTGGTGATGGTTGTCTGGACAGCCTGCTACTGGTATTTCGTCGATTACGGGGCTTCCATCAATGCTTTCCTGATCATCCTCTGTCTGGGGACCCTCTTGATCGGATTCCTGCTCTCTTACATCAATATCCCGATCAGCACTGCCGTCATGCGCATTGTGGACAAGGAGATGCTGAGCAAGGTCAACAGCATCACGAGCGTAGGTTCCCAAGGCATGACTCCTCTGGCATCGGTTCTTGCCGGAGTAATCATCCAGTCCATGGGTTCCACACCGCTTCTGGTGTTCTGCTCAGTGGGTTTCACCATCACTGCGGTCTTCATGCTTGCAAACAAGTCCATAAGGGAGCTATAAGGTTTATTAAGGGTTTCTCGATTATCATGAATACACTGATGGAAACAAGCAGATTGATCATAACCGAACTGACACAGGACATGGCGATGGATGTCCACAGGAATTCCCTGGATGAGGACACAAGGGCATATGTGCCGGATGAGGTCTTCGAGACGCAGGAAGATGCAAGGAAAACACTGGAATTCCTGATATCCAGATATGGTTCCACTGATGGTCCGCTGGTATACGCGTTGATAACGAAAGACACGGGAAAGAATATCGGTTATGTCCAGCTTGTTCCCATAGGGGACGGGAAATGGGAGATCGGATATCACATTGCAAAGGCATATACAGGACAGGGCTATGCGACGGAGGCCGTGACTGCCTTTTTGCCGGTGATGGCGCAGAAGGTCGGAGTGACAGAGATCTACAGCATCCGTCTTCTTTCAAATGCCGCATCTGGCCGTGTCCTTGAGAAGTGCGGCTTTCAGGTCATCTTCACCGGAGAAGACCTGTATCATGGCACCGTCCATGAGATCAGCAGGAGTGTCTGGAAAGCGAAATGCCCTAAACGCGGTCGGAGCTTAAGTCGTGAGGGACAAGGTCACTACAGTGGGAAAACCGAGACGATTGACCAGTACATTGAGGAACAGGATGAGACAGTCAGACCGTATCTGAATGAAGTCCGAAGGATCATCCATGACGCGATACCGGAGGCACAGGAGAGGATCTCGTGGAGCATGCCGACATTCTGGAAGGGGAGGAATCTCATTCATTTCGCGGCATCGAGAAAGCATCTGGGACTCTATCCTGGTGGAGAGGCAACGACGGTTTTCGCTGAGAAGCTGGCCGGCTATGATGTGAGCAAGGGGACAATCCGGATCCCATATTCCGCACCGATGCCTGAAAAGCTGATCTCAGAGATCGCGGTATGGTGTTATAAGCAGTATGCTATCAATGATGATAGGATTAAACAGGGACTGTGATATGGAATACAGAATCGAGGATATAACAAAGGAAGAGGCCTCATATATCGGCGATAAGATCAATGAGATCGTGCCGCATGAGGTGGATGCGGATGAGGAAGAGTTCGTCCTGAAGATCGAGAACGAGAACGGCAAGATCATCGGAGGTTGTATTGCCCAGGCCTATGAATACCACTGGTCCAGGGTCTTACTAGAAGTGCTCTGGGTGGATGAGAGTTACCGTCATCAGGGTCTCGGGTCGATGATAATCCGTGAGGTCGAGCGCATTGCAATGGAGAAGGGCTGCCGGGTAGTGACGCTCGGAACTGCCAGTTACATGGCCAGGCCGTTCTATGAGAAACACGGCTACACGGTCTTCACGACTCTTAAGAAGCCGAACGGCCACATCAGCTATTCATTGGTCAAATACCTGGACAGGGACACACCTGAATATGTTCCCTCAAACAACAGCGGCACCCGTTTCAGGGTATCGTTCGGAAATAAGGCCGATGCGGATGTTATAGATAACGGCATAGACACATACAGCGAAGCCTATGAGCCCGAATATGAGAGAGTTGACTATTACAAGAAACTTGTGGACAAGGACGGCAGGTTTGCGGCTGGTGTCATGGCGGATGTTGATAAAGGTGAGTATGGTTTCATCGATGCCCTATTTGTGGAGGAGCAGTTGAGACATCAGGGCCTTGGCACGTTCCTCCTGAAGGAAGTGGAGAAACTGGCAAAGGAAAACGGTGCGTCCATGATCATGACTAGCGCCGGCGACTGGAACGTCGGTTTCTTCAAGAAGAACGGCTATCTGCTCAGAGGTGAGCTCAGGGATGTTCCGAAAGGACACGACTGCTACGAGCTCTACAAAAACATCTGATTTAGAAGATGAATCCCGCGGCAAGGTACATGAGCATTGTGATTGCCGCGGCAAGAAGCCCATATGGGATCTGCGATTTTGCGTGTGCGAAGTTGTCACACCCGGTGGCGGCTGAGGTGATGACCGTTGCGTCCGAGTAGAAGCAGATGTGGCTTCCGAATACTCCGGCAGAGATCACGGCACTGACCGCCAGTGCGACGTTCACACCCATGTTCTTCGCAAGCGGTATGACTATGGGCAGGGCTATCACATACATGCCCCAGTTGGTTCCTGTCACCAGTTCCGTCAGGGACAGTGCCACAAAGACCACCAGCGGCAGGAAGTGCGGCGTCATGAATGATTCTGCGATCTGGATCACGTAGTATGTGAATCCGATTGCCGCGTTCACCTTTGCGAACAGGAAGGCCAGGACCATGAGGAGCAGCGAATTGAGCATGTTCTTGATGCCTGATGTGAAGCAGGTCCAGTACTCCGAGGCTGTCATGACCCCTTGTGCCAGATAGAGGACAAAGCACACCGCAAGTGTCCCGTAAACGCCCAGAGCCATGTCAAACGAGCCCAGGTCTCCGGTAATTATGGCGGGTATTATGGAGATGACTATCATGGAGATGATGGGGATGAAGAAGTTCATGATCCTCGGGTTCTCAGGCTTCTCGATCTCCTTTCCTCCTCGGACATCCACCTTCTCAGATCCCGGAGGGGCTACCGGCCCGCCTTCCTGGACACGCCTGTAGGCCTTCTTCATGGGGCCGAACGGCTTGATGATGTTCAGGATGAAGAACGGCACTATGATAATTCCCACCCAGGCATAGAAGTTGAACGGGATGGTCTTGATGAAGTATGCGATGCCCTGGCCCTCAGGTGCCCAGCCGTTGGTCTCCATCAGCTTGCCGCAGAAGATGCCCCATGAGGAGAAGGGGATAAGCACACAGGCAGGGGCTGCCGTTGAATCCACTATGAACGCAAGCATCTCCCTGGGGGTCTTGTGCCTGTCGCTCTGGGGTGCCATGCAGGAGCCTATGACAAGGGCGTTCAGGTAGTCGTCAAGAAAGAGCACGACACCCAGGACCCATGTCCAGATAAGGACCGAGTTCTTGGATGCTGCTTTCTTCGCCACCCACTCTCCGAAGGCCCAGGCGCCTCCGGCTTTCTCAATCATGGCTATTATGCTGCCCGTGAGGCCGCATACCAGAAACAGCCAGGCCATGTCCTTGCTTGTCATCACCTCCATCAGGCCCTCGCTGAATGCCGCAACGCCTTTGCCCGTAGGGGCGGCCATTATGTAGCCTATCAGAGAGGCAAGGATAAGGGCCTCGATGATCCTTTTTGTGAAGAATATGTACAGGATGAGGAACGCCGCAGGAATCACAGAGTATATCCCGAATGAGGGCTGTCCCGTGAAGTCCGGCATTATGAGCTTGAGGATGAAGGCAAGCCCAATGGCCAAGCCTACAACCAGCAGGGTTCTCAGGGCCCCCTTCCTGTCCTTTGAGAGCGTCGCAGAATGATTCATGAGGATGATTATACATCAGGTTATTTTCAGGTTGAAGAAATATCTTCAGCTCAACACTTGGGGCTATAGGCGGAAAAATGAGTTTTATCTGAATCCGCCGACTTTTTTGACTATGGTTTTCAGACCTGTAGGCGGAATTAGGGATACTCTGGTTTTCCGCCTATGAAAAAGCATCTTTTTGAGCTTTTGAGCTGAGAATTATCGGCGGAATTCAAGGTTTTACTGAAAATCGCCTATCAAAATGGCATAGAAGTGGTTATAGGTGCAAAAATAATAGGCGGAAAACGACCAAGCGTGTCTTTCCGCCTATCAGATTAAGAACTTGCAGATAATCCCACTCAAGCCTGCTGGCTCTCAGAGGCCTTCTTCTTCCCGAATATCATGAAGAAGAAGTTCACAACGCTCATATAGATTCCTATGACCACAAGAGCAGGCATCAGGTAGAGATAGGGGACTGGAATCCAGCTGTTGAACAGATCCAGGACCGGGTTACCCTCTGTCTCAACTGAGAAGAAGTAGTTGACCTTGGGGCAGATTCCGGTCTTCCTGAGGAGCATGTTGAAGAGGAAGACGGTGAATGAGACGACCACTGTTGTGAGAAGTGTCAGCGGTATTTCCTTGAAGCGCGGCCTGAACAGCCCGAATGAGGCAATGGCGATGCTCTCTATGAAGACCATGTAGTGTGTGAAGTAGAATCCGAGCATCCTGGGCAGGAGAAGCGAGTAGCCCGAGAATCCCGTGCTGGGCATGATCAGGGCCATGAGGGCTCCGAGAGGGCCGAGGAAGAAACAGAAGTTCTGCAGGGCACGGTTCTTCGTCCAGACAGCGATCGGAATGAGGATCATGTTGATGTTGCAGAGGTTCAGCGGAAGCTCACTCCACCAGTTGAATCCGCCCATTGCCGCATTGATGACCCTGTACTGCGCATCTATTGAGAGGAAGTACTTGTAGACAAAGAATGAAATGACAGTGACGATGCATGTGATTGCAAGGACATTGCGCCTTGTCTTCTCATCCTTCTTCCTCAGAAGCAGCGATGAGACAACAAGCAGCGCTATGAACAGGCCGAAGCTGATCAGAAATATCGGATTAAAGGGCCTGAGGACCCAAAAGCTTTCTTTTTCCATAAAAAAATCTCCTTCCTGAAGGTATTCCCTGTAAACTGATTTTAGTCTGAAACGTGAAAATAATAAAGATTAGATTTCAGATGGAGCGTAATCCATGCACAGGGTAACAATAAAAAGAAATAATCCACAAAGTCCTCCAAACAGTTTATCATTTAAAAATGAGCAGGAGGGGCTTTGATCACAGTCAACCTTTATTACACAGGAAAGAACGGCTCTGCCAGGGCGTTCTGCCATGAGATGGAGTCATCCGGGGTGGCAGATGAGATCAGGTCGGAATCGGGAAACCTCAGGTATCAGTATTTCCAGTCTTTGTCTGATCCGGAGACGGTGCTTCTGATTGACTCATGGAAAAATCAGGCTGCGCTTGACGCACATCATGCATCACCGATGATGGCCAGGATATCTGCCCTCAGGGAGAAGTATGACCTTCATATGACAGTTGAGCGCTTTACCGGAGCCGAGGAGAACAAGGCGGACGAGAGATTCATAAGGAGATGACTATGGGCAAGAGGATAGTTGCGGTCAATGCCGGTCCCAGAACCGGATGGAACACGGACACACTGATATCAGAGGCCTCTAAAGGAGCTGTCTCAGCAGGGGCCGAGGTTGAGAGGTTCAACCTGTTCAGGCTTGAAAGGTACACCGGATGCATTTCCTGCTTCGGGTGCAAGAAGGAGCGGTTCAAGGGACACTGCATCTGCAAGGATGCCCTCACTCCCGTCCTGGATGCCATCAGGGAGGCTGACGGCCTGATCATCGGCTCTCCGAATTACCTGGGGAACCTGACGGCGTCATTCAGGGCTCTCTATGAGCGTCTTATCTTCCAGAACCTGACCTATAATGTGGAGAAGCCATGCTGCAATGAGCGTCCGATCCCGGTTCTGCTCATCATGACCAGCAATGCGCCGGACACCATGTATGAATCCCTTCTGGGCGGCTATCAGCAGACACTGAACCGCTTTGTGGGGCCCACGGAGGTCCTTGTCAGCGGGGATACCCTGCAGCTCAAGGATTACGGCAAGACCGACTGGAAATGGTCGTTGTTCGATCCTGAGGCGAAGATGAGGCGGCATGAGACAGTGTTCCCGGAGGAGATGAGAAAGGCCTTTGAGTGCGGTAAGGCCTTGGCATTGCGATGAGCACGAGACAAGGGGAGATGAAATGGATCGGGGGAGAAAGATAAGGACATTGGTCCTTGTCGCATTGTCACTTGCATGCCTTGTCGGCTGCGCCAGCACAGAGACGGCTGATTCTGCGATGAGGATAAGCGTCTCAGATGGCAGCAACACTGTGATCTACAGGCTGAATGACAGCCTTCCGGCTCAAAGCCTGTACTCCATGCTTCCGTTTGATGTCTCTGTAGGGGACTTTCTTGCAAGCCAGAAGATATTCTATCCTCCGGAGAAGGTGGAAGGCACAGACGGCATTGAAGGAGACGGAAAAGCAGGGGATCTTGCGCTGTTCTATCCCTGGGGTGACATTGTGATGTACTACGGCCCGTTCAACTCCAATGCCGGCCTGTTCCTTCTTGGAAATGCGGAGAGCGGCACAGACAAGATAAAGGACCTGCACGGAATCATCCGTGTGGACAGACTATAGTCGGGGAGGATTCAAGAGATGATAAAGATTTACGGAATGCCGACATGTCCTTACTGTGATTATGTCCATGAGCAGATCATAGGCAGGGAGGACGAGTTCCAGTACATCAACATAGGGGAGAACATCCGCAACATGGGAGCTTTCATCAGGCTCAGGGACAAGAGCCCTGTCTTTGACAGGTGCAAGGAGATAGGGGATGTGGGAATTCCCGCCTTTGTCTTTGAGGACGGAAGGATCTCCATAGACCCTGCGGATGCGGGTCTGATTGAGTACGGCTCTCCGGCCGCATGCTCCATAGACGACCATAAGAGCGGAAGGAAGGGGTGCTGATTCGTATGGGCAGATACCCTATAAACAAAGAGTTTTTCCCTTACAGCAAGATCACCCCGAGGATAAGCACAAGGTTCATCAGGTTCTCCCAGAGGATGATTAGGACGCCGGGTTTCATCAGACGTATTCCAGACATGGATGTCCGCAGCCAGATGATCCCATCTTATAACGGCGGGGAGATAGAGATAATAATATTCACGCCTGAGGGACTGGGGGAAAAAGCTCCGTGCTTTGTCGACATCCACGGCGGAGGCTTTGTCTTCGAGGGCTTCAGCAGCCATTTCCGGCATGCCGTCACTTATGCGAAAGGCTCAGGCTGTGTGGTGGTCTATGTCAGATACCGCCTGGCTCCGGACTATCCCTTCCCGTATCCCCAGGAGGACTGCTATGAGGCGCTCAAGTGGGTCTTTGAGCATGCCGATGAGATAGGAGTTGACAGAGACCGCATAGGGATAGGCGGGGACAGCGCAGGCGGGACTCTTGCAGTGACATCCTGCATGATGGCCCGTGACCGCAAGACCGGGATAAGGCCTCTGTTTCAGCTTCTGATCTATCCGTTTCTTGATGACAGGAACATAAGCGAGTCATACAAGAAGTACACAGATACCCCCATGTGGAACTCAAGCCTCTCCAAGAACGTGGGGCCGCTGGTGAATCCGGATCCGTCCGCCACACCGCTCGCATACCGCTCACCGGTTGAGGCCGACAGCTTTGACGGTCTTCCTCCTGCCTACATAGAGGTGGCCCAGTTCGACCCGCTTCATGATGACGGCATCTGCTATGCCGCTCTTCTCAGGGACGCGGGAATTGAAGTGGAGCTTCATGAGACAGAGGGGACCATGCATGGCTTTGACTCGAAGGTCAAGGCACCTACCACACAGAGGATGCTCCATAGCAGGGTGGACTTCATGAGAAGGCAGTTCGGCTCATGATCATCAACACCGGACAGCGCACTGATATCCCCGCATTCTATTCCCTGTGGCTCTCAAACAGGCTCAAGGAGGGGTTTGTGTGTGTCCGCAACCCGTTCAACCCCAGCCAGGTAAGCAGGTATCGTCTTGATCCGGATGTGGTGGATGTGATTGGGTTCTGCACCAAGAATCCCGCGCCTATGTTCACCCACATGGATCTTCTTAAGGACTACGGGCAGTACTGGTTTGTCACAATCACACCTTACGGGCGTGACATAGAGCCCAATGTGCCTGACAAGCACAGGCTTCTGGATGACTTCAAGAGGCTGTCCGACATGGTTGGGGTCAACGCCATAGGCTGGAGATATGACCCGATCCTCATAACCGATAAATATGACATGGCCTATCATCTGCGTGCCTTTGAGAAGATGGCGACAGAACTGGACGGGTACACGCACACTGCGGTGATAAGCTTCATCGACCTGTATCCGAAGGTTAGGAGGAACTTCCCTGAGGCCCGTGAGGTCCCGAGGGAGCAGAGGCTTGCCCTGGGCAAGGCGATCATCGAGATCGCATCTGGGCACGGGATGACCGTCAAGCCCTGCGCCGAGGGGGATGAGCTTGCACCCTATGGCGCAGATTGCGGAGGATGCATGCGTATCAGTGACTACGAGAAGGCTATCGGAAGGCACATCGTGGCCCCCAAGAGGAAGGGCGCCAGGGCAGAGTGCGCCTGCTATCTCTCCTGCGATATCGGGATGTATAATACATGCAGGCATCTCTGCAGATACTGCTATGCGAACGCAGAGCCGCAGAAGGTCCTGGAGCTGAGCAGGCTCCATGATCCCCAGTCCCCGTTCCTGATCGGGAATTACATGGCAGGGGACAACATCCACGATGTCCCGCAGGTGTCATGGATTGACAGGCAACAGAGCCTGATTTGAGGAGTGCAGATTGAACCAGCTTGAGAGAAGACTTTATCTGACCAGATCCCTTCTTGAGGAGAACCCCACCTACCGGAGCATTGATGTCCCTGAGGACCCGGATGCCCAGAAAAGACTGCTCAGGAGCCTTTTCAATGTGAGGATGCCCGGACTGAAGGACCCGTCCTTCATGAGGACACAGGACGAGTACCTGTCCCAGGTGGCAACAGAGAAGGGAGTTGTGAGGCTGTCTGACATCCCGGTGATCCGTGACAGGATGTCCATCTGGCAGGGAGACATAACAAGGCTTGAGACCGATGCCATTGTCAATGCCGCCAACTCCCAGATGCTGGGATGCTTTGTGCCCATGCACAGCTGCATAGACAACTGCATCCACACATACGCCGGAATCCAGCTGCGTGAGGAGTGCGGCCGCAAGATGGATGCCCTGCGCCAGAGATACGGTGAGGACTATGAGCAGCCTACTGCGGTCCCCATGCTCACGGACGCATACAACCTGCCGGCAAGGAAAGTGATACATGTCGTGGGACCGATTGTGAGCGGAAGACTCACGGAGGCTCATGAGAATGATCTTGCCCTCTGTTACAGGAACACATTGGACATGTGCCTTGAGAACAGCCTCAGGAGCGTGGCCTTCTGCTGCATATCCACCGGTGTCTTCAGCTTCCCCAACAGAAGGGCGGCGGAGATAGCGGTCTCCACGTCGGAGGCCTGGCTGAAAGAACATGAGGGTGCGATGGACCGGATTGTATTCAACGTTTTCAAGGACGAGGACCGGAGGCTTTATGAAGAACTACTTTCATGACGGTTACAGGGACACCATACAAAGCGGCTATAATGCCGTAAGACATTATGACCTGCAGCTCTCCAGGGGAACCGGAACATATGATGAGCAGCTGAGACGTCTCAAAACCGAGATTGCCACCGCAGATGCAATAGTCGTCGGAGCCGGCGCTGGCCTCTCTACATCCGCCGGCTTCACGTACAGCGGACAGCGCTTTGAGCTCTGGTTCCATGATTTCGCCCTCAGGTACGGATTCAGTGACATGTACAGCGGCGGCTTCACGGACTTCGGCTCAGATGAGGTCTTCTGGGCATACTGGGCACGCTACATCTACATCAACAGATATATGGATGCACCCAAGCCTGTCTACAAAGATCTCCTGAATCTTGTCAAAGATAAGGATTTCTTTGTTATTACCACGAATGTAGACCATCAGTTCCAGAAGGCCGGTTTTGATAAGAGCCGTCTGTTCTACACGCAGGGCGATTACGGCCTCTTCCAGAGCACAGACCCCTCCATACGCATGACGTTCGACAACGAGGCATGGGTGATGAGTGCAATGGAGGCCCAGGGCTATGTCAGAGACAGAAGCGGAATCTTCAGGGAGCCTGAGGACGGGAAGCTCTCAATGAGAATCCCTTCCGAGCTTGTCCCCAAGTGTCCCGTTGACGGCGGCAGGGTTGTAATGAACCTCCGCTCAGATGACAGCTTTGTGGAGGATGACGGCTGGCGCAAGGCCTCTGAATCTTATTCGGATTACCTCTATGACCACAGGGACGGCCATGTCCTTTACCTTGAGCTTGGCGTGGGCTCCAATACGCCGGTGATAATCAAATACCCGTTCTGGCAGATGACAGCATCTAATCCCAAGGCCGTCTATGCCTGCATCAACTACAGCGAGGCATACAGCATCAGGCAGATTGAGAGGCAGTCCATCTGCATTGACGGGGACATAGGCGAGGTCCTTAACAATCTGAGGCAAATCCAGTAAATTTGACTTATTCGAGGACTTTAATATGGTTTTGTTCATCAATGCCTGCGTGAGAAAGCAGTCGAGGACCAGGAAACTGGCAGAGGAGGTGCTGTCAAAGCTTGACGGTGAGGTGCAGGAGATCCGCCTGCATGAGATGACGTTCCCTGCCGTTGATGAGGCATTCCTGCAGGAAAGGGACCGTCTGATAGACTGCGGGGAGTTCGCAAACCCTCTCTTTGACCTGGCCAGGCAGTTCGCATGGGCGGACCAGATTGTGATTGCGGCCCCTTACTGGGACCTTTCTTTCCCGGCAGTGCTGAAGCAGTACCTCGAGCAGATCAACGTCATAGGAATCACATTCAGGTACACCCCGGAGGGAGTGCCACAAGGCCTGTGCAAGGCGACAAAGCTGTATTACGTGACAACCGCAGGCGGCATGTTTGTCCCCGAGGAGTTCGGATTCGGTTATGTTAAGTCTCTGGCGCAGAACTTCTACGGCATTCAGGATGTGGAGCTGGTCAAAGAGGTCGGCCTGGACATGGTGTGATGGATCAGGGGAGATGGGATATGGATTTATTTGAGGCAATCAGAGGCAGACGCAGTGTCAGGACCTTTGACGGGAAGCCCCTGAGCAGGGAAGATGAGCGTGCCATCATGGACTATGCCGCAAGGCAGGATAACCCGTACGGGATTCAGATAGAGTGGAGAATCCTGGACGCAAGGAAAGAAGGGCTCTCAAGTCCCGTCATTGTCGGTACTGACACCTACATCGCAGGTAAGATGAGGCGTGTCCCGCATGCCGAGGAGGCATTCGGCTATGAGTTTGAGAAGATAGTCCTTCATGCGCAGTCACTTGGTGTGGGAACCACATGGATTGCCGGAACCATGAGCCGTCAGGCATTTGAGAAGGCCATGGGGCTTGCATCTGATGAGGTCATGCCCTGTGTCAGCCCTCTGGGATATCCTGCGAAGAAGATGTCTCTCAGGGAGGTCATGATGAGAAAGGGGATCAGGGCAGACAGCCGCTCTGATTTCAAAGACATTATCTTTGACGGGACCTTTGACAGGCCTCTGTTGCCTGATGGCGCGGGAAAGCTCTCTGCCGTGCTTGAGGCCGTGAGGCTGGCTCCTTCTGCCGTGAACAAGCAACCGTGGCGCATGGTGGTCTGTCCTGATAAGGTTCATTTCTATGAGAGGCACGGCCGCGGCTATGTCTCAGATGACGGCTGGGACATCCAGAAGATCGACATGGGCATTGCAATCTGCCATTTCGAGCTGGCTGCAGAGGAGTGCGGCTTTGACGTGAGCCTTGAGGTCAGTGACCCCGGTATTAAGGCAGAGGAGGGCATGTCTTACATCGCATCCTGCACATACAAGGAAAGAACATGAACGCTGAATTCCATCTGAACGGAAAGACGATAGAGACCGACAGACTCATTCTCAGGCCGTTTGAGCAGACCGACCTCGATGACTTCTTCGAGTACGCCTCGGTTGAGGGGACCGGGGAGATGGCCGGCTGGCACCATCATCAGGACAAGCAGAAGAGTCAGGAGATCCTGGACCTCTTCATCTCGGAGGACAAGACTTTTGCCGTATGCCTGAAAGAGAGCGGCAAGGTCATTGGGTCACTGGGTGTTGAGAAGTACGGCATGGAGGACAAGCTCACGGAGTTCGACGGCTACAGGGGCCGTGAGATAGGCTATGTCCTGAGCCGTGACTACTGGGGAAGGGGCCTGATGACAGAGGCCGTCAGGGCGGTCATTGATTATCTTTTCAACGAGTGTGACCTGGATTTCATCACCTGCGGCTATTATGACTTCAACAGCCGCTCCAAAAGAGTTCAGGAGAAATGCGGCTTCAGGCCTTACCGCAAGCTTGTCATGGATACCCGCATGGGCACCAAGGAACCGGGAGTGCTGAACCTGATGGCCAATCCCAAGAAGGACATCAGGTTCGTTTTCTCACATCCTGAGACCCTTATAATCAGCTGACTGGAAGACCTGATTAAGACGGGCTCTCACCGAATACGGTGTGTATGCTCTCATAGGGTCCGAATGCAATGACCCTGTCACCTTTCTCAATGACTGTGTCCTTCGTGAGGTTAAGTGGCTTGTCCTTCCTGGAGACCATCATGATGTTGATTGAGAAGTAATCCTTGATCTTGCTCTCAAGTAGGCTCTTGTCTGCCAGCATCGGCGGAACCCTGTGCAGCTTGATGTCCGCAAGGACCTGATACCCGAAGTTCGACATGATCGTTATCACGTTGGCGTTGCTGTCGATGATCCTGCTTGCCTGCCTGGCGCCATGCTCCTTGAGAAGGAAGGCATCCCTGATGGATGCAAGGGGGCCGAATGCGATCAGCGTGTCCTTGGCGGAGAACATGGTGTCAGCCACCACATAGTGGTTATGCCCGTTTCTGGTGTACATGAGGATGTTCACGTTGTATTTCTTCCTCATGTCCGTGTCAGCAATGCGTTTTCCCTCCAGGAACTCGGGAACCTTGTAGAGGAATATGTTCACAACGGCATCGTCCCCGTATGTGTCCAGGACGGATATGTAGTTCTCACGTGCGGCTCTCTTGAAGGCCCTTACCGTGATTCCGTCGATTGTCTTGTTCAGTGACCTGCGCACCACGGGTATGCGCAAGAAGAGGAAGAACGCCACCATGCCGCCGAATGTCGTGAACAGGAGGATCAGCTGGGTGTCCAGTTTGGTGAAGTCAATGGTCAGGAAAAGGTTAATGAACAGAGATACGATGACCACTGAGAAGAAGTATCCGGTCAGCATTGCCGCCGTGGCGATTCGCCTTCTGGTCTTCTCGCTCACCACAATCTCCGACTCACCAGTGGTGTATCCTGCGTTGGTCAGAAGGGAGACCGACTGGAACCCCGCCTTCTCCTCCGGAAGCCCTGTAATCCTGAAGAGGATGGTGAAGAACTTGATCAGCACATAGTAAATGATGATGACAGAGATGATGATAATGATTGATGACGTAAAACTCATGAATTGACTCCGATTATATTTTCCGTCTCACGACCCCGTCCGTCAATTGTCAAAAACAATAATTACAGCTATATTCGAATCTAATGGGGAAGAATTTTATGAGAAAAGTATTTGTATTATTACTGTTATGTATGCTTATTGCTCCCGTATTCGCCGGCGGCTCAAAGGAGGACAGCCTCCAGACCATAAAGCAGAGGGGAACACTTGTCATAGCCACCGAGGGAAACTGGACACCATGGACATACCATGACGCAAGCGACAAGCTCACAGGCTTTGACGTCGAGCTCGGAACCCTTATGGCAAAGAGCCTCGGAGTGCAGGCCGAGTTCCACGAGGTCCCGTGGGAGTCAATCCTTGTCGGAGTCGAGCAGGGCGTGTTCGATGTAGCATGCAACGGAGTGGGCTACACAGCAGAGAGAGCAGAGAAATTCTCATTCTCAGACCCGTATCTCTACACTGAGGCCGTCCTTGTGGTCCGCAGCGACAACAGCACCGTCCACACCCTTACAGACCTCAAGGGCAAGAAGACCAGCAACTCACCGAATTCGACATATGCCCAGCTTGCAGAGAGCTACGGCGCCACAGTCGATTATGTTGACACCCTGGGCGAGACAATGATGATGATCGAGCAGGGCAGGGTCGATGCCACAATCAACGCCAAGGGCTCTGTGGACAGCTATCTCGAGGAGCATCCGGATGCGAAGATCAAGATCGTCCAGACCGTTGCAGGAGAGCCCGTGTGCTATCCGATTCGCAAGGGTGAGCAGACGGCATCCTTCCTTGAGGCCATCAACGGCTTTCTCAAGCAGGCACGCCAGGACGGAACACTCTCCGCTCTCTCAGTGAAGTATTTCGGCACAGACCTCACAAAGGCCAACTGAAAGACCGTGAACAGCAGACTCTGGTCCATACTTATCGACTCGTTCCCGAAGCTCATCGGCTACGGGATAAAGGTCACCGTCCCGCTTACCATATTCAGCTTCTCAATCGCCCTTGTAGTGGCGCTTCTGGTGGCGCTGATCCAGTATGCCAAGGTGCGCGGGCTCCAGCAGATCTGCAGGTTCTACATCTGGATCACACGCGGAACACCGCTTCTGGTGCAGCTGTACATAGTGTTCTTCGGGCTCCCGAGCATCGGCATAAAGCTTCCGGCATTCATCGCCGCCATGCTGGTGCTGGGCTTCAATGAGGGCGCCTACATGTCGGAGACGATCCGCGGAGCCCTTGAGAGCGTCTCCCGCGGCCAGATCGAGGCCGGCTTCTGCGTTGGCCTGACATTCCCGAAGATCATGTGGCATGTGGCGCTACCGCAGGCATTCCGTACAGCATTCCCAGCACTGGGCAACTCAATGATATCAATGCTCAAGGAGACCTCAATGGCCGCCACTATCTCCGTCATGGAGATGTTCCGCCAGGCACAGGTCATCAACGGTCGTGTATATGAGTCACTGGGCCTCTACCTTGAGGTTGCCCTGATCTACCTGATCTTCTGCACCTTCCTGACATTCCTCCAGCGCAGGGGAGAGAAAAGACTTTCCAGTTACGGAGGTAAGAACTCATGATGCTTGAGATACGTGATGTCAGGAAACAGTTCGACTCCCTCAAGGTCCTTGACGGGATAAGCTTTGACGTTGAGAAGAGCGATGTCTTTGCGATCCTGGGGCCCAGCGGCTCCGGAAAGACGACATTGCTGCGCTGCCTGAACTTCCTTGAGAAGGCGGACTTTGGCACAATGGTCTTTGACGGCAGGAAGATTGACCTGAGCAAGGCGTCCAAGGCGGAGATCGCGGAGATCAGGAAGAAGACCGCGTTCGTGTTCCAGAGCTACAACCTCTTCTTGAACAAGACCGTGCTGGACAATGTCACCCTGGGGCTTACCGCAGGTGCCGGCATGAAGAGGAAAGACGCGGTGGAAATAGCCACCCGCATGCTTGAGAAAGTCGGGATGGCCGATAAGCTCTCCAGCTATCCGTCCCAGCTCTCAGGCGGCCAGCAGCAACGCGTGGCGATTGCGCGTGCCCTTGCCTCAAAGCCCGAGATAATCTTCTTTGACGAGCCCACCAGCGCCCTGGACCCCGAGCTGATAGGAGAGGTCCTGAATGTCATGCGCCAGCTTGCGGAAGAGGGCATGACGATGCTTGTCGTGACCCACGAGATGAGCTTCGCGAGAAATGTCTCAAACAAGGTCCTTTTCCTGGAGGACGGCCACATAGTGGAGTCCGGCCCATCCAAGGAGTTCTTCGCAAATCCCAAAGAGGAGCGCACAAAGGCATTCCTGCGCTCAATAGAGTACGGAGTGGAAGAGAAATCCTGAGCAATGATTGTTGACATATGTCAGTTTCAGATGAATAATAGTATCTGACATATGTCAATTTGGAGCAATCATGCCAAGGCCCACAAGATGCCGCAGGATTGAGCGGCTACCCGAATACCGCAGTTTCTCACCCGATGACGCGGAGGCTACAGCTTCCGTGCTGCTGACGCTGGATGAGTACGAGACCCTCAGGCTACTGGACGGAGAGAATCTCACGCAGGAGAGCTGCGCGGTCAGGATGAACATCTCCCGCACAACAGTCACGGCGATCTATGACAGTGCAAGAAGGAAGATCGCTGATGCGCTTGTGAATGGGAAGAGATTGCTGATCACAGGCGGATGCTGCAAGTACGGGCCGGTGGAGATAACACAAAAAATCATTGAGAAAAGGAGTTCATACATGAGAGTAGCAGTCACATATGACAACGGGGAGATCTTCCAGCATTTCGGACACACCGAGCAGTTCAAGGTCTATGACATCCAGGACGGGAAGATCGTCAACGAGCAGATAGTAGACACCAACGGAAGCGGCCACGGTGCGCTTGCAGGCTTCTTAAATGCCGTTCAGGCCGATGTCCTTATCTGCGGCGGAATAGGAATGGGCGCCCAGATAGCCCTTGCGGAGGCGGGGATAAAGCTCTATGGCGGAGTCCAGGGATCCGCGGACGAGGCCGCGAAGGCATTTGCAGAAGGCAGGCTCTCTTATGATCCTGATGCAAGATGCGACTGCCATGAGCACCATCATGAAGGCGGAGACTGCGGTCATGGCCAGTGCCAGGACCACGGCTGCCATTGCAACTGACAGTGGGCATCCTTCTTGACCTTTTCCTGACATTCGCCAAGATAGGGCTCTTCACGTTCGGCGGAGGCTACGCCCTTGTCTCTCTGATCCAGCACACATGTGTTGAGGTCAAGCAATGGATAACCCATGACGAGATGATGAACGTCACCGTCGTGGCCGAATCCACCCCCGGGCCTATAGCGATCAACTGCGCCACATATGTGGGATACAGGCAGAAGGGGATGGCAGGTGCCGTTGTGGCGACATTGGGCATGATACTGCCGTCCTTCGTGATAATCCTGCTGATATCCTACTTCCTGGACAACTTCATGGAGATAACATGGATAGCTCATGCCTTCATGGGCATCAGGCTGGCCGTCGGGATCCTGATCCTGGACGCGGGAATCAAGATGATCAGGAAAATGAAGAAGAGACCTCTTCCTATCGCCATCATGGTGTGCGCCGCAGTCTCGATGCTTCTGATTGACATCTTCGCGCTGCATGTCTCGTCCATCATGCTGATGCTGGTGGCGGCACTGATAAGCCTCTCTGTCTATGTCGCAAGGACAATGAGGGCAAAACCGGCTGACGGGGAGGGCGGGGACAGATGATCTACCTTGACCTTCTTGTCGGATTCCTGAAAGTTGGGCTTTTCGCTTTCGGAGGCGCATACGGGGCAATCTCGCTGATAAGGGACATCGTCCTGTCCTACGGCTGGATGAGCGACCAGATGATCACCTACATGATAGGTGTCAGCGAGAGCACGCCCGGCCCCATAATGATAAACCTTGCCACCTATGTCGGAAGCTCGCAGGGCGGTGTGCTGGGTGCTGCCATAGCCACGCTGGCTGTGGTGCTGCCGTCATTCATCTCGATACTCCTTGTGATGATACTGCTCAAGAAGGTCCTGAAGAACCCATATGTCCAGGCGGCCCTGGGAGGGATGAAGAGCTGTGTCATAGGGATAATCATGGCCACGGGAACATTCATGATGCTCAGGCCGTGTCTGGGAGATCTTAGAAACATTTCCGTGGACATTACCGCAATCATCATGACAGCGGCTCTTGCCGCGGTCTATTTCGGCTCACGGAAACTGTTCAAAAAGGGGATATCACCCATTGGGCTTATCGGCATCTCAGCCGTTTCGGGGATACTGGTTTACGGGTTTGTTCTCGGTTTCTGAGATTCAGGAATCAGAATCTGACGGTTCTGGGTGCCTCGGTGAATGAGCTGAAGGTCGCCTCCGCGTCCTTGAAGTAGAGAACAAGCGTGTTCCCGTCATCCTCGCTGTACTTTCTCCTGAGCTGGGGATAGCTGTCCAGCATGTGCTTCTTGGCCTCTCTCCTGTCATCCTCAACCAGCTTGCCGTTCACCCTGAGCCATCTGCCGTCCATGCAGGCGCAGAGCTCCACCTTGGGGTTCACCGCTATCTGTCTGGAGAAAGCCTTGTCTCTTCCTGTCTGCAGGTAGATCCTGTCCTCAAACAGATCAACTGCCCCGAACGGGCGTACTCTGGGCTGGTCGCCCTCCTCTGTAGCGATAAAGAAAACTCCTGCTTTCTTCAGGAAATCAAAGACCTCTCTCATGTTCATCCTCCAGTGAGATTATAGCATATACCAAAAAAAGTGGTCTGAGGGAAAAAAATGAACAAAAAATCAGTATGAAAAACCATATTTAGATGTAATAATGCTACACATGGGATTACTTGAGTACTTCATTGACAATTATGTCATGCTTTATGAGCTGATCGGATTGTTCGCGATCCTGGGGATCAGCACCCTGCTGTCCAGCAGGATGAAAAGGCTGACAATCTCAATCGTCGTGCTCCTGCTTCTGGAGTCAGTGATCTACAAGCTTGAGAGCTGGACCCAGACCTTGACCCATCTCAGCTATTTCCGTCCGTTCTTCACAGCCACGCTCTACACGATGTATCCGCTGATACTCATGCTGCTGATCCTGCTGACGGAGACTGACAATTTCTCCAGGCGCAGCCTTGTGCTGACAATACCGTGGCTGGTGAGCATCCCGATCTACTACTCATCACAATGGACCCGTCTGGTCTGCTGGTACACCCAGGACAACCATTACCAGGGAGGCTTATTCCCCAAGCTTCCGTATGCGGTCTTCGGATTCTACGTCCTGGTATTCGTAGTCCAGAACATCAGGTTCTTCCGCAGCTACTCCAGGATGAACCGCAAGATATCACGCTACATAATCATCGGCGCCATAGTCGGAGTCCTGCTTTACCTCGTCTTTGAGGTCGAAAAGGATTACAGCGAGATATTCACGGCATCGATTCTGCTTTATTACGTGCTGGTGTACATCCACATGGCCAAGATGGACCCGCTGACACAGCTTCCCAACAGGCAGAGCTACTATCAGGACCTCAAGATCGACACGAACATCATCACCGGAGTCATCTCCGCGGACATGAACGGGCTCCAGAGCCTCAATGACAACCTTGGGCATGAATACGGGGATATGGCCCTCATGGTGGTGGCCGGGGTCCTGAAGCACCACTGTCCTGCACGCAGCACGGTCTACCGCGTGGGAGGAGACGAGTTCATGGTCCTCTGCCGCAAGCTCCGCGAGCCGGAGATCAAGGCCATGATAGCAGCCATGCGTGAGAACCTGGAGCACACCTCATACGTGTGCGCGTTCGGCTACGCGATGTGCGGCTCCGGCGTCAATGTGTTCGATGCCATAAAGCTGGCTGATTCCAGGATGGGAGAGGATAAGGCCGCACTCAAGCAGGGGAGTCTGTAAGATCTTCAGTTCCTGTCTGCGACGGTCTTGCTGTATTTCTGCTTTGCCTGGGCAATGCTTAAGAGCTGCTTGAACTCCAGGTTTGCGAATTTAACGAATAATGCCGACCCGTCAGCCATCTCAATGGATGTCAGTGTCTCCGCGGCAATGGCCTTGAACACATTCGCGCGCCTTACCTTGGCTCGCTTTCCCTCCAGAAACTCCTCCACGTGAGACTTGAGCACCTTGTCGGTGTAATACACGTCAAGGGCCTGGAAGCAGGCCTTTATCCCGGGACCCAGGCAGTAGAATGTAACATCCAGGAGATACATGTCAGCTCCGCTTCTGCTGACATTCCCGGAGGTGTCCGCGTAGAAGCTGCAGCGGGTGTGCCAGGAGCTGCCGCTGATAATCTCATTCTCGTTGAAATCCGTTCTCATATAAGGAATTTATAAAACAAATTCATGAGAAGCACAACTTTTTTGCCTTTTCTCGATAATTATTCCTTTTTTTCTGCTAATTATTCATTTAGACTAACAGAAAGCTAGGAAAACCGGAGGAGGAAAAATGGTTGTCAACACAAGTGCTCTGATAATCGTCATAGGCTACCTCGTGGGCATGCTTATAGTCGGTTATGTGGTAGGTAAACTCAAGATCAAGGGAGCAGAGGATTACATGCTGGCCGGAAGAAGGATGGGTATCTTCATGGTCGCATTCTCATTGTCCGCGAACAACATCGGCGGCGGCTGCACCACAGGCCTTGCCCAGAAAGCATTCGGCTCCTGGGGAATGAGCGCGATGTGGTACGTCCTTGCCGCATCAATCGCAATGATCCCGCTCGCTTATTTCGCACCTAAGATCAGAAAGACAATGGCTGTCACAATCCCTGAGGTTGTCGGAAGACGCTTCGGCAAGTTCAGTGCTGGCTTCACCGCAGTCCTTAATGTCCTTGCCCTGTTCTGCCTGACATCATCACAGGTCGCGGCCTCTGGCTCTGTCGTGGCGACCCTCACAGGCCTGAACGTCAAGCTCTGCATGATCATAGCCGGAATAGTCATCATCCTTTACACGACATTCGGAGGAATGATCGCTGACCAGATCTCCGATATGGTCCAGTTCCTGATCATCCTCTGCGGACTTGCGATCGCCACACCGATCGTCATCTCCGCATGCGGAGGCTGGAGCGCTATAACAGCCAAGCTCCCCGCAGGACAGACCAGCTTCACCAAAATCGGGTGGGCCTACATCATCGGCTATATCTTCAACTATTTCTGCACGTTCCTCTCAGGACCTGAGATGGTTTCAAGATTCGAGACCGCAAAGGATGAGAAATCCGCAAAGACCGCCTCATTCATCTCCGCAGTCCTCATGGCGGCAATGGCCGCTTTCCCGACACTGCTCGGTCTTGCAGCCCTTGCAATGAAGGACAGCCTCCCGAATCTTCTTTCCAACGGCTCCAACGCAATGATGGCCGTGACACAGGCATTTGCGCCTACAATCATCACGGGAATCATCTCCGCAGCCATCATCTCAGCCACAATGTCCTCCGCTGACTCGAACCTGCTCTGCATGTCAACGATGATCATCAATGACCTGTACAAGCCGTATTTCAGCAAGGACCTTGACGGAATGAAGGAGGTCCGCGCAACCAGGATCTGCAACATCATCTGCTGCGCTGTGGCCATGCTGATCTCATTCGCAAGCATCCCGATCACGACAATGAACACGTTCGCCTTCGGAATCAGGTGCGCCGGCCCGTTCGCGGCATACGGTCTTGGCCTTGTCGTGACAAAAGCCACCAAGAACTCAGGCCGCATCTCGATCATCACCGGTACGGTCGGATTCATCGTATGGCAGATCCTCAGCACAAAGGGAGTGGCCATCACAGCTTACCTGATGCCGGTTGTATTCGGATGTCTGGTCAGCGTCATCACATTCAATATCGTCAATGGTATTGAGTGGAGTAAGGGCGTTGCCCCCGCACCTTCGGCTTATGAGGAAGAAAAATAGTTTTGACTGAGCTCTAAGAATAAGGGCTGCTGCTTGATTCATCAATTCAAGCACGCAGCCCTTTTTGTTTCACTTCCGGCTGTCTGGCTGTTTTCCGTTCAGCTTACCTTGCAGCCTTGAAGATCCTGTACATGTCCTCTGTCTGAAGGACCTGGAAGTTGCCCAGGGTCTTTGCTCCCTTGAGCGATGCCTTCTCCGCAAGCATGCGGCAGACATCGTCAGTCGCGTCAATCCCAAGGCCGCTGATCCTGACCGGCATGCCGAAATCAGTGAAGGTCCTCTCAAAGGCCTGGATCGTCTTCTCCGCAGCGGCATCCGGATCATTGTCCTCAATACCGAATACAAGCCTGCCCAGCTTGGCGAAGCGTGACGGGTCCTTGTGCTTCACATATCTTGCCCAGGAGCTCCAGATCGCAGACAGCCCCGCGCCGTGAGCTACATCATAGATTGCTGAGAGCTCGTGCTCCAGGCGGTGGCATGCCCAGTCTCCGTTTGACACATATCCCATATGTGTGAGCCCGTTGTGGGAGAGGGAACCAGCCCACATGAGGTTTGCCCTGGCGTCATAGTCTGACGGATCCTTGAGCGCCTTCATTGTGTTCGTGATCACGGTCCTGAGAAGGGAGGCGGCTATCTGGTCAGTCATCTCAAGCTCAGGTCCGTTGTGGAAGAACCTCTCGATGGTGTGCATCATGATGTCCGTGCTGCCGCTTCCTGTCTGATACTTTGACACAGAGTATGTCAGCTCCGGATTCATCAGCGCGAACACCGGACGGCCAAGGTTCGTGTTGCAGCCGAACTTGTCGTTCGGCGTGACCTCGTCATTTGTGATGACGCTTGAGTTGCTCATCTCGCTTCCTGTGGCCGAGAGGGTGAGCACGCAGCCCATCGGCATGCGCTTCTCAGGGACCTTCTTGCCGCAGTAGAAATCCCAGACATCACCGTCATAAGGGGTTCCGTAGGCGATGCACTTGGCACTGTCCAGCACCGAGCCTCCGCCCACGGCGAGGATGAAGTCCACCTTCTGGCTCCTGCAGATATCAATTCCCTTGCGTGCGAGCGTGAGCCTTGGATTGGGCTTCACGCCTCCGAGCTCAACGAAATCAATCCCGCTCTCCCTGAGGGATGTCCTGATGACTCCAAGCAGGCCGCTTTTCTCCGCGGAGGATGAGCCGTAGTGGAGGAGGACCTTCTTTGCCCCGTTCTCCCTGAGGACTTTTCCTGCGAGTCTCTCTGTCTCTTTTCCGAAATACACATGTGTGGGTGTGAAGTACTCAGTATATGCCATGTTTGTTCTCCTATATCAGATACTTCTCAATTATCGCATCTATGCTCTCAGTCATCAACGGATGCTTGGAATCCTCGTGGGTGACAATGAGATCCTCTCCGATGATATATCCCGCATCAAGGATCCTCATGAACCTGTTGAAGTTCTTCAGGCAGTACGACGGGTCGTCCATCTTGCCCAGGTGCTCCCAGAAATAGGCCTTCCTTGTCCTCTTGTTCAAAACATAGAAGTCAGGATGCAGCGTGTCCTGGTCAAACGGGCTGAAACCGATCACCTCATAGCCGGCTATGAATCCGAACTGATCATAGACGGGCCTGGAGACATCAAACTCCGCCTCCGGGGTGAATGCAATCTCGTAATGGTAGGGGATTCCCTTCACGTACAGCCTGTCGGCGATTATGACCTCGCTCTTGGAGCCGACATAATCACCTCTGAGGGTCTTGAACCTATGATAGTCATCCTTGTCGTGGATCCGTCTCTTCTTGACCACCTTGTTGCCTTCCTGCCATCTTCTGGCGTAGCCCTCGTTTGTGAGCTCCGAATATGACAGGTTATCCTTTATGGCCTCCGGGATCCTCTGTGTGACCTTGTCCACGTCAGATTCCTCCGGATTCTTTGAGAGGATGTCCAGGCAGTTGTCAATCTGCTTCTTCTCCTTGACTGCTGCGGCCTTGAGCTTCTTGGCATAGTAGTTGGATGAGAGCCTCTTTATCTGCTCGTCATCTGACATTTTGACGTACTTCTGTTCGCCTTCCTCTGTCCGGCAGAAAAACAACGGTCTTCCTTTCACTATCTTAAGGTTGAGGCTTCCACTTGTTTCCGGGCGGGAGGATTCAATGATTTTCCCGAGATTGCCGGCTGTCTCCTCAAGGATTCTAATGATTTCGGTTTTGTTCATGTATGTAGGATATACTTTTTTCTCTATTTTTGCATTAAAAAGTAAATCCGATATACTTTTTTGCCTAAAAAACAAGAAAAAAGTATATCGTGGCGGCGTGGCGGAGAGATGGCAGGGGCCAGAGGGCCCAGGGAGGGGCAGAGGGCCTTAGACCACGTGGACGCTTATGCCTTTGCTCCTGAGCCTCTCGACCTCGTCCTTGGGGGTCTGGGAGTCGGTCACGATGGTGCTGACACGGGAGAGGTCGAACGCCAGGCAGAACGCCTTACGGTTGAACTTGGTGTGGTCCACAAGCAGGATCGTCTCCCTCGCATGGGCCACGAGGGTGCGCTTCATGCTTGCCTCGCTGGGGATGGCGGCGTAACAGCCCTCATCCGGCTCGATGCCTGAGACGCTTGTGACGCACTTGTCCACATAATACTTGCGGATGTTGTCCTCGGCGTCTGGGCCTATGGTCAGGTGAGTGTCCCTTGTCATCTCGCCGCCGATCTGGATGATCCTGTTCTCCTCGTTCTCCAGCAGGATGTCCGCGATGTCGGGTGAGTTCGTGACAAAGAGCATGTTCTTCAGGTCCCTGATCAGCGGCGCGAGGATCTGGTTGGAGCTGCCGCCGTCAATGAAGAGGCTCTCATCATTATGGATCAGGGTGGCGGCCATGCGGGCGATGCGCTCCTTGTCCTCACGGTTTCTCTCAAGGCGGTTGGAGATGGACGATGTCTGCCAGACGGATTTCTTCTGCTCGTTGAGGATCGCGCCGCCGTGGACCCTGATGAGCTTCTTGGCCTTCTCAAGCTCAATCAGGTCACGCCTGATGGTGATCTCGGTCTCGCCGAGCAACTCGGCAAGCTGGCGGATGTCCGCCTTGCGGTTCTCGTTGATGTACCTGATGATGCGGTTGCGTCTTTCCTGGATCAGTGATCTTTGTGCCATGCCTGAATTCTACACCTGAAAGAGGCGGTTGTACAGGAGAAATTAACATTTTTCTGCAAAAATATGAATTTGTTTGCAAAATTATGAAAAAAGCTATCAGAAAAATGAAAAAAAATTCTTTACAACTGGTATTTCACGTTGTAAAGTTTAGTCAGGAGGAATATGGCATGAAGCTTGTTTCAGCAAAGGAAATGCTGGTTGACGCCGTCAGGGGTCATTATGCTGTAGGACATTTCAATCTCAACAATATGGAAAGCGTGAGGGCTTTCCTTCTTGCCGCTCAGGAGACAAAGTCCCCGATCATCCTGGGAGTCTCAGGCGGAACGGCAAAGTACATGGGAGGCTACCGCACCATAACTGACATGGTGCAGGACTTCATCAACTATTTGGACATAACGGTTCCTGTGGCACTTCATGTGGACCACGGCAAATACTCTGAGGCACTGGATGCCATAGAGAACGGATTCTCATCCGTCATGTTCGACGGCTCGTCTCTTCCGATCGAGGAGAACATCGAGAAGACCAAGGAGGTCGTGAGGCTGGCACATGCCAAGGGCATCAGCGTAGAGGCCGAGGTCGGAGGAATTGGCGGAGAGGAGGACGGACGCATCTCAAGAGGCGAGTGCGCCGATCCTAAGCAGTGCAGGATGATCGCGGACCTCGGGATTGATTTCCTTGCCGCGGGAATCGGAAACATACACGGGAAATACCCTGCGGACTGGGAAGGCCTGCACTTTGATGTGCTCTCGGCCATCAAGGCCCAGATCGGGGACCTGCCGCTTGTCCTTCACGGCGGCTCGATGATCCCTGAGGACCAGATCAGGGAAGCGATTAAGAGAGGAGTGGCCAAGATCAACGTCAACACTGAGTGCCAGATCGCATTCACAGAGGCCACGAGGAAGTACTTTGAGGAGAACAGGGACAAGGAGAGCAAGGGCTTCACGCCAAGAGCTGTCCTGGCTCCCGGACTTGAGGCCACAAAGGCCATGTGCATCAAGAAGATGACACTCTTCGGGAGCATAGGAAAGGCCTGATCATGAAGCGTTTTCAGATTGTCGGGGTTGGATACTGCTGTGTGGATGTCATCTGCATGGTGGAGGACTTCCCCGTGGAGAACAGCTCAACCCACATAACCTCAAGGCAGACCCAGGGCGGTGGTGCGGTTGCCACAGCCCTTGTGGCTGCCTCCAGGCTGGGCTCAAGATGCGCATTCATCGGCAACATCGGCAATGACATCATATCCGATGAGGATGTTCGCCTGCTTGAGGCCGACGGGGTGTGCACCGACTATATGGTCAGACGTCCTGACTGCTGGGGCCTTGAGTCGTTCGTCATGGTGAATCCGGAGACCGGCACAAGGACAAAGTTCCCTCAGAGGGACTACAATCCGCCGATCACGTGGGACGACAATCTGAGACAGGTCATTAAGAATGCAGATATTTTGCATCTTGACGGCACCCATTATGAAAATGCCCTGAGTGCCGCCAGGATTGCAAAAGAATATGGTGTTCTTGTCTCATTGGACGGATGCTCCATGCAGAAGGACAATGAGAAGAACAGGGCTCTTGCCACGCTGGCGGACATTCTGATCATGAACAGCAAATATCCGTTGCGTGTTAGCGGATTGAGCAATTATAATAAATGTTTACTTGAGATGTCCCGCTGGGGCAGCAAGAAAGTGATCGGATGCACCTTGGGTGAGGAGGGAAGCAAGTTCCTGATTGACGGGAAGATCGTTGATTTCCCTGCCTACAAGGCTCCCAAGGTGGTGGACACTACCGGATGCGGGGATGTGTTCCACGGATCATTTCTGAGCGCCTATGTCTCAGGCATGGACATCTGCACCTGCATAAGGTTCGCCAGCGCCACCGCCTGCATCAAATGTGCTGTCCCTGGCGGAAGGGCGGGAATTCCGGACATGAGGACTGTCCTGGATATGATAAAGGAATAAAACTACACGGAGGTGTAGGAAAATAAAAGGAGAAGAATATGAAAAAAGCATTAGGTATTCTGCTTATCGCACTGGTTGCAATGACAGCCATCTTCGCACAGGCCGCCACAGAGGCACAGGCCGGCGGTTCCGGAGAGCTCATTCTTTACACAACAGTGAGCCAGGCACACTATGACATCGCCATTGCAAAGTTCAATGAGCTTTATCCGAACATCACCGTCTACTACACATATGGTGGAGCAGGTGACTGCAAGGCAAGGATCCAGGCAGAGGCCGCGAATCCTCAGGCTGACGCAATGTTCGGCGGACTGCAGTACGCCGACCTCGACGCATATGGCCAGTACTTCGACACATATGTCAGCAAGAACGACGCCAAGATGCAGGAAGGCTACCACAACACATCCGGAAAGCTGACATTCCACGATGTCCAGATTCCTGTCATGGTCGTCAACGATGCACTTGAGGCAGAGCTCGGAATCAAGGTCACCGGATGGGCATCACTGCTTGATCCGAAACTCTACGGCAAGGTTGTCATGGCCAACCCGACATCATCATCCTCAGCCTGGAACAACCTCCAGTGCCTGCTGACAGACTTCGGCGGCTGGGACAGTGACGCAGCTTGGGATTACATCGCAAAGCTCATGTCAAACGGTCTTGTCGTTGTCAGCTCATCATCAGTTCCCGGAAAGTCAACACTTGCCGGTGAGTACGCAGTTGGTCTCTCATATGAGCCTGCGATCGTCAAGCTCCTTGACGCAGGAACAACCGGCGGACACATGGTCTACTGGGAAGAGGGTGTGACCAGCGTCGGATTCGCATCAGCCATCATCAAGGGCGCAAAGAACCTTGAGAACGCAAAGCTGTTCATGGACTTCCTCCAGAGCGATGCCGGACAGCAGTCCTACCTCGATGCCGCAGCAAGACCTGCGACAACAACAAAGCTCACAGGCGGCAGCGCAAGAATGGTTGACATCGATACCATCAACTACAAGGTCGCTGACACAGAGGCCCTGGCAAAGAACAAGCAGGCCATCTGCGACAAGTGGAACGAGTACTGGGCAAAGTACGGAAAGAACTGATTCAAACTGTTTTTTCAACACTGTGGCCCCAAGGTCTCTTGGGGCCACGCAATTAATTATCAGCGGAGTTGCTACAATGGATGTCAAGATCACAATAACTGATGCAGTAAAGAAGTATGGCGATTTCACCGCCATCCCCGGTTTGTCCCTGGAGATCCAGCCAGGAGAGTTCTTCACCCTTCTCGGACCCTCAGGCTGCGGTAAGACTACGCTGCTCAGGATGATAGCGGGATTCAACTCAATAGAGGGCGGAAGCTTCTACTTCGGCGACCGTCTGATCAACGACCTGGATCCGGCGAAGAGGAACATAGGAATGGTCTTCCAGAACTATGCCATCTTCCCGCATCTGACAGTAAGAAAGAATGTTGCTTTCGGACTCAAGAACAAGAAGCTTCCGAAAGATGTTATAAAAGCCAAGACAGAGGAGTTCATGGCACTGATGAAGATCTCTGAGTATGCCGACCGTCTTCCTGAGAAGCTCTCAGGCGGCCAGCAGCAGAGAGTCGCCCTTGCCAGGGCCCTGGCCATTGAGCCAGAGGTCCTTCTGATGGACGAGCCCCTGTCAAACCTTGACGCCAAGCTCAGGGTCGAGATGAGATCTGTAATCAAGGAGATCCAGAACAGGCTCGGGATCACTACAGTCTACGTCACACACGACCAGGAGGAGGCCATGGCGGTCTCCGACAGGATCGCCGTCATGAACCTCGGCGTGATCCAGCAGATCGGAACCCCCAAGACCCTTTACCAGAGGCCCGCCAACCAGTTCGTGGCAACCTTCATCGGACGCACGAACCTGATGGATGCCACAGTGAAGGTCAGCGGCAAGGAGAAGGCCATTGTCTTCAAGAACGGCTACACCGTGAAGATGGCCAACCTCACCGACGTCAAGGACGGCCAGAAGGTCGTTGTCTCGGTCAGGCCTGAGGAGCTTGTGATCAATACAAGCTCAGAGGGTGGAAGCCTTGTAGGAAAAGTCCTGTACAGCACCTTCCTCGGCCTGAACACACACTATGTGATTGAGTTCCCGGACGGAAGCAGGGCAGAGATCATACAGGAGTCCCTGATCGATGACATCATCGAGAACGGGACCGAGGTCACAATGACGGTCAAGGCCGAGAAGATCAACGTGTTCACGGAAGACGGCGAGAAGTCATTGGTCAAGTGAGGCTCAGATGAAGAAGAAAGCTAAATTTGATTTCTGGGTCATAGCCAGCATCGTGATGCTCCTGCTGTACCTGCTTTTCATGGTCTATCCGTTGCTGAAGATAGTCAGCCAGTCAGTCCTGGATGACAAGACCGGAAAGCTCACCTTCAAGCATTTCGTGAAGTTCTTCAGCCAGCCGTATTACTTCAGGACGCTGACCAACAGCTTCAAGGTGGCGCTGTGCACATGCGCAATATCGCTTGTGCTAGGAGTGCCTCTGGCATACCTCTACAACATGTATGAGATCAGAGGACGCAAGTTCCTCCAGATGCTGATAATCCTCTCGTCCATGTCCGCGCCGTTCATCGGGGCATACGCATGGGTCAACCTTCTGGGAAGGGCAGGAGTGATCACCAAGTTCATAAAGTCGGCATTCGGGGTCACCATCCCGAACATATACGGCTTCAACGGAATACTCCTGGTCCTGTCCCTGAAGCTGTTCCCGCTTGTGTTCATGTATGTCTCAGGTGCAATGAAGAACGTGGACAAGTCGCTGCTTGAGGCTTCTGCCAACATGGGTGTCAGTGGCGTCAAGCGCTTCTTCAAGGTTGTCATCCCACTCTGCATGCCGTCCATCCTGGCAGCGACCCTGATGGTCTTCATGAGAGCCATAGCGGACTTCGGAACACCGCTGATGATAGGAGAGGGCTACACCACATTCCCTGTCATCATCTACAACGAGTATGTCGGTGAGGTCGGAACCAACCACAACTTCGCCGCGGCCATATCAGTCATTGCGATCCTGATCACGCTGACATTCTTCCTTGTGCAGAGATACCTGACCAAGAAGAACAGCTTCTCCATGAGCGCCATGAGCCATGTGGTCCGCAAGAAGGCAAAGCCGCTGGGAAGTTTCTTCATCCACCTGTTCGGCTACGGTCTTGTCACAGTTGCCCTGGCCCCGCAGCTCTATCTGGTCTACCTCTCGTTCCGCAAGACAAACCCCAGCGGAGAGGTCTTCCAGAGCGGCTTCTCGCTCCAGAGCTACCAGCATGTGTTCAACAGGATGGGCAACACCATCTGGAACACAATCCGCATCTGCGGAATGGCCCTGATCCTGATCATTGTCATAGCGATCCTGATCTCCTACCTGACAGTCAGGCGCAGGAACGTCCTGAATGCCACAATCGATACCCTCTCAATGGTCCCGTACGTCATTCCGGGCGCCGTTGTCGGTATCTCGATGATCCTGGCCTTCAACAACCGGTACCTGCCTCTGGTGGGAACTGCTGCGATAATGGTCATTGCCATGTGCGTCAGGAGAATCCCGTACACCATCAGGTCATCTGTGGCCATCCTGTCTCAGATACCGCTCTCAATTGACGAGGCCGCCGAATCCCTGGGCGCAAGCAAGCTCAAGACCCTGGTGCAGATCACCATCCCGATGATGTTCAACGGAATCTTCGCCGGTGCCATCATGAGCTGGGTCACGCTGATCACCGAGCTGTCATCCTCAATGCTGCTGTACTCGTTCAGGACACAGACGCTGAACATCGCCGTCTACAAGGCTGTCGCAAACGCCACAGACGGAAGGGCATGTGCCCTTGCGACGGTTGTCTCCGTGTTCACAATCATCTCACTGATCCTGTTCAACAGGGTGTCAAAGGACGGAGAGATAATGATGTGAGTCTTTGATCTGAATTGTTAGGAGAATAATGGGCTGTCGCATAGATTGCGGCGGCCCATTCTTTTTATTCCTGATTGAACAGCATGTGATAGCCGATTGTCTGCATGTCGTCCAGGATTCCCCTGTTGAACAGTTTCAGGAAGGCATTGAGAAGCTCGGGATCGAACTGTGTGCCTCTTCCCTTGGCAAGCTCGCTCCTGATTGCATCAGGCATGAGGCTCTTGCGGTAGATGCGGTCTGAGTTCATGGCATCGTAGGCATCGGCTATGCTGACGATGCGTGCATGGAAGGGGATCTCGTTGCCTTTGAGGCCTTTGGGGTAACCCTTGCCGTCATAGCGCTCATGGTGGAACTCGGCCACATCGCGCGCTCCCTCCATCCCGCTGGCTTTCTCAAGGATCCTTGCGCCGATTGTGGTGTGGGACTCGAGGATCTTGAACTCCTCCGCTGTGAGGTCTCCGGGATTGTTCAGGACCGCATCGGGGATTCCGATCTTGCCGATGTCGTGCAGCATGGCCTCGCGTCTGAGGACCTTGATCTCATCAGCAGGCATGCCGATCTGCCTGGCAAGGGCCTCCGAGTAGGATGCGACGCGTAAGGAGTGACCGTTGGTGTAGCGGTCCTTGGCATCGATCGCCATTGCAAGCATGTTGACCACTTCCTCGTTCATCAGCTCGAGCTTGTCCGCACGTTCGATGGCGATTGCCGCCTGCCTCTGCACCTCTGCATTCAGGTGATCCGTGAGCTCGATCTCCCTCAACGCCATCCTGTGGTAGTTGATCATGGCCACGATTGTGACCGATGACACCGTCAGGAACACGATCGGGTAGCGGGTCATGATGATGTCCGAGTAGTAAGCCGACATCTTCTCCCTGAGCGGGGTGTAGAACAGCACGATGCACAGGATCTCATAGTACAGCGATGTGAATATGCCCGCCCTGACGCTGAGGAAGTAGCTCACTCCTATTGGCATGACAAGGGCCCAGATGACTGAGAAGCCGTTCATGGAGCCGCTGACCGCGTAGAATGTGAATGTAACGATGCATGTGAAGATGGCGCAGAACTCTGAGACCCTGCGTGCCTTGTAGAAGAAGGAGGCTACGGCCGATATCGCTCCTGCGACCACGAACAGGGCCGATGATGCGAGAATCAGCGGGCTTCTGTGCTGCGAGATGTTTATGGCAAGCATGACTATGCCCAGCACCATGCTGAGGATGCTGACAGCTGTTATGCCTGTGAGATTGGCCTGAAGCCTGTCACCGACATAAATCGGCCTGCCGAGCTCTATCCATAGGTTCTCGCGTTTTTTTGACATGGCGACAGGATATCAGATATGAAATGCTCTTTCAATTACATATTAATTGTTAAAAAAACTTAAAGTGAGATAAAATCATGTAAAATAGATTACATCGTTCCCGCTAGTTTAAAAGCGGAGGTGTCTGAAATGAGAAAAGAGATTCTTCTAAACGGAAACTGGTTGTTTTATAAGAACTGCACCTGTCCGGACGGTCTCAAGGCAGTTGAGGCAGAAGAGATCACTATCCCTCATACATGGAACAACATCGACGGACAGGACGGAGGCAACGATTATTTCCGTGGGACCTGCTGCTACAGAAAGGTTTTTCAGGCCCCATCCCTTGATAAAGATCAGCAGCTGTACATTGAGTTCTCAGCTGTGAACGCATCCGCAGCCGTCTATCTGAACGGAAAACTTATCAAAACTCATGACGGCGGATACTCTGCATTCCAGGTCCGCATTGATGAATACCTGAGAGAAGAGAACGAACTTCTGGTCTTCGCGGACAACAGTGTGAATGACAGAGTCTACCCGCAGAATGCGGATTTCACGTTCTATGGCGGAATCTACAGGGATGTGCATCTAATTATCGTGTCATCATCTCATTTCGGATTCGGGTCTCATGGCGGCCATGGAGTGAGAATCACGCCTGTTGTCGAAGGCAGGAATGGAATTCTGAAAGCAGATTCTTGGATAAGCGGTGAATATGACAAGGTTGTCTTCTCTGTCCTTGACAAGGATAAGCTGATATGCTCATTTGAAGGACCGTCAGGATCTGCATCAATCGAGAATGTCCATCTCTGGGACGGTCTGAAGGACCCGTTCCTGTACACTGTTAGATCAGAACTGGTCTTGAAAGGCAAGGTTGTTGATGATCTTGAGTATGAGATCGGATTCAGGGTCTTTGAGTTCAACCCTGACAAGGGTTTCATCCTCAATGGAAGAAGCTATCCGCTGAGGGGAGTATCAAGGCATCAGGACAGGGAAGGTGCCGGAAATGCAATCACAAAGGAGATGCATGAGGAGGACCTGTCACTTATCCTTGAGTGCGGTGCGAACTCCATACGGCTTGCCCATTATCAGCATGACCAGTATTTCTATGATCTTTGTGACAGGGCCGGTGTTATCTGCTGGGCAGAGATCCCGTATATCACAAAGCATATGGAAAATGGAGTAGATAACACACTGAGCCAGATGGCCGAGCTCATAGAGCAATGCTACAACCACAGCTGCATTGCCTGCTGGAGCATATCGAATGAGATAACAGCAGGTGGAAACAGTGATGAGGTCTATGAGAACAACAGGAAGCTGTATGAGCTATGCCATGGCATGGATCAGAACAGGCCTGTAGCCATGGCGCATGCGTTCATGCTTCCGATAGATGACAGGATTGTCACACTCCCTGATATCGCAGGATACAATCTCTACTACGGCTGGTATCTGGGGACTATGGACGGGAATGGGGATTTCCTTGATTCCTGCCATAAGACACATCCAAAGCTGCCTCTGGCACTTACGGAATTCGGCTGTGATGCCAATCTGGCATTCCAGACTTCAAATCCTGTAAAGAGCGATTACACTGAACAGTATCAGGCGCAGTTCCATGAGTTCATGTGCAAGGAAATAGATAAGCGTCCGTATCTCTGGGGGACCTATATCTGGAACATGTTTGACTTTGCAGCTGATGCCAGGGATGAGGGCGGATCAAAGGGACGCAACTGCAAGGGGCTTGTCACATTTGATAGGAAAACAAAGAAGGACAGCTTCTACATCATCAAGGCATGGTATTCAAAGGAGCCGTTTGTCCATATCTGCTCTAAGAGATACGTCAACAGGGCGGAGCAGGAGACAGAGGTCAGAATCTATTCAAATTGCGAAGAAATTGAGCTGTTTGTCAATAACAAGAGCATCGGAAAAAAAAGAGGCTCTCATGTGTTTATCTTCCGAGTGCAGCTTGAGAAGGGTCAGAACAGCATAGAGGCTGTATCCGGGGGTCTGAGGGATAAGTGCATGATAAACAGGGTGGATGAGCCTGATAAGAGCTATGTCTTCACGGCTTCTGAGGAGATCTCAAACTGGTTTGAAGGCTTGAATCTCAATGTGAGACAAGGCTATCTGTCAGTTCATGACACCGTCGGAAACATAATAAAGACAGCTGAGGGACGTGCGGTTGTGGATGATGTCCTGGAGGCCAGAGAGGGCAACAGCGCGGAAGGTGTGAGCTCCCAGATAGAGATGACCGAGTACATGATCCAGATGACCATGAAGGATGTGCCCCTGTCGGAGCTTCTGAGGCGTGCAAAAATCCAGGACTCCTACATAAGGGAGATCAACAGCAGGCTGAATCAGATTGAATGCAGAGGAACCTGAGTGTTGTTTTAGTTTCTTGTGATCTCGCTCTTTGCCTTGTATTCAGATGGCGTCAGGCCGGTCTCCTTCCTGAACACATTGCAGAAGTAGTTCTGGGATGAGAATCCCAATGACTCTGAAATCTCAACAATAGGGGAGTCGGTAGTCTGTAGAAGCCATTTGGCCTCATTTATTCTCTGAGTTCTTATATATTGGGTTATTGTTGTCCCGCATTCCTTCCTGAAGAGCCTGGATAAATGCTGCGGAGATGTGTCAGCCACATCCGCAAGATCCTCCAGCTTCAGCTTACTGTTGAGGTTGCTGATTATGTATTTCTGGACTCTTGTTATCCTGTAGCTTTTACTTCCTATGTTGACTCTCTTGATTGCATCACAATAGGAATTGATCATCAGATTCAGGACCCTGAAGAACGAGTCCGTGTCCGAGGCCTTGTCGATTTCCCTGGCAATCTCATCTGAGACTGAATGCAGGTAAATCGGTGGGAGCCCGGCATTCTCAGCGGATATCCTGAATATCGTGTTGAGGATTATCTGGGCATTCTTTAGTGAATTGGTTTTCTTGTTCTCGAACCTGTGCATGATGTTCTGCCCGAGCTCAGCAGACACTGAGGAGATATCCTTATTGGGCAGAAGCAGCTCATAGAGTTTGTCCTTATCAGCCTCTATGATGGCTTGTCTGAGCCTATGCTCGAAACCATAGCCACTTGTTATGACACTCTCCATCAGCCTGTTCTTGTCTGTACCGGGAATGCTTACGCTCTCGTTTTCAGTCGTGGAATCCTCTCTGACCTCAATGAGTTCTGTGTCCGGAATATCAGATAGTCCGCAGATTATGGTTTTCCATGCATCAGCGAACAGGGAGTCCTTCACACGAATGGAATCCGTGATCCTTGCTTTTCTCTGAGTTGATAGTTTCAAGCCCAGCTTTCTCTCAATTGCGTTTATCAGCGGATCGCTTTCCCTTTTTCCCGAATAGTAAGGACCGTATATCAAGCTGGTCCCGTCAGAGAGATTGAACACAAGGAATGTGAGACTTGTGCTGTGCACGTATTTATAGAGGCATTTGTCCGTGTTCTTTTGAACCAGCGACAGGAAAAACTTTGGATTGAACACCTCCAGGACCTCTTCCTGGAGAGAGCCTGTGGAGATTACTCTCATTGAATTATCGGACCGGTTAATCGCGAACAGTGGGAGCAGCGAGAAATCGGATATTGCCCTTGCCAGTTTTCCTTTTTCCATGCTGAAATGGTAAAGCCGGAAATTAAAAACAGTCAAGAAAAAGTTAAAAAAAAGAAGAAACAATCAAAATAACGTAAATGCCAGCTGTCTCAACACCAAATTCTTTAATATGGGTGGGCCCATCAGTGGGATTTCACACATTTCACATCGGAGGATGATAATGAAGAAAAGAGTATTGAATTGTTTATTCGTTTGCTTCATGGCTGTTGTATTCATGTGCGTCAGTTGTGCCACAGCGCCAAGCTACACCACAACTGTCACAATCAAGGGAGCTGACTGTCCGCAGGCACAGTTTGCGGCAGGAGATATCGCAACAGCTTTGGAGAAGGTCTCCGCAGGTGTTGTGAATGACAACGCGGAGTGGGTCATCAGATTCGCGGAGATTGACCCGTCGCTCGGAGAGCAGTCCTACAGGATCGAGGTCCTGGGCAAGGTGATCGAGATCACAGGAGGAGACGAGCGCGGCCTGATGTACGGCGGCCTTGACCTTTCCGAGCAGATCATCATTGCCGGTGGAGTCGATAAGATTAAGAGCAGCTCCGTGACCCCATACATAAAGGAGCGCGGATTCAAGTATCATGTGCCGCTTGACCTGAGATGTCCATGCTATCCCAGCATCGGAGACTCGGGCATAAACAACATCGAGAACGTCTGGGATCTGGATTTCTGGCTTGAGCTCTTCGATACAATGGCACGCGA
>JAEEGJ010005412.1_pt1 | contig 40231 bp, 30 predicted proteins | sample 8958761 | NCBI WGS metagenome assembly JAEEGJ01 (sample SAMN16246546, study PRJNA631951) | gut metagenome | biome: gut microbiome; feature: rumen; material: RS-attached | host: Bos | place: Iran: Karaj | collected 2018-10 | reverse complement strand
AAGAAAATTCTGGCCGACGGCGGTTCACTCATCATTATGTCGCATATGGGCAAGCCGAAAGGCAAAGTATCTGCCAAACTCTCGCTTGGCCAAATCACCGACGCTGTTGCAGCCGCTCTGGGCACTGCAGTTAAGTTCGCACCTGATTGCGCAAAGGCAGCCGACGCAGCCGCAGCTCTGAAACCGGGCGAAGTTCTGTTGCTCGAGAACCTGCGCTTCTATCCTGAGGAGGAAGGCAAACCGGTTGGCATCGAGAAAGATGACCCGAACTACGACGCCGCTAAGAAAGAGATGAAGGCTAAACAGAAAGAGTTCGCAAAAACTCTGGCTTCATACGCCGACGTTTACGTTATGGACGCCTTCGGTACAGCTCACCGCTCACACGCTTCTACCGCTGTGATTGCCGACTACTTCGACGCCAACAGCAAGATGCTTGGTCTGCTGATGGAGAAAGAGGTTCAGGCTGTTGATAACATCTTGAGCAACATCAAACGTCCGTTCACCGCAATTATGGGCGGCAGCAAGGTTTCTACCAAAATCGGCATCATCGAGAACCTGATGGATAAGGTTGACAACCTGATTCTTTGCGGCGGTATGACCTACACCTTCGCCAAAGCACAGGGCGGCAACGTGGGCAACTCAATTTGCGAGGAAGACAAACTCGACCTTGCTCTCGACGTAATGAAGAAAGCAAAAGAGAAAGGTGTTAACCTGGTACTTGGTACTGACTCTGTAGTTACCAACGCTTTCGACTTCGACACAATGTCGCTGAAACCGGGTGCACAAGTTAAGGTTTGCCCGTCGAACGCTATCGAGAACGGTTTCGAAGGTTTGGACGCTGGTCCGGAGAGCCAGAAGAAATTCGCTGACGCTATCAAGGGCGCAAAGACCATCCTTTGGAACGGTCCTGCAGGCGTATTTGAATGCGACGATTTCACTGCCGGCTCAAAAGCCATTGCCAACGCTATTGCTGATGCTACTAAAGAAGGCGCATTCTCGCTTATCGGTGGCGGTGACTCAGTTGCCTGCATCAACAAATTCGGTTTGGCCGACAAAGTTTCTTACATCTCAACTGGCGGCGGCGCATTGCTCGAAGCCATTGAAGGAAAAGTTCTTCCGGGTGTAAAAGCAATTCTTGGATAAGATTATTCCAATTAATACCGAAAGCCGCTATGCGTCTGCGTAGCGGCTTTTTTGTTTTTATCCGCAATTGAGTCCTTACGCTAAAAATACAGTTCTGGCCTGCCGCACATTCCTTACCATTAATAAGGATGATGTTTAACACAACGTTAACACAATCGGACATTGGTAATGCCTACATTTGGCGCGTTTCAATAATACAATCGGCAGAGTGGACATAATTGTAAAAAACCTGACAAAATTCTATGGACAGCAGAAGGCTGTGGATAATTTGTCGTTTGAAGTGAAGGCGGGCGAGATACTCGGTTTTCTGGGGCCCAACGGTGCCGGCAAAACCACCACTATGAAAGCCATCGCGGGCTTTCTGACACCCACAAGCGGCAGCATCAACATTGGCCGCTACAGTGTCAGCGACAATCCGGAAATGGTCAAACAGATGATTGGCTATCTGCCTGAACACAACCCGCTTTACACCGACATGAACGTCATCGACTACCTGCGGTATATGGCGCAACTTCAGCGAATCCGCGCAAGCAAAATCAACGACCGCATTCTCGAGATGGTGAATGTGTGCGGGCTCGAAGGCGAAAAACATAAACGCATCAGCGAACTGTCGAAAGGTTACCGTCAGCGTGTGGGGCTTGCGCAGGCTCTGATTCACGACCCGCAAGTGCTCATTCTCGATGAGCCCACCACCGGACTCGACCCCAATCAGATTGTTGAAATACGCGAACTCATTAGAAAAATCGGGCGTGAGAAGACGATCATTCTCAGCTCGCACATTCTGGCCGAAGTGGAAGCCACCTGCGACCGCATTCTGATTATCAACAAGGGCCGTATTGTGGCCGACGGAACTGCCGACCAACTGCGAAAAGCGTCATCGGGTTGCGAATGCCTGCGAATAACGGTTGAAGACGCCAACCGTAACGATGTGGTGCGCACGCTGCAAAGCATTGACACAGTGGAACTGGTTGACACTGTGGCCGATAAAGCCGACTCATTTGAAGTGCAGAGCCGTCCGGGCGAATCGAGCCGCCGCGCCGTTTTCCGTGCGTGCGTCGAGAACGGCTGGGTGCTCACCGAACTATCGCCGGTTGAAACAAAACTCGAAGATATTTTCAGGGAACTGACAAAACAATAGAACCGATAATCATCTGACTACCAATGATTAAAAAGATAATCAAAACAACATCGCCAACGCTGACCATCGCCTGCCGCGAACTAAGGTCGCATTTCGACTCGCTCTCAGCCTATATATTATTGGTGCTTTTTCTGGGTTTCAGCGGCATTTTCACATGGATTTATGGCAGCGATGTCTTTTTCTACGGTCAGGCATCGCTTCAAGCGTTTTTCTCAACCGCCTATGTAACACTGTTTCTGCTGATTCCGGCACTCACCATGCGGACCATCGCTGACGAGATGCGCGGCGGCACAATCGAGATGCTGCTCACCAAGCCTGTCACGCGCTGGCAGATTGTGGCAGGCAAGTATCTGTCAGTCATGTTGCTGATAACAATCGCTTTGGCACTCACGCTGCCCTACTACGTCACAGTGGCCTGCCTTGGCAATATCGACCACGGGGCTGTCTTGTGCGGATATTTCGGCCTTCTGCTGATGAGCAGCGCATACGCTGGTATTGGATTGTTTGCTAGCTCAATATGTGGCAACCCAATTGTGAGTTTTCTGATTTCGCTGGCCATCGGGCTGCTTTTCCACATTGGGTTTGGAATTGTCGGGCATCAGTTTGGCGGCCTTGGGGGGCAAGTGGCTCTCTGCTTTGACATGAACTCACATTTCGACAGCATCGCTCGCGGCGTAATCGACTCGAAAGACATTGTCTACTTCGCATCGGTGACCTTTGCCGGACTGTTTGCCGCCGAAAAAACTTTGGAATCAAAAACCGCCTGATTATGAAGAATAAAGACATAAAAATATATGTAATTATGGTGTTGGCGGCGCTGGTGGCTGTCAATATCATTGCCGATAAGTTCTTTTTCCGCATCGACCTGACAGGCGACAACCGCTACACTTTGAGCCGCGCCACAAAGGATATTCTTGCGAATCTCGATGAGACGGTTACGGTAACTGCCTATTTCTCAGATGACTTGCCTGCCGATGTGGCCCGCGCCAAACACGATTTCAGAGACTTGCTCACCGAGTACCGGAACGCGTCGCACGGGCAGTTCGAGTTTGAGTTTGTCAACCCGTCGGCATCCGACGAACTTGAAAACCGGGCCGTCAGCGAAGGGCTCTACCCGGTGATGATAAACGTCCGCGATAAGGACCAAATGACGCAGCAGCGCGCGTTTCTGGGTGCGGTCATCGAGAAAGGCGGACAGAAGGAAGTGATTCCGTTTGTGCAGCCGTCGATGCCGGTTGAATATGCGCTATCGTCAGCCATTCGCAAGATGCAGGCCGGACAGCGGCCGGTAGTAGGATTTCTGCAGGGGCACGGTGAGCCATCACCGCAAGAAATGCAGCAAGTGCTGGCCGAGATGTCTGTCATCTACGACATGAAACCCGTCAGCATTGAACGTTCGGCCAACGTGCTCGACAGCATAACCACACTGGCCATCATCGCGCCTACTGACTCAATTACTGCGCCAACCTTTGCCGCCATCGACCGCTTTATGGCGCGCGGCGGGCGGGTGCTCGTCTGCATCGAGCGCATCAGCGCTAGTCTCGACCGTCTGTTTGCCGATGAGTTGAACACTGGTCTTGAACAGTGGCTTGCCGCCAAAAACGTGCGAGCCGACAGCAAAATGGTCATCGACAACAGCTGCGCAAACGTCAACGTGCAACAGCAACAAGGGATGTATCGTGTCAACGTTCAGCAGAAATTCCCATACATTCCGTTTGTGGTCAATTTTGCTAGCCACGCCATCACCAACGGGCTCGAGCAAGTGCAGCTGCAGTTCGCAAGCCCCGTGGTTTACACCGGTGACTCAACGGCCACATTCACAACTCTGCTTTTCAGTTCCGACAGGTCGGCAACACTCAATGTGCCAACCAATATCGATGTTCAGCGGCAATGGACAATGCGCGATTTTCCGTTGGCCGAAATTCCGCTTGGCGGCGTGCTTGAAGGCGAGATTGGCGGCGTACCCGGTTCAAAACTGGCAGTGCTTGGCGATGCCGATTTCATGCTCAACGGCGACCCGCGCCAACCGCACCAACAGTCGGCCGACAACATCAGCCTGTTTGTCAACACGGTTGATTATCTATCGGACGACACCGGCCTTGTCGACTTGCGAACCAAGGGCATCACATCGCGCCCAATCGACCAACTCGACGACGGAATGCGGCATTTTGTAAAATGGCTCAACGTGCTGTTACCCATTGTTTTAGTCATTCTGATTGGTATCATCCGTCAGCAGCAGCAGCGCAATTTGCGAATCAAACGAATGGAAGAAGGCTATGTTGACTAACCGCCGCCTGCCGATTGTAGCCGTTGCTCTCACCGTACTTGTGGTTGCGTGTGTGGCCATTGTCGTCACCAACCGCCGCGCCGACCGCTCATTCGGCCGTTTTGTGGTGGCCACCGACACGTCACGGGTTGAATCGGTAACCATTGAATGGGCCTATAACGACACAGTGCTGAATCTGAGCCGCACGCCCGACTCTTGGGTTGTGGTACTGCCGATGGGCAACCTTGCAGCCAACAGCCAACAAGTCGATGAGTTGCTGGCATGCTTGTCAGGGACAGAAATTGTTCGGCAGATGAGCAACAGCGAGCAGGCTTGGCCACGTTACGGCGTAAGCGCCGACAGCAGCACCCACGTGGTTGTCAGAAGCAAACACCGCATTGTGGCCGATTTCTATTGCGGCAAAGTTGGTTTCGATCCGCAACTGGGCAATGTCTGGACCTATGTTCGCACTGCGGACCGTCCAAATGTCTATATGACCGACGGATACCTGAATCTTGCATTGAACCGCCCGTTTCACACATGGACGAATTACTGATTTTCATTGGAAATTTATCGGTTTTCTGAAATCAGTTTGTTTTTCACGTTTTCAGTTTGTGTTTGCGTTTTTGTTATATTTGCGGCTTGGTTAGTGGCAAAACACTACGGTTATAAATTTTAACATATTAGTAATATGAACTTTACACACGAAGTACAAGGTATGGTTTGCGTAGCACAAGGCGCCAACCATGGCCCCGCCCCGATTCCTGAAGAGGGCAAATGGGTGAAGGCTAAAGAAATCAAGGATATCAGTGGTTTCACCCACGGTATCGGCTGGTGCGCCCCACAGCAGGGTGCCTGCAAACTCTCGTTGAACGTCAAAGATGGTGTCATTCAAGAGGCTCTGGTTGAGACCATCGGCTGCACCGGTATGACTCACTCGGCTGCAATGGCTGCTGAGATTCTTCCGGGCAAAACCATTCTCGAGGCTCTCAACACCGACCTGGTTTGCGACGCCATCAACACCGCAATGCGCGAGTTGTTCCTGCAGATTGTTTACGGCCGTACACAGAGCGCCTTCTCAGAGGGCGGCCTGACCATCGGCGCCGGCCTTGAGGACCTTGGCAAAGGCCTTCGCGGCATCACTGGCACACTCTACGGAACATCGGTTAAAGGACCGCGTTACCTTGAGATGGCCGAGGGCTACATCACCAAAATCGGCTTGGACAAGAACAACGAGATTATCGGCTACCGCTTCGTTAACCTTGGCCGTATGATGGATATGATTAAGGGCGGAATGGACGCCAACGAGGCTCTTCAGAAAGCATCTGGCAAATATGGCCGCATCGAAGAGGCTGTTAAAGAAATTGACCCACGTAAAGAATAGGAGGACACAGATATGGCAATTAGAGAAGTAAAATTCGAAAGTCAGGACCGTCGCGAGAAGCAGATTCTTGCTGCTTTGAACGCTAACGGCATTAAAAGTATCGAAGAGGCTAACCAAATCTGCGAATCTTATGGTTTGGACCCGTACAAAACCTGCGAGGACACACAGCCAATCTGCTTCGAGAACGCTAAATGGGCTTACGTTGTAGGCGCCGCCATCGCTCTGAAGAAGGGCTGCAAAAACGCCGCTGACGCCGCTGAGGCTATCGGTATCGGTCTGCAGTCGTTCTGCATCCCCGGCTCTGTAGCCGACGACCGCAAGGTTGGTCTGGGACACGGCAACCTGGCAGCACGTCTGCTTCGCGAGGAGACCAAATGCTTCGCCTTCCTGGCAGGCCACGAGTCGTTTGCAGCCGCTGAAGGCGCTATCAAAATCGCCGCAAAGGCCGACAAGGTGCGCAAAGAGCCGCTTCGCTGCATTCTGAACGGTCTGGGCAAAGACGCTGCAAAAATCATTTCGCGTATCAACGGTTTCACCTATGTTCACACTGATTTCGACTACTTTACAGGCGAACTGAAAGTGGTTGAGGAAATCAAATACTCTGACGGCGAGCGCGCAAAAGTACGCTGCTATGGCGCTAACGACGTTCGCGAGGGCGTGGCCATCATGTGGAAAGAGGGCGTTGACGTGTCAATCACCGGCAACTCGACTAACCCGACCCGTTTCCAACACCCGGTTGCAGGCACTTACAAGAAAGAGTGCACCGAGCGTGGCAAGAAGTATTTCTCAGTAGCATCGGGTGGCGGTACCGGCCGTACTCTGCACCCCGACAATATGGCTGCAGGTCCGGCATCGTATGGTATGACCGACACAATGGGCCGTATGCACTCTGACGCTCAATTCGCTGGTTCGTCTTCAGTTCCGGCTCACGTTGAGATGATGGGCTTCCTCGGAATCGGCAACAACCCGATGGTTGGTGCTACCGTGGCTGTGGCCGTTGACGTTGCAACTGCACTGAACAAGTAATTCAGTAAGTTTTTCATAGAGAAAGCCCCGACGGAAAAACCGTCGGGGCTTTTTTTGTTTCCCGTATTGATTAAATTTTCGTGGACGCCACACTGTGACATCCCTACTTATAACTTATAACTCCCTACTCCTTCTCCGGTTCCACATGCAGAATCACCTGCGTGCGCTGGCCGTAGCGTTCGCGCAGTTTGCGTTCAACATCCACTGTGGAGGCATGCGACTCGCGGACCGTCATATTGCCCGGAACGCGCACATGCAACTCAATGGCAATACCCGAACCAATGCGGCGGGTTTTCAGATTGTGAACATCGCTGAAATGCTTATGACTGAGCACAATAGACTCTATCTCCTCCTCTTGTTCTTTAGGCAGCGAGCGCTCGAGCATCTCACCAATGCCGGGTTTCACAAGGTCGTAGGCCACTTTGGCAATCAGCAAGCTGACAATGATGGCGGCAATGGGGTCGAGCACCGCCCATTTCTGCCCGAGAAAATAGGCGCCGCCAATGCCCAACAGCGTTCCGATTGACGAGAGTGCATCAGAGCGGTGGTGCCAGGCGTTGGCCACAACCACCTGCGAATCAACCCGTTCGCCAACCCTGCGGGTATATCGGAAAAGAATTTCTTTGACAAGAATTGAAACGGCAGCGGCCACAAGCGCAATGGCCTCAGGCTGCTCAATGGTCTGCCCGTTGGCAACAGCCACAACCAGATTGATGCTTTTCCAGAAGATGCCGGCCGCCACAGCAAACAGCGCCAGCCCGATGATGATGGTGGCCAGAGTCTCAAACTTGCCGTGCCCGTAGTCGTGGTCTTCGTCTTTCGGCATGGCCGACACGCGAACAAAAATCATCACCACAAGGTCGGTGGCGAAATCGGAAATGGAATGAACACCGTCGGCAATCATGGCGCCGCTTCTGCCCACTATTCCGGCTGCCAGTTTTCCTGCCGACAAAAGCACATTGGCAAAAAAACCAACCCATGTTGCACGGTATATCTGTTGCTCGCGATCCACTATCATAAGATTTGAATACACAAATATAGGCAGACTTTGTTTTGTGCCGACAATCATTTTTTGGAAAGTATTGCTCCGTCTTTAATATTTTTGCGGCCTGATTTGAGGCAAGAGATGAGCCGTATTAAAGGATTTATCAAAGATTGGGCACTGCCCATTGTGATGGCCGCGGGTGTGGCAGCCTACTTCCTGTTTTCGGCAGCAGGGTTCAGCGCCGGGGTGCGTCAGATGGCTGCCAATTGGGTTGCCGTGGTTCAGCCGACCCTTTTGTTTGCCATGCTCTACATCTCTTTCTGCAAAATCGACCCGGCTGAAGTCCGTCCTCGCCGATGGCATTTGTGGCTTGCCATTATTCAAGCCGTTTCGTTCTCGGTGTTGGCTGTGGTTGCACGCCTGCTCCCCGACACTGAGGCCCGGATAATTGCTGAATGCGCAATGGTTTGTATGATATGCCCCACAGCCACAGCAGCCGTTGTGGTGACTGACAAACTCGGCGGCAACACTCTGACGCTGGTAGGCTACACCATTGTCAGCAATGTGGTTGCGGCAGTGATGATTCCGGCTGTCGTGCCGTTAGTCAACCCAGGCATCGGCATGAATTTCGGGCATTCGTTTTTCATCATCATAAAGCAGGTTTTTCCTCTGCTGGTCTTTCCGTTTATCCTAGCTTGGGCCACACGGCTTTTTCTTCCGCGCCTGAGGCAGTTGATTGTTGCTGTCAAAGATTTGGCCTTCTACCTCTGGATGGTGGCTCTTGCTCTTGCCATGGCAGTCACAACACGTGCCCTGGTGCACTGCCGCATATCGGCCTTTGGTTTCGCATCAATGCTTCTGATAACACTTGCCAGTTGCATCCTTCAATTCGTGCTTGGCAAACGCATCGGTGGTCATTACGCCGACCGCATCAGCGGTGGACAGGCCATGGGGCAGAAAAACACAGTTTTTATTATCTGGGTAGCCTACACCTTCATGAATCCGGTTGTGGCCGTGGCCGGAGGGCTGTACAGCATCTGGCACAACACAGTTAATTCCTACCAACTCTATAGGAAGAGACATAAATAGATGGCAAAGTTATGGCTTCTGTTAGCCATTTGCCATAATTCCAATTTTTCAAAAAAAATCAGAATTTTCATGGGGTATGCACGGTTCACGCACACCCGTGTTTTTTATTTGCGAGAATAAAAAAGAGAAAAAACAGCGTATGAAAACATACAAAACGTGTTTAACTATTTAAAAATCAGTAATTATGAACAGAATGTCTAGATTCACTCCAACCGACAATGTCGGAGTGGCTCACAATGCCAACAGCGAGCAACCAGTAAATCAGCAAATAAGGATTTGCGAGAATAAATTTTATATTTGCATTAAACAAACGGGATAAGAATGATAGTTTACATGCAAGTTCAGGCGACTCAATTTGCCATTTCTTCTCCTTTTAAACTATCAGAACTTATAACTTAAAACTCAAAACGATGGCACTAAATCAGTACGCAAAATACTTCTGGCTTATCAGAACAATCTACGAGGCAAAACGCATAACCCTCAATGAGATACAGCAACGCTATTTCGAACGATTCCAGGACAATCTGCCACGCCGCACCTTCTGCGATTGGAAGAAAGCCGTTGAAGAGATGCTCGACATCAACATTGAATGCGCCACCAAAGGCGGCTACACCTATTACCTTGATAATGACATGGATGAGTTCCACCGCTGGCTGCTCGACGCAATGTCGGTGAACGAGACTTTGCTCGACAACAAAACCCTCAGCGACCGCATTCTGCTGGAGGACATTCCATCGAGCCAGACTTTTCTCTCAACAATTCTGCGGGCAATGAAAGAAGGCCAAATAATTCAAGTCACGCATAAGGGATACGACAAAGAGGAAGAGACTGTTTTCGATTTTGCGCCGTACTGCGTGAAATTGTTCAAGCAGCGGTGGTACACGGTGGGCTACAACTACAGCAAGGCAAAAGACGACTATCCTATCCGCATCTACGCGCTCGACCGCATCATCAGCATCAACCCAACTGGGAAAACCTTCACCTATCCCAAAAATTTCAATCCTGATGTTTATTTCCGTGGCTGCATAGGTGTGATTCGCTCTTTCGATACTGATATTGAAGAAGTGCGGCTGAAAGTCAAAGCCAGCCAGGCCAACTACCTGCGCTCGCTGCCCATTCATTCATCGCAGAAGGAGGTTGAACGCAACGACAAATACAGCATCTTCACCCTAAAAGTCCGCCCAACTTTCGACTTTATTCAGGAACTGCTCCGCAACGGCGACACTCTTGAGGTGATGGCCCCCGATTGGCTCCGCAAAAAACTAGCCGAAAAAGGCCAAACAATATGGCAAAGAAACAAATAAAAGGCTGAAGGATTTGAAGCATGGAATGCCGATAATTTTTCGGAATGATGCCGGCAAAAAAAGTGTAATGTTTATCTGTGAACAGATAGGCTGATAGCCATTTTTATCCGACTTCTGAAGCAAAAAAACTGTCATCACAATCCAACAAAACTTATCAACACCCATACCTTTCTATCTCTTTACACCTATATTTAGAAACTCAAAATAATACCTACTGCGATGTTCTTAATCTTTGATACTGAGACTACAGGGCTGCCTGCCAACTATAAGGCGCCACTCACCGATTTCGAAAACTGGCCGAGGCTTGTTCAACTTGCCTGGCAATGCCATGATGTGAATGGAAAGTTCCTTTTCGCAAAAAACTACGTGGTGAAACCCGTCGGATTCCGCATACCGATTAATGCCGAGATGGTTCACCATATTTCCACCGAAAAGGCGCTCGAAATCGGCCAGGACCTTGATTTTGTGCTGCGCGAGTTTGCCGCTGATGTTGAGAAAGCAACGGTGATTATTGGCCATAATATCGATTTCGACCTTAGCATTGTTGGGAGCGAATTTCTGCGCAACGGGATGGAGAACGTGTTGGATAAAACACGTAAACTCTGCACCAAAGTGAGTTCGACCAGTTTTTGCGGGATTATAAAAAACGGCAAGGCTAAATGGCCGAATCTGACGGAGTTACATCAAAAATTGTTCGGTACGCCGTTTGAGGATGCACACAATGCTGCTGGCGATGTGGTGGCCACCACTCGCTGTTTTCTTGAGTTGGTGCGCATTGGTGTGATAAGTGCCTCACAACTTGGTATTTCTGATGATGAACTTCAGGTATTTAAAGAACTCAATACAACGCCTTTTGAGCCTGAGAAAGTTGAGTTTGAGTCGTTCGATGCACCCACGCCCGAGCCTGTTCAGGCACAACCCGAACCCGCTCCGCAACCTGTGGCCGAGAAACCCTTCTCAGAATCACAACCCGCTGATGATAAAGGCGATACGTTCACTCATTTGCACGTCCACTCCCACTACTCCATTTTGGACGGAATGTCGAAAGTGCCCGACCTCATAAACAAGTGTATGGCCAACAATATGCACGCCATGGCGCTGACCGACCATGGTAACATGTTTGGAATCAAGGATTTGGTTGACACGGCGAACAAGGTTAACGGCGCACCAAAAAAGAAGGTTAAGGAATGTCAGGAAGAGATTGATAAAGAGACTGATGAGGCAAAAAAAGCCGAACTTGAGGCGAAACTTGTCGATTTGAAGGCCAAAGCGGAAACATTTATTCCTTTCAAGCCGATTATCGGCATCGAGGCCTACTGCGCCCATGAGTCGCGCACCATAAAGGACACTCGCGGCTGGCACCTTATCTTGCTGGCTAAGAACAAGACAGGCTACAAAAACCTCTGCAAACTAAGTTCAAAAGCATTCACCGAGGGCTATTACTACAATGCCCGCATCGACCACGAACTGCTTGAGCAGTACCACGAAGGCATCATCTGCTGCTCGGCCTGCCTGGGCGGCGAGGTGCCGCAAAAAATCATGAACGGCGATTTTGAAGGTGCTGAGCAGTCGGTGCTGTGGTTCAAGAATCTGTTTGGCGACGACTATTATCTTGAAATGCAGCGCCACCAGACCGACAAACCCAATGCCGACCAATCGACGTTTGCCCGCCAGCAGGAGGTGAACAAGGTGCTGATTGATTTGGCCCGTAAGCACAACATCAAACTGGTAGCCACCAACGACGTTCATTTTGTTGAGGAGGAGCACGGCGAGGCGCACGACCGACTCATCTGCCTCAGCACAGGCAAGGACTTCAACGACCCCGACCGCATGCACTACACCAAGCAGGAGTGGCTGAAAACGCCTGAGCAGATGGCCGCCATCTTTGCTGATATTCCTGAAGTGCTGGCCAACACACAAGAAATTGCTAACAAGGTCGAGGTCTACAGCATTGATTCTGACCCAATTATGCCTAAATTCCCGATTCCCGAGGATTTCGGAACAGAGGAGGAATACCGCAAGCGCATCACCGAGAAAGAACTTTTCGATGAGTTCACACAGAATGAGAAGCACGAAGTGGTGTTGAGTCAGGAGGATGCCGAGAAAAAAATCAAGAAATTAGGAGGTTACGACAAGTTATATAGAATAAAACTTGAAGCCGATTACCTTGCAAAACTCACATGGGAAGGTGCTGAAAAACGCTATGGCGACAAACTGACTGATGAGCAAAAGGAGCGCATCACTTTTGAATTGCACATTATGAAGACGATGGGTTTCCCTGGCTACTTCCTCATTGTGCAAGACTATATCCGTGCCGCCCGCGAGGAGTTGGGCGTGAGCGTCGGCCCAGGCCGTGGTTCGGCGGCTGGCTCGGTGGTGGCCTACTGCCTGCGCATCACCGACCTCGACCCTCTCAAGTTCGATTTGCTGTTCGAGCGTTTCCTCAACCCCGACCGTATCTCGCTGCCTGATATCGATGTGGACTTCGACGACGAGGGCCGCGGCAAGGTATTAGAATGGGTTACGCAGAAATACGGAGCCGAAAAGGTGGCTCACATCATCACCTACGGAACCATGGCCACCAAATCGTCGCTGGCCGATGTATGCCGTGTGCAAGGTATTTCGGTTGCGGCCTCAAACAAAATCAAGAAATTCGTTCCCGAACGCGATTTTGAGGAAATTCAAGTGAAGAATGTCGAAGGCTCGCTGCCGAAGAAAATGCCGAAAGTGAACCTGAAAAACTGCTACAAGTATATTCCTGAACTTAAGCAAATTCTGAACGGCAACACCATTGGCGACAGCGATGTGGATTCCTACATTGAGACTCTGCCATCGGTTCTCACCTATGCCGAAGAACTTGAGGACACCAACCGCCAGATTGGCATCCACGCCTGTGGTGTCATTATTGGTGCCGACGACCTTACAAACTTTGCGCCCGTCTGCACGGTTAAAGACCGAAAGAGCGGACAAGATGTTGTTGTAACACAATACGATGGACACGTTGTTGAAAGTGTTGGTTTAATCAAGATGGACTTTTTGGGATTGAGCACTCTGTCGCTCATCAAAGAGGCCATTGCCAATGTGAAGAAGACGCACGGCATCGACATCGATATTGACCACATTCCAGACAATGACAAACTGACCTACAAACTCTACAGCGAAGGCCGCACCATTGGAACGTTCCAATTTGAAAGTCCTGGTATGCAGAAATATCTGCGCGAGTTGCAGCCAACGCAACTCTCCGACCTGATTGCCATGAACGCCCTCTACCGCCCAGGCCCGATGGACTACATTCCGCAGTTCATCCGCCGCAAGCAGGGAAAGGAACCTATCACTTACGATATCCAGGACATGGAGGAGTATCTGAAAGATACATACGGAGTTACCGTTTATCAAGAACAGGTGATGCTACTAAGTCGGAAACTGGCCAATTTTACCCGCGGCGAGGCCGACACCCTGCGTAAGGCCATGGGTAAGAAGATTGCCGCAATGCTGGCCATGCTGAAACCGAAGTTCATCGAGGGCGGAAAAAAGAACGGCCACGACGAGAAAGTTCTGCTAAAGATTTGGGCCGACTGGGAGAAATTCGCATCGTACGCCTTCAACAAGTCGCACGCCGCCTGCTACGCCTGGGTGGCCTATCAAACTGGCTACCTGAAGGCTCACTATCCAGCAGAGTACATGGCTGCCAACCTCACGCAAAGCCGCGACAACATCAAAGATGTGCAGAAGTTCATGGAGGAGTGCAAAGCGATGAAAATTCCCGTGAAAGGCCCCGACGTCAACGAGTCGGAACTGAACTTTACGGTGAACAAGAAAGGCGAAATCCGCTTCGGACTTGGCGGCATTAAAGGCGTTGGCGAGGCTGCGGTTGAAGCCCTTGTCAGAGAGCGGCAGAAAAACGGCAAATTCAAAGATATTTTCGACTTTGTGGAGCGTATCAGCCTAACGACTTGCAATGCTAAAACCATTCAAAGTCTGGCTATTGCGGGCTCGTTCGACTCTTTTGGCGTCAAACGCGAATTGTTCTTGGGCGAATCGTCGGACAAAGACCGATTCCTCGATGAGTTGCTTCGCTATGGCAATGCCTATCAGTCTGACAAGCAGAACAATACCAACACTCTGTTCGGCACAATGAGCGAAACCATCGCCATTCCGCATCCGCATATTCCTGACGTGCCTGAACTTCCGCTGCTCGAGAAACTCAACATGGAGAAGGATGTTGTGGGCATCTACCTGTCGGCGCACCCGCTCGACCCGTTCAAGTTCGACCTGGAGAATTTCTGCACCGTCTCGCCCAATGACCTCGAAAAACTTGGACCATACGAGAACCGCGACGTGTCGTTTGGCGGCCTTGTGACCGATGTTTACGACGGGCTCACCAAAAAAGGACGTCCGTTTATGTCATTCACCATCGAGGACTACAACGGCGGACTTAAAGTGATGCTTTTCGACAAGGATTATGAGGCTTACAGCAAACTCATCAAGAAGAACAGTTCGCTGTATATTAAGGCTCATGTTGAGGAACGCCGCTTCCCCGACAAGGATGGCAACCGTCCGCTCGAACTGCACATTACCACTATCAAACTGCTGAGCAACATCCGCGACGAGTTCATCAAAAAAATCACCATCAACGTTAATCTGCAGGATTTGAACAAGGTGAATATCGACCTGATAAAGAATGCTTTAACAGCGAAGGGTGATGTGGCACTCTACTTCACGCTGGTCGATGCGGAAACCAAACTGACGCTCAATCTGCTGTCGCACAAAATGTCGGTGAAAATCTCTGACGAACTTGTTGAGTTTCTTGCAAATAACAGCGAAATAGTATCCTTCACTCTGAACAATGGCCAGAAACCGCGCAAGAGAATCGAGGAGCAGCCGTCGATGGATAATGAAAACTTAGACGATGGTGAAATCCCCAACAGCGATATGCCTGATGACAACGATTGAAACAATTGTCAAAGCCCTCCGCACCAACGGGGGGCTTTTTATTTGCGTTTGTCTAAATCAGTTTTGCATTTTTGGCAACGTTGGCTATCTTGCGCTGCCTTTGGGGAAGTCTTCCGACAGAGTGTGCGGAAGTCGGCAAAACAGGTGAAACATTATTAAAGAGATGGAAAACAAAGAGTTGCAAAACGAAAGCGAGGAAAAGCAAATCAATTCGCAAAATCCTAAACTTCAGATTGTTAGAAGTAAAAATCAAATCGACTTTTTCATGAACAACTACGCCGTTTACAAGAAAAGCGGCTCAATTGTTATGGAAGTGGTTTTCAACACACCCGCTGGCGTGGAGTCGCACTATTACGAACTCACCAAAGAGGAATTTGAGCAGGACGAGTTCCGCGCCCTGGCCAACGCCATCCGCAAGGACCCGCAGCAATACAGCAGCCGCGAACTTGTATAATTATCTGGTTGCTGCCGATGGTAGTTATCGGCTTCAATCTTTGCTTGAAATAACAAGTGTCAATATGCTTATTGGCAGTTTGTTATAATTGTAGGTATTTAACAAAATCCTTTCCCCTTGTTTCATCCGTTCCTCAAAATACCCGCCGACACTGTTTTACCAAAACTCTTCACGTGCCCATTCTGCTACACTCCGCACCCTTTGGCAGTGATGGCCGCCGACCTTGTGCAGCAATATCTCGCCTCACGTACCGATTGGGCCGACGAGATTGGGCAGGGCAAGATGTTCGGTGTGCTGGTGGCCAAAGACCGCAGCGGGCAGTTGGGCTTTTTGGCGGCCTTTTCGGGAAACATCGGCGGACGCGGCACGCACGACTATTTTGTGCCTCCCATCTTTGATATCACCCTGCCCGACGGCTATTTCCGCACCGAGGAACGCTCCATCACCGAACTCAACCGCCAGATTGACAACATCGAAAACAGCGAGCATAATCGGCTGATTATCAATAAACTTGCTCGCATCAAACAGCAGGCTGAAACGGAAATTGGCAATGCCAAAACGCTTGCCCGCCAGCACAAAGCCGAGCGCGACACTCTGCGCCAGCAGGGGCTGACAGCCGAGAAAGAGGCCGAGTTGGTTCGTCAAAGCCAATATGAGAAGGCAGAACTGAAACGCCTTGAGCGGCGCTGGGCGGCGGAAATTGCTGATGCCGAGGCCGAAATGAATGCTGCAAAATCGGAAATTGAGCGGCTGAAAGAGTTGCGGCGGCAGAAATCGGAAGCGCTGCAGGCATGGATTTTCGAGCAGTATGTGGTGTTGAACGCGCAGGGCGAGAGCAAAACCGTGCGCCAAATCTTTGCCGACGAGCGCGGCACCGAGCCGCCAGCCGCCACGGGCGAGTGCGCCGCTCCCAAACTGCTGCAGTTCGCCTTTAAAAATGGCTATCAGCCAATTGCGATGGCCGAATTTTGGTGGGGCAAGTCGCCCGAGGGCGAGGTGCGGCACCACGGAGCCTTCTACCCTGCCTGCCACAGCAAGTGCGAGCCGCTGCTCAACTTCATGCTGCAAGGGCTCGATGTTGAGCCGAATCCGCTCCGAAAGCAGCCCGCCACCAACCTGCCCATTCTCTACAACGACCAGTGGCTGGCCGCCATCGACAAGCCTGCAGGGCTGCCGTCGGTGCCAGGCAAGGAGCACACGGTTTCGGCCTATTCCATTGTCCGTGAGATGTTTCCCGAAGCCGATGGGCCGATGGTGGTGCACCGCCTCGACATGGACACCTCTGGCATCCTGCTCATTGCCAAAACCGAAGAGGTTTTCAAGGTCCTTCAGCGGCTGTTTGCATCGCGGCGAGTGAAAAAACGCTACGTGGCCCTGCTCGACGGCCTTTTGCCCTCCGACAGCGGCACCATTAGCCTGCCTCTCCGCGCAGACATCAACGACCGCCCGAGGCAGATGGTAGATTTTGAGCACGGCAAGCCAGCCTCAACGCGTTTTTCAGTCATCAACCGAGCCGATGGGCGCACGCTTGTCAATTTCTATCCCGAGACAGGCCGCACGCACCAGTTGCGCGTTCATGCGGCGCACCATTCGGGCCTCAACTGCCCTATTGTCGGCGACAATCTTTACGGCAAACCCGCCGAGCGACTCATGCTTCACGCCGCCGAGATTGAGTTCACACATCCCATCACCCAGCAGAAAATCAACATCACTGCCACCGTGCCCTTTGCTTGAAGTGTTTTTTGTTGTATGCCCTAACGGGCAGAAATTTTAATAAAATTTATAAGAAAATTATTCAAAATCAATGAATTATGATTTTGTTAAATTTTTTAATCCAATTTTCTTACAATTTCTCGCGTAAGCGAAACTCCCCAAAAACCTCTCTGTGCCATCCGTTCTCTCCGTATCCTCCGTGAATTATAATTTTTAAACACCACATTTACAGCGTATCGCCAAAATTGATTATGTTTGTAAACATTTTGAATGCAATGAAGCGTTTTTTTGTATTAGTTGGCGTCATAACAGCCTCATTATCAGTCTCGGCGCAGATTGATATTGAAGGCAATCTGTGTATCGACGGAAATCTGAATTTCAAATACAGCAATCTGCCTGCCCGTTACGACTCCTTTGCGTGGGATTTCGGCGACGGCTCAACCTCAACCGAAAGGGAGCCAGAGCACACCTTCACCGCCGAAGGAACCTACACCGTCAAATTCTCATCGAAATCGAACGGAGCCGATGAGATAACGGGCTCAAAATCAATAACAATAAACAGTCTGCCGAAAACCGATTTCAGCATCGACACAACAGCACTGCGCAGCACCAGAGTCTTCACCGCAAAATCAAATTCTTCCAACTGCACTTATGCGTGGGAGTTTGGCGATGGTTCAACTAAAACTGGAAATGAAGTGGAGCATCCCTACAGTGCTCCAGGCACTTATACTGTCACACTTACCACCACCGACAATCAAAACTGTAGCGACACCACATCGCATTCGGTGGTTATCGAGGCATCGAACAAAGTGCCCAACGTCTTCACCCCGAACGGCGACGGCACGAACGACTATTTCATGATTTCGGCCAACGGCGCGCGGCTCAAACTCGAGATTTTCAATCGCTGGGGCTACAAGATGTTCAGCCGCACGGGCACCGAGAACATCGTGTGGGACGGCTACAATCCGCAAGGCACGCTCGTTGCGCCAGGAACCTATTTCTACGTCATCACTGTTGAGGAGGGCTCCACCAACTACGACCCGCTCAACGGCTACATCACCGTTTACTATTAATAGCCGAACGTCATGCTGAAATCGCTCTACACGCGCATTTTCACGGTCAGAAATGTTGAGTGGCTGATGGTGATTTTGCTGTGCATCACTGCTTTGGGCATGCCGCTTTCGCGATTCCTGATGAGCACGGGCACCACGGGGCTTGCGGTGGCGTTGGTCATCAGCGGCAACTGGCGCTATAAGATTGACAATCTGCGGAATAATCGTTTCTTGTGGCCGATAATCGCGCTGTTCCTGCTGCACGTTGTGTGGCTCATTGGTGCCGACAATCCGTCGGAGGCCGCGCACGACATCAACGTGAAACTCCCGCTGTTGATTTTCCCGCTCACGCTTGGCGCGATGTCGCTGTCGCGCAAGCAGATAATGATTGTGCTTCAGGTGTTTGTGGTGGCGGTGGTTATCAGCACGCTTGTCAGCCTGGGCGTCTATCTAGGCATCTACACACCGAAAAAGCCCGTTGATAACATCCGCGACATCTCCATCTTCATCTCGCATATCCGCCTGGGGCTGATGTGCCTGATGTCGGTCTGCATTGTTGCCTACGCCTGGCGTCGGAACGCTGCCGCGATGAAGGGCTGGCAGAAAATCATTTTTGTGGTTGTTATTCTGTGGCTTGGCTATTTCATAATGCTCATTCAGGCCGCCACAAGCTGGATTTCAGCATTTGCTACGGCAATCGTGCTTTTCGTGCTGTATCACAAGCAGATAAGATGGCAGTTCTATGGCTTTGCCGTGCTGCCGATTGCTCTGGTTGCCGCTGTCGCGATTTATATCAGCGGCGTTTACAGCGATTATCACACCATTAGGGACACCAGCACCAGCCAGCCCGAACTCACGCAGCAGGGCAACGCCTACACGCACTATCAGGACAACACCGACACCGAAAACGGCTACTATGTAAACCGCTATCTCTGCCCCGAGGAGTTGGCGTCGGAGTGGAACAAGCGCAGCGCCATCGGCATCGACAGCACAGACCGCCGCTGCCAGCCCATCCGCCACACGCTGGTGCGTTACCTCACATCGAAAGGTCTGCCGAAGGACAGCGTTGGAGTTTGGCAACTCACCCAAGCCGACATCAACGGCATTGAAGCGGGGGCAACAAACTGCGTATTTGTCGAAAAATCAAATGTTTACAAGCGCATTTACGAAATTGTCTGGGAGTTCGACCACTACACCAAATATGGCGACCCGAACGGCAAATCGGTCTGCATGCGCGTGGAGTTTTTCAAGACGGGCGTGCATATTCTCAAAAAGCATCTGTGGTTTGGCGTCGGCACGGGCGATGTCAACGACTCGTTTGCTCAGGCCTACATTGAACTGAATTCGCCGCTGAAACCAGAATACCGCTTTTTTGCACACAATCAGTATCTTACGTTTGCCATTGCAATGGGCCTGATTGGTCTGGTGCTGGCTCTGGTCTGCATTTTTGCGCCGCTCTTCATACGCAAATCGGCCAATTTCCTGCTGGTCACCTTCTTCACAATCCTGTTTGTCAGCATGCTCGACGAGGACTCGCTCACACGCCAACTTGGCTCCATCATGTTTGCCATGATGTACGCGCTGACGCTGCTGCTGCCCAAGACAGAGACTGAAAATAACTTGTAAAACCATAAATATGAAAAGGATTTCTCTCGCGGCTATTGCGGTCGTATCCGTTGCGCTGACTGCTTCGCTCACCTGCTGTAATAAGGCAAACTCGGCAAAAATCGAAAGCGAACCGATTGAATATGAGTTTATTGACACGGTTATTTCATCGTTTCCAGCCGATTTTGTTTATACAGGAAAATATGTTGTTTGGACCGATTGGATGAACAGTTTTTATACTTCGACAGGAAATCTGATTCACATCGTGGACCCAGAATTAAAAAAAGAAGTGGCTTCCGTTGTCCGACAAGGTCGCGGCCCGAATGAATTTTTAGACGCAAACATGGAGCGGTATAATGGCGACACAATTTATGTGCGCGATTTGAATCAGCCGCATCAGGTTCTTATCCCGTTGGAAGAAGCCATTGCAGGTGAAAAACCTTTCATTCAGTTGCCAAACCAGGAAGAAGAAGGAATGACACGGAAAATATTCATCTCTCGCACGTCGCAGGTTATCTATAACTATGATTATGAGGACACTCCGTTCAGATTCATCAACGGAGCAGATACCATACCGTTCGGAAAATACGCTGTCAGTACCGATGTTGATAACAGATACAAACTTGATGCGGGGATTGAGTATGACTCGCATCTGAAAATTCTGACCTGCCGACCGCTATCTACCCAGCAAGTGGTTTTGTATAAGAGGAGTGGCAATAGTTTTGAACTTGTCAGCGACATTAATTGTGCTGTGGTTGATGAGCGCCACGGCAGTGCTTTGGGTTACGCACTGACGAAAGACTATATTGTAACGCTCGACTATGATTATGCAATTGGCGAGAAACCTGCCCAAGGTCGTGATATGAAAGCCTTGCCGCGCACACTCTATGTCAGAGACCACAACGGCAAACTCCTGCGGATATTCAAACTCGATGTGCCAACACTCCGCCTCTCGGGATGCGGCAAAGACAACGTCATTTATGCCATCACCGCTCCATTGGAATTCGAACTTGTCAGGATTGATTTGGGCGAAATGATGAAGAAGAAGTAATTAGTTGAGATTCAGCGGTTATATTTCAACCATAACTCTAGAGTACTTTTTCGGATTTTTCCCTTACTTTTGACGCCCGAAAAACTACAGGGATTAGCCATGATTGGCTCACTTAATTTGTTGAATATTAATATTTTCGGTGTTTTGTTTGGTTTGTTCGCATCAAGCACAACAGAAGCCGTGCTACGTTGAATATGAATATACTTAAAATAACAATTTAATTAACAAATCGTAAAACTATGAATTTTAAACGTTTATTTTTTACAATTGCCACTGCTGTAGCCACCATGGCCGCCGTGGCACAAACAGGCGGCTTTGCCTATCAGGCAGTAGTGCGGAACTCACAGGGTGAACTGATTAGCAGCACCGATGTTCAGTTGCGGCTTACTCTGACAGCAGCCGACGGAACCGTTCTCTATCAGGAAACGCAGAAGGCGAAAACAAATGCCTACGGCGTTTTGAGCGTGACGGTTGGCACAGGCGATGCAGCACAGGGCACGTTCGCCAATATTGACTGGTCAAAGAGCAACATTGCCATGAAAGTGGAGATTGACACCAAGGGCGGCAACAACTACACCGACCTCGGCACAACCAAACTGCAGGCCGTGCCTTACGCCTATTTTGCAGCCAACTCACCAAGCAGCAAAGGCATTCAAGTTACAGGGCAGAAGGGCCAAACGCTTGTTTATGATGGCACAACATGGGTTGCAACCGATGAGATTGCCGTTAAGAAACTCGATGTGAAGGCTGACACTAAAACCAACGCGAATTCTGAAGAAGCGCTGTTCGAAGTGAAAGATAAAGACGGAAATGTGGTTTTTGCAGTTTATCCGAATGCCGTGCGCGTCTTTGTTGATGAGGAGGCCGAAGGCAAAGACGGTGACAAGGCCATGCGTACGGGCTTTGCAGTTGCTGGACGCAGGGCTGCAAAAGACGGCGCCAACAGTGATATTTTTGCTGTAAATGCCGATGGAACAACCGTTTACATCGACGATGAGGGCAAGGCAATGCGCACCGGTTTCGCAGTAGCAGGTCGTAGAGCGGCAAAAGAGGGCGAAGATGATGACAAATATCTTAAAATCAACAATGAAGGCACAACGGTGTTTATTGATAAAGACGACACTAAGGCCATGCGCACAGGTTTTGCAGTGGCTGGGCGTAGGGCTGCAAAAGAAGGAGAGACAAACGATTATTTCTCGGTCAACACCGAAGGCACGCAGGTTTATTTCGATGACAGCGATGACTCGAAAGCCATGCGCACAGGTTTCGCTGTGGCTGGACGCAGAGCAGCAAAAGACGGTGAGGCAAGCGACTACTTCTCGGTCAACACCGAAGGCACACAGGTTTATTTTGACGACAGCGACAACTCGAAAGCCATGCGCACGGGTTTCGCTGTGGCTGGACGCAGAGCAGCCAAAGACGGCATGACAAGCGATGATTATCTGACCATAAACAACGAAGGTACAACTGTTTTCGTCGACGAAAATGAGGAAGGCTCAAAAGCCATGCGCACGGGCTTTGCTGTGGCTGGACGCAGGGCGGCTAAAGATGGCAAAGAGCAATCGAAATTTTTTGCCGTTGACACAGAAGGTACAACTGGCGACAATACTGCAGCGTTAGGCCAATATGCCGAAGCCGAAGGTGTCGCTTCCACGGCAATGGGCTATTCAGCATCGGCTTCGGGCGATTTCAGCACGGCTTTCGGCCAAGGAAGCAAATCGGCAGGCGAAGGCTCTTTTGCTGCAGGAAACTATTCAACAGCCCTTGGCAGTTACAGCACATCGTTAGGCCAGTTTAGTACGGCAAAAGGCTCTGGCTCTTTTGCTGCAGGCAGTTCTGCAGAGGCTATTGGTGATGTGAGTCTGGCCATCGGCCAAGGATCACGTGCCACAGGTGAATATGCAATGGCAATAGGCAGCAATGCTGTTGTTGACAGCAGCCCAGTTGTGACATATTATGAAGTGCTTGGAGGACTAAAAGACAGTGTGGTGGTTGATTCTTTCCCATCATCAAACAGTTTTGCCATAGGCTCTAATGCAGAAGCACTTGGCGATGGCGTTATGGCAATAGGAAACGGCGCAAACGCCATAGGACGTTTTTCGTTTGCTATTGGCAATGATGCCTATGCGTATGGTAGCAGTAGTATCGCAATGGGGCCCATATCGAAAGCCAACGGACAAGCATCCATCGCCATAGGCGGCAGTAGCGAAGCAAATAACGGGGGAGTCGCTATTGGCTTTTCCACCAAGGCTGATTGTGCTGGGGCATTTGCAATAGGCACTGATTGTGACGCAAATGGTTGGGCATCTGTCGCCTTAGGTAAAAGCGCAAAAACAAACGCCGATTTGTCTTTCTGCATAGGCGAAAGTTCTAAAACCTTTGGCGAGACTTCATTATGTATAGGCTTTAACTCCGCAACTAAAGAAAATCATTCCATTGCGATAGGCAATTACCTCAGGGCAAACAATCCGTGGGAAATAGTATTGGGCAAGTTTAACGATTCAACAAAATATGAAGGATATGACCGATTGTTCTCTTTTGGATGTGGCAATGGTTGGAGCGACTGGAGAAATGCCATGGTAATTTTGGATAATGGCAACATTGGTATGGGCACCTCAACGCCTAATTATCAACTTGAAGTGAACGGCACAATTAAGGCAAACAATGTTTCGGAAACATCGGATATAAGATTGAAACGCGATGTTACACCGCTCAACAACTCGCTGCAGAAAGTGTTGAAACTGCGCGGCGTCAACTACTATTGGAAATCGGAAGAGGAAATCAAGACTGTTCTTGGCACGCACGAGAAATGCCAATATCCTGAAACAAAGCAGATTGGTGTGATTGCGCAAGAGGTTGAGGAGGTTGTGCCCGAGGTTGTTGCAACCGACGCAAAAGGCTTCAAATCAGTTGATTACTCAAAACTCGTTCCTGTCTTGATTGAGGCCATCAAAGAGCAGCAGAATGAGATTGAAGAGTTGAAGAAGATGGTTGAGGAATTGAAGAACAAATAAGACGAGAATTATATTATTTTGGTGTAGAGACGTCATATTATGGCGTCTCTACATGTTTCTGGACTGCCCCTAATCCTTCTCCATCCTTACCTTTACGGCATTGCCTCCGCTGCGTTCAACAAACTAAATCAACTCGACTTCCGCCTGTTTTATCCTTTGTTACAATCAGTTGCTTGTCAATGCGTTTGAGTTCATCGACGTGCGAGATGATGCCCACAAGTTTGCTGCCTTCGGTGAGGCTGTTGAGGGCTTTCAGCGCCTGTTCAAGCGAGTCGCTGTCGAGCGAGCCAAAGCCTTCGTCAACAAACATAGTGTCGAGCTGGATGCCGCCAGCGTTCGATTGAATCTCGTCGCTAAGGCCAAGAGCCAGCGACAGGGAAGCCTTGAACGACTCGCCACCCGATAGTGTCTTGACATCGCGTTCGGTGCCGTTGTAGTGGTCAATCACGTCCAAGTCCAATCCGCTCTGCGCACCGTTGTAAGATGCTAACTCCTTGCGTTTCAACTCGTACTGGCCGTTCGACATTATCATAAAGCGAATGTTGGCGCGGTTTATTATGCGGTCGAAAAACGACATTTGAACGTACGTTTCGAATTGTATTTTCTGCTTTCCGCTGATGCTTCCTGATGCTGTCTGGCTCAGCGCGTTTTTCCACTGATACTCTGACTGCAAGGCTTGCCGTTTAGCACCAGTGGCTTCGATATTTTTCAGACTTTTTGAATTCGAATCAAAACGGATTTCAATCTTCTGTTTGTGTTGGTTCTTTGTATTTATTTCAGATTCAACCTGTTGCTTGGCGGTTTGCAATTCCTCTTTGTTGATTTTGCTGCCGTCTTTAGTTTGGTCTTGCAGCCCTTTAATTATGCCGTTCAGTTCCCGAATTTCACTGTCGCATTTGTTGTAATTTTCTGTAGCAGTGGATATTGCTTTGTCAATGGCTGTGCGCTCATTTTCGAGTTTCTGAATCTCGTTTTGGGCGGCTTGCTTGTTGGCGAATTCTAAATCTTTCTTTAGCGCTGCAATGGCTTCGGCAGATGCATTGCGCTGCGCCTCAAGTCCCGAAATCTGCGCAGTCAAATCGGATACGCGTTTTTTCTCGGTATCGGTTTGGCTTTGCAGTTGAGGTAAAATCTCATCGTTTAGTTTTTTGCGACGTTCAATTGCCGATTGCATTTTCACAATATCGTTTTTTATGTTTTGCAATCGCCGTGATGCCGCATTTTTCTCATCGTTAATCGTTTCATTAGCAACGCTTTGCGTTTCGTTTTCAAAAATTTCAGCAATCTGCTTTTTCACATTATCAGCCAGCGTCTCGCATTTAGTTTTTTGCTGACTGCACTTTATTTGCCCATTGTTGACACGTGCGTCACACTCGTCAAACTTGCTTTTCAACTCCTTTACTTCCTCTTTTGTAGGCGCATTTTCGGGCATCACGGCAATTTGGGGATGATGAGTTGAGCCACACACTGGACACGGCTGCCAGTCTTTCAACTCTTGCGCCAGAATACCCGCCTGCGAGAGTAGAAAAAGTTCGTTTTTACTCTCATATTCAGCAAGTTTGCCTTTTCTCTCTAAAATGAGTCTTTCCAGTCCTTCTTGCCATTTTTTCAGGTTGTCCGATTCGAACAAAAGGTTGTTTTGCGCCTCAATCAAATCCGTCAGTTGAGTAAGTTTGCGCTCTACTTCCTTTTGCTCCGATTCCAACTTGGCTTTCTGCTCCGCTGCGTTTTCCAATTGTGCAAATTCGGCTTTCAGCGTTTCGAGTTTGGTCGCATAGTCAGTTGCGTTCTTTTCTGCTGCTGCCTTTCCGTTTGTGGCTGCCTGCAAATCTGTTTCGAACTTTTTGAGTTGATTTTCAGCGTTTTCAAGTTCGTCATATTTGTTCAATACGGCTTTTATCTGTGCAATGCGACCTGTTTTTGTTTCCTGCTCGGGTTTGCGGGCTTCCGCCGCTTGCTTTTGGCTTTCCAAATCTTTCAGCAACTGAGTCTTTTGTTCAAGTTGTATTTTGCTTTCGTTAAGCGATTTAACATCGGTTTCGTATTTCTCCTGAACGGCTAATTTTTCGGCAATCGCAATCCGTTTCTTGTCCAACTCGGTCAGTTCGGCATCAATAGTTGTCTTGGTTTCGGCGTCGCGCTGAATCTGTAGGCGCAACTGCTCAACAACCAACTCAACGGGCTGGTTTTCAGTGTCGAAATCTTCAACAACAACATCCTTGATATACTGGCTGACACTTTGTTTTGCGTTGTTGAGCTCGCCCAATACTTTTTTCGCTTCGTCTTGAAGCTCCTCCTGAAAATGCTTGTAGATGTCGGTCTTGAAAATCTCACGGAATATTTCGATGCGTTCTTTAGTCGATGTTGTTATCATCTTCATAAAATCGCCTTGAGCAATCATTGAAATACTTTTGAACTGGTCGCAATCCACGCCCATTATTTCCTTGATTTTAGCATCGACTTCTTTCGACTTGGTAATAATCTGTCCGTCTGGTGTTTTAAGAACGACGCTCTCGTTTTCCGTGATGACTCCCTCGCCGCGTATTTTCGGGCGCTCGTATGGCGGATTGCGGCGTATGCAGTATTGCCGGCCAGCATATTCAAATTCCAACTCGACGAATGTTTCCGTGTCATTATCAGCGTATTTCGAGCGCATCATTTTGGGGTCGCGGTTCGAACCGCTTGCTTCACCATAAAGCGCGTAAACTATGGCATCGAAGATGGTTGTCTTGCCTGCGCCGGTGTTTCCGGTTATCAGATACAGGCCGTTTCGCCCAAGTTTTGAAAAATCGATGACTGTAGCGGTGGCGTATGGCCCGAAGGCCGATATTGTGAGTTTACGTGGTAGCATATCGTTTATTCTCGGTTTTTTACTCTTTCCATTATCTCTTTTATAAACGACTGTTGTTCAGCCGTTAGCGACGATTCGCCGTTCTGCATCTCATAAAATTCGGCAAACAGTTCCGTGGGTGTCTTCTGCTTTGTGGCGTCGATGTTGTTCACCACAATGCTTTTGGTTCGCGTGCGCTTGTTGTCGTAGTGCACCTCCATAATGTTACGGTAGATAGTGCGCAACTTGTTTATGGCGTCTGGAATGTCATTTTCGTCGGTGAGGGTTACCCGCACGTAGTTTTCGCGCAGTTCAGGCCTGCTATCGTAGTATTGAAGAGCCGTCAGTTCGTTGTATGTGCCTCGCAAATCAACCCAGTCGCGCAGTGGCGAGGTGGGTACAAAATTAAATTCAACACCGCCATTCTCTCCCATATCGGCTATTGTGATTGTTTTATCATCATTCACTTCGGAGAACGAATATTTGAGCGGACTGCCGCTGTATCTAATTGTCGGCCGTTCGCAACTCTGCGGGCGGTGCAGATGGCCGAGAGCCACATAATCGAAATCGGCAAACACCTGTGCATCAACATTATCCAATCCGCCGACAATAGTTTCCTCCGATTCGGAGCGTTCGGCGTTGGTTACAAACTGATGGCAGATGAGCACGTTGCGTATGCTTTTGTCAATATTCATTTTGGCAATGGCCAGGCGCATAGCATCGGTGTAGGAGTTAATCTCTTCGTTCTCAAAGAAATGACGGACAAGCACAGGCTTGATAAACGGCAGCATATAGAATGCAACTGGTCCGTCTTTATCGCTGATAATCACTGGTTTGACGGTGCCGTTGTAAACCGGAGACAGATGTATGTTCTGGCGGCCCATTATCTGCGCACCGAAGGCTATTCGCTCGGCCGAATCGTGATTGCCGCTGATGATGAAGATGTGCGCAGCGGGAGTTGCTGATTCTGAAAGGTTTGTGAGAAACTCGTCGAACAGTTGCACCGCTTCAGCCGATGGCACGCTTTTGTCATAAACATCGCCTGCTATCAGCACAGCGTCAGGCTTTTGCTGCCGCACAACATCGCAAATTTGGCCAAGAACGTGCCGCTGCTCGTCAATCATCGAAAAGCCGTTCACATTCTTGCCAATATGCAAATCGGAGGTGTGGATAATCTTCATAGTAAACGTTATTGTTGCCAACTAAACTAATGGAAAAAACGATGGGAGCAGCGCCATATCGACTGATTTTTTCAACGATTGACAGCAAAATAAAAAAGGTGCAGCGATTAAACCGCACCCTTCATTTATAAACATTTAAAAATAAATTAATTAAGCCTATTTAATTAAAGCATTGTTTGAAGTTCGGGGCAAACCCTTCACTTTTAATCCTCCTCCGCCTCACTGTCAGCAGATGTTTCGAGCGATGGAGCGTCGGACTTGCTCATTATCTCCATGATTTTGGCCTCGATTTCGCCTGCAAGTTCCTTATTGTCAACAAGCATCTGGCGCACATAGTCGCGACCCTGGCCAAGTTTGGTGTCGCCGTAACTGAACCACGAGCCCGATTTCTTGACAATGTTCAACTCAACGGCCATGTCAATCAATTCGCCCGACTTGCAGATGCCCTCGCCGTACATGATGTCGAACTCGGCCTTGCGGAACGGAGCGGCCAGTTTGTTCTTGACAATCTTCACCTTGACGTGGTTGCCGATTGACTCCTCGCCGTCTTTCAGAGTTGATGTGCGACGGATGTCGATGCGGATTGAGGCATAGAACTTCAGCGCGTTACCGCCCGTGGTTGTCTCGGGGTTGCCGAACATCACGCCAATCTTCTCGCGCAACTGGTTGATGAAGATGCAGCAAGTGTTTGTCTTGTTGATATTTGCGGTGAGTTTGCGCAAAGCCTGCGACATCAGTCGAGCCTGAAGGCCCATCTTTGAATCGCCCATCTCGCCCTCAATCTCGGCCTTAGGTGTCAGGGCGGCGACAGAGTCGATGACAATGATGTCGATGGCGCCCGAGCGAATCAGATGGTCGGCAATCTCGAGAGCCTGTTCACCGTTATCGGGCTGAGAGATAAGCAGTTCGTTGATGTTGACGCCCAACTTCTGCGCATAGAAGCGGTCGAAGGCGTGCTCGGCGTCGATGAAGGCAGCAATGCCGCCGTTCTTCTGCGCCTCGGCAATGGCATGGATGGCAAGAGTGGTCTTACCTGACGACTCGGGGCCGTAAATTTCGATGACGCGGCCGCGCGGATAGCCGCCGATGCCCAGCGCCAAATCGAGGCCGATGGAACCCGATGAAATGACAGGCACATCCTCAATGGCATGGTCGCCCATGCGCATTATCGAACCTTTGCCGAAATTCTTCTCAATTTTGTCGATTGTGAGTTGCAAGGCTTTCAACTTCTCGCTGTTGGCACTTGTATTTGCTTGTTCTTTAGCCATTTATGATAATTTTAAAATTTGTATTCGGATTGGCTAAAGGTAGGAAAACAATTGAAAAGTGAAAGCCCGAAAGCAGAAAGTTTCAACATAAAAGTTAACTCACGGATGATGAACGACTTGCCAAACTGCAGAAATTAAATTGTTATCGCCGCAAGCGGCAGAATGAAAAACATTTTGCGGATTCAAAATTCAATTGTTTCTTTGTTTTGACGAGTTACGGCAATTCGCCAATCTGAAAAATATGAGATTTGCAGACATTATCGGGCAGGACGACATCAAGCGGCATCTGATTGGAACCGTGAAGGAGAACCGCATCAGCCATGCGCAGATGTTTCTTGGGCGCGAGGGCTACGGCACTCTCCCGCTGGCCATCGCATATGCGCAATACATCAACTGCCAGCACCGCACCGACGACGACTCGTGCGGCGAGTGCCCCAGTTGCCGACAGATTTCGCAACTCGCCTTCCCCGACCTGCACTTCGTCTTTCCCGTGCCCGCCACAGGCACGTCGAAGGAGAAGCCCGTGAGCGACACCTTCTTCAGCAAATGGTCGGAGTTTATCCGCCAGAACCCCTACGGCAGTTATCAGCAATGGCTCGACTATGTGGAAGCGGGCAACTCGCAAGGCCTCATCCGAGTGGACGAGAGCAGCGAGATTATCCGCAAACTCACCATGAAGACCTTCAACGCCGAGTATAAGATAATGATTATCTGGCTGCCCGAAAAGATGAACGCCGACGCGTCGAACAAACTGCTCAAACTGATTGAGGAGCCTTATCCGAAGACGCTCTTCCTGCTGGTGGCCGAAAATTCGGAGAACATCATCTCCACCATCATTTCGCGAACGCAACTTGTGCGTGTGCCACGCATTGCCGATGCCGACCTCCGTGCGGGACTTCAGCGCACGAAAGGCCTGGGCAGCGCCGATGCCGAAAAAATATCGCACATCAGCGAGGGCGACTTCAACAAGGCACTCGAATACAGCAGCCAGACCGCCGACCTCTCGCAGAACCTTGACATGTTCATCAAACTCATGCGCGTGAGTTACGCGTTCAGGGCCCCTGAAATGATTGCTCTGGCCGAGGAACTGGGCGCTCTTGGGCGCGAGAAGCAGAAGGCCTTCCTGACCTACTGCGAGCGCATGATACGCGAGAACCTGATTATGAACCGCAACCTCAACAGCCTCACCCGCTTCACCGACGACGAAGGCAATTTTGCGCAGAAATTCTCACGGTTCATCCATCCGCAAAACTCTGGGCTGATTATCGAGACCATCGACAAGGCTTTCTACCACATATCGCGCAACGCAAGCGCCAAAATCGTATTCATGGATACCATCATCACGCTGGCGCGATGCCTGCGGATGGCCTCATAACTCACAACTATGGTCAACTTTCTGAAATCGCTCTCATTCACACTTCTCTTGCCGTTCATCCACCTTACGGCGACGCTGCTCTGGCCCAATTTTGTGAGAGTTGCGCTGCCGCACGTGCTGCTCATCTACGGCATCCTCACCGTGCTCACCATTGCGCACCTGCTTGTTGTGAGGGTTATAGTGCTCCGCCACCGCCAGCAGGCTCCGCTGATTGTGATGGCACTGAACATGCTCAAAATGCTGTTGAGCATTGTGCTGCTGTTTGTGGTGGTTGTTCCCTTCACGGGGAAAGACGCCGCCGTGGGCATCAACTTTGCCGTGGGCTATGTTTTCTTCCTCATTTTCGATTCGCAGATGGTGATTTGGATGATGAAGTAATGATTTAATTGACTTCGCTTATCATTCAAAAATTCAATCGCTTATTTTTTGGCGTCCGCATGGCGGAAAATTAAATTGACGGCCTTTTCGGTGGATTTTTAGAACTTCTCTATATATTTACCCGATTTTTTGGTTTGAACTACATATAATATGAGCGAAGATATATCAAGAGGCTGCCCAATTAAAAACATCGACCCCGAGGCAACAAACTGCCGCATAATTTATTCGGGGAAACTCAATGTTTTCGACTGGCTGAACGACGTTCCCGAGGGAATCGACAAAAATGAAATTTACGAGGTGCGGTTCAAAAACACCCGTAAAGGATACTACTATAATCAGAACGGACTGCGCCTCACGACGGGCGACATTGTGGCTGTTGAGGCCTCGCCGGGCCACGACATCGGCATCATATCTCTCAAAGGTCCGCTGGTTCTGTGCCAACTGCGCAAGCACAACATCAATCCGCAAAGCGAATTCAAGACCATCTACCGCAAGGTTAAACCAGTTGATATCGAGAAGTGGAAAGAGGCGATTGCGCTGGAGATTGACACAATGATTGAATCGCGCAAAATTGCCGCCGACCTCAAACTTGATATGAAGATTGGCGATGTTGAGTATCAGGGCGATAAGACCAAAGCCATATTCTATTATATTGCCGACGACCGCGTGGATTTCCGCCAACTCATCAAGGTGCTGGCCGACAGGTTCCACATTCGCGTGGAGATGCGCCAGATTGGAGCACGTCAGGAGGCTGGGCGCATTGGCGGCATCGGCTCGTGCGGACGCGAACTTTGCTGCTCAACATGGATGACCAACTTTGTGTCGGTGACAACCACGGCAGCGCGCTATCAGGAACTCTCACCCAACCCGCAGAAACTGGCCGGACAATGCTGCAAACTCAAATGCTGCCTCAACTACGAGGTGGATTCGTATATTGATGAGCGGAAAGATTTTCCGCCCTCGGATGTTCCGCTGCTCACCGAGACGGGCAAGGCCTACTATCAGAAAACCGATGTCTTCCGCCGCGTGATGTGGTACTCGGTGGGCGATGCAAACAGCCTCGACCTCATTCCAATATCGGTTGAAAAGGTGAAGGAGTATATCCAGATGAACAAGCGCGGGCAAAAGGTGCAACTTGAGGCTACGGTGAATGAGTCGGAGTCGCAGGAAGAATCAATAGACTTCAGCCAGGTGGTTGGTCAGGACAGTCTGACGCGATTCGACCAGTCGAAGCGGAAAAAGAAAAAGCACAACCGCGGTCGCGACCGAAACAACCAAAGGCCACAACAGGGACAAAACCCCAAAAACAATCAAAGAAATGATTCGGGCAATAGCGAAAACGGTGGCGGTAATTAGTGCGCTGTGGCTTGCCGCATCGTGCACCAACAGCGCCATGTACGATTGCAGTTTCGACATGCCTGGCGAGCAATGGAATCGCGACAGCGTACTTGCTTTCAAGGTTGAAGTAACTGATACGGTGACTCCCTATAACATTTTGTTCTGCAATCGAATAACAGGGCAATATCCGTATAGCAACATGTTTCTGTTCATCACGATCGTAGCGCCAGACCGTTCGCGTCAGACCGACACTTTGGAGTGCATCCTGGCCGACAAGAAAGGCAAATGGCTCGGCAAAGGGTTCGGCAGCGTGTGGTCGAACACCGTCAACTACAAACAAAACATCATCTTTCCGCAGAGCGGCGCATACACCTTCTATATTGAGCAGGCAATGCGCATTGAGAACCTTCCGCACGTGCTCGACGCGGGACTGAAAATCGAAAAAACCAAATAACAAATATTGTGGGAAAAGGCAAACTCGCAAAATTCCGTGAGAATGAGACTTTTGGCAATGTGATTCAGCCGGAAGTGACTGATTTTATGAATTTTTCTCATCCGCTCAAAGGCAGATGGAACGCTGACGTGTTCAAAAACGACAATCCGATTGTGCTGGAACTTGGCTGCGGCAAGGGCGAATACACAGTGGGCCTTGCACGCATGTTCCCCGACAAGAATTTCATCGGTGTTGACATTAAAGGCGCCCGCATCTGGACTGGAGCCAAGGAGTCGAATCTGGAGCAGATGACGAATGTGGCTTTCCTCCGCACCCGCATCGAAATCGTGAGCGCGTTTTTTGCGCCCGACGAGGTGAGCGAAATCTGGATAACCTTTCCCGACCCGCAGATGAAGAAACGCCGCGCCAAAAAGCGCCTTACATCGAGTCTTTTCCTCACATCGTATCAGAAATTCCTGACCAATGGCGGCTGCATCAACTTGAAGACTGACAGCCGTTTCCTATACCATTACTCGCTGAAAGTGGCTCAACTCAACAACTTCGAAATCGAGCGCCAGACAGCCGACCTCTATGCCGAGCCATGGGTTGACGATGTGCTTCGGATTAAAACCTACTACGAGCAGTTGCACATCGACGACGGCAACACTATCCACTACCTGAAATATCATCTGCCTCACAACAAGCAACTTGTGGAGCCGGAGGAGGATGAGGAGTTTTAAGTTATAAGTTTTTGAAGTTTTAAGTTATAAGTTTGTAGGGACGTCACAATTTGGCGTCCGAAAAAAATATCTATGTTTTAAGTTTAGAGGGTTTAGTGCTTCGCAGTTGAGAGAGTTGAGAAATTGATTTCTCGCAAAGAGGCATCATCATTTTGGTTGTATGCCCTGACGGGCAGAAATTATTAGAAAATTTATAAGAAAATTGTTCAAAATATATGTCTAACCAAACTTATCCAAACAAAACCCGAATCGCGTTTTGGTTAATTTGGGTTCGTTTGGTTAGAGATAAAAAACTAAAAATCAATTTTTTATAAATTTTTAAAATCGATTTTCTTAAAATTTCTCGCGAAGCGAAAACCGTTTTATGTGGAATTATGTGGTCTTCATGTAGAGATTTGGCTTGCCTCAACAGAAGAATATCGTTAATTCGGCTTATCTTGTTGATATAAAACATCTTTCAAAAAAATGGCATCAGAAATCGTTTTTTTATAGAAATCGCTTTAAGTTTGCGCACAAATAGAAATATATGGAAACAGTAGTTAGCGGAATCCGGCCGACCGGAAACCTTCATTTGGGAAATTATTATGGTGCTGTCAAAAGTTTTGTGAAGATGCAGGACGAATATAACTGCCTCTATTTCATTGCCGACTGGCACTCACTCACAACACACCCGAAACCCGAGAACATTCAGAACAGCGTCAAGACAATTCTGGCCGAATATCTGGCTTGCGGAATCGACCCCGACAAGGCGACAATATATGTGCAAAGCGATGTGCCTGAGACAGTTGAATTGTATCTCTACCTGAATATGAACACCTACATTGGCGAACTCGGCCGCGTGACCACTTTCAAAGAGAAGGCCCGCAAGCAGCCCGACAACGTGAACGCAGGACTCTTCACCTACCCCACGCTGATGGCCGCCGACATTCTGCAACACCGCGCCATCAAGGTGCCAGTGGGCAAAGACCAGGAGCAGAATATGGAGATGGCCCGCAAGTGCGCCCGCCGCTTCAACAACATCTACGGCGTGGAATACTTCCCCGAGCCAAAGAATTTCTATTTCAGTGACCATGCTGTGAAGGTTCCTGGACTCGACGGCAGCGGCAAGATGGGCAAGAGCGAAGGCAACTGCATCTATCTTTTTGAGGACGCTAAAACGATAACCAAAAAGGTGATGCGCGCCGTGACCGATGCAGGACCGCAAACACCGAACAGCGAGAAACCCGAGGTAATCCAGAACCTGTTCACACTGATGGAAATTGCCAGCACGCCAGACACTTACGAATATTTCAACAGCAAGTGGAATGACTGCACCCTGCGCTACGGCGACATGAAAAAGCAGTTGGCCGAGGATATTGTCAAAACAATTGCGCCAATCCGCGAGCGTATTCTTGAGTATTCGTCGAACACCGATTTACTCAACAAAATTGCCCGCCAAGGTGCCGAAAAGGCTCGCGAAAGCGCAGCAAAAACACTTAACGAAGTGCGTAAGATAATCGGCTTCAGAGTGTACTGAATAAGCCATTTATGACAATAAAGCCAACATTGTGATATGCCATTCAAGAAAACGCGCCGATTAGCAACAACGCTCCTGACTTGTCTGGCACTGACCGCTGCAGGTGGCGAAAAAGGCTCTGTGGTTGTCAAAATTGATGGGAAGTTCTACTCAACACCCATCGTCACAACCGACGGCAACGTGGTCATAGCCTCGCACAACAAGACAATCTACCTCTTCAACAGCAACGGACAGTTGCAAAACTCATTCACCGCGGGAGGATGGATTCACGCCACTCCGCGCCAACTCTCAAACGGACAGATTGCCTTTGGCTGCTACGACAAGTATTTCTATTTTCTCGACAAGGACGGCAACTTTCTGAGCCGTATAAAGCCTGGAGGCCGCATTTTCACCGAGCCAGCCGAGATGGGCGATGTTATTGCCTTCGGCACGAGCAAGGGCAAGGTGGCTTTCTACAACCTCCGCACGGGCGAAACGCGCTACGCGAAACTTGGCGGCCGAGTGATTCACGGCTCTCCGCTGGCATTGAGCAACGGCAGTGTGGCCATTGGCGGAAACAGCCGTCGGTTCTGCATCATCGACACGTGCGCCAACATTCAGGCACGGCTCAAAACCAAAGGCTGGATTATGCACGCCAAGCCTGCCGAAACATCTGAAAACCAGATAACTATCGGCACCTACGGCAAACGGCTCTACTCTGTTGACACACTCTGCAACAAACTCTGGACATACAAAGTTGACGGACGGATTCACAGTTCGATAATGGCGACACCCGATAACAATTTGATTTTCGGCTCGTTCGATGGCAACATCTACAGCATAAGTTCAAATGGTTCGCTCACAGGCAAATACAACGCTGGCAAGAGGGTGGTTTCATCGCCCTGCATGGTCAACGACACCGCATTCGCCATCTGCGGAATGGACAACAATTTATATCTGTTTAATACTCAATGTCGAAAGTTGGGTCATATAAAGTGCAACGGTAAGTTCTTCTCAACGCCAATCGTCATGCACGACGGCACATTGTTCTGCTGCACTATGGACGGCTTGCTCTATTTCATTGCAAAAGAGATGGTTGACGACATTTTGTCGGGCCGCGCAACCGAGATTACCATCGATGCCGAACCAGTGCCTCTGGAATCGGCCAAAAACAACCTTTAAACGCTGCCAAAATGATAAATCCTGCCGACAATATAATGCCGTTTCTTGCTGAACTGCAAGTGAATAACAACAAGCCGTGGTTCGATAAAAACCGCGACTGGTACAAACGTGCGCAGGCCGATTTTGTCCAACTGATTGCCGATATTATTGAAATAATGGCCGACACGGAACGCGATTTGGCAGGGCTTGCTGCCAAAGACTGCATCTACCGCATCTTCCGCGACCTGCGTTTCTCGCCCGACAAGACACCCTACAAAACCCATTTCTCGGCAAACATTGCGCCAGGCGGCAAAAACAGCAAACTCTGCGGATTTTATATTCAATTGGAACCCAACAATTTATCGATGTGCGGCGGCGGTCTTTGGATTGAGGACAAAAATATTCTGAAAGCCGTCCGCGATGAACTATATGTTGTGCCTGAGGACTTGCTCGACATCCTCAATTCGGCTGATTTCAAGCGCTATTTCAGCGGTTTGTGGGATTATCAGAAACTGAAAAAGGTGCCAACTGGCTACGACAGCAATTTCGCCCATGCCGACCTTCTGAAATACAAGCACTACATCGCCTCAAACGACATGTCGGACCATCTTGTGGCCTCGCCCAACCTCTACAGTCACATTGCCGAAGCCCACAAAACGCTTTACCCGATGTTCAGGCTGCTGAACTCCATCATTGAGGAGATGGTTTAGGGGGAAAAAACAAGCGCGACTGCACATTGGCAACCGCGCCCGCTTTCATTTGAGCAGAGGCTCAATTACTTACCAAAATAGCGTTTGAACAGCCCCGCAAAGCCTTGGCCGTGGCGAGCCTCGTCTTTGGCCATCTCGTGAACGGTGTCGTGGATGGCATCGAGATTGAGTTCTTTGGCGCGTTTGGCGATGCGCATCTTGTCCTCGCAGGCGCCAGCCTCGGCGTGCATACGTTTTTCAAGATTGGTCTTGGTGTCCCAGACAACCTCACCCAGCAACTCGGCAAATTTGGCGCAGTGCTCAGCCTCCTCAAAGGCGTAGCGCTTGAAAGCCTCGGCAATCTCGGGATAGCCTTCACGGTCGGCTTGGCGGCTCATAGCCAGATACATGCCAACCTCGGTGGCCTCACCCATAAAGTGCGCGTTCAGGTCTTTCTTCATCTGATCGTCGGTATCTTTGGCAACACCAAGAACATGCTCGGTAACAAAGTTCAAATCAGCGTCGGCGGCAAGTTCCTTCCATTTGCCTGCAACAAGTTGTTTACACTGCGGGCAACGCTCGGGGGCCTCCTCGCCTTCATACACAAATCCGCATATCGGACAAACAAATTTCTTCTTCATAATCGAAAGAATTTTAAAGATTTATTGATTTTAAAGCCTATTCTGTTGTTTAACTGGTGAATCGGTGAATTGTTTAAAAGTTTAGTCGCTTCGCTGTTTAGATAACTTACCATTCTCAACTTCTTAACCTCTTAACGCTTAACTCTCAACTTTTTCAACCTTCCAATCCTAATTCCTAAATAACTTAATAATTTTCCGCCTTCACCTGGAAATACGACTGTGGGTGGTCGCAGACGGGGCAAACCTCGGGGGCTTTTTTGCCAACCACAATGTGGCCGCAGTTCGAGCACTGCCAGATGGTGTCGTTGTCTTTCGAGAAGACCAGACCGCCCTCAATGTTGGCCAGCAGTTTGCGGTAGCGCTCCTCGTGCTCGCGCTCAATCTTGCCCACCTCCTCAAACAGCGTGGCAATCTTGTCGAAGCCCTCGGCACGGGCGTCTTCGGCAAACTTGGCGTACATATCGGTCCACTCGTAGTTCTCGCCGTCGGCAGCGTCTTTCAGATTTTCGATGGTGCTTGGCACAGCGCCGTCGTGCAGCAGTTTGAACCAGATTTTGGCGTGCTCTTTCTCGTTGGCCGCCGTCTCCTCAAAAATGTTGGCAATCTGCACGTAGCCGTCTTTCTTGGCCTTCGATGCATAGTAAGTGTATTTGTTGCGGGCTTGCGATTCGCCTGCAAAAGCGGCCTGAAGATTGGCCTCGGTCTTTGTTCCTTTCAGATTCATAGTCGTTTAGTGTTATGATTATTGTCGTGTAAATGTGGCACCGTTCATATTGAATGATGCCCAATTATCGGTGGTGCTTATTGTTGCAAATGATGTCTCCACAATATCCATCACCAATTCGGCAGTATTGCCAGAAACCGTGTAGGTGCCAGTCATGGTTCGTGCTTCGTGGTTTGGTGTTGAATATGTTGCAACATAAGTGAAAGTGTTATCGGTGAATGAGATAGCATCGGTATAACCATCCAGAGTCCACGAATATGTTCCGCCCGAAAGCGTGCCCGCTCCGGCTTGCGATTCACCGCCTTGTGAGCCACCATTGCCGTTTTCAGCACCTTTCTTATAATAAGTGCCTGTCATACCCTTGTTGTTGGTGAAGGTTGCGCTTGTGGCCGTAAGATCAGTCACCGTGAGTGTTCCCTGCAGCACGCCATTGAAAGTTATTGTAGCAGTGTAACTGTCGCCCGACTTTTCGACCTTGTAGGCATAGCCGGTTATGTTCGAGAGTTCGGTGCCGTTTGAATAGACAATGTAGGTAGCACCGCCATCGTTATCGAAAATCCATTCAATATACGAACTCTCTTTCTCTCCAGCATACCATGTTGTTTCGCCAAACGGAGCGTTCAGCCCTGTCGGAATGTTTGCCGATGAGCCTGCGTTCTGCTTGGTGAACGAAATACCCTCCAATTTGAACTTGCCGCCGGCAATTTTCAGAATGACAGTGCCAGTGGCAGAAAGCGGACTCCAGTTGTTGGTTCCATTGTCCCACTGCATGTTTATCAGGATGGTGATATCGCCGTTAGAGAAATCGCCTGTAACATTGGTGTACGAACCCTTCCAAATACCCTTCTCGATTGGTGTTTTAGTGTCGGTTTTGGTGTTCGTATAAATGCCTTTGTAAGTCTCGGCAAATGTCCCATCTTCAAATAGATAGATGGCATAAACACCCTCCTCCTTGAAACCTTGCGAGGAGGATGAGTTGTCGTAGTTGCCGGTGTAAACCGCTGCGGGATTCTTCTTGTTCAAATCGCCAGGAACGAATACCGAATTCCATTCAAAGGTGTTGTCGTCATCTTCTTCATCATCGTCTTTTTGGCACGATGGAAGAGCAAGGCACACGCTCAAAACCGCTGCCATTACTGCAAAAAAATGTTTTTTCATAGTCATTAGGTTTAAGTTAAACAATTCATTATCACTCTATTGCTTTTGATTGACCGCAAAGCAGGCTTATTTCCGCCTCACTTTTAAGTCATTCATTTGTAAGCCTATAAAGTTATGGTTTTTTACATAAAAACAAACCGGCTGTCTGTTTTTTTACAGATGCTGGTTTGCTGAAAAATAAGAAAAGGTATGTATCAGAAATATTTCACCGTCTGAACCTTGCCCGACTCAATGCTTACGATGTCTGACAGAATGTTGTTGGCCATACGGCTTGCACCTAGGCGGAACATACGGTTGTTGAGCCATTCGTTGCCCAATGTGGCCTCAACAATAGCCATATAGAGCAGAGCGTCTTCCGAAACGGTCATTCCGCCGGCAGGTTTGATGCCCACCTTGCGGCCGGTCTTTGCGGCGTAGGCTTTGATGGCCTCGCACATCACGCTTATGGCCTCAGGTGTGGCGGCAGGCTCAAGTTTGCCCGTCGATGTCTTGATGAAATCGGCGCCAGCCTCCATTGCCACAATGCTTGCGTTCCAGATGTCCTCAACCGAGCGCAGAACGCCAGTTTCCAGTATCACCTTCAGATGCGCCTTGCCCACGGCCTTGCGGATGGCGCAAATCTCGTCGAAGACGGTCTGCACAT
>JAEEGJ010005408.1_pt1 | contig 40243 bp, 24 predicted proteins | sample 8958761 | NCBI WGS metagenome assembly JAEEGJ01 (sample SAMN16246546, study PRJNA631951) | gut metagenome | biome: gut microbiome; feature: rumen; material: RS-attached | host: Bos | place: Iran: Karaj | collected 2018-10 | reverse complement strand
ACCTATCTCGATTACAATCTTGCCAACGCCCTTTACGACAATGGCCAGTACACCGAGTCAAAGCATTATTATTCAGTGTTTTTGACTAATCCGAAAGCAAACGCCAAATCGAAGGAATTGGCCGAACAATATATGGCTAAATGCCAGATTGCCATTGATTTAGTGAACAATCCAGTGCCGTTCGAGCCGAAATCGCTCGGCGCCGACTTGGAACAGCCCTACGAGCAGTATTGGCCGTCGCTTTCGATTGATGGTAAGACGTTGGTTTTCACGATGTTGCTGCCCGACAGCACTCGCTTTTTTCCCGATGGCTCGATTCTGATGCAGGAAGATTTCTACGTGACGCGTTTTATCGATGGTCAGTGGCAGCCAGCCGTGCCCATTGGGGCGCCAATCAACACCGTTGGCAACGAAGGCGCGCAACAGATTTCGGCCGATGGTAACACATTGGTTTTCACGGGTTGCAACCGTCGCGACGGCTTTGGCAAATGCGACATCTATTTTGCCAGGAAAAATGCTTACGGTCAGTGGGGCAGGCCCTATAATGCAGGAAATGTGGTGAATGGCAAGTCTGCCGACAAGCAGCCGTGCCTTTCGCCCGATGGCCGCTATCTCTACTTCGCGTCAGACCGCGCTGGTGGTTTGGGCAAGATGGATATTTGGGTTTCGGAACTCGACGCCAACGGCCGTTGGGGCAAGCCGAAGAATTTGGGCGCGCCTATCAACACCCCAGGTGATGATATTTGCCCGTTCATTCATCCTGACAATCAGACACTTTACTTCAGTTCCGACGGTCATCCAGGGTTGGGCAAGAAAGATATTTTTATGTCGCGGCTCGACAGTGCGGGCCATTGGACTGAGCCCGTCAATCTTGGCTATCCAATAAACTCGCACCGCGACGAGATTGGTCTTGTGGTTGATAATAAAGGTGTTACAGCCTATTTCTCGTCGAACATCAACAGCGACACCAAAAACATCTACACCTTTGAATTGCCTGAGGCCGTGCGGCCGACACCAGTGTCGTATGTCAGTGGTTTAGTGACAGATGCGCAGACAAACCTGCCGCTGAACGCACGCGTGCAACTGCTCAATCTGCCCAAGGGCGACACGGTGATGTCAGTAAAAACGGGCGCCGATGGCGGCGATTTTCTTGTCAGCCTGCCCGTTGGCCGCCAATATGCGATGCTTGCCACCAGTCCAGGCTATCTGTTCAACTCGCAGCACTTCAATCTTGAGGGAATTTACTCGGCCACAAAGCCTTACGTGGTCAATATCAAACTTGAGAAACCACAAGTTGGAGCAAACACCATCCTGCGCAACATCTTTTTCAAGTTCGACTCGTATGAGCTTATGCCACAGTCGTTTGTGGAGTTGAACCAGATGGCTGTGTTCATCAAAAACAGCGCGGGCGTGAAGTTTGAGATTGGCGGCCACACCGACAATGTGGGCAATGATGTTTATAATCAGCAACTTTCCGAGAAACGCGCCAAGTCGGTTTACGAATATCTGATTTCGCAAGGCGTTGGCCAGTCGCAGTTGTCGTTCAAAGGCTACGGAAAGCAGATTCCAATTGGAGATAATTCAACCGCCGAAGGCCGCGAAACGAACCGCCGCACAGAGTTGAAGGTTGTTGAATAAAATTTTACAACATTTACAAAAAAACGCATTATGTTTGTGTATTAGTTTAAGTATGAGAGTATTTACTTAATGTTTAACTATAAAATATACCATTATGAACAGAGTTATTTCAAAAACAACAGTTCTCGTCGCACTTGCGACTGTCCTTTTTTCTTGCAAAAACGATGATTTAAAGGACGACACATTGGAAATCGATGCAAATAAGGAATGTTCAATTATTGTTCCTGACGGTGCACCAAGAATGTTTAACGATGAATACTTGCAAATCACAAAAGATGGGAACGAGTATTCGCTTTTTGCGACAACCAAAGGTTTCTATGTGAATGAAGTCTTATCTTTGATGGTGGATATCAATGGGTTGGACAAATACAAGCCTAATGAGAGTATTAAAATCAACAAGATTGATTTTGGAATGCCTGCATCATCAAATTCAAACTATTTTACATCAAATTATAAAGGAAAGATTTATCTGCTGGAGTATTCCGAAAATGATGCAAAATTGTATTTCGACAATCTGACTTTTACTCTTCCCGATGGTGCCTATGTTATGGACGGAAAACTCACATTTTCAATGAAAAATGAATGACATTGACGCTCATAGCAAGGTTTATTTCCGTTGATGCAACGTAAACGCGCGGAGTTGAAGATGGTGGATAAAAAGTTTCAGACAACAACATTTAACAAAAAAATACGCTATGTTTGTGTATTGAATTAATAATGAGAGAATTTACCAAATGTTTAACTAAAATGGCACGTTTATGAAAAAGTATTTATTATCAATGATTTGCGCGGCAAGTGTGATGATGATTGCCGCTTGTGATGAAGACAATTCCGGTAATGAGGATAATCCGGTAGCCGGTACCAACGGCAATTACTGTTGGAAGGTTACAACTACTGTTTTGGGCACTTTGCCGCAAGTTTCTTATATGTGGGACACGGAAGCAGAAGTTAAGTTGTATGTCGGCAGATTGCAACAGGCAGGACTTGATGTCAGCTACGAAAAATCGTCGGCAAAAGACTATAATGAGTGTTCGGAACTTGAAAATAACTCTGGTGACGAGAATCAAGGCAATATTGATGATTTCTTCAACACGACGAAAAAATATGAGCAGGCCGAGCCTGGCATCTATGTTAATTCAGAAGGAGAACTTGTTGCCAAAGGCACCGATGGCAGTGTGTTTATGATTGACGACACATCGCAATTCCTTAGCACACTGGCAATGTACTGCGAACCGTTCTATCCGGCAGGCTTCCAGGCTTGGGATGGAAAATCGTCAATCTACTCTTTCTCAATGGATTATTATAACGATAATGATGGTAACGCGTTTACATCACATTACGAAGATACAATTGGAACGGTTGTAGTGGCTGAATATCCTGCATCAGGCCTTTCTTCAATTGACGCCGCAAAATTAGAGTTTACGATGCCGTTTTTGTCGTTTGATGGTTACAACAAGATAGCCGAGGCCGGTGATTTTGAAACTACCTATAAGACAATTGCCAAGATGTTGCAGAAGGCAGGCCCGATTGTGGTACCGGCCGATATGATTCAGAAATACACCAAGTTCGACTGCCAATGGCTCAGCGACCGCTATCCGGCAGCTATGGAGCAGGCTAAATATGTGATTCCGTACACTGGCAGCGGCAATATTAAGTATATGCGTGTTGACCGTGAGTTTGAAGGTGGCAAAACACCTGATAGCTATGTATGGCTCTATCCTTGCAATGTCGACGATGTTGTTGAGATAGAAGTCGCTATCGAAAATGTTTCGAAAGAAGATGCTGCGGCATACATTCAAAAGGTTAAGACCGAAGGTGTTTATTCGCAATTCAATGAAAACAACGATATCTTTACCGCCAACAGCGACAATTATTACGACGAAGATGTTCACGGCCCCGCACCTGAAGGAACAAAAGGTTTTGTTTTCCCGTCGTACTCAGTGTTATATGTTAATGGAAATCTGATAATTAAATACACGCTTTCTAAGGTGATGTATGTTTAAGCGGTTTCCGAGTTATCGAACCTAAACAAAAGAGGCAGTTCCATAGCGGGCTGCCTTTTTTGTGTCTGATTACTTGAGATTATTCCCCAATCTCCGCCAAATCGCGCAAAACTTTTGATGCGCAATAAATGCCGAACATTGCCGGCATATACGAAATTGTGCCGACAGTCGATTTTTTGTTTTCCTCGTCGACAACCTCAAGCACGGCGGCTTTGTCGGTCAGTTCAGAAGAGAAAACCACCGGCACGCCGCGGTCCACACCTTTGCGGTGCAAGCGTTTGCGTATGGCTTTTGCCAGTTTGCAGTTGTAGGTTTTGCTGATGTCGGCAATGGATATTTTTGATGGGTCGGTTTTGCCGCCTGCGCCCATACTGCTCACAATCTTCAGTTTACGGTTCAGACAATGCAGAATCAGAAACACTTTCGGCGATATGGTGTCGATGGCGTCAACCACATAATCATATTCGTTATCAAGTAGTTGCTCCATTCGCTCATCTTTCACAAAATCGTTTATCACCGTCAGGTCGATGTCTGGGTTGATGTCGCGCAGGCGTGCGGCCATCACTTCGGCTTTTGGTTTGCCCAGTTGGCTGCAAGTGGCCAGCAGCTGGCGGTTCAGGTTGCTCGGGTTCACCTTGTCGCCATCGACAATGGTCATACGGCCAACTCCAGCGCGGGCAATCATTTCGGCCGCATAGGCGCCCACACCGCCCAAGCCAACCACAAGCACGTGTTTGTGTCGCAGCCGCTCAAGTTTTTCGCTGCCTAATAATAGCTCGGTCCGTTCTAACCAATTGTTGCCCATCTGTTGCCGAAAATACGTGTTAAGTTATTGAAAATTATTTGTTTGAGCTCGTCAATGCTTATGTTTTTCAACTCCGCTGCAAAGTTATAAATCTCACTGATGCTGATGTCTTTTGTATCTGTTTCAAGAAATATGCAATCGTTTGGAATGCTGGTGAATGTTGCTTGCAATTTATTGTTTGATAGCAGATTATGCCCGAAAGACAGCATTGTGCCGTGTTGTAAAAGCTGTTTGGCGGTTGTCGCATTGCCGTTGAATCCGTGAAAAATCATTTTCACCGACGGCTTGTGCCGCAATATTTGCAAGAAATCGGAATAGGCTCTCACGCAATGGATTATCATTGGCAGGTGGTGGCGGATAGCAATGTCGAGTTGCTGCTCAAAAGCGCTCATTTGCAGACTGATATCGGTGCTTATGACGCGGTCGAGGCCGGCCTCGCCAATGGCTGCCGCGTTGCCGTTTTGGCACAGGGTTTCAATCGCTGCAAGCGCTTGTTGATGGTCGCATTTGCCCACATTCCACGGGTGCAAACCTGCCGATGCAAACGTTGCACTGGGCGCCGAATCAAGGTTGTCGATGTTGACGAGTTCGATGCCTGTGCCGGTTACGGAGTGGGTGTGAATGTTGACAAACGGCGCGGCCATCAGTCGAAATACTTGTCGAGTTCGGGTGCGCGCGAGAGTTTGCCGTCAACGGTTACCACGGTTGTGATGGTGGCTTCGGAACAGACCTGGCGCTCGGGCAGGAGCAGTATCTTCTGGTGGAACAGCATTTTAAAGCCGTCGCGCTCGGCGGTTGTGGTAACAACAAACTCGTCGCGGCTGCGCAGCGGACGTTTGTAGCGTATGTCAACTCGGGCCACAACCACGTAGATGTTCTTCTCGACGAGTTCGGCGAAGCTGATTCCTCGCTCGATGCACATTTCGTGGCGCGCGTGTTCAAAATAGTGCTGGTAGTTCGCGTTGTTCACGATGCCTTCCATATCGCATTCGTAGTCGCGGACCTTCATTTTTAGCTCGTGAATGTCGTATGCCATAATAGTTTTGATATTGTTTGCGCAAATAAACAACTTTTTTGCAGGAATTTGTGCGCAACGTTTGCAATAAAATTAATGATTGACAATCAGCCTTTTATTAATCCATATTATTGTTAAATAGATGTTATGCAAACGTTGTCATCAAATTGATTTTTAGTCACTTGTGTACAATGAGTGTATATTTGCATCGCAAAAGGGAACAAAACAACGGTTCTCTGGAGCAAAAGAGTTTAGTGGTTATTACGTGGTATTAGTTGTTAGCGAGTATGCTATTGGGCATCTCGCTTTTTTTGTTTCAGCCGTTTCGGTTTTTACTGACTGACTTGTTGGCAGTCAGTTACTTATCAAAAAACATCATCTTGATTCCCACAGCAAAAAGCAGCACTGCAAAGCATTTTTTCACAATGTGTTCGGGCAGGCCGATGGCGATTTTCGACGAAATGTAGCTGCCGAGCATAAAGGCGAACATTATTATAAGTGCGGCTTTCACATCAACAAAACCGGCCTTGTAGTAGTTGATTACAGCGAAAATGCTGACCGGTGGAAGCATAATGGCGAGGCTTGTGGCCACCGACTGCTGCTGTGTGAAACCTAGCAGATAAACCATTGCCGGAACCATAATGATTCCGCCGCCAATTCCCAAAATGCCTGATATTGCGCCTGTTACGATTCCAACCAATATCAGCGCTAAGAACATTCCTGTTGTCATAGTTGTAGTTTTTAATATTGCAAAGATACCTTTTTGCCGTTGATGGACTATGTCATTTGCAGCATTTTTTGCGCCAACTTTTTCTACTTTTGCATTATGAAATCGAAAAAATCGAAAATTACCACACGTTTGAAGGTGCAAATCGCGCTCATTGCGCTGATGATGCCTGTTGTGGGCGCGGTGTCGGGCTGGTACTACGCGTTTTTCATCGGCGAGTCCGACTATCCCTACGCCTACGCGATAGCCTGTTTGGGCGTCGGGTTGCTGCTCGATTTGGTCTGCTACAACGGTAGTGTTTTCAGTTTCGTTTGCTACAAACTGCCCATTCCGCTTGTGCTTGCGCTGACGTCGTATGCCATCGCCTCGTTTTTCGTATCGTGGCGGCTGGCTTTGTGCGCCGGAGTTGCCGGCGTTTTCATCGGTATCGTTTTCGATTACGCGCTCATAATCGACAAACCGTTCTATCTGGCGCGCAAACGAGTACTGATTATCGTTTATATGTTGTTGTCGTTCATAATGTTAGGCGTGATGATGGGTGTGCCGGTGTCGAGTTTGGTATTGGGCATAATGGCAGGCAATTATTACTCGCTGCGTTATGAGGGCGCGGTTTTGAGCAAATCGCGTTTAAAGCAGAATCTGCTGATAATAAGCGGATTTGTGACGGTGGTTCTGTTCGTTTTCGAGTTGATTTTCGGATGGCTCATCTGGCAGGATTCGCCCAACATCATTGCATATGTGTATCAGCTGACGGGTTTGCTGATTACCCGCCGAGGCTTGCTGGCGATGATTTTCGGTTTCGGAGCGTTGGCGGTTGTCATTCAATTCTTTATGACATACTACACAGGTAAGGTAATGCTCTCGTACCGCACCATCCGTTACCGCGAAGCTCATTAGCAAAAAAATCGCTCAAACCGTCCATCCTTTTACAAATCGATATTAATCAACAAAATACGAGACGTTTATTCCCATTAATCCGATAATCGGCAAACGAAAATAAATTGTGAGTTAAATCGGTCGGAACATTGTTAATTATATGGTGCGCCTTTTATCTTTGCGCCTAAATAAAAATAGTATGTCAGCAAAACCGAAATCGACGAAAAAAAGACGCATAGCCTGGCGGCGGGTGCTGCCCATTGTGCTTGTTCCGCTTTTGATTGTGCTGGCAATCAAGAAGTTGCCCGATGCCTTTCATCATCGCAAATCGATTGACGAGGTGGCTGTTGCCGAGTTGTCGGCGAAAGAGGTGAGGGCTTTGCGCCGATATAATAACGAGTACCATCTTGAGGTTTCGCGCGCCAAGGGGCTTGAGCGTCCGTTTAAAAACCATAAGGAAATGCTCGACGACAAGTACGGCAACATTGTGCGTTACGGCCTGCGCGAGGTTCACGACAGCAAATATTACGAGGTGCCGCACTACACTTATTCGATGCCATATTTAAAAAAGGAGGCCGTCGATTTTCTCGATGAAGTTGGCCGCCGTTTTTTTAAAGCTTTGAAAGATATTGACGTTCAAGAATATAGATTCCAACTATCATCGGCGTTGCGCACCGAGGCCGACCAGCACGGCTTGCGCAAAAACAACATCAACGCCACGCAAAACAAAACATCGCACTATTTCGGCCTCTCGTTCGACATTGCCCAAACCTGTTTCTATCCGAAGGGCGAGAGCGAGCCGGTCTATTCCTACCGTTTGCGTAACCTGCTGCTGCGCACTCTCATCGAGATGCAGGACGAAGGCCGGTGCTATGTGATTCTTGAAACGCAAACAAAATGCATACACGTTACCGTTCGCTAATATTTTGATTATCAATATGAAAAAATCGAAAGAAATAATCTTGATGAACGTGTCGGGACCTGACAAACCCGGGCAAACCGCTTCATTGACAAACATTTTGATGCAGTACGATGTCAACATTCTCGACATTGGCCAGTCGGTCATCCACGATGGTTTGAATCTTGGAATTATGTTCGAGGTGCCCGACGAGGCAGGGTCGTCGCCGGTTCTGAAAGATATTTTGTTCACAGCCTACGAGTTGGGTGTCGATGTGAAGTTCACGGTTATTCCGGCCAAACAATACACCGAGTGGGTGGCGCAGCAAGGCAAGGCCCGCTACATTGTCACCATCATCTCGCACAGGCTCAAGGCCGCGCATTTGGCCAAGGTTACGTCGGTCATTGCCGAACAGGGACTCAACATCGATGCCATCAGCCGTCTGTCGGGCCGCCCGCCGATTGAGGACATTGAGCCGCAGTCGAAAGCCGTGGTCGAGATTTCGGTGCGCGGCAACCCCGTCGATTTGAAAAAGATGAAGTCCGATTTTATGCGCATTTCGGCCGAAAGTAGTCTCGACATCGCTTTCCAGGAGGATAACGTGTTCCGCCGCAACCGCCGCCTGATTTGTTTCGATATGGATTCAACGCTTATCCAGACCGAAGTGATTGACGAGCTTGCGCGCCGCGCTGGAGTGGGAGAGCAGGTGAGTGCCATCACGGCCTCGGCAATGCGCGGCGAGATTGATTTCCGCCAGAGTTTCCTGAAACGTATCTCGCTGCTCAAAGGTCTGGACGAGAGCGTGATGAAAGAAATTGCTGAAAATCTGCCTATTACCGAGGGCGCTGAGCGATTGTTCAAAACCTTGAAACGTTATGGCTACCGTACGGCTATTTTGTCGGGCGGATTTACATATTTTGGTAATTACCTGAAAAACAAGCTCGATATTGATTATGTGTTTGCCAACGAGCTTGAGATTGTCAACGGCAAACTCACCGGCAACAATGTGGGCGACATTGTTGATGGCGCTCGCAAGGCCGAGATTCTGAAACTGCTGGCTTTCAAAGAGGACATCCACCTTGAGCAGGTGATTGCCGTGGGCGACGGAGCCAACGACTTGCCAATGCTGCAATTGGCCGGCTTGGGCATTGCTTTCCACGCCAAGCCAAAAGTGAAAGAGTCGGCAATGCACTCAATTTCGGCCGGCGGTCTTGATTCAATCCTCTATTTCCTCGGCTTCCGCGACCGCGATATCAATCAGTAAATATTGGTGCAATTCAATGCAAATTTGCGCGGGCAGCGTTGTTTTTATGCAACTCTGCCCGCTTTTTTGCATTAAATAACGCCAAAAACGCGCGTTTTGCACAGAATTGCGTCACAATGCAAACGTTTTAGATTATCGGCTGAATCCTTTGCTATATCTTAATTTGACGCTTTTTTACCACAAGTTTCAAAATTTTATGCATATCGTTTGCATTGTTATAAATATCAATTAATCAATAAAATACAAAATCAACAAAATCAAACTTCGATTTTATGCAAACGTTGCATTAAATTTTGTCGGTACAATCGATAAAAAGTACAACATACTTTTGCGGTGTGAAAAGAGAATAAAAGAACATTTAAAAGACGAAAAGATGAAACTTTTAAACATTAATGAAGACCGTTTGATGAGATCAGACTACTTCGCAGTTTTGGTTAGCTTGCTTACCGCAGCGCTGATTATGTTGCCATTGTTTATGTCGGCAAAAAGCAAAAACAACGAAAGCGAGATTCCTGCAGTTGTTAAATTCGAAGACACTCTTGGTTTCCGCTATGTTACCTGCACTCGCGCCGCAATCATCTACAAATCGAGCGACGACAGCCGTTGCAACCTCAGCATCGAAACAGCAAATGGTGATGTACTTTACAACGAGCAAATCCGCAGCAAAGGCAAGAGCACTCGCGTGTTCGATTTTATGAACCTTGAGGACGGCACTTACAAAATCATCGCCAAAAAACGCAACAACACTCTGGAGCGCGCTTTCACAATCAAAGACGGCGAGCTGATTTACGGCGGACACGTTACCATCGACCCGATTTTCAAAGTTGTCGGCACACGCGCAATCATCGAGCTGCTCAACGAGCAAGGTAAAGAGGTTGTTGTCAAGATTTTGGATTCGAAAGGCGAGGAGCTTTATTCAACTGTCGAGAAAAGACAAGTCAACAAGAACTTTGAGTTCGGAAAAGTTGCTTCAGGTCTTTACACTGTGCTGGTTGACGTTGAGGGCGACGACTACAAATTCGATTACAACAAGCAGTAATCAACAGTAAAACACAGAAAAACAGAGGCGAACCATTGGGGTTCGCACTCTACAGAGGATGAGGATTCGATAGACGAAATCCTTTTTTTTGTTTATAGGGGTGAGTGTTGCGGGTGTTTTCGCCTCTCATCACCGGTCCCTCATCATTTACGAACACTAAACATTCCGCAACTTTTTCCCTCATAATACCTTTGTTTTCGTAGAACTCACATATATTTGCACCATAATTCTAAAAGAAAAAACAATGAACGAAATCTTATCAATCTCTGGATATTCAGGACTTTTCAAACTGATTTCGAGTACAAAAAACGGAATCATTGTTGAAGACATTGAGACAAAAAAACGTCTGCCGGCCTTCACTACATCGAAGGTAAGCTCGCTGCGCGACATCGCCATTTTTAAAGAAGATGGTGAGGAAGTGTCGCTTATTGAAGTGTTGAAGAACATTAGCAACAAAGAGAATGCGAAGGCCGCCGTTGACCCGAAAAAGGCCGATAACGAGACTTTGAAGGCTTATTTTGCCGAAGTGCTGCCGAATTACGACCGCGAGCGCGTTTATGTGTCGCACATAAAGAAAGTGCTCACTTGGTACAACCAGCTGCAGCGCTGCAATATGCTCGACGTTCTCGACGAGCAGGAAGATGAGGCAACAGCCGACGAGAAAGAATAAACAGATAATAATCAAATAGAAAGCCACTTCAAAAGAGTGGCTTTTTTTATGCTTGGAAGTATCGGATAACAAAAAAACGGGCTCTTTTCAGAACCCGTTTAATACTCAGAACTATGTGATTCTTAAAACCTTATTCTTGAGTTGGAGCTTCACCGCCTTCGTTGCGGTTTCCACGATGGAAATGTCCGCCGTGACGGTTGTCACGATGACGGTCGCTGCCTTCACGACGGTCGCCGCGCTCCGGACGCTCACCACGCTCGGGGCGTTCGCGCTCTGTATAGCCCTCGGGTTTCGGAAGCAGTGCTTTGTGCGACAGACGAAGTTTGCCAGCCTTGTCAATCTCAAGCAACTTGACTTCAATCTCGTCGCCTTCCTTCAGACCGGCGTCTTCAATCTTCTCAAAGCGGCGCCATTCAATCTCCGAGATGTGCAGCAGACCTTCTTTGCCAGGCAGAATCTCGACAAAGACGCCGAAGGTTACCACCGACTTGATTTTGCCTTTGTAAATCTCGCCAACCTCAGGCACAGCAACAATACCCTTGATGCGTGCGATTGCTGCATCGATTGAATCCTTGTTGGCTGCAACAACCTCAACTTTACCCTCGTTGTCAACCTCATCGATTGTGATGATGGTGCCGGTCGAAGATTGGATTTCCTGAATAATCTTTCCGCCAGGGCCGATGACAGCGCCAATGCAATCTTTCGGAATCGACATAGTGACGATGCGCGGTGCGTGCGGTTTCAGGTCGGCGCGCGGTTCGGCGATTGTCTCCTGAATCTTGTCCAGGATATACATACGGCCCTCGTGAGCCTGTGCAAGTGCGTTTTCAAGAATCTCGTACGACAGACCGTCAACCTTGATATCCATCTGGCAAGCGGTCAAACCGTCGCGTGTGCCGGTGGTCTTGAAGTCCATATCGCCAAGGTGGTCCTCATCGCCAAGAATATCAGAAAGAACAGCGTAGTTGGTACCCTTGTTCTCCGAAATCAAGCCCATTGCAATACCCGAAACAGGTTTCTTAATCTTCACGCCAGCGTCCATAAGTGCCAGAGTACCAGCGCAAACTGTTGCCATCGATGATGAGCCGTTCGACTCAAGAATGTCAGAAACAACACGAACCACATACGGGTAGTCTGCCGGAATCATTTTCTTCAGTGCACGGCAGGCAAGGTTTCCGTGACCAATCTCGCGGCGGCCAACACCACGCTGTGCCTTGGCCTCGCCAGTCGAGAACGGCGGGAAATTATAGTGGAGAAGGAATCTGTCGCGGCCTTGGATAAGAGCCTCGTCGATAATCTTCTCGTCAAGTTTTGTCCCCAGAGTAACGGTGCAGAGCGATTGAGTCTCACCGCGGGTAAAGATTGATGAGCCGTGGGGGCCTGGCAGGTAACCAACCTCCGACCAGATTGGGCGGATTTCGTTGGTCTTGCGGCCGTCGAGACGTTTGCCTTCATCAAGAACGGCGCGGCGCATTGCCTCTTTCTCTACATCGTGATAGTAGCGGTCGATGAGAGCGCCTTTGGTTTCAAGCTCCTCTTCGGTGAACTGAGCCTTGAACTCGTCGCGGATAGCGGTGAACATCGCCTCGCGGTGATGTTTGTCGGTGTCGGCGGCGGTTGCCTGAGCGTATGCTTTTGCGTAGCAGGCATCGTGAACCTGCTGACGAAGCTCCTCGTCGTTCTCCTCGTGGCAGTACTCGCGTTTTACAGTTTTCCCAGCGGCTTCCATCAGTTCCAATTGAGCTTGGCATTGCGGTTTGATGGCCTCGTGAGCGGCTTTGATGGCTTCGAGCATATCGTGCTCGCTAACCTCGTTCATTTCGCCTTCAACCATCATTATATTGTCGAGTGTTGCTGCTACAACCAGCTCGATGTCAGCGTTTTCTGCTTGTTCAAATGTCGGGTCGATGATGAATTGACCATTAACGCGAGCCACACGAACCTCAGAAATTGGGCCTTCGAACGGAATGTCAGAAACTGCCAGAGCAGCCGAAGCGGCCAGACCGGCAAAGTTGTCGGGCATATCAACGCCGTCCGACGAGTAAAGTGTTACGTTTACAAATGTTTCAGCGTGATAGTTCGACGGGAAGAGTGGGCGCAGAGCGCGGTCAATCAGTCGGGCAATCAGAATCTCGTAGTCCGATGCTTTGCCCTCGCGGCGTGTGAATCCGCCGGGGAAGCGGCCGTTCGATGCGAATTTTTCTTTGTACTCAACGGTCAACGGCATAAAGTCGGTGCCGGGTACTGCATCTTGCGCCGAGCAAACTGTTGCAAGCAGCATTGTGCTGCCGCATTTTACCATAACGGCTCCGTCGGCCTGTTTGGCCAGCTTGCCGGTTTCAATTTCAATCACCCTACCGTCGGGCAATTTGATTTCTTTCTTTACTATGTTCATAAAAGCTTCTTTTTGCGTCTGTCGGTTTCATCTTTCGTCCGGCAGACAAATTCATATTATTGTTTTAAACCGAAGTTTTCGATGGGTTATTGGACGTAAAATACGCCACTTATTTTACAAATGCAATGATTTACAAGACTTTGTGCATTGAAAACACACTTGCAATTTATTGCAAACCTTTGCACTCATAATAAACAAAAAAAGGCAACCGAAGTGCCTCTTTTTGTTACTTCCTCAAGTTCAGAGCCTTAATTAGTTCACGATATTTTTCAATATCCTGTTTTTTAAGGTATGCCAGCAAATTGCGACGTTTACCAACCATCTGAAGCAGTGAGCGTTGTGTGCCAACGTCTTTCTTGTTGTTCTTCATATGTTCAGTCAAGTGGTTGATTTTGTAGCTGAACATTGCAATCTGACCTTCAGTCGAACCGGTGTCTTTTGCTGATTTTCCGTAAGTTGAGAAAAACTCTTGTTTTTTTTCTGCTGTTAGATACATATCTATTTTTTTATAAATCTGTTAATATTTCCTTTCGAATTTCGAACCGCAAATATCGGTATTTTTTTGAATAATCAAACACCCTGTTGTTTAAATCGTCAAAAAACACCAAATCGGTGATTGTTGATTTCAGAATGGGGCTATTTGTCGCCGTAATGGCCGTAGGCGGTGAGAACTAAAACAACCACATCACTGTCGTGGATTTCATATATCAGTCTGTGTTTCTTTGTGATGTGGCGACTCCATTGTCCAGCACGGTCACTGCTCAATGGTTCGGGGTGTCCGGTTCCTGTGCGTGGGTGTTCGTATAATTCACCAATTAATTTTAATGCCTTCTTATAAGCATTAGGCTCGTTTTTCAATAGTTGTTTAAGGTCGGCTTGGGCCTGCTCCATAATCTCAACATTATACTGGCTCATAGGCTGCGGATATAGTCGTCGAGTTCGGCAACATTTGAAAATGCTTTTGATTTGCCTTTTTTGGCGGCATCAACGCGCGCAAAAAAATCTTCGCGGCTCATTTCTGTCGGGTCAGCCGCTTTTTCGGCCGCCAGATTGCGCAAATACTTTGCGGCACGGCGCATAAGTCCTTCGTCTTCAGCAATAATGCTCATACTATGCCAGATTTCAGTGCTAAGTTGTGCTGTTGTCATACTGTTGCTGTTTCTTGCAAAAATACAAATGTTCATTGTGAAAAGAAAATGATTTTTGCGAGCCTAAAAACAATTCGCGCACCATTATCCGTCGGGACGAGAAAAAACAGATTCATCAATCCCTCAAATTTTCTACCTTGCACCCATAATATAATATGTATGACAGACAAGCAGATTTCGATGATTGTCGCCATTGATGAGAACGGCGGCATCGGGCTGAAAAACAATCTTTTGGCTTACATTCCTGCCGATTTGAAGCGGTTTAAGGCCATCACCACTGGACACAATATTATAATGGGTAGCAACACGTGGCTGTCGTTGCCGCGCCGTCCGTTGCCTGAGCGCCGCAATATTGTGATTACCAGTCGCACCGGTGCCGAATTTGAAGGTGCAGTGCTGGCCCGCTCAATCGACGAAGCGGTGGCTCTGCTGCCCGATGGCGAAGAGTCGTTTGTGATTGGCGGCGCAAGCATCTACAAGCAGATGTTCCCGCTGGCCACAAAACTTTATTTGACACTCATTCACAAAAAGTTTGAGGCCGACACCTTCTTCCCCGAAATTGATTTCTCACAATGGCGTGAGGTTGAGCGAACCGACATCGACAACGATGAGAAAACTGATTTTAAGTATACTTATCTGACTATAGAAAAGAAAGATATGTGAATAGAGCGCATCGTCGGCGACTAAAAAACTGAAAAAATTATTATCGCCACCATACCTATTTATTAGTAAATTGGCACATTAAAATTTGGCATATGGAAAAAAACAAAGGTTACAAGTGGAGCTTTGCCGGAGTGGGCGGAGTGACGCGTGTTAATATTGTCAAAGGCGAGGATATTGCTCATTTGGGCGAACTCGACCAGAAGCTTTGGACCGTTCTGAGTTGTCCCGTCAAAGGACTTGAGCTCGACGAGCGTACGTTGGCAATGATGGACTATGACAATGATGGTAAAATTCGTGTTCCGGAAGTTGTGGAAACTGCTGAATGGCTGACATCGGTGCTGAAAACCAACGATTTGCTGTTCGCGCAGAAGGGCGAAATCCGATTGTCGGATATTGATGAAACAACCGACAACGGCAAGCGTGTTCTGGCGTCGGCCAAGCGGATTCTCAACAATTTGGGCAAAGATGGCGATACGCTCACCATTGCCGATACCGCCGACAGTATGGCCATTTTTGCAAAAACAAAGTTCAATGGCGACGGTGTGATAACCGCCAACTCGACAGACGATGCAGATTTGAAATCGGTGATTGAGGCTTGCATCAAGACCGTCGGTTCGACAGCCGACCGCAGCGGTGATGCAGGTGTCACGGCTGAGCAGATTGAGGCTTTCTACAACGCTTGCGCCGACTACGATGTCTGGCAGAAAGCCGCAGTTTTGCCTTACGGCGACGGCACAGCGGCTGCACTTGCCGCCTGGCAGAGCATCAAACCGAAGGTGGACGACTATTTTCTGCGCTGCAAACTGTCGGCGTTCGATTCGGGAGCAGAGGAGCCGCTGAACGTTGCGCAGAGCCAGTTTGAGGCCATCAGCGACAAGAATCTGACCGAGTGCGGCGATGAGATTGCCGAGTATCCGCTTTCGAAAATCGACACCAAAGGCAGGCTCACACTCAAAATTGAGGCCATCAATCCTGCTTGGCAGACAGCTTTCGGCACACTCAAAAGCATAGTTTTCGATGCCGATTTTGCAAAGAAAGACGCCATCAGCGAGGCCGATTGGCAGAGCGTTGGGCAAAAGCTGGCGCCGTTTGTGGCCTGGCTCGATAGCAAAAAAGGCGCCGATGTTGAGTCTTTGGGTGTTGAACTGATTGATAAAATATTGAAAGACAATCGCAAGTCAGACCTTCTGGCGATTGTTGAGCAGGATAAGGCGCTTGAGAGCGAGGCCAACAGCATCAGCGAGGTTGACAAACTGCTTCATCTTTGCCGCGACTTCTTCACGCTGCTCAAAAACTTTGTCACCCTCACCGATTTCTACTCTAAAGACACTGGTGTGAAGGCCATTTTCCAGGCCGGAACGCTCTATATCGACCAGCGCAGCTGCGACCTTTGCATCAAAGTCAGCGATATGGACAAGCACAACGCGATGGCAAGTTTCAGCGGTATGTTTCTGATTTACTGCGATTGCGTTTCGAAAACCAAAGGCACGACAATGAAGATTGTGGCCGTGATGACCAACGGAGAGGTGAACAACCTGACGGTGGGCAAAAACGCTGTTTTCTACGACCGAAGCGGATTGGATTGGGACGCCACCGTGGTGAAAATCATCGAAAACCCGATAAGCATCCGCCAGGCTTTCTGGTCGCCTTACCGCCGTATGTCGGTTTGGGTTGAGAATATGATAAACAAGCGTGCAGCCGAGAAAGATGCGAAAATGATGGAGGAAACCACCGCCAAATTGGCCGCCAAAACTGCGGCCGATGGCGAGAAACCGGCCGTCACGCCACCATTCGACATCGCCAAATTCGCCGGTATTTTTGCCGCCATCGGTATGGCTTTAGGTATGATTGGCACCGCGCTTGTGAATGTGGCCGACGAGCTCAAAGGGCTCCATTGGTATCAGTATCTTGCTATTTTCCTGGGAATTATAGTCATTATTTCGGGCCCATCGATGATTATGGCCTGGCTCAAGCTTCGCAAGCGCAATTTGGCGCAGGTGCTCAACGCCAACGGCTGGGCGGTGAACGCCGACATTCTGGTGAACATCATCTTTGGCGCCACGCTGACCAAAATAGCCAAATATCCGAAGGTGCGACTGAAAGACCCGTTTGCCGAAAAAGGCGTTGTTTGGAAGCGAATCTTTTGGATAATCATTCTGCTTGCCGCGATTTTTGCCGGGCTCTATTTCACCAACAAGCTGGAGCGTTTCGGTCTGCCGTATGGTAAAAAGGCTTGCGCCGAAAAGGTTGAAGCGTGCACAGAGGCGCCTGCACCGGCTGCTGCGGAAGCACCAGCTTGTGCTGACAGCACAATTGCAGAGTAATCCGTCAATCGATTAATAAATCAAAAAGGCGATGCGTGATGTGTCGCTTTTTTTGTGCGTATCAGTTTCCGTTTTCCGTTTATCTTTGCGGCGCTTTAAAAACAGACCGATGCAGCAGATTATAATCTACACCGATGGCGCCGCTTCAGGCAATCCCGGACCGGGAGGCTACGGAGTTGTGCTCACCTGCGGGCCGCACCGCAAGGAGCTTTCGGAGGGTTTCCGCCTGACGACGAACAACCGGATGGAACTGCTGGCCGTCATTAAAGGGCTGGAGGCGCTGAAAACCGATGGCTGCGATGTGGTGATTTATTCCGACTCGCGCTATGTGGTTGACGCCGTTGAGAAGCATTGGCTCGAAGGCTGGATACAAAAAGGCTTCAAAGGCAAGAAAAACCCCGACCTCTGGATGCGCTTCTGGCGCGTTTACAAGCAGCACAATGTGGTTTTCCGGTGGGTTAAAGGCCACGACGGCATTCCGCTCAACGAGCGCTGCGACCAGCTGGCAACTACTGCCGCCGCCGCGCCCACGCTCATCGACGAAGGTTATGTTAACCAACAGAACGACAATACATTAAATCTATGATACGTCTTGCAATACTGGCTTCGGGCTCGGGCTCGAACGCTGAAAACATAGTGAAATACTTCTCGCATTCCGATGCGGTTGAGGTTGCCGCAATAATCTCGAACAAAGCCGATGCCTACGTGCTGGAACGCGCTAAGTATCTGCACGTTCCGTCGTATGTGATGAGCCGCGCCGATATGGTTGGCACCGACAAACTGCTCAATCTGCTCCGTGAGTTGAAAACCGATTGGGTGATTCTGGCCGGATTCCTGGTCCTGCTGCCCGAAAGCATTGTAAACGAGTACGATGGCAAGATTCTGAACATTCACCCGTCGCTGCTGCCGAAGTTTGGCGGCAAGGGGATGTACGGCGACAAGGTTCACGAGGCAGTGGTTGCCGCGCACGAGAAAGAGTCGGGCATCACCATCCATACCATCGATACCAACTACGACCAGGGTACAACCGTTTTCCAGGCAAAAATCCGAATCGAACCGCTTGACAATGCCGAGAAAGTGGCGCAGAAAGTGCACGCACTTGAGTATAAGTTCTATCCGAAAATTATTGAAGATATGGTGCTTAACCGTGATTTTGAGCGCGTTGTGACAGTTGAGCCGATAGGCAAGGATTGATTAATTGAATGCGTGAAGGATTGAATGTGACTAACACCTAACACCTAAACCAATGATAATCAAGATAAAAAATCTGAACGATATTGAGCCTGCGGCGAAAGAATTTCTTGCAGCGGTAGGCGACAGGCGGCATTTTGCGTTCTACGGTCCGATGGGTGCCGGCAAGACAACCTTCATCAAGGCCGTGTGCGAGCAACTTGGCACAACCGATACGGTTTCAAGTCCTTCGTTTGCAATCATCAACGAGTACAACTCCGCCGCCGGCCGTATTTTTCACTTCGATTTTTACCGCATCAAAAATCTGGAGGAGGCCTACAATCTTGGCTACGAGGACTACTTCTTTGGCAGCGACTACTGCTTTGTTGAGTGGCCCGAGAAGGTGGAAGAGCTTATGCCGGAGCATTTTACAATCGTCAAAATTACAGTTGACGATGCCGACCAGCGCATTCTTGAGATTGCTGGAATCTAATAATCAGCCATTTATGATTCTCTGCCGGGCAGTAATCGCGGAAGCGCTTATTGTCAGCTTTGGAGCAGAGTTGTTGAGAAATTCTCCTTTCCGCGTTCGGTGAGGAAATATTTGATGGCGTTCCAACCACGGCGGATAACCTTCAGCGGCGGACAGTCAATCGGGTTTTCGTCAAAGTGTATGCGGGTGATTTTCTGCAATTTAACCATCTCGGTCGGGATTGTGTGCAGCAGGCAGAAACTTGCGTCGAAAGTTTGCAGGTTGCTCAGTTGGCCCATTTGCGAAGGCAGTTTCTGAATAGGATTGTAGCTGACATCCAACGAATTGAGATTGTGCAGTTTGCCAATGTTTTCGGGCAACTCGGTAATGCCGTTGCGCATCAGGAAAAGTTCCTTCAGGTTGGTCATATTTGTAATCGACTCGGGCAGTTTCTTGATGTGGTTGAAACTCAAGTCAAGGCTCTCGATTTCGGTAAGCTCGCCAATCTCTTCCGGGAGCTCGTCAATGTCTTTGTTAGATAGGTCAAGTTGTTTGCATTTGGCTTCTTTAACCCTTTCAATCAAGCATTTAATCTCGTATTCTTCCATAAATTATCATTTTCTGAGTCGGTTGCAAAATTACAAATTTGTTGCTGACATTGTTTACATTGAACACCGCATTTTGTCGATTTTAATAAGATTTTTGTCATTTTTCCGATGGTTGGATTTTGGCAATTTGCGTGCCGCAATTGATGAAAAATCATTTTTTGCGGCAGCAGGCATAAGCATAACGTGTTGATAACAATTCGTTGCGACATTGCGGTTGTGTGCGTTTTCTGCTAATTTTCGATTGTCGTAAATTTAATTGGCGCGACATTGTAAAGTGTTGTGCCTTAAATGTTTGGTAAGTATGAGTATTTCTGATTTTGGATTCGGCAAGACGAATCTGCTGCCGTGCGAAGAGACGCTTGAGATTTCGCGCAAGCGCAAAAAAATGCGCATAGCTGTTGCAAAAGAGTCGGCGCAAAACGAGAACCGAGTTGCTATGGCGCCTCACGCCGTTGGTTTTTTGGTGGGGCTTGGGCACGATGTTTATGTTGAATCGGGGGCGGGCGAGAAGGCTCATTTTGCCGACCAGAAATACGCCGAGCAGGGCGCAGTTATTGAGCCTTGCCGCAGCAATATCTACTCTTGCGACGTGATTATGAAGGTGTTACCGCCCAACGAAGAGGAGCTGGCGATGATGAAAGGCCATCAGGTGCTTTTCAGCAGTTACGACATCTACTCGCAAACCAAGCAGTACATAGAGAAACTTCAGGAGCTGAAAATCACTGCCATCGGGTTTGAGTTTTTCAAGGACGCCACTTGCGAGGTTTATCCCATAGTGCAGAGTTTCAGTGAGATATCGGGCACAACATCAATGCTTATTGCCGCAGAATATTTGAGCGACGCGCACGGGGGCAAGGGTGAGATGCTTGGCGGCATCAGCGGCATCAGTCCGACTGATGTGGTTGTTCTGGGCGCGGGAACAGCTGCCGAGTGTGCGGCGCGAACAGCTCTCGGGCTTGGCGCTTCGGTCAAGGTTTTCGACAAGTCAATCAATCGCTTGCGCGACCTTCAGCAACGACTTGGAATGCACATATTTACGTCGGTTTTGCAGCCGATGGTGCTGCTCAAAGCCATCCGTTCGGCCGATGTGGTTGTGGGGGCGCTCTACGAGAACAACTGCCGCCGCGATTTCATTGTGAGTGAGGACGCTGTGAGCCAGATGAAGAGCCACTCGGTGATTGTGGATTTGTGTATGACGCAGGGCGGATGCTTTGAAACATCGGAGCCCACATCGTTTGCCGAGCCGGTTTATGAGAAGCACGGCGTGATTCACTATTGCGTGCCAAACATCCCGTCAAGAGTTTCGCGCACAGCGACTTACGTGCTTAGCAACATACTCGGCCAGGTGCTGATTGAGCTTGGTGAGGCTGGTGGCATAAATCAGCTCATAAAAGACAATGCCGGAGTGAGGGCTGGAGCGTATGTTTACAACGGAATACTGACTAACGAGCTGATAGGCAGTCGGTTGGGAATGCAATCGCACGACATTAACTTGCTGTTGGCAGCGTTTTAGAAAACTGCGCACTGCAGGTTGGCGGAGACAAGTTGAGGAACCATTTCGTGGCTCCGCATTAAAACAAGTGGTCGATTATCTCGAACAATTTATTGATATTGACGGGTTTGCAAATGAATCCGTCGAAATGGGCTTTGGGGTAATCGTCTAAAATCAAATCTTTTTCGTAGCAGGTTTGCGCAACCACGGGTAGTTCCGGCCTGATTTTCTTGATGGCCTCGGCTGCCTCGATGCCGTTGACGTCGGGCATACGTATGTCCATCAGCACCAGGTTGATGTTGGGGTTGCTGTTCACAATGTCGATGGCGTGTTGGCCGTTGTTGGCGCGCACCAAAGTGACATTTGTCGCCAGCAGAACGCGCTCAACGAACATATAGTTAATATCCTCGTCCTCGGCAATCAGTATTGTTTTGCCGCGCCAGTTGTATTCTTTGTCAATAAGCATAGTTTGAGCAATAAAAAGCAAAGCAAATTAGAAAATAATCAATTACGCCGATGTTTTTTCCGAGTTTTTTTTCGCGTAAGCGTTGAACCCCAAGGCGCTTTATCATTAAGGGAACATATAGGGAAGATTAAGGGGAGATTAAGGTGAAAATCGCAGTTTGGAGAGCGCGAGAGGAGCGTATGAATTTTGCCGAAAAAAGTAAGGACGTTTTTTTGTAAAAGGCGGTATTTTTATTCAGAAACTCGTTGCACACCTATATTTAATGCTTATCTTTGTGGAACTTTGAAAAAGTGGGTGTAGCGTCCCATTTCAACTAGTTAACTACTTCATACATAATAAGATGAAAAAACTATTTACCAAGTTTTTTGCGGTTATGGCTATGGCCATAGGCACTGCTGTGTCAGTATTCGGACAGAACGGTTTCTCGTACCAGGCGGTTATCCGCGACGCGGAAGGCGTGCTGGTGACCAACAAGCAGGTTGAGGTTAAATTCAGCCTGAAGCACGACGGCACTGTTTACTATTCTGAGAAACAGGAAGTTAGAACCAACGAGTACGGCAACATACAGGTTGTTGTGGGCGGCGGCGAGCGTCTTGACGGCGATTTCGCCAGCGTGCCCTGGAGCACCTTCGACATTAAGATGGAGGTAGCCGTGGACATTGACGGCAAAGGCGAGGTGGTGCTCGGCGAGGTACCGGTGCAGGGAGCGCCGTACGCGATGTACGCGCAGAAAGCCGGCGGCCTCACATCGAAAAACGCCAACACCAAGGACGGCGAGGCGCTGTTCGCGGTGAACGACGCCAGCGGCAACCCGGTGTTCGCGGTCTTCGCCGACGGCATTGTGGTGTATGTTGACGACACCGACGCCAAGGCCAAACGCAGCGGATTCGTGGTAACAGGGCGCTCGGCCACCAAGGGAGAGAGCGCGACAGACTACTTCTCGGTGACAGCCGAGGGCACACAGATATACGTTGACGACGTGGCCGAGAGCCAGGCCGACAAGGCCAAGCGCAGCGGCTTCGTGGTGACAGGCCGCTCGGCCACCAAAGACGGTCCGGCCGACTATCTGACCATCGACGGCAAGGGCACCACGGTGTACGTCGAGGACGACTCGTCGAAAGCCAAACGCAGCGGCTTTGTGGTAACAGGCCGCTCGGCCACCAAGGACGGCCTAGAGCCGCAGTACTTCGCGGCCGGCGCCGACGGAACGACAGTGTATGTTGACGACACCTCGTCAGACAAGGCCAAACGGAGCGGCTTTGTGGTTACGGGCCGCACGGCCACCAAGGGCGGCGACGCCGACGGCTATCTGGCCGTTGACGGCAGCGGCACGCAGGTCTATGTTGACGGCGCCGACGCCGATGACAAGGCCAGACGCAGCGGCTTTGTTGTGACAGGCCGCACGGCGAGCAAGGCCGAGGAGGACACGCTGTTCGCCATTGCGGGCGGCTACACCCGCGTGTATGTGGACGAGGACGAGGCCGACAAGGCCAAACGCAGCGGCTTTGTTGTTACGGGCCGCACGGCGAGCAAGGATAACACCGACCTTTTCAATGTCAGCGGCGGTGGCAGTGTTGAAATCACCACCAACGAGTTCGCGGTGAACGACGGAGCCGATGACACACAGGAGACCGACACCTCGTCAGTGGAGCCGCAGCCCGGCGACACCGCATCGACGCCGGAGCCGGTGGTGCAGAAGCCCAAGAGCCTGTTCACCGTGAGCAGCGGCAACGTGCAGGTGGGCACCGAGATGGTGATGATGGGCGAAGTGGCCAAGAAAATCGAGGCCGACACCATCAGCGTTGACACCGTAGAGGCCGAGATGCCCGTGATAGCCAGGATAGTGGACCGCGCCGACACTGTGAGCTGCGCGGCGTACAAGCCGTTCATCTACGGCGGGGAGTCCGACAGCGAGGGGTACGCCTTGCTCGGCATCTACTCAAAAGGCACGCTGGCCAAAGTCTCAGCCACCGACACGCGGAGGAACACGGTGCTGCTCATCGACGCCGACGGCAACGTGACCAAGCGCCAGAAATACGCCACGGTGGCGGTTCTTATGCCCGAGGGCGACACCCAGATATACATCAGGCCGCTGAAGGCCACCAGCCAGACCATCAGCTTCGGACTGATGAGGAAGAACGCCGCCGAGCCGTACCAGTACATCAAGGTTGAGGCCGAGATAGAGGCCTCGGCCGGAGTTCCGTACAAGATTGGCACGAGCAGCAACTACGGCGGCCGGATTGTCATAGACGGCACCGTGGCCTACGGCGACCAGCCGACCTTCGAGCCGGAGCCGATGACCGGATACAAGTTCGTGCGCTGGAGCGACGGAAGCACGAGAGCCAAGCGCACCTTCACCATACTTGACGACTTTGAGATTTCGGCCGAGTTTGAGCGTATGAGCTACGTTGTTGCGGTGAAATCGGACAACGAGCGTTTCGGAACGGTGACGGGCAGCGGCTCGGGCACCTACTGGCACGGCGACACGCTGAGAGTTGAGGCTGAGCCGGCCACGGGCTACTACTTCAGCAACTGGAGCGGCGCGGAGCTTGGCGACAGCCAGCAGAGCAGCAGCCTTGCGCTGGAGGTGACATCGAAACTGAAGCTGATAGCGCACTTCGGCGTGAAGCAGTACACCATAACATTCGACACCGACGGCGGCAGCGAGATAGAGCCGGCCGTTGTGTACTACCAGGACAAGGTGACCGCGCCCGCCGAGCCGCAGAGAGAGGGCTACCGCTTCCTGGATTGGGAGCCGCGGCTTCCGAAAGAGATGCCGGCTGAGGACCTGACCGTGAAGGCTACGTGGAGCGTCAAGCAGTTCCTGATTACGTTCGACACCGACGGCGGCACCCCGGTTGACATTATAGACGCCAACTACGGCGAGGCCGTTGAAAAGCCGGCCGACCCGGAGCGCGAGGGCTACACCTTTGCCGGCTGGAGCGACAGCATACCGGCCGTGATGCCGGCGCGCGACTTGAGAATCAAGACGTTGTGGACAGTGAACCAGTACACAATCAAGTTTGAGACCGACGGTGGCAGCGCTGTTGACAGCATAACAACGGATTACGGCACGACGGTGGTTGCGCCGGAGGAGCCGACAAAAGAGGGCTACACATTTGCGGGATGGAAGCCGGAAGTGCCGGCAATGATGCCGGCAAATGGGACGACTTGCACGGCGCAGTGGACGGTGAATGAATATGAGCTGACTTGGGATGCAAACGGAGGAACCTTTGAGAATGGCAAGGCGGATTCAGTTGTTACGGTGGCTTACGGGGCTGCGGTTTCGGCGCCGAGTACGGCGCCTGGCCGTACGGGTTACACATTTGCGGGCTGGAAACTTGACGGGACTGATGAGGTGCCGGCAATGATGCCGGCGAAGGCGACGAATATTTTGGCGCAGTGGACGGTGAATGAATATGAGCTGACCTGGGATGCAAACGGAGGAGCCTTTGAGAATGGCAAGGCGGATTCGGTTGTTACGGTAGCTTACGGGGCTAAGGTTTTGGCGCCGAGTACGGCGCCTGGCCGGACGGGTTATGCTTTTGCGGGATGGAAACTTGACGGGACTGATGAGGTGCCGGCAATGATGCTGGCGAAGGCGACGAATATTTTGGCGCAGTGGACGGTGAACCAGTATATGCTGACCTATATGGTTGACGGGAAGCAAGATGGCGAGACTGAAACCCTGGATTACGGACAGAAAATCACCTTGAGGGAGGTTGAAACCCGTGAGGGCTACACCTTCAGCGGATGGAAGCTCAACGGCAAAGACGAGCTGCCGCAGACAATGCCCGACAGCAATGTTGTGCTCACCGGATTGTGGACAGCCAACGACATTGCTTACACCGTGGAGCACTGGCAGGAAGGTCTCGACGGCAAGTACGTCATTGTTAAGACGCTCACCGACACCTTGACAGGCAAGGCAGGCGCCCAGACCGACGCCAAGGCAAAAGCAATGACCGGCTTTGAGGCTCAGACATTCAGCAATGAGGCGATTGGAACCGCCGACTACCGAACAGCGGTTGTCATCAGATACAAGCGCCTGAGCTACCAGCTGACCTGGAACGCCAACGGCGGCACCATCGACGGCAAGAACGAGCGCATTGACTCACTGCTGTTTGGCGCGCCGATTGTTGCGCCGACGGTTGTACGCGAGGGCTACGAGTGCAGCGGCTGGGGCGGCTTGAATGTTGAGACAATGCCGGCCAGCGACCTCTCGGTTGTGGCCTTGTGGGGCGCCGGCGAGGTGACCTACACTGTTGAGCACAAAGGCGAGGGAACCGATGGCGGATACATCGCTCTTGCAAGCCAGACACTCACAGGCGTGACCGGCTCGCAGACCGCAGCCGCAGCGAAAGAGTTCACCGGATTCGCCGCACCTGAAAGCATTGAGCAGCAGACAATCGCGGCCGACGGCACAACAACAGTAACCATCATCTACAAACAAAACAGCTACCGCCTCATCTGGGACGCCAACGGCGGAACCATCAACGGCAAAGCGGCTGACACAGTGCCGGTTGGATACGGAGTGGCCATAAGCCGCCCGGCCGAGCCGTCGCAGAAGGGCTACACCTTCCTGGGCTGGGAGCCGGAGGTTCCGGCAACAATGCCAGCCAAGGACACTGCCTTCCACGCCAAGTGGGACACGCTGACCTACACAATCAGCTTTAAGGATACCGCGGGCAGCACATTCGCAATGGCAAACCCGATTGAGTACACCGTTAACGACGAAATAGTAATCGAGAATCCTGAAAAGGCCGGCTACACCTTCCTGGGCTGGACTGGCGGCAAGTGGGAGACAGCCACGCAAAACATTGTTATTAAGAACGATGTGGGCGACTTTGAGCTGAAAGCCAACTGGAGCGCCAATGTTGTGGGCTACACCGTTAGACACAACTTTGAGGATTTGCAGGGCGGCTACTCGATTGTTGAGAGTGAGCCAAGTTCTGGCGCAACCGACGACTGGACAGCAGCCGCGGCAATGACGCGCACAGGATTCACCTTGAGGGAAAGTATTGTGCAGCAGCGGATTAAAGCCGACGAATCGACAATAATCGACATCTACTACATCCGCGACAGCTACACGCTGACCTGGAAGGATGGCGACGAAACCATTGACTCAGAGGATATTAAGTTTGAGGCAACAGTTACAATGCACAGCTCGCTCACGCGTGATGGCTACACCTTCAAGGGGTGGAGCGACACTCTGACCACAATGCCGGCCGCAAGCACCACACTGACAGCCGTTTGGGCTATCAACCAGTACACCATCACCTTCGAATCGAATGATGGCAGCGCAGTTGACGCAATCACAGCCGATTACGATGCCGCTGTTACTGCACCGACCGACCCGACCCGCACAGGCTACACCTTCAAGGGCTGGGCAACCACGGCAACCGCCACGGCCGACGATGTTGTGGCAATTGCAAGCAAAATGCCGGTTGATGGTGCCACATACTACGCCGTTTGGGCTATCAACCAGTACACCATCACCTTCAACAGCAACGGCGGTAGCGCAGTTGCCTCAATTACTGCCGATTACGATGCCGCTGTTACTGCACCGGCCGACCCGACCCGCACAGGCTACACCTTCAAGGGCTGGGCAACCACGGCAACCGCAACGGCTGACGATGTTGTGACAATTGCAAGCAAAATGCCGGTTGGCGGCGCAACATACTTCGCCGTTTGGGCTATCAACCAGTACACAATTGCGGTTACGGCTGCAAACGGAACAGTTAGCGGCACAGGCGATTATGAGCACGGCCAGACCGTAGAGCTCACCGCCACAGCCGACGCCCATTATCACTTTGTGAACTGGAACGGCAAAAATGAGCTGACCAACCCGACCATCAGCTTCACAGCCACTAAGGACAGCTCGCTCACGGCCAACTTTGCCATCGACCAGTTCACCGTGAACTTTGGCCCGGCCAACGGCGAAGGCGGCACAGTTACCGCAAAGGTTAATGGTAACAACATCACAAGTGGCAGCAAGGTTGATTACAATACCGATGTAACCTTAACTGCCACACCTGAAAGCGGTTACTTCTTCATCCGTTGGAGTGATGGCGAAACTGCCAACACCCGCACCATCACCAAAGACACTACAATTAACGCAGTGTTTAAGAATGAGATTTTAGTGGGCGACAGTTTGGTTTACACTCTCACAAGCGCAACAGAGGTTAGCGTTGGCAAAGGCTCAAGAAAGCCAACTGGCGAACTGACTATTCCGGCAACGGTAACTGATGCCTATGGCGACCAATTTAGTGTAACAGGCATTTCTTATAATGGGTTCGGCAGTTGCAGCGATCTGACGTCGGTATCCCTTCCGGAAAGTGTAACTATAATTAAAAGCAGTGCGTTCTTCAATTGCCGCAATCTTGCATCGATAAATATTCCGGACAATGTTACTTCCATTGAAGAAAGTGCGTTTTCTAATTGTACTAAACTGACAGAGATAAATATACCTGATAAAGTGAGATATATTGCATACGAAGCGTTCAGTAGTTGCGACGGCTTGACATCAGTAACAATTCCCGCGAGCGTGGTAGAAATTGGATGTGGTGCTTTCTCTTCGTGCACAAAATTAACCTCCATAACAGTTGCCGAAGGCAATGACAATTATGTTGATATTGACGGAGTTGTGTACACAATCGACACCACAATGCTTGTTCAGTACCCCGCAGGCAAGACTGATACCCTGTACATTGTTCACAATAAGGTTAAAACAATTGGATGTGACGCGTTTTATCGTAGCAAATTGAAACACGTGGCCATTCCGAGTGGTGTTGAAAAAATAGAGGAGTCTGCATTCTATGGTAGTAGCAAACTGAAAACCATTACACTGCCAAGTTCCTGCAACACAGTTAAAAGTACCTTAAATTATGGGGATACAATCTACTGCCAAGCAGCAACCGCGCCGGAGAATGTGCCAAGCAGTAACGCAAAACTCAACTGCAAAGCCATCAAGATTAAATCGGCCGATGAGACGATGGGAACAGCCAAAATCCTTTCTGCTGGTGGCTATGGAGCCGATGGCTCAACTTGGATTGCCGCTGGCGACCCAATCACTCTGCAAGCCACACCAAAGGGTGAGAGCTATGAGCTTGACAAATTCACAGTTAACGGCGAGGAAATCGGCAATCCTTACACAGTGACTGAGGACGCCACCATCACGGCAGTGTTCAAGATGAAGAGCTTCACGGTGACGGCAACAGTAAACAGCGCCGCGATGGGAACAGTGACGGGCGGAGGCTCAGTTGAGTACGGCAGCGACGTGACGCTCACCGCCACGGCTATCGACCCGTATGAGTTTAAGGAATGGAACGACGGCAACACCCAGAACCCGCGCACGCTTACCAACGTTACTGCAGCGATGGAAATTCAGGCCATCTTCAAAGGCAAAGATTTCACCCTCAGCTGGAACACCAACGAAGGCAGCGAATTGAGCGGCACGTACACAAGCGGTTTGGTTGAGTATGGCACGGCAATCACCGCTCCCAACGCCCCGACACGCGCGGGCTACACTTTCAAAGGTTGGGCAACAACGGCCAATGCCACCGTGGCAGAAACCGTGGCTCAAACAATGCCCGATGACGATGTAACATACTATGCCGTATGGCAGCGGCTTACATCGCTCTACGTGGCTCCAACGGCTGGCTCACCGGCTCTCGGAACTGCCGAAAAACCGTTTGGCTCGATTGATGAGGCATTGGCTGTTATGAACAGCAAAACAACAGATTACACAATCAATATTAATGGCCAACTCACCGGCAACCAAGGTTTGGGCGACACGCTCAACACCCGCGCCAAGAGCATCACACTCTGCGGCTTGACGGGCACCACTGCCGACAGCCTCTATGGCAACAACTCGGGTAGGGTGCTCACCATCAGTACAACTGTTCCGGTAACGGTTAGGAACCTGACAATCTCTGGCGGAAACGCTGCGGGTGACAATGGCGGCGGCATCTACATTGCCACTGGGGCAACCCTCACGCTTGCCGACGGTGCGCGTGTGAGAGGAAACAAAGCCTCACGCAACGGAACTGACGCTGAAACCAGTTGCGGCGGTGGTGTCTATAATGCCGGAACGCTGTTTATGTACGGTTCGGCAGTGATTGGCGACAGCACCAAACGCGTAGCGGCTCCAAGCTCTACCGATTGCTCGAACTCGGCAGGCCGAGGCTCAGGTTTGTACAACCAAAATGGTGCCACGGCATATTTGGGTTACAGTTCTAAAACCCAGACGGCTGAGCTCACTGGCGGCATCTTCTATAACTACAACGCCGGTGGAGAAAACATTGAGGGCTCGGGAGTGTTCAATCGCGGCACAATTAAGATGAACAGCGGTAGCATCGCCTACAATGGTTCAATTAGTTACGGTGCGGGTGTTCTCACCGAGGGCGCTGGCATTTTCGAACTGTCGGGCGGAAAAATCAGCAACAACGTGTCCACTTTTAACGGTGCCCAGGGCGGCGGCGTATGGGTGACGACCGGTTCGCAATTTATTATGACCGGCGGCGAAATCAGCGGTAACTCTGCCACACACGGTGCTGCCGTGCACGTTTCTAATAATGGTATATTCACTATTACAGACGGAACTGTCCGCGGCAACAAGTCGCCATCGTCAAAGAGCGTCTGCTTCGAGCAAGGCAAATTCAATATTGGCGGCAGTGCGGTTATTGAAGATACAGTTAGGGTGATTTCCGACACCATAATCACCATCTGCAAGAAGTTTGACAATTCGGTTAATGCCATAACCCTTGCACCTGACACTTATGCAACCAACCGCACCATTCTTGCGCTTGCCGATACTGTAACATCGACCACTCTTACTGCTGAGGTTGGCAAGTTCAAACTTTTGCAGAACGGCGCCACCACCTGGTACATCAACGCCGAGGGCAAGCTGTGGGACGGCTTTGTGCAGGTTGACGGAGCCTACTTCGATGGCAGCAAGACCATCAGCAACTCAGGCGTCTTCATCAAGGACCGCAAAATCACCATCCCCGACCTCATTGTCAGCGACCACGAGGTGACACAGCGCGAGTATGAACAATACTTGACTTATTACGGAGTAGTTAACAATGATGTGAACCATCCGACATCAGGCAATGGACTCGGCGATGATTATCCAGCCTATTATTTGACCTGGTATGAAGCAATTATGTACTGTAACCTTAGGAGTCTGGCTGATAATCTTACCCCTGTCTATTACCTTACAGACAACTCTGGTGAAGAATTGGGCGGTACTGGTAATGGTAGGAATCCTTCTTCGTGGCTCGACGAAGACGTAAGCGGAACTAATATAGCCGTTTACAACGGGAAATATTATTACAATAGCACAGTGTTGTCAGAAAGACTTGATTATCAAGGTTCTACTGACGAAAACGGAGGAATCCGCTTTGACCAGAATGCCAACGGCTGGCGTCTTCCAACCGAAATTGAATGGGAATACCTTGCGCGTGGCGGAAACCTTACCGCTAACAACCAGCAAAAGTTCAGCGGAACAAGCAGCGTTGATGAAGTTACAAATTACGCCTGGTACGGTGCAAACAGCGGCGCAAAATCGCACGAAGTAAGAACCAAACTGCCTAACGCCCTTAATCTGTATGACTTGAGCGGCAATGTATTTGAATGGTGCTGGGACTGGCTTGGAAGCATAAACGCAGAGACGGATTTGACTGGTGCTTCGTCATCGTCAGGCAGTCAAAGAATTACTCGTAGTGGTGGCTGGGAACATAATGACACTACTTACATTACCGTCTATCATCGTCACAACAGTCCAGCGAGAGACCGCTATGAAAACCTCGGCCTCCGCATAGTGCGCAACAACGTACGCTACGCCACAGTGGGCGGTGTTGCCTGTGCCGATTTGGCCTCAACCATTGAAGCCATCCGCAACGCCACCGGCACCACCGATGTGATTCTCTACCGAGGCGTTTCAAAAAATGATTTGGGCAAGGCTGCAACCTCGAACACAATCATCAATGCCATAAAGAGCAACAACAACGACGATGCCCGGTTCAACCTTGTAGTGGCGCAAAACGCCAATATTGACCTTAGCAATTGCTTCAATATGTTCAACAATTGCAAGAAACTTGTATCGGCCGATTTGAAGGGCTTCAACACCGAGAATGTCACCGATATGTACGGGATGTTCAACGGTTGCTCGTCACTTACCACGATAGATTTGAGCAGCTTCAACACTGGGAAGGTTACCGATATGCGCGATATGTTCTATGGATGCAATAGCCTCACCACGCTCAATTTGAGCAGCTTCAACACAAGCAGTGTTACTTCTATGGAACAAATGTTCTATGAGTGCCGTGCACTCACCACGCTCGATTTGAGCAGCTTCAACACAAGCAGTGTTACTTCTATGAGAAGTATGTTCTATGAGTGCCGTGCACTCACCACGCTTGATTTGAGTGGCTTCAATACGGGGAAAGTTACCGATATGGCATTAATGTTCTATGCTTGCTTATCACTCACCACGCTCGATTTGAGCAGCTTCAACACCAGCAATGTAACTACAATGAGCACTATGTTCAATTATTGCCAATCGCTCACCACGCTCGATTTGAGCAGCTTCAATACCGAGAAGGTTGGAAATATGGGCTCTATGTTCTACAATTGCTCGGCACTCACCACCATCTACGCTCCAATTGGAGCCAACTGGAACAAGGCAGGACTGACATCGACTGATATGTTCTCAGGTTGCTCGAAACTTGTAGGAGGCAAAGGCACAAAATGCGACACCAGCGAGGTTAAAGATGCCACCCGTGCCAAGATTGATGGCGGAACTGGCAACCCCGGCTACTTCACCGAGCCGTACGCAATGGTAGGCGGCCGCGCTTACTTTGATGCCGCAACAACCATTGCCGCCATCCGCTACGCCACCGCCGACAGCATCTGTGTGGTGCTCTCGGGCCAGGTTTCAGCCGACGATTTGGGCAAAGCCGAAACCGAGAACTCAATCATTGGCGCCATCAAGCGCACCGCAGCCAGCAAAGTGAGCCTTGTGGTGCCCGAGGAAGCGAACATTGCGGTAACCAATTGCAAGGATATGTTCTACGAATGCTCGAAACTTGTATCGGCCGATTTGCGTGGTTTCAACACGAGCAATGTTGAAGATATGAGCTGGATGTTCTTTGATTGCACTGCTCTCGCCACGATTGATTTGAGCCGCTTTAACACTGTCAATGTTACTAATATGTACAAGATGTTCAATGATTGCGTGGCACTCACCACGCTCGATTTGAGCAGCTTCAACACCGCAAGTGTTACCAATATGAGCATTATGTTCTCTCTATGCGAGGCACTCACCACGCTCGATGTGAGCAGCTTCAACACAAGCAAAGTAACCGATATGAACAATATGTTCGGTGGTTGCCGTCTACTCACTACGCTCGATGTGAGCAGCTTCAACACCGAAAATGTAACCAATATGAACTGTATGTTCGGTGATTGTTCTAACCTCACCACGCTCGATTTGAGCAGTTTCAATACAAGCAATGTAACCAATATGTGCTGTATATTCTACAATTGCTCGGCACTCACCACCATCTACGCTGCTGCGGATGCCAACTGGAATAAAGAGAGTGGTTTAGCATCGACTAATATGTTCTCTGGTTGCAACAAGCTGAAAGGCGGTAAAGGCACTACATACAACAGCAACTATAAAGATGCCACCCGTGCTCACATCGACGGCTTAAACGGCCAGCCCGGCTACTTCACCGCGAAGTACGCAGTGGTAGGCGGCGTAATATGCTCAGATTTGACTGCAACAATAGACTCCATCGGCAGTGCCAACGATACCACCGAGATTGTGCTCTCAGGCGCAGTCTCAGCCGAGGATTTGGGCAAAGCCTCCGAAAATGGCACAATCATCAACGCCATTGCAACCAACGAAGATGCGCGCTTCCACCTTGTGGTGCCCGAGGGTGCAAATATTTTGCTTAGCGGTGAAGATTGCAAGGAAATGTTCAATTACTGCCAAAGTCTTGTTTCGGCCGATTTGCGAGGCTTCAACACAAGCAATGTTACCAATATGAGCAAGATGTTCAATGGTTGTAGTAACCTTGAATCACTCAATTTAAGCGGCTTCAACACCAGCAATGTAACCGATATGAGCAATCTGTTCTACAACTGCAAGAAACTCGCTTCGATTGATTTGACCAGCTTCAACACCGAGAATGTTACCGATATGTACTCTATGTTCCAAGTTTGTTCGTCACTCACCACACTCGATGTGAGCAACTTTAACACGGGGTTAGTTACCAATATGTGCGCTATGTTTAGTGATTGCTCATCACTCACCACGCTTGATGTGAGTAGCTTCAACACTATCAGTGTTACTATGACTAGCGGTATGTTCCAAGGTTGCTCGTCACTCGCCACCATCTATGCCGCAAGCGGAGCAAATTGGTATAAAGAAAGTGGGTTATCGGATTGTATGTTCGAAGACTGTACCAAACTGAAAGGTGGCAACGGTACAACATTCAGCGCAAGCGATGTAACAGCCGCCCGAGCCCGTGTTGACGGCTTGAACGGGCAGCCGGGCTACTTCACGTTGAAGTACGCCACCGTTGGCGGAGTCATCTGCAAAGACTTGGCTTCAACCAGAACGGCCATCGGCAACGCCACGGCCAACGACACCATCGAGGTGGTGCTTTCAGGCGCGGTTTCGGCAAGTGATTTGGGCAAGGCTTCGGCTGGCACAGTCACAATCAATGAAGCCATAATGAAAAGCTCGGCATACGTAAAACTTGTGGTGCCCGAGGAGGCGAATATTGTGCTTGACGAAGATGGTTGCAAACAAATGTTCAATGGTTGCAAGAAACTTGTCTCAGCCGATTTGCGAGGGCTCAATACAAGCAATGTTACAAGTATGTGGTTTATGTTCTGTGGGTGCTCTGCTCTCACCACGGTTGATTTGAGCAACTTCAACACTGAGAATGTTACCAATATGGGTAGTATGTTCTATTGTTGCTCATCATTAACCTCGCTCGATTTGAGCAGCTTCAATACTGGGAATGTTACCGATATGAGCAATATGTTCTGTCTTAGCGATGCACTCACCACAATATACGCTGCCCCGGGAGCCAACTGGGGGGCAAGCGCCAAATTGACGAGTTCGTCTTATATGTTCTCCTGCAAGAATCTGAAAGGCGGCAACGGCACCGCATACGACCACTCTAGTCGTGATGCCTCCTACGCCCGCATCGATGGCTTGGATGGCAAGCCGGGATTCTTCACGGCGAAACTGCTCAGCTACTATGTGAATCCGGCAACGGGAAGCACCGGCAACACGGGCCTTTCGGCAGAAAGTCCGCTGCCAAGCCTTGCCGCAGCATTTGCCAAGATGAACGACCGCACAATGAACTACAACATCTTTGTGAGCGGCAAGCTCACCGGTGCGCAAGGTCTGGGCGACACGCTCAACACCCGCGCCAAGAGCATCACGCTCACCGGCCTGAACGGCTGGAGCGATGGTGTTCCGCAGGATACGCTTGATGGCGGGTTCACTACGCAAACAGAGAACGGCCGTCCGCTCACCATCAGCACCACAGTGCCGGTAACCGTCAGGTATCTGGCCCTCGTTGGCGGATACAACTCCACCAACGGCGGCGGATTGTATGCCGCGGAAAACAGCCGAGTCACGTTAGACAGCAGCTATGTTGCCGGAAACAAGACGGCGGTTCAGGGCGCGGGCATCTATCTTGCCGAAGGCTCAGTAGTAACAATGAGCAGTACGGTAATCGATGGCAATATGATAACCGAAAAAGCAAGTAATACCGCCGGCGAAGATGTCAAAACCTGTGGAGGTGGTGTCTATGTTGGTCGCAGTGCAACATTTGATATGAAATCAGGCTCAATAATCGGGAATTTCACAACCGATGGCAGTGGCGGTGTGTTTGTGCGTGGCACGTTCAATATGTATGGTGGAACCATTTCGACAAATAAGCGAACTAATGATGTTACTCATCAGACTACTAGCAGTACTTATATTTGCGATGTTGAGATTGACCCGCCTGGCACATTCAACATGTATGGCGGAACAATCACGCAGGACGAGAACAGTACGCTTACAGTTTGGAACGGTGCGGTATGCTTGTTTGCTGCCAGCTATGACAGCGGCACGGCCACATTCAATATGCACGGCGGCTCCATAACGAAAATGAAGCAAACCTACAGACAAAACAGTTCCGTGTATTTGTCGGGATTAACAAACGCACCTTGTGTGTTCAATATGTATGGCGGTGAAATCACAGACAACCTGGCGAAAACTGGCGGAGCGCTTTATATTGGCGGTAACAGTACCGCAACATTGAAGGGCGGCCTCATCAGCGGAAACACAGCCACCACCAGCGGCAATGGTGTGTATGTGAATTCTGCCACCGCGAAGCTTATTTTGAGCGACAGCATAAAATTCGGTGCCAACGATGACATATACCTTAATTTCACAACCTCCAAAAGCAAAGTTCACCTGCTGAACACGCTCACAGCCGAAGCGCCGGTTGCCACAATCAGTGTGGCGAGCAGCAATTACAGCACATCAACCCAGGTGCTTGCCCTTGCCGATGGCGCAACAACAAGCATTGGGGATGAGTGCGGGAAGTTTGCTATGGCCAACACAAGCTGGTGTGTAAAATCTAACGGTTACTTGGGTAATGTCTATGCCCGTGTAGGCGGCATCACCTGCGCCGACCTGGCTTCAACCGTTACGGCTATCCAAAACGCCACTGACACAGTTGATGTTGTGCTTACCAGCAAGGTTACGGCAAGTGATTTGGGCAAGGCTGCGACCTCGGGCACCATCATCAATGCCATAAAGACCAACGAACACGAGGATGCCAGGTTCAACCTTGTGGTGCCTGAGGGGGCGAATATTGCGCTTGGCAGCGATTGCTCAAATATGTTCTACGAATGCGGTAAACTTGTGTCGGCTGATTTGCGAGGTTTGAATACCGAGAATGTTACCGATATGAGCAATATGTTCAGTTCGTGTCAGTCACTCAAAACGGTTGATGTGAGCGGGTTCAACACCCAGAATGTTACCAATATGCGCCAGATGTTTAATAATTGCTCGGTACTCACCACGCTCGATGTGAGCAATTTCAACACGGCGAATGTCAGCATTATGGGCGGCATGTTTGGTCGTACGGCACTCATCACGCTCGATTTGAGTAATTTCAACACCGAGAATGTTACCGAGATGAACACTATGTTCGCTAATTGCTCGGAACTCACCACCATCTACGTTGCTCCGGGAGCCGATTGGTCGGGAACGCAGAATACAACTCATATGTTCGCTTACTGCACGAAACTTGTAGGCGGCAATGGCACCACATTCAGCAGCGACTATGGCAACTACGCCCTTGTTGACGGCCTGAACGGCCAGCCCGGCTACTTCTCTTGCAAACTGCAGAGCTACTATGTGAATCCCGCCACGGGCAACGACAGCAACACTGGCCTTTCGGCAGAGAGCGCGCTGCAAAGCCTTGCCTCAGCTTTGGGCAAGATGAACGACCGCGCAACGTACTACAACATCTTTGTGAGCGGCAAGCTCACCGGTGCGCAAGGCTTGGGCGACACGCTCAACACCCGCGCCAAGAGCATCACGCTCACCGGCCTTAACGGCTGGAGCGAAGGTGTTCCGCAGGATACGCTTGACGGCGGGTTCACTACAAATACTGAGAACGGCCGTCCGCTCACCATCAGCACCACAGTGCCGGTAACCGTCAGGTATCTGGCCCTCGTTGGCGGATACAACAGCACCAACGGCGGCGGATTATATGCCGCGGAAAACAGCCGAGTCACGTTAGACAGCAGCTATGTTGCCGGAAACAAGACGAAGGTTCAGGGCGCCGGCATCTATCTTGCCGAAGGTTCAGTAGTAACAATGAGCAGTACGGTAATCAGTGAGAATGAGATATTTAGCAGAGTGAATGGCACCGAAACCACGAAAACCTGTGGCGGCGGTGTCTATATTGGCCGCAACGCCACTTTCAATATGAAATCCGGCTCAATAGTCCGGAATATCACAACCGATGGCGGTGGCGGTGTGTTTGCTCGCGGTACGTTCAATATGCTTGACGGAACAATTTCGACCAACTATTTCAAATATAGTGGTACTTATGTCACCAATATTGATGTTTCCCCGCCGGGAACAGTCAATATGTATGGCGGAACAATCACGATTGATGATGACAATACATACGGAATAAAAGATGGCGTGGTAATAGTTTATGCGGGCTCAAGAGACGAGGGTGCGGCAACATTCAATATGCACGGTGGCTCTATAACAAACACGAACAGTACATCAAATGACGTTAGCACTAGTGTGAATAAGTCTGTAGTGCTTGTTTTGAATGATAATAATAGTGCCACTAATGGTTGCAGTTGTGATTTCAATATGACGGGCGGAGAGATAACCGGCAACCAGAGAAGAGCGGTTTATGTGGGAGCAAAAATTTCAGGAACAGCTACCGCTACCGCGACATTGACTGGTGGCACCATTAGCGGAAACGTAGATATTAAAAATGGCGAAGGCAACGGTGTGTATGCGGATGCCTATTCGAAGCTTATTTTGAGCGACAGCATAAAATTCGGAGCCAACGATAACATATATCTTTACAACAGCAAAGTTCTCCTGCTGAACACGCTCACAGCCGAAGCGCCTGTTGCCACAATCAGTGTGGCGAGCAGCGATTACAGCACATCAACCCGGGTGCTTGACCTTGCCGATGGCGCAACAACAACCATTGGGGCAGAGTGCGGGAAGTTTGCGATGAGCGAATCAGGTTGGGAAATAGACTCTAACGGCAACCTGAGCAATCCGTAGCGGTGGCGTTCTTTGGAATGAAACTGAGGAAAAGCGAAACGGCCCCCTCCGGCAGCGGAGGGGGCCGTTTTTGTTTGAGAGAGATGGGGCCAAAGGATGCACGGCTGGGCGCTAGAGCGCAAGGTGGGGCGGTTTTTGGATTGCAATGACGCAATTCAAAGGGACAATCGGAGTGAAAAGTGTTACAATTAGAACGAAAAGTGCTACGTTTATAATGTTTGTCCGCGTCGTTGCGGACAAACCACGCGGGCTGTGGCTGAGAAGGCACAACCCGGAGCATTTCAGGCTGTACCGGTGATTCGCAGCGCTACCGTTTTGTGGCGCTGAACCAGATTGGAAGGTGGCTGGCGGAGTGAGAGTTTGCTGCAGGATGCGGATATGCGAAAGATTGGAACTTACAGGTTCATTCTTCCAGAGTGCAACCTTATGTGGGGACGGCCAGCTGGCAGTTGCACTTTTCTTGGTGTCGGTTATGCAAATCCGTTTTTTCAGGCGTTTGATTGAATGTTTTGAATTTTTGTGTTTTCAGAACAATCCGTAGTAAAAAAACACCACACATATCGCCGAAAAAACTAAATTGCCAACCTATTTCTGAAAAAGCAACTTAAAATATCTACAAGAATGAAACACAACACACTACGTAACAGTATTTTAGGGCTTGTGGTCGTTTGCGGCGCATCGTTCTTCACATCGTGCTCAAACCAAGCGCCAGCCATCGCCGACAAGGCTCCGGCAATGCCCGGCAACCCGTTTCTGCCGCTCTGGGAGCACATCCCCGACGGCGAACCATACGTTTTTGAAGACCCCGACAATCCGGGTCAGCAGCGCGTCTATATCTACGGCTCGCACGACAGCCGCCTGACCGACTACTGCGGCCGCGAGCTGGTGGTTTGGTCGGCATCGGTCGACGACCTTATGCACTGGCGCTACGATGGCGAGATTTTCAGCGTGAACCGGAACGCCAACGGCGAGCTCCTGAGCCCCGACAGCATTGCCGATGTGCTTTTTGCACCCGATGTTACACTGGTTACCGCAGCCGACGGCACAAAGACCTACTACCTCTACCCCAACAACCAGGCCGGCGGCCGAAACGGAATGGTGTGCAAAAGCTCGCGCCCCGACGGACCGTTTGAAGTCTGCAACTGGAGCAAACAAAACCCGAACGTGAACGACGGCGTTCTGGCATTCGACCCGGCGGTGTTTGTCGACGACGACGGCAAGATTTACGGCTACTGGGGCTTCAACCGCTCGTATGCCGCCGAGCTCGACCCGGCCACAATGGCAACAGTGAAGCCGGGGACGAAGATTGTCGAAGATATGGTTTCGGGACGTATGCAGGAGGGTGTTTTCAGCTTCTTCGAGGCATCGTCAATCCGCAAGATAAAAGACAAATATGTGTTCATCTACAGCCGATTCACCAAAGACGGCGAGTTTGGCCTGCCGGTGTCGAACTACACTCTGGCCTACGCTTACGGCGATAATCCGCTTGGTCCTTGGACCTACGGCGGCACCATCATCGACGGCCGCGGCCGCGAGGTGAACGAGCAGGGCGACACCATTGCGTCGGCCACCATCGACGGCAACACCCACGGCAGCATCTGCGAGATTAACGGTCAGTGGTACGTCTTCTACCATCGCCAAAGCGGACTAAACGAGTACGCCCGCCAGGCAATGGTTGCGCCCATCAGCGTTGAGGTTGAGGAAGGCAAAGGCGGCAAGGTTGT
>JAEEGJ010005406.1_pt1 | contig 40244 bp, 32 predicted proteins | sample 8958761 | NCBI WGS metagenome assembly JAEEGJ01 (sample SAMN16246546, study PRJNA631951) | gut metagenome | biome: gut microbiome; feature: rumen; material: RS-attached | host: Bos | place: Iran: Karaj | collected 2018-10 | reverse complement strand
AGACCGGTCCTGCCGTGAAGACCATCAAGCTGCTGGCTCAGTCGACCGGCGAGTTCACCCGCGAAGAGCTGAAGAAGTCTGCCAAGTTCGCCTGGACTGACAAGGCCAAGGCCGAGATTGCCGCAGCCAAGGGAGGTCACACAGATCTCACAGATCCCACAGATTCTAATAGTGGGAACGGAGGCAGTGGCTCAGGGAACGGCGGCAACAGCGGAGGTTCGAACAGCGGCGGCAGCGGCAGCATTACCACTGGCGTAGCGGCTCCGACCATTGGCGGTGAGGCTGCATTCACCACGTCGACACAGGTGACCATGAGCGGTCCTGACGGCGCTGAGATTCGCTACACCTCGGACGGCTCTACTCCTATGGCCAGCAGCACGCTGTACACCGAGGCCATCACCGTGAGCTCGTCGGTTACCCTGAAGGCCATCGCCATCAAGGACGGCCAGTCGAGTGAGGTGACCACCAAGCAGTTCGTCAAGAGCGACGGCGGTGCCAACGACCCCAGCGGCTTCGAAGGAGCGTAAAGTAAAAGGTTTGGCCTCCGGGCCATCACCTTTTTAAAATGAAAAAATGAAAGAAGGTTTGGCCTCCGGGCCAATCCTTTTTGAAAACACTTGTGCAGTGCTGCTGATCGTGAGCAGCATTGCACTCGTTGCTTCTTGAAGTAAAATAAATCCTTATTTTGTCCACTCTAAGATAAAGCTATAGTGATAGGGTTTGTTGCCGTCGATGGTATATTGCGGCAGGGTGCGCTGGCCCCAGGTGTCTACACCACCCACTCCATGCACGTTGAGGTCGATGTTGAGATTGACAAAACGGCCCCGCTGGATCTCATTCGGATGACGGGCTGGTTCAAGGTCTTCCTCACCATAGTCCCAAGCACGGATGCAGAGGGGCTGGAGTCCACTGATTCTTAGAGTGGTGAGAGGTGAGCGGTGAGAGGTGAGTTGGAACCAGCGGACGTCGGTGCGACAACCGTTGTCCTGGGGATGGATATATTCCGTCTCGAACTCGCTCAGCGGCATCTTGTAACGACCAAGGAAGGCACTGCGCTTGCGGTCGGGATAGTTCTCCCAAGGACCTCGACCATAGTACTCAACCTGGGTGAAATTAGCAGGAACACGCATGCGCATTCCGAACTTAGGCATTACGGGTTTATCGGTGCCTGTAGGCTGGTAGTCGACATCAACCTGAATAGTGCGCTCGTCGATGACGGTATATTTCACCGTGACGTCAGTAGCCTTTCTCCACACGGCGGTACGACGGGCAAACCCTGCGGCATGCTGGTTGTCGTTCTCGGGCTTCCAGAAGAAGGGTTCGAGGGGTGCTTGCAGCATTTCCTGGCCATCAATAATCCAAGACACGAGCTTATTGCCATCAATCTTTATGTTTTTTACGTTACCATCTGCAGCGGTGGGTTCACCCCAGGGGAAGATATATTCTCTGAGGACGAACTGTTCGCTGGCAACGGCAAAGCCTGCCTTGGCCCAAGGCTTATCTTCCTTCAGACGGGCTTCAACGGTTATCGTCACCTCGTTGTCGTCAGGATAATAGGGCATCTCGATGCGGTCGTCTTTCAGATCCAGCAGTCCACCGCCGATTGTCTCTCCATTGCATGCGAGGGTGTAGTAATAGTCGTATTCGCCAAGACCCGTAAACTGGTCGCGATTGATGAGTCGGATGGCATCGTCTTCACACACAAAAGTAATGGGCTGATAGACGTGCTGCACCTCGTAATAATGCGGATGGGGTTTGCGGTCGGGCGCCAGCAGACCATTGATGCAGAAAGGTCCGTCGTTGGGCTGGTCGCCGAAATCACCACCGTATAGGAATGTAGAGTTTGCACTAATCCCCTGGTCCACCCAGTCCCAGATGGCGGCACCAGCGATGCTGCTGTCGGCATAGATGACATCCCAGTACTCTTGGAAGTTACCCATGGAGTTGCCCATGGCGTGCGCATATTCACGGGCAATGAGCGGTTTCTCCGTTTCCTTCTCGGCTTCGGCTTTCAATACGTCTGGCGTTGGGTAGCCAAAGTCATGGAGAGCAGAGTAGCGGGGATGACAATCGTAAAATGGCAAACGCGTAGAATCCAGTCGGCATACGGTGTCGTACATGGCCTGAATGTTAGGGCCTACCCCACCCTCGTTGCCCAGACTCCAGAGGATGACGCAGGGGTGGTTGAAGTCGCGCTTTACCAGCGATTCGGCCCGGTCGACATGGGCACTCTCCCATGCCCTATCCTCACCCATCTCGCGATTGGCATAGCCATAGCCATGGGTTTCCTGGTTGGCTTCGTCCATGACATAGATGCCCCAGCGGTCGCAGAGCTCATAGAGGTATTCACGATCAGGATAGTGCGATGTGCGCAGGAAATTGATGTTAGCCTGCTTCATCAGTCGGATGTCCTGTTCGTAGGTGGCATCGTCGACAAAGCGTCCCGTGACGGGATGGTGGTCGTGACGATTGACACCACGCAGCTTGACATTCTTGCCATTGATCTTGAAGACCTCGCCAACGCACTCCACGTGCTTCACGCCAAGGTGGTAGTCGAAGTGTTCGAAGACCTCTTCGACAGGGGTTGTCTTCAGTTCAATGCTAAAAGGATAGAGGTTGGGCTTCTCGGCTGACCACAGGCGGGGGTTGTTCAACGTGTAGGTAATCGTCACGTGGGAAGTGTCGCCAGCGGCCAGTCGCTTCAGGAATCCCTCATTCTTATTGCCTTCGATGGTCAATACCGCCTTGATGTCCTTTACAGGCTTCCTGCCTGTGTTACAGACGGCGATGTCGGCAGTTACCTGAGCCTGCGAGAAGTCCTTGTCAGGCACAGCCGTGACGTGATAGTCGGCGATGTGTACCAACGGGCGCACCCACAGCTGCACGCTACGGAAGATACCACTCAGGCGCCACATGTCCTGATCCTCCAGATAGCTGCCGTCGCTCCAGCGATACACCTCGACAGCCAGCTTATTGCGTCCTTCGCGAACGTATTTCGTCACGTCGAACTCAGCGGGCGACATCGAGTTCTGACTATAGCCCACCTTCTGCCCATTCACCCACACGTAGAAGGCAGAATGAACACCGCCAAAGTGGAGTATGAGGTTCTTCGAGAGCATTTCAGAGGTGGCATCGAAGAAGGTGACATAGGAGCCCACGGGATTGCGATGGTCGTAGGCGTACCAGTCCTTATTAGGCTCTCCGGTAACGCTGGGGCGATCGCGACGGAAGGGATACTGCATATTCACATAAATGGGTTTGCCAAAGCCCTGCAACTGCCAGTTGCCAGGAACCGTAATCTGGTCCCAACGGCTCACGTCGTAGTCCTCCTGGTAGAAATCGGTAGGACGCGACTCAGGGTCCTTCGACCAATGGAACAGCCACTGTCCGTCGAGCGACTGAATCTCCCGGCACTCCTTCTGTTTCGAAGGCAGCTGCAACGTGGCATGATAAGGTAATTTATTGATACCCAGAACCGAAGGGTTCTCCCAGTCGTGTGTTTGTGCTTGCGCCGTGATGGCCAGCAATGAGGCAAATACAACGATGATTCTTTTCATGATTTCATGATTTCATTATTTGTCTGTAGTTGATAGTGTGATGCGTGAGGACTTCATACCATTACCTTGCACGGTTATCGTTGCCTTACCCTTCTTTCCTGTGCTCCTGACAACAAGCAGGGCACGACCCTTCCAAGCCTTGTGAGTGCTGTCAGTGTAGCGGTCGCAGTCCTTGATGTCGGCATTGCCGAAGCCTATGAGCTTGGCTGAGCCGCTGACGGTAGCTGTCAACTCGTTGGCGGCAAGGGGATTCAGGATGCCTTGGGCATCTGTCAACTCAACGGTGATGAACGCCAGATCCTGACCATCTGCCTTGATGGTTGTGCGGTCGGCTGTCAGGCGGATGGCCTTGGCTTCATTGGCAGTCTGCAGGATGACACTTTCTCCCCCAGCTTCAGCACGGATCGTACCAGGCTGATAAGGCAGCGTAAACGTAGCCATTCCCTGCGCCACTTCTTTCTCGCCTATAAGTTGGTCGTTCAGGTAAAGACGCACTAGTGGGTAGTGTGAATACACCTCCACGTCGATGTTCTTACCCTCGTGTCCTGGCCATGTCCAGTTCTCATAGGTAGGCCATACGCTCCACATCGTGGTATGAATCTTTCCGTAATAGCCGTCAGGCTCACGTACCGCCATATAGAGCTGCTCGCCATCCTGGTTCCACAGCATGGAACGGTAGTGGCTGATGGGCTTGCGCTGACCAGTGAGGTCGATGTCGCCACAATAGGCTGCATGGTTGGGGAACATCGGAGCCTCCCATGGTTCCTTGGCTGGCTCGCCTTCATAGTACCAGCGTCCGATGCCCGACTCTCCAAGATAGTCCATCGCTGTCCACACAAAGTCACCGATAACCCATGGCTCGTCCTGCACCTTGCGGTAGTTGCGCCAGGTGTCGCGCGAGTAGCTCTCCGTCTGCACCATTACACGGTTGGGCACGCGCTCGTGGTCACTCTGCGATTTGTGGATCATGTAGTTGTAGCCCACGATGTCGTGCTCAGCTGCCAGTGGGTCGTAGATGTCCCATTCGGGATCCCACGCACAGAGCGCAGAAGTGACGGGACGCTTCTGTGGGTCAAGCTGTCGACAGAGTGTATTCAGGTTGTGGGCGGTCTTCACCACCTCAATCTTCTTGCGCTCGATGACCTCGTTGCCAGTTGACCAGCAGAACACGCTGGGGTGGTTGCGGTCGCGCAAAACCATGGCCTTGATATCCTCTTGCCACCATTGGTCGATGAGCGTGGAATAGTCGTAAGTGTTCTTCTTGTCGCGCCATCCGTCGAAAGCCTCGTCGATGACCAGCAGTCCCAGTTCGTCGCATGCCCTGAGGAATGTCTCTGATGGCGGATTATGTGAAGTTCGCATAGCGTTGAACCCCGCTTTCTTAAGCAAGCGAACACGGCGGTATTCGGCAGCGTCGAAAGCGCAGGCACCCAGGATGCCGTTGTCGTGGTGTACGCAGCCGCCATTAAGCACGATGGGTTTGCCGTTCAGCAACAGCCCCTTCTCGGCAGAGTAGTCGATGGTGCGGATGCCATAGGTGACGGGCACGACATCACCCTCAGCCTCGATGGTTGTATGGTAGAGGTAAGGATCCTCGGGCGACCACAAGCGGGGATTCTCCACGTCGATGAGTTTGCTGATGGGTTTCCTCGAACCGTCCTCCATCACCACCTCGGCCTTGATTTCCACCTGGTGAATAGTGGGAGTAGCTACACTGACGCTCCATTCGTCGATGTATCGTTTTCCTGTGGTCAGCAGCCACACATGGCGATAGATGCCCGAACCTGAGTACCAGCGACAGTTCTTCTGCTGCGAGTTATCCACTCGCACCTCCACTTCGTTCTCACCAACCTTCACATAGGGTGTGATATCCACAAAAAACGAGGAATAGCCGTAGGGATGACCGCCGGCCTTCTGTCCGTTCACATAGACCTCGGCATTCATATACACGCCCTCGAAATACAGGCGCATCTTTTTATCTCTCAACTCTAAACTCTCAACTCTAAACTGTTTCCGGTACCAGCCTTTGCCCGTTGGCAGATAGGCACCATCGTGACCGGCAGGCGCATCCTTGTCGAAGTCACACTCAATGCTCCAGTCGTGTGGCAGGTTGACCGTCCGCCACTTGGTGCTGTCCCCAGAGAATTGCCAGTCGGCATCGAATAATTGTTTGCGAGCTAAACCATGATTGGCACCAACGGCTGCATGAGCCATCAGTAACGCTGCGAAAAGAGCTACAATCTTTTTCATTTTTTTTATTTATTTCATTTCTCCGTTACTACTTCAATATCACTATATCCCATTCGATGGCCCTGTGCCAGGCGCAGACCCTCCACACGGATGATTTTCGCACGAGTGGGTTTGCAACGAACGGTTTGCCAAATGGGGTTATTGACGATGTTCGAGAACTCGCCTTCGCCCAGCGTTTCCCACGTATTCCAGTCGGTAGAGCCAGAGATGCGGTAGTGGGTGACAAGTCCTTCTCGGGAATCCTGTGGCGGCAGATAGCGGAATGCGGTAACGGTCGACTCGTCGTTCAGCGTCACAAACATCATCTTGTCTGCACCGAAGAAGATATAGTAATCCGAGGCGTGTTTCTCGCCGCTATCAGGAGTGTCCTTAGTGATTTCAGGTGCCAGATAGACTGACGTGCGCTTGATGACAGGATCGCATTTCGCATCGAGGACGGTGAAACGCAGTTTTGTGGCGTTGACCGTTGGGAAGCAGATGATGCGACGATGTCCGATGGTGGTAAGAGACCCACCCCCGTCCCCTCCCTGCATGGAGGGGTGTGAAGTGACTAACTCGTCATCCAGCGGTACCAACTTGCCATCCACTTCGGCTTCGAGCGAGAACTTCTTCACGCGCTGCCCGTAGCGGATGTCTTCCTCTACCACAAAGCGGTTGAAAGTTGTAGGTTTTCTGAATGTGATGAAGGTTTCTTTTCCTTGCTTCTTTATCTTGGCTTTCTTTGCTAAGTCGGTCTTGAATACCTCATCAATCATATTCTTGAAAGCAATACCTCTCAAGCTGTCCGTAGGATGGATACGTCCGTTGGGAGCAATGGGGAAATTGAGCAACAGACACGAGTTCCTGCCTACCGACTTATAATAAGTATCCATCAGTTTCGACAGACTCTTCACGTTCTCGTTCTCCGTCTCGTGGTAGAACCACCCCGGGCGGATGCTCGTATTTGTCTCACCAGGACACCACACATTACCGTTTTCCACCCCATAGTGCAACTGTTCGTAAGGCACGTCGCCCTTGTCGTTCAGCAAGCTCCAGTTGGTTTCGCCAATATTACCAGCCTCAGTGCCCACCCAGCGCAAGTCACCACGATCGCTGCCATCGTTCCAAATAAGGCACTTGGGTTGCAGTTCACGAATCATGCGGTAGGTCTCGGGCCACTCATAGTACGTCGTGCGGTCAATCTTGCGCACCTCGTTGGCACCGCCATACCACCCGTCGCCACCATTGGCTCCATCGAACCACACCTCGAACATCTCACCATAGTTGGTAAGCAGTTCACGCAGCTGGTTGCGGAAGTAGGTGACATATTCCGGACGACCGTAATCAGGATGGTTGCGGTCCCACGGCGACAAGTAGACGGCATATTCCAGGCCCTCTTCACGACAGGCCTCTGCCAGTTCGCGCACCACATCGCCCTGCCCGTTTTTCCAAGGTGAATTCTTCACCGAGTACTCCGTATATTTCGAAGGCCACATGCAGAAACCGCAATGGTGCTTGGCCGTGAAGATGATACCCTTCATACCCGCCTGCTTACAGACACGCGCCCACTGGCGACAGTCCAAATCAGAGGGATTAAACAACTTCGGGTCTTCGTTGCCATAGCCCCATTCCTGGTCGGTATACGTATTCAGCGAATAGTGAATAAACGCATACATCTCCATATCCTGCCATCGCAGCTGATTTTCTGACGGCACAGGGCCACAAGGCTTCTCATGCTGTGCAAAAAGCACCAGCGCCGTTATGCATAAGGTAATAGTTGAAATAAGTCGTTTCATAAAATGATAGTTGAAATTTTCCTGCAAAGTAACGAAAAATATTACAATTATCAAAATATTATCACGACATTTTATCAATTTTGTCCCATTACTACGACGGAATTCTTCACGATGCGCATCGAAAGTCTTCTGGTTCTTCTATATGTTACCTGTATAGCCATTTCACTGTCGATTTTTCTTTCCTTCTCAGAAACCACGGACAATGGTACGAATAAGTGAGCGAAAAACCAAATGTATTTAAGTTATAAAATAAAACCAAGTTTTCATTTTGTATTTCTCTCGTTTATTCGTACCTTTGCAGCAAATTCTTGCCAAACGACAAACGAAATATAATTGCAATAGAAACAAGATATATGAAAATGCTATTGACATGGGTGCTAGCCGTTACGGGAGTGATGGGATCATGGGCACAGGGCGTGCCGCAGATAACGAACGTGATAAACCGTCAGGCAATGTCGCTCAACGGCGACTGGCACTACATCGTGGATGTGCAGGAGGAAGGCTACTACGACTACCGCATGAATCCTACGCGCTGGGGATTCTTCCAGAATGCCAAGCCGCAGCAGCCTGAGGACCTGATAGAATATGACTTCGACGCTGCTCCGACAATGACGGTGCCTGGCGACTGGAATACGCAGGACGATCGGCTGTTCTTCTACGAGGGCACAGTATGGTTCCAGCGGTACTTTGACTACCAGCCTCAGGGCGACCGGCGGGCAATGCTTTACTTCGGCGCCGTCAACTACGACTGCCACGTGTATGTGAACGGCAAGAAGGCAGGACACCATGTGGGCGGTTTCACACCATTTAATTTCGACGTCACCGACCTGTTGCACGAGGGGCGGAATGTCGTTATCGTGAAGGTCGATAACAAACGTAGCGCATCGGCTGTGCCCACGCAGATCTTCGACTGGTGGAACTATGGCGGCATCACTCGCGACGTGCTGCTCGTCGACGTTTCACCCACCTATATCGAGGACTATTCACTGTCGTTAAAGAGGAAAGTGGAGAGTAGAAAGAGGAGAGAGATTAGTTTCTCTTTGCAACTGAACCGCAAGGAGGCTGGCCGCGAGGTGACGCTGAGCATTCCCGAACTGAAAATCAAGCAGAAGTTCGTAACCGATGCCAATGGTAGCATTAACTCTCAACTCTCAACACTCAACTCTAAACTTTCGCTTTGGTCTCCTGCGAATCCCAAGCTCTATCGGGTAGAACTGGAGATGGATGGCGAGACTATCGGTGACGAAATCGGTTTCCGCACCATCGAGACGCGCGGCAAACAGATACTGCTCAATGGCGAGCCGATATTCCTAAAGGGCATTAGCATGCACGAAGAGAAGCCTAATGGTGGCGGACGTGCCAACTCAGCAGACGATGCCCGCACACTGCTCACATGGGCCAAGGAGCTGGGTTGCAACTACGTGCGTCTGGCCCACTATCCGCATAATGAATATATGGTACGCGAAGCCGAAAGGATGGGTATCCTGGTATGGAGCGAGATTCCCTGCTATTGGACCATCGACTGGAAGAACGAGGCCACCTATGAGAATGCCCAGCAACAGTTGACCGACATGATTCGTCGCGACAAGAACCGTGCCAACGTCATCATTTGGTCGATTGCCAACGAGACGCCCCACTCCACCGAGCGCGACTTATTCTTAGGCCGTCTGGCCCGCTATGCCCGCACGCAGGACTCCACCCGCCTGATCTCGATGGCGATGGAAGTGACGGGAGCTTCGAACTATGTCAACCGCTTGCAGGATAATATGCACGAACTGGTCGACGTGGTCAGTTTCAATCAATACGTAGGCTGGTATCGCGACGTGAACGATGCCCCGAAGATGCGATGGGAGATTCCCTACGACAAGCCCGTCATCATCAGTGAGTTCGGCGGTGGTGCCAAGTATGGCCTGCACGGTGCCAAGAACCAGCGGTGGACCGAGGAGTTCCAGGAGAACCTTTATCGCGAGAACCTCGCCATGATAAACAAAATCCAGGGCCTGGCAGGTACCACGCCCTGGATTCTGAAGGACTTCCGTTCCCCCCGCCGCGTGCTCACCGGCATTCAGGACTACTATAACAGGAAGGGCGTCGTCAGCGACCGCGGCGAGCGCAAGAAAGCCTGGTATGTGCTGAAAGAGTGGTACGACGGGAAGTAGCAGAAGGATTTCTTATTCTACCTCGGGGGTGATGAGCTTGTACCCCTTGCCGTGGATGTTGATGATCTCGATCTGAGGATCGTCCTTCAGATGCTTGCGCAGCTTGGTGATGTAGACATCCATAGAGCGGGCATTGAAGTAGTTGTCGTCAATCCAGATGGTCTTCAGGGCGAAATCGCGCTGCAGAATCTCGTTGGCATGGCTGCACAGCAGGGCCAGCAGTTCGTTCTCCTTCGTAGTCAGCTTGGTCTGCTTCTCGCCAATGACGAGCAGCTGCTTCTGGGTGTCGAAGAGGAAGTTGCCGATGTGGTAAACGGAACTCTCGCGATTCTTCTTGCCACGAACGCGGCGCAGAATGGCCTCTACACGGAATACGAGCTCCTCCATGGAGAAGGGCTTGGTGATATAGTCGTCGGCACCAATCTTGAATCCCTCCAGGATGTCCTCCTTCAGCGTCTTGGCAGTGAGGAAGATGATGGGGATGTCGGGGTTGGCCTGACGAATTTCCTGTGCCAGCGTGAAACCGTCCTTCTTAGGCATCATCACATCGAGCACGCAGATGTCGAACTTTGTCTTGAGGAAAGCCTTGTAACCAGCTTCGCCATCGGGGCAGAGCTCTGCTACATAACCTTTGGCGGCCAAATACTCGCGTAACAGCATTCCGAGGTTCTCGTCGTCTTCACAAAGAAGAATTTTCAGTTTTTCGTCCATAATTTTCGTTTTTTTAGGGATTATTACTATACTCATTTATATCTTCATTTAATTAGTTTCTTCCAACACGGGCAGCATGATGGTAAACTTGGTACCCTTGCCTACTTCACTCTCGACCTTGATGCTGCCTTGATGCAGGTCGATGACTTTCTTGACGTACGCCAGTCCGAGACCAAAGCCCTTGACGTCGTGCTTGTTACCCGTGTGGACACGATAGAACTTGTCGAAGATCTTCCTGACGTTTTCCTTCTTGATGCCCATGCCGGTATCGCGGATAGACAGGCAGAGGTGTTTATGCTCGTCGTTCCAGGTGCGCAGGTAAATGTCGAGCGGCTCGTCGGGCTTGCGGTATTTCACCGCATTGTCCATCAGATTGGTAATGGCATTCTGGAAGTGCACCTCGTCGACATAGAGACCTGAATCCACAGCTTCTATCTCAGTATATATCTTTCCACCCGTATGTTCCACACGCAGGGAGAACGTCTGGGCAATCTGCTCGACCATTTCGTTCAGGTCCAGCTCTTTGCGCTTGAAGACCACGCTCTTCTTGTCGAACATCGACATCTGCAACACCTTTTCGACCAGGAAGCGCAGACGTTTCGACTCGTCGCCAATGACATTTCCCAGATGTTTGGTCATCTGCTCTGTCTTGGGCACACTATCGTCGTTCATCATCTGTGCAGCCAGCGAGATGGAGGCGATAGGCGTCTTCAACTCGTGGGTCATGTTGTTGATGAAGTCGTTCTTGATTTCCGTATAGCGCTTCTGACGGAAGATGACGAACAAGGTAAACAGGAACGTAATGAGCAACACTATCGTAAAGATGATGCTGGGAATCATGAAGCGCACGCTGGAGAAAATATAGCTGCTCATCTCAGGGAAATGCACCTTTACCAGCCCCATCTTCGACTGGGGGTCGTTGCGGAACAAATACTGAGTATAGGCATACTGCTCGCCCTCCTCGCTATAGTCGGGACAACGGTACACCTCGCGTCCGTCAGCGGTAGACACGGTGAAATGGTAGGGAATATTGATGCCGTTATTGGCCAGCTGCTCGCGGATGTCGTTGTCGAGCATGCGGAAATTGATGCGCTCGTTCAGAGGCTTGTCGCTGGCAGTATAGAGGATGTTATAGACCACCTCGTCGAGCAGGGCCTTCTGATAGACGTAGCGGTTGCGGACAATCTCCTGCATAGACTTGGCAGCGTCCACCAGCGAGTTCTTGTCCTTACGCATAATCATGGCCTTGGGAATCGACGACGGCTTCATCTCGAAGGTCTTCAACTGGAAAGACGAATACACCGTACCGTCGTCGGCAGCAACGGCAAACTGATGGGAATGCTTGATGGAACCCAACCCGTCGCTGAACACAGAGTCTTGCTTGAAAGCACGGCGCTCGGTTTCCTTGACGTCCTTTTCCAGATAGCGCGAGGTCTCGTTCACCTCCAGATTATGCGAGGCCTGATAGAGACTGCGATTCACACTCTCGTCGAACTGCTCTTTCTTCATCTTGACCATCTCCTCGACATAGGAGAACTGAAGGTAGAGCAGCGCCAGGAATGAGAATCCCATAATGACGGCTATAATCCAAATAGTAGACTTCTTCATGCTGCAAAGATACGACTTTTACAGACACGAAGAAGTCTTTTAGTTAATTATTTCCGTTAATTTTAACGATTTTAACGAAAACAAGTCTGTTTGGTTTTGTATGTTGAAGTTAAAAATGTATATTCACATCCATTCCAACCTGTATGGGATTCGCCTTTTGTGCAAAATAGCGGGTACCTCCGGCAGCACTGCTCTGAATGGCGAAGGTGTTGTATTTGGTGTCCGTCAGATTGCGTCCCCACAGCGAAACAACTACAGGTCCGAAGTCGTAGTCGGCATGGGCACCGAGGACAGCATAGAACTTCTGGGCGTAGGTGTTGGCCTCGTCCCACCAGGTCTTCCCCTGCCCTGCCACATTGGCGCCGATGGTGAACTTACCGATGTGGTAGTCGGCCACCGCGCTGAACATGTGCTGGGGTACGAAGGGCACGTAGTTGTCGGAGTAATCTTTAATGTAGATCTTATCCGCCGTATGATAGCCATCATCAGTCGGTGTCATATCGTCGATATACTCGTCGAACTTGGCGCTGGTGAATGAATAGGTCAGCGTCCAGTCGAGGGCATTGTCGAGGAAACGTCCACGCAGCGTCGTCTCCAAACCGCACGAGTGGCTCTTACCGGCATTGACCATGATGCGGCCATAGTTGCTGTTGGGCTCCATGATAGACAGCTGCTGGTTGCGAATCTGCATGTAGTAGAGCGCCAGGTCGAAGTGCATCTTGCTGTCGAAGAAGTTCAGGTGCGTTCCCACCTCATAGTTCCACGACTCCTCGGGCTTGTAGGCGATGGTCTCTTCGATGGCAGCATAGTCTTCAGCGCTGTGTTCCAATGTCTTGGTTTCGTTTTGCAGCGAACTGATGTCCTTGCCGTTAGCCATCAGGTCCGTCTGGAGAATGTCGGAGAACATCTGGATGTTATAGCCACCCGAGCGATAGCCCTTGGCCACAACGGCATAGATGTTTCCGAGGTTGTCGTCCAGCAGCCAGGTGAGGCCCACCTTCGGCAGGAACTGCGTGAAGCCCTTGTCGTGACTCTGCGCCAAAGGCGACAGGAGTCCGTTGGTGTATTCCATCGTGCGCGGTCCCATCTGGGCTGCATAGTGGAGCGTCATCAGCGCCTGCGTGTCGTAGTCAATTTTCACCTTGTCGTAGTTCAGACGGAAGCCCAGTGTCACCTTCAGACGATCGGCCAACAGGATGTTCGATTCATGGAAGAATCCGAGGTTCATCTGAGGGGTATGGAACTGCTCTGCCACTTCGAGCGTAGGAATTTCCCATATATTAAACATGGTACGCACGCGCTCGGGCATGTAATTTAATATGGTGGTAGCCAACGCTGAGCGCATGTCCTCGCCAAAATATACAGGGGCATCGGTGCGCAACCACTGATAGGATCCAAACAGCCCTGTCGCGTGCTGCCAGACACTCTTATCGTGCGAGCGTAGCACAAACTCCTGCGTCACAGCGTTCTGCTTCTGGCGCTGCTCCAATCGCAAGTAGTCAGGTGTCATATAATCCTGGTCCATCAGCATCTTGTCCTGCAGGAACTGATAGCTGGTGGTAGAAGTGAACAGGAATTTGTCCATCTCGTAGCTGATGTTCAGACCCGTGTTCAGCATATTGCGCTTGTAACCGTTCATGATGGTAGTGGCAGGGTCCTGTACCGTTTCGTCGGCCTTTGGTATATAGAGCGGATTATAATTCCCATTTGGCGTACCTAAATATGCAGGCACTTGCAAGTCGAGCGGATAAAACATCCCATATCCGAAGCCGTTCTGGCTTACCCACTGGTAGTCGGCGGTCCAGTCGAACTTCAGCTTCTTGTTAGGGGCAAACACCAGACGCACCCTGCCGCCAGCCTCCAGACTCTTGTCGTTCTTCTCGTCGAAGTTCTGGTTGTCGATAAAGCCCTTCAGTCCGCTGTAGAATCCGGCCACACTGAAGGCCAGTTTCTCGCTCGGACGGTGGTAGTGGGCCACCTCGACATTACGCCACAGACCTGTACCGATGCCCAGTCGCACGTCCGTTCCCTGATAGTTCATCGGGTTCTTCGAATAGATGCGCACAAGGCCTCCCTCAGTGTTCTGTCCGTAAAGCGTACCCTGCGGGCCACGCAGGATGTCCACACGGTCCAACATATAGAAATGGTTGTTGAATGCGGCCTTCGACATCAAGGGGATATTGTCGTAATACACACCTACAGCAGGGTTGTTAATACGTGAGCCAATACCGCGTACATACATCGACGAAGTAAGGCGTGAACCATACGCTGGCATCACAAAAGATGGAACGTAATGAGATAACTGACTGAGTTCATGGATATTAAGCTGCTGAAGTTGCTCGTTGTTATACACAGAACTGCTCAGAGGTTGGAGTCGCAGGCGTACCTGTTCCTTAGGCTGAGCCACCACAACGACCTCGTCCAAATCCACTACACGCGAGGTGTCATTCACCTGTTCATACACATCAGCTGCCATACTGTTCAGGCTTACTGACAGGGCAGCGATCAAGAGGAATTTCTTTTTCATTATTGTCTTCATCATAATTTCTGAGTGCAAAGGTACAAGTTTTCGTTTCAATACACAATCCACATTTATGAGGATTTATATCTGAAAAACGATAAATGGCCAATTTATTAAGATAAATCAATTTTTCAATCGATTACGCACATATTTATTAACTTTTTATGGAGAAAATGAAATTGTGTGGGGACACAGTACTTTTTTTTTAATTTTGTTGATAAAAAGTTTGTGAGTTAATAAAAAAGTTCGTAAATTTGCAGCTGTTATCCTGAAAACAATCTTTTTACCTTAAAAGGACTAATACCTATTGAAGATATAGAGCGGTTGCCTGTGAGGGTCACCGCTTTATTATTTTCCCCTGCCCCAAAAGTTAAATTATACTAAATCTTACTATAAAGTTCAAAGTTCAAAGTTCAAAGTTCAAAAAAATTAGTACCTTTGCGCCCGATTTAGTCCGTGGTGGCTCAATAAAGCTGTTGCACGAGGCGACACGCCATGCGGAAAAACCCGTTAAACAATTAAAAAACAACAATGTACGCAATTGTAGAAATCAACGGTCAGCAGTTCAAGGCAGAGCAGGGAAAGAAGCTCTTCATCAACCACATGAAGGATGTGGAAGCCGGTAAAACTGTTGAATTCGACAAGGTACTGCTTGTCGACAATGAAGGAACAGTACAGGTAGGCGCACCCACCGTAGACGGTGCAAAGGTAGTATGTGAAGTGGTTAATCCACTGGTAAAGGGTGAGAAGGTCATCGTTTTCAAGATGAAGCGTCGCAAGGACTCTCGTAAGCGTAACGGTCACCGTCAGCAGTACACCCAGGTAGAAGTTAAATCAGTAATCGCTTAAAGGAGGACACATTATGGCACACAAAAAAGGTGTAGGTAGTTCTAAGAACGGACGCGAGTCAGCTGCTCAGCGACTTGGCGTGAAGATTTTCGGTGGTCAGAAAGTTGTTGCTGGTAACATCATCGTACGCCAGCGTGGCTCTAAGCACAACGCAGGCAACAACGTGGCTATGGGTAAAGACGATACTCTGTATGCTCTCTGCGATGGAACTGTTCAGTTCCACAAGGGTAAGCGCGACAAGAGCGTAGTTTCTGTAATTCCTGAAGCATAAGGCCGCAGAACACAAAAAACAAAAAATTTATTCCAAACAAACAATAAAGGGAGTTCCATTCGGACTCCCTTTACTATTTCAATCAGTTTAATCACTTTATATCAATTCAGCCCGAAAAGGGTGCGGAGACCGCCATCAACGCCCGAGAAGCCCATGAAGGCCAGGCTGAGTAGGCCTGCAGAAAGCATGACGATGGCCATACCAGACATACCCTTGGGAATCTTAACCAACTCCAGTTGTTCGCGCATACCAGCAAAAACGGTCAGTGCCAATCCAAAACCAATAGCGGTGGAGAAGGCATAGACAACGCTCTGCAGGAGGTCGAAGTCCTTCTGAATGACCAGAATGGCCACACCCAGCACAGCACAGTTGGTTGTAATCAATGGCAAGAAGATGCCCAGAGCCTGATAGAGTGCTGGCGAGACCTTCTTGAGGATGATCTCAACCATCTGCACCAGTGATGCAATGACCAGAATGAAAGCGATGGTCTGCAGATATTGCAAGCCAAAGGCATCGAGCACGAACTTCTGCACCAGCCAGGTCACGATGGTGGCCAAGGTGAGCACGAAGGCTACAGCTGCCGACATGCCCAGCGATGTGTCGACCTTCTTGGAAACACCGAGAAAGGGACAGATGCCAAGGAACTGCGACAGGATGATATTGTTGACGAATATCGCGCTAATAAAAATCAATATATATTCCATAGTTGTCGTTATTTCGTTATTACGTTATATCGTTACTACGACATTTTAGTTGCTGCGCAACTTGTTCACAATTGCAATCAGGAATCCCAGCATGATGAAAGCTCCCGGAGGCAGCACAAAGAGCAGGATGTTGTAAGTCTCAGGCAGCAGGGTCAGTCCGAAGATAGAACCTGAACCCAGCAATTCACGACAGATGCCCAGCAGCGTGAGTCCCAGTGTAAAACCAAGACCAATACCAATGCCGTCGAAAAGCGATGCCACGGGTGAGTTCTTGGCAGCAAAAGCTTCAGCACGTCCCAGGATGATGCAGTTCACCACAATCAGCGGAATAAACAGTCCGAGAGCAGCGTCAATATCGGGCAGGAAGGCCTTAATGACCAGTTGCAGGATGGTGACGAATGCTGCAATAACGACGATGAATACAGGAATACGTACCTTGTCGGGCGTAATGCTCTTGAGGCACGAAATCACAAAGTTGGTGCAGATGAGCACAGCCATCGTGGCCAGTCCCATCGACATACCGTTCATGGCAGAAGTGGTTGTGGCCAGCGTGGGACACATACCCAGCATCAGGACGAACGTGGGGTTCTCCTTGACGATGCCATTCTTAATGATATTGATATAGTTCATAATTAATCCTCCTCTTTTTCTTGTTTCGTGGCACCCGTCTCTGCATCGGCAGCTGGAGTGACCTTATAAGCATTATACGCATTGTTCACAGCTTTCAGGAAGGCACGTGAGGTGATGGTTGAAGCGGTGATGGCGTCAACCTGTCCACCGTCCTTTGATACGGTCAGAGGCTCCTTGGGATCTTTTCCGATGATATCGCCCTTCTCGCCCTTCTGGAACCACTTGTCGGCCTTAGCACCCAAACCCGGGGTCTCGGCATGTTCCAAAAGTGTGTAGCCCAGAATCTTGCCTTCAGGGTCGAAGCCCACCAGCACCCTCAGGTCACCGCCAAAGCCCATTGTGGTGGACTCTACGGCAGCACCGAGGTCATTTCCGTCCTTATCCTTAGCCTGGTAGATAAGATAGGTCAGTTCCTTGCCGTCAACGTTCTGCTTAACCTCTATGGGTTCGGCAACGCTCAGCTCGTTGCACACCATAACGGTCTTGATACCGTTGTCGAGTGCCAGTTTCTTCTGCTCGGCAATAGGACCTTCTGTCAGGTGGTTCACATAAGCCAGGATACCACCCATCACGACTGCTACTCCAGTGAGTACCAGCAACATATTCAGTAATGATGATTCTAATTTCTTCATAGCCGGTCCTCCTTAGTTCTTAGCAGGCACTTCACCGAAGCGCTTGGGTTTCACGTATGTATTAATAAGAGGTGTAAAGGCGTTCATGATAAGGATAGCGAACGACATACCCTCAGGATAAGCACCCCAGTTACGGATGACGACTGTCAGCACACCAATGGCGACACCATAGATCAACTGTCCTTTGGCTGTCATTGGCGAGGTAACATAGTCGGTAGCCATGAAGATAGCTCCCAGCATCAGACCACCCGAGAAGATAACGCTGACGGGATCAGCATAAGCAGGATTAGCCAAATGCATGATGGCAGCCAGAATGAAGACGGTACCAATGATGGATACGGGGATGTGCCATGTAATAATCTTCTTCCACAGCATATAAGCCAGACCCAGCAGTAGGGCGAGACCACAGATTTCGCCCAGTGCACCAGCTCCGGCGGGATGATTACCAATGAGGAGGTCAAGCGACGAGGGCAGCTGGTCGAGAATGCTGGCATCTCCCGTCTTGATGGCATCCTTCATGATTGCCAAGGGGGTGGCACCTGTCTCAGCATCGAGATAGCTGGTCAGTTGTCCTGCGACAGGCCATGTGGTCATCTGAGCAGGAAAGGCCACTAACAGTGCTGCACGACCTACGAGTGCAGGATTGAAGAGGTTGTTGCCCAGACCTCCGAACGTCATCTTGGCAACACCAATGGCAAACAGTGCACCAATGATGATAATCCAGATGGGGAGGTTGGACGGCATGTTGAAACCAAGCAGCAGACCAGTGAGGATGGCAGAGCCGTCGCAAACAGTGGTACGCTCGTTCTTAAGCATAAATTTATTGATAGCCCACTCGAAGAAGACGCAGGCCACAACACTCGTAGCACAGACTATGGCCGAACCGAGGCCAAAGAAATAGAACGACACCAGCAGGGCAGGCAACAGGGCGATGATGACGCCATACATGTTGCGCTCCACAGTATCGGTGCCGTGTGCATGAGGTGAAAGTGATACAATTAACTTACTCATATTGAGAATTTTCTATTTTACAATTTACGATTTACGATTTATTTCTCAATTTTCTGATTTTACTATTTCTTGGCTGCTGCTGCACGCGCACGAATGATTCCCATGACAGTCGACTTAGCCTGACGGATGTTGTCGAGCAGCGGACGGTGGGCAGGACAAGTGAACTGGCATGAGCCACACTCGATACAACTGACAACCTCTTCTTTCTCGGCACGTTCCCAATTTTGTACAGCAGCCAGCTTAGCCAACAGATAGGGCTCCAAGCCCATCGGACATGCCGATACACACTTGGCACAGCGGATACAGGGGTTAGGCTCCTTACGGAAAGCCTCCTCACCAGAGATGATAGTCACCGAGTTGGTTCCTTTACAGATAGGTACTTCGGTAGATGTCAAAGCTTTACCCATCATCGGACCACCAGCCAACAGCTTGTTGTCGCCCTCGGGCATACCGCCACAAGCATCAATTAAGTCCTTCATCGGCGTACCCATACGGACTAGGAAATTGCCTGGATTCTTCACCTGCTTGCCAGTTACGGTGGTGTAGCGCTCGAACAGAGGCTTGTGCTTCATCACAGCCTCATAGACAGCGAAGGCTGTACCTACGTTCTGCACGATGGCACCAACATTCACAGGAATGGCAGGAGGAGCAGGCACCTGACGACGAATAACAGCATCGACCAACTGCTTTTCACCACCCTGCGGATAGCGCTGCTTCAAGGGTACAACCTCAACGCTGTATTCGGTTCCCCCGAATACCTCGGCGCATTTCTTCGTAAGCAGTTCGATGGCAGGCATCTTGTTGGTCTCGATACCAATGTAGCCTTTGTTTACCTTGGCGCCCTTCATCAGCAGTTCCAAGCCAACCAAAATCTGATCGGCCTTCTCCATCATCAGACGGAAGTCGGCTGTGATGTAAGGCTCGCACTCTACGGCATTGATGATGACGCACTCAGCCTTTGCTGTAGGCGGTGGACAAAGTTTGATAAAGGTGGGGAAACAGGCTCCGCCCATACCCACGACGCCAGCCTCTTTGATTCGGTTGACAATCTCTTCAGGTGTGAGTTCAGGATGGTCTTTCACCAGTTCCAACTTGTCGGAGCGGTCGATGGTCTCTTCCCACTCGTCGCCTTCTACATTAATAATAATAACGGGCTTGCGATAGCCGGTAGCATCGACAGCAGTATCAATCTTGAACACGGTACCGCTGACACTGGAATAAATAGGAGCCGACACAAAACCGCCAGCCTCGGCAATCATTGTACCCACCTTCACTTTGTCGCCTTTCTGGACAACGGGTTTGGCAGGAGCACCAATGTGCTGGCCCAACGGGAAGATGACCTGTTTAGGCAATGCTGCCACCTGAGTGACAGCCTCGTGAGTCAGCTTATTCTCTTCGGGGTGGACACCACCAATACGGAATGTTCTTACGTTCATGCTTGTTCCTCCTTCTTTACTTCTGGTTCAACATTAGCAGGTTTCTCTTCAGCCTTAGGAGCAGGAGCAACCTTGGGGGCCTCCTCCTTGGGTTTGGGCTGAGGAGCAGGTGTTGGGAAGTTGACGTCATGGATGGCCTTCGTAGGACATACTACAACGCACTTACGGCAGATGCGGCATTTCTCGTGGTCAATGTAGCAGACATTGTTCTCAATCTTGATGGCATCGAACTTACACTCCTTCTCGCACTTGCCACAACCGATACAGGCAGCCTTACAAGCCTTCATGGCCACAGGACCCTTGTCTTTGTTGACACACGATACGAACACTCTCCTACCCTTCGGTCCCTTCTTACGAAGCTCAATGATGTTGCGAGGACAAGCCTTGACACAGGCACCGCAAGCCACACACTTCTCTTCGTCAACCTCGGGAAGACCAGTTTCAGGATTCATGTGGATGGCATCGAACTGGCAAGCGGCCACACAGTCGCCACAACCCAGACAGCCAAAGCCACAAGCCGTCTCGCCAGCACCACATGAGTTCATGGCTGCACAAGTGCGCAAACCACTGTACTCTGCAATTTTCGGGCGCAAGGCACATGTTCCATTACAACGCACAACGGCAATCTTCGGCTCACCGTTGGCAATGGCCATACCCAGCAGGTCGGCCACTTTTCCCATCACTTCTTGTCCGCCCACAGGACACATCAGTCCTTCGAGGCTTCCTGCATCAGCACCTTTGACCAGTGCATCAGCCAAGCCGCCACAGCCTGCAAAGCCACATCCGCCACAGTTTGCACCAGGCAGTTGCTCTGTAACCTGAGCAATACGCGGGTCTTCGTAGACATAGAACTTCTTGGAGCAGACGTACAGCACCAGAGCGGCAATCAGTCCGATAGCACCCAGCACTAATACTGCAATCAAAATGAAATTCATAAAGTTACTTGTTTTTGTTTATTTGTTTTAGTTTGTTATGATGTCACGATCTGGAAATTGAGTTCGTCGCGCATTCGGTTACGCAACAGCCACAGCACAAAATAATAAGGAACGAGTGCAGTCAGTGCACATAATGCTGCAAGGCCCTCGTTAGATGTCGCAATCAGTACAATTATCAATACCGCCACCAACAAGACAAGAGGAAGACCGAACCCCCATAACAATGCCTTTGCAGCAACAACACCAGAAGTAATTACCGTTACCTGTTGGCCCACCTGCAAATTTCTGGTAGCAGTTTTGCCAAACACATCGATAAGCTTTTCTTTTGACTCGGCAGCACTACAATAGCCCGCCACTTTACAAGCAGCACAGGCTGAAGTCTGAACAATGCGTACTTGTACCTTGTCAGGCTCTATGCGTTCTATAACCCCCGAATGACTTATCTTAGTACTCATTAGTTTGCAATCTCGAGTTTGCAGAATTATTTTTGCAAAGGTACGATAAAAATATGAATTAAACATGTATTTATTTAAGTTTTTTCGAAAAAAAGTCGTAATCGTTTGCAATTATCTGATTTTTTTCATACTTTTGCGTCGTTAAAGGCAAAAACAGATGAAAGCAAACGAACAGACACTACAAGAAGTGGAACGTGCCATCCGTAAGATAGTCGACAAATTCCCTACAACGGAAGAGGCCAGCATATTGACGGACATCCACTTGAGAGTTAACCAGGAAACAGGTGAACTGGTGGCATTCGACGATGACGACAACGAAGTTAACCGTTGCATTGTAGAACAATGGATTGAAAATAAGGATGACACCTTCTATGGCGATGTCGCCAGCACATTGCGCATGGTGCTAAACAAGCACAAAGAGCAGATAGAGGCCATGTCGATTCTGAAACCTTATTCCTTTGTCCTTGAAGATGAAGACCACGAGAGTCTCGAAGAACTCTATGTCGTTGACGACGATACCGTCATTATCGACGAGGAATTGATGAAAGGTCTGGATAAAGACCTTACCGACTTCATGAATAAATTGTTCGCTGAATAACTATCTCAATCTGAGGGCTTCACCTACATGAATCTGATAATATGGTGGCAAGTCATTCAACTTATACAGTTTCTTTAACTTGATGCCGTAACGCTGTGAAATAGAATACATTGACTCTCCACTTTTGACATAGTGCAAACGGCCCTTATAGTCCTTCGGGGCTTTGTTCTGTTTCTTTTTCAGCCATACGATTTCCCCCTCCTCCAGCACGTCGTTCTTGTCACGCTCATTATACTTGGCAAGCTTGCGATAAGAAATATCCACTTCCTTGGCTAGACTTCGGAACGTATCACCACGACGGGCTATCAGATAGTAGTTTTTGTTAAAGGCATAGATTCGACGGCTGTCACCTTCCTTTACCTGTTGAGCCTGGAACTTGTCATATCCCTTTGCTTTATCATATTGATATAACTTGTAAAGCTGAATGATTTCTATCAGTTTTGTTGCATAGGTCGGACTGGTTGCATAACCACATGCCTTCAATCCCTTAGCCCATCCTTGATAGTCAGTCAACTTTAACTGGAAAAGACTGCTATAACGCCGGCTGGTGGTCAGGAAGACGGAATGATCATGATAACTCTCATAAGCATTGTCGTAGGCTCGGAAACACTCGTTGCGCTCATCATCATCGTGATATGCCTTACGACCTGTCCAACCGTTACATTTGATACCGAAATGATTGTTTGCCTTTGTGGCAAGTTCACTCTTCCCCGCAGCAGATTCCAATACCCCCTGTGCCAGCGTGATGCTCGCTGGTATACGGTATTTCAACATCTGCTCTATGGCTACATCTTTATACTGATCGAAATAATCCTGATAGCGCTGATTCCACTTCATGGTCTGAGAAATGACCATCTGGGACGCTACAAACATGCATAAAATAGAAAATATTATCCGTTTCATGAATAAAAACCTGAATTATTTTGCAAAAGTAGAGAAAAATAATTAAATTTGCAACAAAAATCGGAAGATTATGAAGGAATTAGAGATTAGACCCAAAATTTGGGAGGCCCAAATGGATGAATTGACAGCGGAAGAACGCTCGTTGATAGAACAAGCCATAGAAGGAACAAATCGTTCGTATTCACCCTATTCCCATTTCCGTGTGGGAGCAGCTCTAAAACTTCAGAATGGGGTAACAATCATTGGCTGCAATCAGGAAAATGCTGCTTTTCCCTCAGGCATCTGTGCAGAACGTTCTGCATTGTTTGCTGCCGGTGCACAATATCCCGAACAACCTGTTGTCATGTTGGCTATTGCTGCACGAAATGAAGAGGGAGCATTCACTGAGCATCCCGTCAGTCCTTGTGGTCCATGCCGTCAAGTGCTCATTGAGACTGAGACCCGATTCCAACATCCCGTACGCATCCTGCTCTACGGACAGCGCTGTGTATATGTAGTGGATAACATCAAACAGTTAATGCCCTTGTCGTTCACAGAATTCTAAACAAGTAACTTTATAATAATACAGTATTAAAAATGGTAAAGATTTCCAAAGAAGCCGCCCTTGAATATCATGAGGCGGGGCGTCCTGGTAAAATTGAAGTAAAACCTACCAAAGCGTATCGTACACAAACCGACCTGTCGCTGGCATACTCTCCTGGTGTAGCCTATCCCTGTCTGGAAATTCAGGAGAATCCCGACGATGCTTATAAATATACCGATAAGGGCAATCTGGTTGCTGTGATCTCAAATGGTACGGCAGTACTCGGCTTGGGCGACATTGGCGCCATGAGCGGTAAGCCCGTGATGGAAGGTAAAGGATTGCTTTTTAAGATTTATGGCGGTATCGACGTCTTCGACATCGAGGTCAACGAGAAAGACCCCGAGAAGTTCTGCGAAGCAGTGGAGAAGATTGCACCTACATTTGGCGGTATCAATCTGGAAGACATCAAGGCGCCCGAGTGTTTCTACATCGAAGAGCGTCTGAAGAAGAGCCTCGACATTCCCGTGATGCACGACGATCAGCACGGCACGGCTATCATTTCTGCCGCAGGACTGAAAAATGCCCTCGAAGTCAATGGCAAGGACATCACGAAAGTGAAGATTGTTGTCAATGGTGCTGGTGCTGCTGCTATTTCTTGTACCAAGCTCTATATGGCTATTGGTGCCCAGAAGGAAAACATCGTCATGCTCGACTCCAAGGGCGTCATCAGTGTCGACCGTCAGGATTTGAACGAGCAGAAGCGTTTCTTTGCTACCCAGCGCACAGACATTCACACGTTGGAAGAGGCTGTCAATGGAGCCGACGTCTTTGTAGGTCTTTCTAAAGGCAATGTCCTTACGCAAGACATGGTGAAGACGATGGCTAAGGACCCCGTCATCTTTGCCCTTGCCAATCCTGTTCCTGAGATATCCTATGAGGATGCGATGGAGGCACGCCCTGACACACTGATGTCAACAGGACGCACGGACTATCCTAATCAGATTAATAATGTAATAGGTTTCCCATACATTTTCCGCGGTGCCCTCGACGTTCATGCCACAGCCATCAACGAGGAAATGAAACTGGCAGCCGTTCATGCAATAGCTGATCTGGCCAAACAGCCTGTCCCCGATATCGTGAACGACGTCTATAAGGTTAACAACCTTACTTTCGGTCGTGACTATTTCATACCGAAGCCCGTTGATCCACGACTCATTACCGAGGTGAGTGCTGCTGTAGCCAAAGCAGCCATCGAGAGCGGTGTGGCACGCAAGACCATTGAAGACTGGGACGAATACAAGCGCTCACTCTCCGTATTACTTGGACAAGAGACGAAACTCACCCAGCAGCTATACGCCACCGCCTCTTCTCATCCACAGCGTGTGGTATTCGCCGAGGCCGTTCACCCCACCATGCTGAAAGCCGCCGTACAGGCAAAGGCAGAAGGGATATGCTATCCCATCCTGCTTGGCAACGACGAAGTCATTACTAAGCTGGCCAAGAAATTAGATTTGAACATTGACGGTATCGAGATAGTCAACCTGCGTCATCCCTCTGAGCAGGAACGTCGCGAACGCTACGCCCGCATCCTGACAGAGAAGCGCCAACGTGAGGGCTACACCTTCCAGGAGGCTAACGACAAGATGTTCGAGCGCAACTATTTCGGAATGATGATGGTTGAGACGGGTGAGGCAGATGCTTACCTGACTGGTCTTTACACCAAATATTCGAACACCATCAAAGTCGTAAAGGAAGTCATTGGCATCAGACCTCAGTACAAGCATTTTGCCGCTATGCATATCATCAACTCTGCCCGCGGTATTCTATACATTGCAGACACGCTGGTCAACGAAGATCCCGACACAGAAGCACTCATCGATATTGCCAAGCTTGCCAGCAAGAGCGTGAGGTTCTTCAACGATAAACCTGTCGTAGGTATGGTCAGCCACTCGAACTTCGGAAGCAGTCAGAGTAATGGTGCCTTGAAGGTTAAACATGCAACTGAGTATATGCAGGAACACTATCCTGATTTACCCATTGATGGTGAATTGCAGCTTGGATTTGCACTTGACGACGAGCTACGCGACGAACAGTATCCGTTTACCCGACTGAAGGGAAAGAAAGTCAACACGCTCGTTTTCCCCAACCTCACCTCTGCCCGTTCATCCTACAAGATGTTGCAGATGCTTGGAGCCGACGCAGAAATCATCGGTCCGATTCAAATGGGACTCAACAAACCCATCCACTTCGTTGACTTTGGAGCATCCGTCAGAGATGTGGTCAACATTGTGGCTGTAGCAACCATTGATGCTTACGTGGATAAATTGAAGAAAAAAATTACAGCGGTCAAAGAACAGTAGAAATCGCTGATTAATATTTTTTAAGAAAAAAATCGGCCCGTCGGAGTACCACGAGCCGTTTTTTTTCGTAACTTTGCACCGCTTTTGCAAAGCATTTATACGACACACGTCTGATTATCAGATAGTTAAGACGATTTAAGAAAGTTATTTCAAGATGAGACAATTAAAGATTCAGAAAAGTATTACGAATCGTTCGAGTGAAGCACTGGATAAATATCTGGTGGAAATTGGTCGTGCACCTCTGATCAGTATCGATGAAGAAATCGAGCTGGCTCAGAAGATTCGCAAAGGAGGTCCTGAGGGCGAGCGAGCCAAGGACAAACTGGTTACGGCAAACCTTCGATTCGTAGTATCTGTCGCTAAGCAGTATCAGCATCAGGGACTGACGCTGACTGACTTGATCGACGAGGGTAACATTGGCCTGATTAAGGCTGCACAGAAGTTCGATGAGACTCGAGGCTTCAAATTCATTTCCTATGCTGTATGGTGGATTCGTCAGAGCATTCTGCAGGCTATTGCCGAGCAGAGCCGTATTGTTCGTCTGCCACTCAACCAGGTAGGTTCACTCAGCAAGATTAATCATGAGATTAATAAGTTCGAACAAGAAAACCAGCGTCATCCGTCCATTTCGGAGTTGAGTGATGCCACGAGTCTTGACGAGGAGAAGATTTCACAATCCATGATGGCTGACGGGCACCATGTGTCTATCGACGCTCCTTTCCAGGACGGCGAGGACAACTGCATGCTCGACGTGATGGCATCTGGTGACGATTCCCGCACTGACCGCCAAGTAGATCACGAGTCAATGGCACTCGAGTTGAACAACGTACTTCAGAAAGTATTGAAAGAGCGCGAGATTACCATTATCCGCGAGTGCTTCGGCATTGGCTGTCACGAGAAGGGCCTTGAAGAGATTGGCGACCAGCTCGGACTGACCCGCGAACGCGTCCGTCAGATTCGCGAAAAGAGCATTGCCAAGCTCCGCGACTCAGGCAATGCACGCATATTAATGAAATATTTAGGCTAAAAGTTTTGTGACTCCAAAATTTTTTCGTACTTTTGGGGTCGTGAATCTGAAGCTACGCATAACAACCATAATGCTGGGCATGATGACTCTCATGCCCAGTATTTGTTTTGCCGACAGGAATGTCGACTCGCTGGTACTGAACCGTGTTTGGAGCTACAGGCGAAACTATACTGTTCCGGCCAAGGGCACAGAACAGAATGTCTATATGCGTTACACTTTTGGCATGGACCGTCGTAATGCCCTGTTATTTCTGGTTCCTACCATGTATGTCGTTGCCGATGGCGACCGCCATTTTGTCGGAGAATCATACTGTAGGCTCTCATTCCGCGATGCTGACGAGTACGATGTAAAGAGACAGGTAGTATGGGGCACTATTCCCCGTCAGCGCACCGCTATGCCTGCTATGCTGGAATTCAGCACGCCTGATTTCTATGACGACACACTCTATCCAGGACACGTTTTGTCACCATTTTTTAAAGGGAACCACTTCCTTTACCGTTATAAAGTCAGGGAAGTGGAGGGAAATATGGCTGTCATCCGTTTTGCCCCCCGAAAGAAAAACACCCAGTTGGTAAAAGGCTTTGCAACCGTCGACGCCTTAACGGGCAGGTTGCAGTCTATCGATTTTGAAGGCGAATACGACATGATTTCCTTTAAGGTCTCGGCTGAGATGAACCAAGACGACGCCCATTCCAGACTCCCCAAGCGATGTACGACCGATGCGTTGTTCAACTTTCTGGGCAATCGTGTAACAGCCAGTTTTACAACAGTTTACGACTGTCCTCGAACCCTCCCCGACTCTCTCAGAAACGTCAAGGACCGGGAGTTAATGGAGGAGCTGCGCCCCATTCCCTTAAACCAACGAGAGCAGGAAATCTATGCGCACTATGACAGTATCCAGAACGCCCATCGGGATACTGTTACCGTTGATACTGTACAACAACATAAAAACACTTTCGGCGACTGGATTAAGAAAGTCGGCTGGGACATTATTGGCGACAACCTCATCAACGGCAATGGCACTGAGGTTGGTGCTGTGTCCATGCGTTTTTCACCTTTGTTCAATCCTCTCTATTTGGGATACAGTCAGAGCCGCGGTATCAGCTACAAACTGAAACTCGGTTTCCGATACAGTTGGAATACGCACCGCTATCTGACACTGAATCCACAATTCGGTTACAACTTCAAGCTCAATCAGATATTCTATACCGTTCCTCTGCGAATGACCTATAACCCCAAACGCAACGGCTATGCAGAAATAAAATGGGCAAACGGCAACCATACGTCGAACATTTTTCTGGCTGAAGACTTCAGACGCAGGGCAAAAGACAGCATCAGCATGCCCGACTTCAAGGATATGTATATTCAGGCTGTCAACAACGTGGAGGCTTTCGACTGGCTTGAAATCATGGCCGGACTGGTGTACCACCGCCGTGTGTCATTGAATCCGCAACTCATGGAGGACGTGGGGATGGCTAGTGAATTCCGAAGCTTCGGTCCCTTATTGACACTCAGGCTCACTCCCTGGCGCGATGGTCCTGTTCTGACTGCCAACTTCGAGCTAGGATTCAAAAAATTATTCAAGTCTAATCTTGACTATCGACGGTGGGAGTTCGACGCATCCTATATGAAACGGCTCCCTAGCCTGCGTATTCTCAACATGCGGGCAGGAACGGGATTCTATACGAGGCGTAATACCAGGTATTTCGTAGACTTTGCCAACTTCCGCGACAACAATCTTCCATCAGGCTGGGAAGACGACTGGGCCGGACAGTTCCAATTGCTGAACAATATGTGGTACAACCAATCCAACTACTATGTACGCGGCCACATGTCGTACGATAGTCCGATGCTGCTGCTTTCTTACCTGCCGTTGGTGGGAAGATACCTTGAGGTGGAGCGAATCTATGTCAGTGCGTTGTCCATTGCACACACCAGACCATACATGGAATTGGGCTATGGTTTTACAAACCGTTATTTCTCTGCAGCCGTCTTTACCAACCTTCTTGGCGGTAAGATTCAGGAATTCGGATGTCAGTTTACCGTTGAATTGTTCAGGCGATGGTAATGAAACCCTTAAAACAAATAAAAGTACATGAAGGCATTAACCGTATATAAGGCCAGTGCAGGCAGCGGCAAGACGTTCACGCTGGCCACAGAATACATCAAGCTGCTGGTCATGAACCCGATGAGCTACCGCACCATTCTTGCCGTCACCTTTACCAATAAGGCGACAGAGGAAATGAAGATGCGCATCCTCAGCCAGCTGTATGGCATCTGGAAACAGTTGCCAGACTCTTCCGACTATATGGAGCATATCGTCAAGTCGACGGGCTTTTCTGAATCACAGATCAGCCGTCAGGCTGGCGAGGCACTCCATCAGTTGCTTCACAACTACAGCTACTTCCGCGTCGAGACCATCGACACCTTCTTCCAAAGTGTGCTTCGCAATCTGGCCCGCGAGCTGGACCTGACAGCCAATCTGCGCATCGGACTGAATGACAATCAAGTGGAAGAGCAGGCCGTCGACCAACTCATCGACTCGCTCACGCATACCGATGTCCTGTTGCAATGGATCCTGAAATACATCATGGAAACCATCAGCGACAATCATTCCTGGAACATCATCGGACAAGTGAAACAGTTCGGACGCACCATTTTCCGCGACTACTACAAGGAGAAAAGTGGCGAGCTGAACAAGGTGATTACCCAGAAGGACTTTCTGCCCAACTACATGAGCCAGTTGCGCCAGATTCGCTCGGACGCCCTGCAACACATGAAGGAAATCGGCGACCACTTCTTCGACGTGCTTGCTTCCGAGGGACTTTCAGAAACCGATCTCAGCTATGGCAAGACTGGCGTTGCCTCCTTCTTCCGTAAGCTCCAGAACGGCCAATTCGACGAGGGCATCATTGGTTCACGCGTTATCGACTGCAAGGACGATGCCTCCAAGTGGTGTCCGAAGAAAAGCAGTCGCGCAGAATTCATACAATCCCTGGCAGACTCCACGCTGATGCCCATCTTGGAGCAGGCGATTGCCGAACAGCCCCTTCAGTGGAAGCTCTACAAATCGTCCGACCTCACCCTGCGCCATCTGAACCAGCTCCGTCTACTGGACAGCATTGAACAGAAAGTTCGCATGATGAACGACGAGGCCAACCGATTCCTGCTTAGCGATACCCAGCAGTTGCTCCACTCACTGATCAAAGACAGCGACTCACCGTTCATCTTCGAGAAAATCGGTACGCGCCTGGAGCACATCATGATCGACGAGTTCCAGGACACGTCGACCGTCCAGTGGCAGAACTTCAAGGTATTGCTGCAAGAGTGTATGAGTCATGTCGATACCGAGAATCTCATTGTTGGCGATGTCAAGCAAAGCATCTACCGCTGGCGTTCCGGTGACTGGCGCCTCTTGAATGCCATCGACCAGGAATTCCCTCGTGCTAAGGACGTGATGGACATCCTCCCGCTGGACACAAACTACCGCTCCGAGCGTCACATCATAGAATTCAACAACGCCTTCTTCACCGAGGCAGCCAAGCAGGAATACGACGCACAGCGCGAAGACTATCCTTCTGGCGCAGAACAGCTCAAGCACGCCTATGAAGACGTCACCCAGAAAATTCCCAAGAAACGCGATCCGAAAGGACTGGTCGATATCCGCCTCCTGCCCTCCAAGGACTATATGGAGGAGACCTTGCGCCAGCTGACCGACACCATCGCCATGCTTCTCGATCAAGGGGTAAAGCCACAGCAGATTGCCATTCTGGTACGAACCAACAAAAACATTCCTGCCATTGCCGACTACGTCAGCTCGCAGATTCCCGCTATTCGCATTGTCAGCGATGAGGCCTTCCGCCTCGACGCATCGGTCAGCGTCAGTCTCATCGTCAACGCCTTTCACCTGCTCACCCACCATGACGACTCACTGGCCAAGGCGACGCTGGCCAAGCTCTATCAGCGCGGCGTGTTGGGCAACGACACCATCGAAAGCGAACTGTTCATCAAGGACCGTCCGCTCGACGACCTGCTCCCGGCAGCGTTCCTGCAACAGGCCCCGTCGCTGCTTCAGCTGCCACTCTACGAACTGGCGGAACGAATCTACAAGATTTTCCAGCTGGAACGTCTCAAGGATGAAAGTGCCTATGTCTGCACGTTCTACGACCAGCTGAACAAATTCTCACTCGAAAGCAGTACCGACATCGATGCCTTTGTGCTCGAATGGGAAGAGACACTCTGCAGCAAAACCATCCAGAGCGTGGTCACCGACGGAATCCGCATCCTCTCCATCCACAAGAGCAAGGGCCTGGAGTTCGACAATGTCATCATACCCTTCTGCGACTGGAAACTCGAACACAACGATCTCCTCTTCTGCCAGCCTCACGAGGCACCTTTCGACGCGTTGCCCGTAGCGCCTATCGACAATCATGGCAAGCAAATGCTGGGCACCATCTATGAAAGCGACTATCTCAACGAACGCCTGCAGAACACCGTCGACAACCTCAATCTGCTCTATGTGGCCTTCACGCGCGCTTCCAGGAACCTTTTTGTGCTGGGTGCCCGCGACGCCAAGGGCGGCCGTTCGATTCTGATTCAGAACGTGCTGTCGGAACTGGATCTGAAGGACTGCACCCTGGAAGGTGTGAACGACGCCGAAGAGCCCATCTGTTTCATTTACGGCCAGCTGTCCATCGACACCGAAGAAACCGCTGACGCCAAGACGTCCGACAACGTCTTCCTGCAGCCCTCCACGCCACGCTCCGTTACCATCGAGAGTTTCGACCTCAAGACCGAATTCCGCCAGAGCAACAAAAGCCGTGAATTCATCGAGGGCGACGACGAGCAGCTGGAACTCAGCTACATGAAGATCGGCAGCGTGCTCCACAACGTGTTCTCCACGATTCGAACCAGTGCCGACGTCAAGCAGGCCTTGCAACAACTGCAACAGGACGGCGTGCTCTACGACGACGAGATCACGGCCGAGCAGGTGACCACCCTGTTGCGCAAGCGCCTGGAGAGTCCCCGCATCAGGGAGTGGTTCTCCCCGCGCTGGCAACTCTTCAACGAGTGCAGCATTCTCAGCGTCGACAGTCAGGGCAACATGCAGGAACGCCGTCCTGACCGCGTGATGACCGATGGCCACGAGACCCATGTCGTCGACTTCAAGTTCGGACGCCCCCACCCCGAATATTTCGACCAGGTGCGCGAATACATGCAACTGCTGCGTTCTATGGGCATGCCCAACGTCAAGGGTTGGCTCTGGTATGTATATAATAATAAGGTAGAAGAAGTAATATGAAAGATTTCCTGGCATACGTCGCCGACGACATACTCAGCAAGTACGGCACGAACCTGTCGCGCATTGCTGTCGTTTTCCCCAACAAGCGCGCCTCGCTGTTCCTGAACGAACACCTGGCACGCGCTGCCCGGCAACCCATCTGGAGTCCGGCCACGATCACCATCAGCGAACTGTTCCGCCAGCAGTCCGACCTGCAGGTGGCCGACCCCATCAAGCTGGTCTGCGACCTCCACAAGTCGTTCTGCCGCTGTACGCAGCTGCAGGAGTCGCTCGACAAGTTCTACGGCTGGGGACAGCTGCTGCTGGCCGATTTCGACGACATCGACAAGAACATGGCCGACGCCGACCGCGTCTTTGCCAACCTGCGCGACATCCATGAGCTCGACGACATCTCCTACCTCACCGACGAGCAGCGCCAGATGATTCACCGCTTCTTCAGCAATTTCTCCGATACGCACAACAGCGAGCTGAAAGAGCGCTTCCTACGCCTTTGGAGCCGGTTTGCCGACATCTATCACGACTTCAACAGCCGGCTGGCCTCGCAACAGCTGGCTTACGAGGGTGCCCTCTACCGCCAAGTCGTAACCACCCTCACCACTACTCCCGACGAAAATTCGTCGGGCACCTTCCCTTACGACCACTACCTCTTCGTGGGCTTCAACCTGCTGCAGAAGGTCGAGCTGCAACTCTTCAGCGAGTTACAGAAGGCAGGCAAGGCACATTTCTATTGGGATTTCGACCATTACTACATGCAGCACCACGAGGCCGGACAGTATATCCGCCGCTACCTGGAACACTTCCCAAACGAGCTCGACGTCACGTCGGAAGCCATCTACGGCAACTTCAGCAAACAGAAGCACGTCAGCTACATCTCTGCACCTACGGAAGACATCCAGGCACGCTATATCAGCACCTGGCTGCGCGATAGCCAGCGCCTGAACGACGGTCGCCGAACGGCTATCGTGCTCTGCAACGAGAACCTCTTGCAAACCGTCGTCCACTGTCTGCCCGACGAGGTCGACAAGGTCAACGTCACTACCGGTTATCCCCTTTCCCAGACGGCTGTCGCGTCGCTCATCAACATCTGGTTCGACCTGCAGCTGCAAGGCCGTACGCCGCGTCTGCTTCGCATCTTCCAGCGCCATCCCTATGCCCGGTTCATCAGCGACGACCAGCAGCCCCTGTTGCAAATACTCCGCGAGGTGGCCACCAACGGACACTCCGACATCACCGACCCGCTGTTCCAGGAATCGCTGTTCAGGGCCTACACGCTGGTCAACCGCATCGAGAATCTCCAGCAGAGCGGCGACCTGACGGTTGACATGACGACCCTTCAGCGACTCGTCTCCCAGGTCGTCCAGCAAACCACCATTCCCTTCCACGGCGAACCGGCTGAAGGCATCCAGGTCATGGGAGTCCTCGAGACGCGTAACCTCGATTTCGACCACGTTTTGCTCCTCTCGTGCAACGAGGGAAACATTCCGCGCGGCGTCAACGACTCGTCATTCATTCCACACAGCATCCGCCAGGCCTACGAACTGACCACCATCGACAACAAGGTCACCATCTATTCCTACTATTTCCACCGCCTGATGCAGCGTGCGTCCGACGTCACCATCCTCTACAACAGCTCTACCGAAGACGGCCAACGTGGTGAAATGAGCCGGTTTATGCTGCAACTGATGGTCGAGAGTCCCCACACCATCACCAGCCATACCCTGCAGACCGGACAGACCATCCAGAAGTGGCTCCCCGACCCCATCGAGAAGACGCCACACGTCCTGCAGGTCATGCAGTCGCAGTTCACCACCCAGCACCCTATCCTCTCGCCCACGGCCATCACGAAATACATGCGCTGTCCACTGCAGTTCTACTACCTCTACGTGGCCGACATCCAGCAGCCCGACATCCCCGACGACGAGCAGGAACTCGACCATCGCATCTTTGGCAACGTCTTCCACGAAGCGGCCGACATCATCTACCACCAGTTGCCCCGGTACATCGACAAGCCCCTGCTCGAACACCTGCTGAAGTCGAAAGTGGAGATCGAGCGCGCGGTCGACGAGGCCTTCCACCGCATCATACCCTTCGCACCGAAGCGAGGTCTGCAACTCATCAACCGCGAAGTCATTATCCACTATCTGCGCCAGCTCATCACCATCGACCAGCGGTTGGCACCCTTCACCATCCTCGGACTGGAGTACGACGTCAAGCGCCAGCTCACACCCTCGGCAACGTACTTCCAACCCAGTATCATCGGAGGACGCATCGACCGTCTTGACCTCATCACCGACGGCAGCGACGAGTATATCCGCGTGGTCGACTACAAGACCTCCAACCGTCGTCCCAAGCCCATAGCCGATGTCGAGGCCATCTTCCTACCCGAAAACATTCGCGAACACTCCGACTACTACCTGCAGACCTTCGTCTATGCCGACATCATCAGTCGCCAGCGCCCCGACCATAAGGTGTCGCCGGCACTCGTCTTCATCCAGCATGCCGGAGGCGACAACTACGACCCCACCCTCTGTTTCGGCAGTCAGCCCGTGCGCGACATCGCACAGGTCTCAGCGCGCTTCAACGAACTGTTGGAAGAGACCATCACGGAAATGTTCTCCCCCGACGTTCCCTTCCAACCTACCAGTGACCAGCGCACCTGCAGCACCTGTCCCTTCGCCGCCCTCTGCCGCCACTGATTCGTGGCTACTTTCTCAGGAAATCGACCTTCTGTCTGTTTCCCTCAGGTCTCACTGCGAAGTGCACCCAGATGCTCTTCGCGCTCCGCTCGATGATCAGCTCGTCAAATGGCTCTCCGCTCTCGTCAGCGATGTCAAGGAGTATCGTCGCATAGCGTATCGCCTGTTCCTTTCCCAGACAGCGTATATCCACCGCACATCCCGTCAGGTGGTTCGAGTTCTGCGCCCCACCCACGGCCTTATTCACCTGTGGACTCCTATACCCGGAATTGATAATGATCGGCTGGTGGTTGTACCTTTGGCGCAACCGCTCAAGCCATCCGCACACTCGCTTCAGGTTCTCGATATGTACCCGACTGGGGATATTCCCGTCCTTCGTCTTCACACTTGTTTTCGTCAACTCAGCGAGCGTAAAGTGAGGCGATAAGCGAAGGCCATCAAGCTTGCTTGAATGGCTGAGCGCAGCCTCACTCGACGAAGTCAAGTGCTGGGAAAGCTTCATTTGTTTGTTAATTTCTGCGTTCATCATTTTATTTTGATAAATTTTCTTTTAGATTTTGAGGCCCTCGTGGGCCGACACCGTTTTTCAACTTCTCCACATAGTAGTCCAGTCCGAAGATGCTGCCTGCCAGCAGGAAGGCCTGTGCGATGTACATCAGCGTGCCGTTGGCCACGTCGTCGATGTCGAGGACTTGGTAGAACGCCATCACGATGCTGGATACGATCAAGGCCACAGCCATCAGGTATTGGACGGATTTCCCATAATTCACTTTCATAACTGCGCACCTCCGTATCCTGCCAAGAGGGCTGCCGCCAGCCGAAGCACCTCGGCCAAAAAGCTCCAAATATTTTTCTTCATACGCTTTAAATGTTTTTTAGGCTTGGAAAGCCGGTGTTTTTCCTTCATTTGATTGAATCCGAAAGGATTGATGGTGTGAATGCAGGCTTTGACTGTGAGCTTGCTCATGAGGCAAAGGATGCAGACATAGCATCAGAGACAAAGTCTCAAACAGAATGAAGGGGTTTTTCTGGTTTTTGTCTTTTTTGGGAGTGCGGTAGCAAATTTTTCACTATTCACTTTTCACTTTTCACTTTAAAAGGTGTTGGCCCGAAGGCCAAACCTTTTTAAGCACCTTCAAATCCGCTCGGATCGTCGCCACCGCTGGTGTTCTTGACGAACTGCTTGGTGGTCACCTCACTCGACTGGCCGTCCTTGATGGCGATAGCCTTCAGAGTCACCGACGAGCTCACGGTGATGGCCTCAGTGTACAGCGTGCTGCTGGCCGTAGGCGTCGAGCCGTCCGAGGTGTAGCGAATCTCAGCGCCGTCAGGACCTGACATGGTCACCTGAGTAGAAGTGGTGAATGCAGCCTCACCGCCAATGGTCGGAGCCGCTACGCCAGTCGTAATTGACCCGCTACCGCCGCTGTTCGAACTGCCGGAGTTTCCACCGTTGTTCGAGCCGCCACCATTGTTGCCGCTGCCGTTGCCGTCACCTCCGCCATTGTCCTCGCCGCCGGCGTTGCCGGTGCTGTCGTTGCCCGTCTTGCTCTTGATGAGGTCCCTGGCAGCCTTGGTGAACGACAGCTTGGCTTCGCTGGTCATGTCGTCCTTGGTGGTTTCGCCAGTGGCCTGCATGATAAGCTTCACGGCGCCCACGGCAAACTGCTGCTTGCTGATGTCGGACGTCAGCTCGGCGTCGGTGCGCTGTGAGCCCTTGCCGGCAGAGATCTTCGCACCGGACCTCAGCGTCAGACCGTTGGACTCGACACTGGCCTTGAACAGACCGAGGTCGTCGATCTTGATGACGTTTCCGTCGAGGGCCAGTTCCTTGATGCACGCCACCATGTCGGTTAATATACCGACGATAAGACCCGACGAGAAGGCGGCGTTGTGCTGATGCATGTGCCTGGCCAGCTTCTTCAGGTCGTAGGTTTCCTTGGTTTCTACGCGAGCGTAGTACTTGCCTTGGGGATTATACCCGTTGGCCTGGAGTTGTGAGTTAGTGTTCTCACTCAAATTAAGTTCCAACATAATTTTCTAAGTTTTTTAAAAAAGTTTGACAAATGAGTTAATTGTTTTTTTGACCGGTCATTGCGTCGGACGGAATTTTTTTTTCATCGGACGGAATTTTTTTTCCGCCGGACGGAATTCTTTTTCCGACCCTTAAGCACTTGCGAAGGTACGACATTCTGTTTTGGCAAGTGGACGAACGTGGTCAATCGTGGTCGAATGTGGTCAAAAGTTGTCGAAAATGGTCGAAAATGACTTTTCTTCATTTACTTTTTGGGGTGATTAGCTAAAAAAAATATTATTATTTTGTATTTCACTCAATTTTCACTATCTTTGCAGCGTCGAACCAAAAAAAGAGCACAAAATGAGTACAGCAACACTGACAAGTCTTCTCGACTACCTCTGCGGTACGCTCACTCCCAGCAATATGCGTTGGGTGGGTGAACACCTCATTGAGTATGCCAAAAAAGAGGAAAGCGAGCAATTGCGCCCCTACACTATGGAGGAAATAGACGATATGCTTGACGAGGCAGAAGCAGCTTTCGAAGCCGGAGACTATCTGACCAATGACGAAGTGTTTCATCACCATAAGGAAAGTGTAACTGTATGAAAATACATTGGCATAAACGTGCCGCAGCCCAATTACATCAAGTTGAAAAATACATTCTGCGAGAATTTGGTGAACGCATCCGACAGGAATTCATGGACGAAGTTGAGCAGGCAACACTATCCTTGGGGGATATGCCCACAATGGGTATAATTGACCCTCTCTTTGCACATCGCAAACAAACTTACCGCAGCTTAATCGTACGCCGACTCAATAAGATTGTCTACTATGTCCAAGGCGACACAATACACATCGCAGCCTTTTGGGATACCCGCCGCGAGCCGAAGTCTCAAGCCAGACAGACGAGATAATGATCTAAGGGGCACCGACCTCGTCAACGATTTGTCGTACCTGGATGGGTGTGAAGTCGTTGACGTCCACCAGATAAGCGAGATTCTTATTTATCCTCAACCAGTTGTTCAATCGCCTCGTAGCGCCCCGCCTCGTCATTTGGGGGAAATATATCATAGCCAACTCAGACTTATAGTAGGCCTTGATCTCAAATTTCTTCTCGTTCATCATCCGTTTAATCCGTAAAATCCGTTGTTTTCTTTTTCAGCGCCTTCCATTCCTCGTAACTCACCGCGCCGGCCTTGCGCTCCTTAATCTCAGCCTCCAGCCGTGCGCTGGCCTCCTCGCGGCGGGCAGCCTGTTCCTGCTGCTTGGCAACAACAGCCGCGTCGCCTTGCTGTTGCTTCTTCAGGCGGCGATTCCTGCGCTCGGCGGCCTCGGCGTTGGCCAGTGTCTGGCTGTCGCGCGACCATTTCCGCAGCCGCGAGTCCAGGTTCCAATGCGTCCGCTTCTCGAACAGCAGAACACCCTTTGTCCGGCTTTCCTCGCCCCAGTGGTCGAAGAAGTCCTGCAACATCTCCCGACCGTAGATAGCCTCGCGCTTCATCAATTCAGCCCAGAATGCCTTCTTCCGCACAGCCATATCACCATTACTAAAATCCAAAACGCCCTCGCCGAAACTTTCCCCCTCTATCTCTCTCTCCTTTTCTGCTTTATCTTTATAGGGGGTATGGGGGGAAGGTTTCTTTTTCTCTTTTCGTGAGCGTTTTTTGATGCTAAATTTCGTCGAAAAGAAGTAATCGAAGTGTTTTTTCATCTTCACAACCTGCGTCTTCTCCTCGTCGTTCATCATGTCCATGACGCTGACAGCCATCAGCATGTGGTAAAGAGCCAGCCAAAGACTATGCTCCTTACCCTCACGCTCGACGGCCGAAATCTCCAGCAAATCGATGACACGCTGCTCAATCTTTTCGTACTCCATAGTCACCCAAAACTTTTGACAAAAGTCCGCTAATCGCTTTCTTCACTTCCGCGTCGAACATGCCCACGCGGCGCCCCAGCTGACGGTTGCGGCGCAACAGGTTGAACACGCCGTAGCACGCCCGGTAGAGGCTCAGCCGCGCCACCACCGGCATGCGCTGCACAGCCTCCAGATAGTTCACAAAGCGGAACACGCCGTCCACTACCTGGCGGCGCTCCAGCTCGCCATTCACTTCCTTGACGGACTCCCTCAGAATCCGCTCAGTCACATCCAAATACTTTACTTCTTCCATAATATCACTTTTTATTAGTAACTCAATAATATAAAAGGGAATACGAGAATACATGAATACAAGACGTTAGACCTGCTGGCAGAAATCGCAATGTCCTCCGCACACAAAACTATTGTCTTGTTTTCTTGTCTCCTTGTCTCCTTGTATTCTGTTATTTAGTTTAATTCTCTTTGAACATTCTCCCAAGCAGCACCAGCGCATGAAACGCCTCGAATTTGTCTGGGAAAAAAAAGCGTTTCTGACAACTTTTTATTATAAAACTTCTTCTGTCTTTATACACCCCTGGCAACCCAGTTTGCGCGTTGGGGCGCCAACGATGAACCATGTTCAGCATATTTTCACTGCCACTGACTTCCCGCAGGTTCTCTATGCGGTTATCCGTCTTATCGCCATTGATATGGTCAATCTGCGTCGGAAGCCTGCCGTACGTCAACGCCCAAACGATATGATGCAATTTTATTGCTGGGTTTTGGCCTCTTAACCACAAACGCGTTATCACGTAGCCATTACCATCATTCGAGCCTTTCACCACTCGGTTCAGTTTCTTGTTCACCACCACACCCCGCTCTCGGTCGTAGGTGTAGTTCTTCACGAGATGCGCCACCAGCGCCTCGTCACTTATTATCTCCTGATTCCGTCTGTTCATAGTTAATCCTTTGTTTCTGCCACGTCCAAGTTCTCCTCGTCCCAGCCCATGCAGTCAATGCTCAGGTCGCGCAGATCGATGAGGCGTTTATGCCCCGGCGTCACTTCGTAGCTCAGGAAAAACCGTCCCTCCTTCACGAGCTGCCGGCATATCCACTCGCACGCCTCGATGATTTCTCCCGCCGTACGGTTCTGCTGCCGAAACAAATTTTCCAAGGTCTCGTCGCTTTCCAAATACGCAGTATACTCCCGTCGCCCCGTGTTAGGGTCGATGTCCGAATCCACGCACGTGTGAAACTTATCGCACCTGACGCTCGTATCCTTCACCACCACCGCCCGAGCCTTCATCTGAATTTCCTGTGCTCCATCCATAACAATCAATCCGTTAAATCCGTGGTCGTTAAACAAACTCAATTAATTCGTGGTTTTCGTGCTCTCTGTAGTTCGGGATTGCCACTGCAATAATCTTTACAATTCGCGCAGCAGAAAACGTACGGAATC